>Ga0075428_100005927_pt1 | contig 13581 bp, 7 predicted proteins | sample RhiMetdeltSRZDD2_FD_75291 | JGI IMG/M metagenome (GOLD analysis project Ga0075428, IMG submission 75291) | Populus rhizosphere microbial communities from Tennessee, USA - Rhizosphere MetaG P. deltoides SRZDD2 | ecosystem: Host-associated > Plants > Roots > Rhizosphere > Soil | place: USA...
CAACACGTTCGACACCCTGCTTGCGATGCTCGCGTTTCTCTTCGTTGCCAACTACGGGCTGGTGTTCACCGCGTTTTTCGTCTCGCGGCACCGGACTCCCGAAGCCGCGAGACCGTTTCGAGTACCGGGCTATCCATTCATCCCTGGTCTTGCGTTGGGCGGGTCGCTCGCGTTCATGGTCGGCGCCGTGCTTGGCGATCGCGCCAACAGCATGCTCGCCATTGCGTTGCTCGTGATTTCTTGGCCCGTCTACCGCCTGACTCGACCGCCCGCGACCTGAAAGGCGAGCTGACCTTCGCCTCGTCGACGCCGATCGGCGGTTCGTCGTAGACCCGAACGCCTTCGCCCGCGTCAAGAAGGACGGACGGTCGGCATTCCTGGTTGATGCCGACATGGACGAGAACGACCGTTTGATCTTCACGGGTTCGATGTCATCAGGCACGCCTTCAACGGCGGGACGCATCCGATCGACATCTCCGAGGCTCTTCGCGTGAAGTGTCCGAGTCCGTCACTTGGCTACGGGCTCACGCCGAAACGTCCTGTACAGAGACGCGCCTCCGAGTGGTTCGTGAGAAGGTCGCGCCAGGGGACACTTCTATTTCGCTTTGACAAGGTCGCGCTCGGGACCTTGACAGGTCGGCGGCTCTCGCCGTAGCGTAGGCATAGTTAAACTATGCCTGCGATGACCTGGGCCCCTGCCGGCTCCCACAAACCGTGAAATTCTCTGTGACCACCATCGCTCAGTGGATTCGTCGTCTCGGTTACCTGCTTCGACGACATGCCCACGAGGAGGAACTACGGCGCGAGATGGAAGCGCATCGAGCACAGATGGCGGAGCCACGTTCGTTCGGGAACACATTACGCTTTCGAGAAGAGGCGCAGGATGCGTGGGGATGGAGATGGCTCGACGATCTGGTGCAGGACACGCGCTTTGCGTGGCGCACCTTACGCCAGAGTCCCGGGTTCGCGCTCACCGCGATCGTCACCCTTGCGCTCGGCATCGGCGTCAACAGCGCGATGTTCAGTGTCGTCGACGGCCTGTTGCTGCGGCCGCTGTACGAAGGCGCCGACGAAATCGTCGCCGTATACAGTCGCAGCACCACGGCGTCGCGAGACCACCGCGGCGTCTCTTACCTGAACTACCTCGATCTGCGGGAAGGCACGACGGAGCTCTTTGCGAACCTCGCGGCCTTTAACATCGTATTCGTCGGTCTTGACGCTGGCGAAGGTGCCAGGCGCACGCTCGCATCCGGCGTAACGGCAAACTATTTCCAGATTTTTGGTCAGCCACTCGCGCTCGGTCGTGCGTTTACGACGGACGAAGAACGGCTCGGAGCTGATGCGCGTGTCGCGATCATCAGCTTCCCGCTCTGGGAGCAGCGTGGCGCAGGCGCGAGCGCGCTGGGACAGACCGTACGCGTCAATGGCGAGCGATTCACGGTTATCGGTGTGGCGCAAAAGGGCTTCACCGGTACGGGCATCCCGGGCCCCGATGTCTGGTTGCCGCTTGCCGCTCTCGAGGGGTTGAGAACCGAGCAAACGCCGGAGGCCCGATCGTTGGATGCGCGCGACGCACACACGCTGGACGTCGTGGGCCGACTCCGGGCTGGCAATCGCGGCGAGAGTGTCGCACCAGCGCTTGCTACGGTCGCCACCCGGCTCGCGCAGGCATTTCCCGTCATCACCGGCGGCTACACGCTCGAGATGGCTGCGCCTTCGCGTCTCCTGTTCATGCCCGGGAGTGGCGCGAGGATGCCGTTGCTTGGCGTGGTCCTGATGATCATGCCAGCGATAGTCCTGCTGGTGGCGTGTCTCAACCTCGCCGACTTGTTGCTGGCCCGAGGCCACGTGCGCCGGCAGGAGCTGGCGATCAGGTCGTCACTCGGCGGGGGCCGAGGGCGGTTGACTCGCCAGTTGCTCACGGAAGGACTGCTCCTCGCACTGGCCGCAGGCGCCGTCGGTCTCTGGCTCTCGACGTGGGCGATCGATGTGCTGCTCGCATCGCTGCGTTCGATGCTTCCGTTTGCCGTCGTCCTCCCCGGGCTCGAACTCAATTGGCGGGTTCTCACTGGGACTGTCGCGTTCAGCCTCGTGGCCACACTGGTCTTCGGCGGCTGGCCGGCCTGGGCGTTGATTGGCCGCGCGATGGCGATCGACATCAAGCGACAGGCTGGCGGAGAGAGCCACCGGCCGGGTGGCACCAGGATTGGGAATGCGCTGGTCGTCGGCCAGGTCGCGCTTTCGCTCCTGCTGTTGGCGTGCGGCGGGCTGTTCGTGATGAGCGCGACCTCGGCGGCCACAGCCGATCCCGGATTTCGTCTCGAAGGCGGATTACTCGCCGAAATTGATCCGAGTCTGGCCGGGTACGACGAAGCACGAGGGCGGCAATTGCAACGTACGCTCGTCGATCGACTGCGATCGGTCCCGGGCGTTGAAGCGGTGACCATCGCATCGAGTTTTCCTTTCTCGGGGTTCAACGACAGCCACGAAGTGGCTCTTGCTGGTGCCGCCAGTGAGTCCACGCAATCGATTGACGCCGTGTTCAGCGTTGTTGGTCGCGACTACGCTCGAACGCTCGGGCTTCCGATGCTCGCGGGCCGCGACTTCAGCGATGCTGAACTCGCCCCGGGTATGAGCGAGCGTGTCGCCATCATCGATGATGTGCTCGCGCAGCGTCTCCGGCCGAAAGAGAACGCGCTGGGGCGCCTGATTCAGTTTCTCGACGCTGATGGGCCAGAGGTCGGTCAACCAATGCGGGTGATCGGTATCATCCCGGCCGTGAAGCACTCGCTCGGTAATCCTCGGCCTTCTGCCCATGTCTACGTGCCGCTTGGACAGCACTACGAGGGTGCCATGACGCTGCAGCTTCGTGTGGCTCGGGAGGGGAGTGAACGGGCCATGCTGGGAACAGTCGGTCGCGTCATTCGAGAGGTCGACGATCGAGTGCCCGTACTCCGGCTCGAGGGGTGGCGGGAGCATCTCGATTCCGGTCTCGATGTGTGGCTCTATCGCGTCGGTGCGAAGGTGTGCTCAGCGTTCGGAGGAATCGCGCTGCTCCTGGCCGCCATCGGCGTCTACGGCGTCAAGTCATATGTCGTATCGCGCCGGACGCGCGAGTTTGGCATCCGCATCGCGACTGGCGCGCATCCACGCGCGCTGCTGTGGCAGGTGATGCGAGAAGGTGGGCGGGTGACCGCGATCGGTATTGGCGTTGGCCTGCTGTTGACCGTGGGTGCGGGGCAAATCCTCCAGGGTTTCTTGTACGGAGTGTCCGGGTTCGAGCCTGTGGTGCTGGTGACAGCGCCGCTGATCCTGCTCGCTGCGTCGCTCCTCGCCTCGTATGTCCCGGCGCTCCGCGCGACCAGGGTCGATCCTACTGTGGCGCTGCGGTCCGAATAGTACGTAGCGGCGAACCCGGAGACCCGCCGAGAACGATCAACGTTGCGGCGCCTTGGGAAGGCTAATCAGATTCGCAAACTGGCGATACGCGCCCGGGACACCGGCGCGCAGTTGTCTGAACCACGAGTAAGACGTGTACACGTACCATCCTTTGCCCACCTGCGCGATCACCTCACCGCCGCGCTGAGCGGGTTCACCGGGATCGGCTGATTCGAGCAGTGGCGTGTAGCGAGGATCGAAAGTTCCGAACGAATAGAGATTGCGTTCCTGCACCCAGCCGTTGAAATCGGCCGGCGTGATGCGGTTTGGAAACGTGAAAAGCGGATGAGCCGGCGAGAGAATCCGTACGGCCGCCGCTTCGTCGGTCACGCGCGAATTGCCCGGTGACTCGACCGGGAACGGCGGCAGCTTTCGCTCCACGTAATCGGTCTGCTGATATTGAACGATCAGCGTGCCGCCGCGTTCCATGTAAGCGCGCAGCCGAGCCTGGTTAGCGACGAAATCCGGCCTGGCCTCGGATGCCCGGACGCCAACCACAATCGTGTCGAACCGGGAAAGATCCCCGATGGCAAGCCTCTCGCGATCGATCATCGTGACGTCGACACCCATGCGGCGCAGTGCGTCAGGCACTTCGTCGCCGCTTCCCATGACGTAGCCCACCCGCACCTGGGCCACCGCAAGGTCGATGATCTCGACACGAGCCCCGGCTGGTGAGTAAAGACGATGGTTCTGGATGTGTGGATAGGAGACTGTCTCGATGCTCGTCGAGTAGACCTGGCCATTGGTCGTCGCCTCGGCACCGATGACGACCGTGCCCGCGGCTCGTTGCGCCGGTGGCGTCACGAGGAACGTCGCTGTGGCGGAATCGCCTGCTGATTCGACCGTGAACGGCGCTGTCGCCGGGACCGATGTCCAACCGGCTGGCAGGCGCAGGCGTAACATGCCCGACAACGAACGGTCGACGAAGCTCGTCGTGCTGACGACGAGCTGTTGCGCCTGCGGAGCGCCGGAAGTCGGGACGACGAGCAGATTGGAATCGAAATCGACGGACAACTCGGGGACCACGTTCAGTTCGCGACGGAGTTCGCCGCGAACGCGATCGGCGAAGCGATAGCGCACCGGCCGTGAAAGGGTGAATTCGGTTCCCGCGGCATTGAAGGTCACGCTCGCTGAGAGCAGCGGCGGCTGAAATGGCAAGCCCCGCGGCGCGTCAGCAGGCCAGTCGTAGAGATCGCCGCTACGAGTTCTCACGAGGAAGTAAGGTTCCGTCAGCGCGGCATCTGCCGGGACCGTCACGTGATACCGATCCAGCTCGGTTGGCGTTTCGCGTCGTGGGCCGCCGGTGGACTCGACAACCTTACCTGGTTCGATGCGCCATCCGGCAGGTCCGCGCATTTCGACCCGCGCGACTGTCGCCAGATCGGGATGCTCGAGGAACGCACGCACGTTCACGTCAACTGAACCGCCGGGTACGACCGTCTCGGCGTCGGAAAGCGGATCGACGATGATGCCCGCGGCCTGGGCAAGCGCCTCGACGAAATCCGCTTCCTTGCGTGCGAGGACAAAGTCGACATCCGCCCGCGCATCGGCTGCGCCCGGCGCGGACTGTATGGCTTGCCGTGCGGCGCGAGTGGCGCGCACGCCGGCAGCGAGGACCGGTACGATGCGCTCGGGCTCGAGCGCACGAAACTCGCGATGGGCTTCGCGTGCCGCGGTGTCGATCGCACCGAGTTCCGCCGCCAACGTCCCTGCCGGAAGCCCCATGAGGCCGGCGAGTCCCGGGATAGTGGTGTCGAGCCCATCGAATACCGAGTCTTCCTTCTCAGGTCCCGGCGCACGGCTCTCAATCAAATGCAGCCCTGACGCGGATGGTCCGAGCGGCTCGATGCCTCCCATCTCCTGCGACTTGTGCTGACTGCGGCCTTCTGCCGCGATGGCGGCGTAGGAGCGGCCAATCACAGGATCGAGAATGCCGGTCTGCACCAGCGTCGTGACGGCATTGTTCGCGCCTCGGCCGCCTGCTCGATAGAGCTTCCGCGGCTGCCACGGGCGAAGTCCCTCTGCGATCTGTTCTGAATACTGGTTCGGATCGGCGGCAGCCTTGAAGGCCAACGGGGTCAAGTACCCGGCGAACTGATGTTGTCCATGGCCGTCGATCTCGTTCCCGGCAAATCTCGAATGAATCACCAGTGGGCGGAACGTCCGGATCACGCGAACCATGTCGCCCAGGACTTCGCGCTCGTTCCACTTGGACTTGGCTTCGGTCAACGTTTTCGAGAAGCCGTAATCGAAGGCGCGCGTGAAGAACTGTTCGCCGCCGTCGAGCCGCCTCGCCTGCAGGAGTTCCTCGGTACGAATGACGCCGAGCGCGTCGAACAGTTCCGGGCCAATGATGTTTTGACCGCCTTCCCCGCGTGTAAGCGACAGATACCCGACGCGCGCGTGGTCGCCGCGGGCGGTGCGTGCGATGAACGCAGAGTCCTCGTCGTCAGGATGTGCTCCGGTGTGGAGGACGCTGGCCGTTGTCTGTAATCGCCCGAGCAGATGGGAGAGCCCGGCGGCACCCGAGTCGTAGATCGGACGTACCTGGGCATCGGGAACCGTCCACGGGATCACTAGCCAAATGGCGAGGAAGACAGAAAGGCTGCCGACGTGACGCACTACAGCCAACCTGACCGCTTGAATCCGGTATACAACGCGCCGCACGCGCCGACCATGACCGCAATGGATGCGTGATAACCGTAGGCCCAACTCAGCTCCGGCATGTTTCGAAAATTCATCCCGTAGATGCCTGCAATCATCGTTGGCACGGCAATCATCGCCGCCCAGGCCGTGATGCGCTTCATGTGCTCGTTTTGCGTGTGCGACATGATCGACAGGTGGGCTTCGAGCGCCGTGGTGAGCAGTTCGCGCTGGGCGTCGATGGTCTCATTGAGCCGGACGATGTGGTCGTAGACGTCCCGGAAGTACAGGCGAGTGTCCTCGGGGATGTGGGGGAGATCGAAGCGCATGAGGCGATTGCAGACTTCGACCAGCGGGGTGACCGTTCGACGCAGTGCGAGCAGATCCCGTTTGAGTCGATACACGCGTGCCGTGGCGTCGCCGGCCGCCTCTTCGCCGAAGATCGTTTCCTCGAGATCCTCGACCTCTTCTTCGATCTGCTGGACGATCGGGAGATATTGATCGACGACGAAGTCCATCAGGGCATAGAGGACGTAGCCTGGACCCTTGGCCAGCAGTTGCGGCGTCGACTCACATCGCTGGCGAACGCCGATGTGCGAACGCATGGATCCATGCCTGACAGTCACCACGTAGTTCTTGCCGAGGAAGATGTGGGTCTCGCCGAACTCCAGGTGACGGGGTGCCTGCGCCAGGTGTGCCGTCCGCAACACCACGAACACCGAGTCCTCGTACAACTCGAGCTTGGGTCGCTGGTGCGCGTTGTAGGCATCTTCGACGGCGAGATCGTGCAACCCGAATTGCTGCTGGACGGCACGAAGAATGTCCTTCTCCGGTTCGTACAGCCCGAGCCAGACGAACTGATCCTTACGCTCGAGCGCTCCGCGAATCTGTTCCAGGCCGACATCGGCAACGCGGATGCCGCCACAGTACGCAGCGCAGTCGATCACCGTCGTCGACGGCGGCCGCGCGGCCTCTGGCGTCAAGGGCTGCTGAAGCGTCTCCGGCATTCCCCTTCAGCTTACTCCTGTCCGCGATCGTCACGGAGGGCGGGTCCTGATTTTCGCACCCGCCTTCATGCCGCGTCTGGAAGACAAGACCTGGCCCACGCGTGAGCCCGTGAGAGAATCGCGCGGGAAAGACCTCGATGCTGTCTCACGCATGGCGCTCGTGGATGGGAGCGAAGGGCGTGGCCTTCCTCGCCATCGTCGCCTTCACCGTTGGGATCGGGTCGGCGACCGCGATCTTCACCGTGATCAATGGCGTACTGCTGACGCCCGTCCCATATCCCGGTGGCGACCGGTTCGTGGCGCTGTACGGAGCCCGAGTAAACGAGCCCGGTCGGTACAGTTCCAGCGCCCCTGCGGATCTCAGCGAATATCAGGCGGGAACGACCAGCTTCGACGTTTTCGGGTGGTTTCGTTTCGAGAATTTCAACCTGACCTCGCCCGGTCAGCCGCAATACCTCTCGGGGGCTTCCGTCACGCCATCGCTTGCCAGGAATCTGGGTGTCCCAAGACTGGGGCAATGGTTCACAGATGCTCGCGGCGCCGTCATCTCCACCTCACTGTGGGCGCGACTCGGCAGCGATCCAGACATTGTCGGAAAGCCCATCACGCTCGACGACCGCCAACTGACGATCACCGGTGTGATGCCCGCTGAATTTCGATTCCCGGTCGCCGGAACGACGATCGGAACTGCGTTCGAGATCTGGATCCACCTCGATCCGAGTCGGGCAGCAGAGAACAATGCGCTGGCTGTGTACTTCGCGTACGCACGGCGCAAACCTGGCGTCTCGCTCGAGCAGGCGCAGGCCGATGTGAGCCGTGTCGCCGCGGGCATCGCGCGTGACGATCCTGCCGCGCATCCGATGTACACGGCTGTCCTCGTTGACCTTCAGGGGCATACGCTCAACGATCTGCGACCCACACTGCTCGTGCTGTTTGCCGCCGCTGGGGTGCTCCTGCTGATCGCGTGTGCCAACGTCGCCACGCTGCTGCTGACAAGGTCCGTGTCCAGGGCTCGTGAAACAGCGGTACGCGTTGCGTTGGGCGCGGGCCAAGCGCACCTCGCGCTTCGATACCTCGCCGAGGGGGCTCTCGTCTCGCTGATCGGCGCCGCGGCTGGTTTGGCCTTGAGTGTCGCGCTCGTACGCGCCATCGTGGTCGCCGGATCGAATTACATCCCGGATGCCAACGAGATTGCGGTCGACTGGAGAGTGGTCGGATTCGGGCTGGCCATGGCCCTGCTCGCCAGCGCGCTCGCGAGTCTCGCCCCGCTCTGGCAGGCGGTGCGCACGCCGCCGAACGCAGTCCTGACCGAGGGTGTTCGCGCGTCGGCCGGCGGTCCCGTTCGCAAGGTGTCACAGACGCTCGTGGTTGCGGAGATCGCGCTGGCATTCACCCTGCTCACGGTGGCCGTCGTCCTCGCCGTTCATCTTCGAAACCTCAATCGGGTCGCGACCGGCCTGGATCCAACCGGCGTGCTGACGTTCGAGGTCGCGGCACCGTCGCGCCTCGTTGCGTCGAATGCGCTCGCGCCATTTCAAAAACGGCTGATCGATTCGCTCGAATCGATCCCCACGGTCACCAGTGCCACCATCGTCAATCAACTGCCATTCGATGGCTGCTGTATTGGCGGGACGGTGTATGCCGAGGGGGTGCCGCCGGGCGAGGAGGGCCGTCGAGTCAGTTTTGTGTTTACGACGCCGGGCTTCCTGGGTGCGATGGGCATTCCGCTGCGCGCCGGACGATTCCTGACCGAAACGGATACGCGCGAAGACCTGTTGTATGTCGTGGTCAATGAGACGGCCGCCAGGCGCTACTGGCCCGATCGGAACCCGGTCGGCGCGTTCGGACGTCTCAGTGGCCCTGAAGGTGATCGCTTTCAGGTCGTGGGCGTCGTGGGGGACGTGCGGAACGACGGATTGAACAAGGCGACAGAAGCCGAGATCTATTTCCTCACCACGATCACCCCGATCAACCCGATGAATGTCGTCGTGCGCTCGTCGCTTTCTTTGGCGCAGATGATTCCGGAAGTGCGACGTGCCGTGCAGACGGTCGATCCGACGCTCGCGATTCATGACGTGCGCCTGATGACCGACATGCTCCGCGAGTCACTTCAGCTCGAACGCGTCAGCGCGCTCGTCATGCTGTTATTCGCGCTGGCTGCGCTGTTGCTGGCGTCGCTGGGCATTTACGGCGTCGTCTCATACTCGGTCCGCCAGCGGACCGTGGAAATGGGGACGCGGATGGCGCTGGGTGCCGTTGGCCGCGATCTGCTGAGACTGGTGGTCGGCGGAGGGCTGCGGATGGCGGCTCTGGGAATCGCCGTGGGTACGGTCGCACTGGCTGGCAGCGTATGGCTGCTCGCCCGGGTCCTCGAGGTGCGCGATATCAGTTGGCCTCCGTTCCTGTTCTCCACAGGCATCGTGGCGATCATCACTGCGACGGCGTCGTATGTGCCCGCGTGGCGCGCCAGCCTGCTCTCGCCGATGGTGGCGATTCGCGATGAATCTGCTTCCACCTGGCAGTCGATGCGCCGCCGCTTCCTGCGCGCCGTTCGCGACGTCCGACACGCGGCGGCCGCGGGAGCTTCTGCGCAGACAGCGCCGACCTTGCTCACCGAGTTCGTCGCTGCTGCCCGGGCGGCAGATTCATTTGACGATGCACTGCGGAACGCGCTGTCGACGTTGAGCAATCACCTCGGCGTCGATTCGGCCGCCTTGCTGGAGAAAGCCGTCGACCACGCGTACCGCCGCAGGATCGCCATCGGCGCTTTCGAATCGCTCGAGTGGGTCGTGCCGGACGAGGGCTTCCTCGCCAGCAGGCTGACCGCCTACCCGCTGCCGCTACCGTTCGAAGAGAACGAGCTCGAGTCACTGACCGAGTGGGCCGCCGCGAACCGGCCCGAGCGCCTCGACGAAATCCGTCGGCTCGCGAAGAGTGGCGTTCGGATCGCGGTGCCGTTACGAACGAGAGCCGAGATCATGGGCCTTCTGCTGATGGGGCCGTCGCGCGATGGCGATTCCTTTGGCGCAGCCGACCGGCAAGTCCTGCGCAGCTGTGCCGACCAGTTCGCGCTGATGATGGAAAACGCTCGGTTGACAGATCGCGTGGTGGGGCAAGAGGTGCTGCGTCGTGATCTGGCGCTCGCCGCCGAAGTACAGAAGCGGCTGCTGCCGTCGGCGCCGCCTTCCGCAGACATCGCCGAGTTTGCTGCCATCAGTGTCCCGGCACGCAGCATTGGCGGCGACTACTACGACTTCATCCAGGTTGGCGATCAGCGCATTGGCATTGCGCTCGCCGACGTGTCGGGCAAAGGCGTGGCCGCTGCTCTCATCATGTCCGTGGTCCAGGCGTCGCTGCGCATCATCGCCTCCGATGGTGACATCTCGCTTCCACGTCTGGCTGCCCGGATGAACGAGTTTCTTTACCGCACCACGCCGGGAAACAAGTACGCGACCTTCTTCTACGCTCAAGTGGACGGCGATCGGCGGCAGCTTCGCTACGTGAATGCCGGTCACAACCCACCGTATCTCGTGCGTGCAGGCCAGAATCCTTCCGGCAGTACAGACAACGATTCAACCTTGCAGGAGCTCACGATCGGCGGCGCCGTTGTCGGAATGCTACCGGGCATGAGCTACGAGGAGGCGACGGTCGACTTGTGCCCGGGCGACGTGCTGCTCGCTTACACCGACGGCGTCACCGAGGCGCACAGTCCCGACAACGTCGAATTCGGTGAGGACAGGTTGAAGGCGCTACTGAGCGAAGTGGCTCATCTCCCGGCGGAGAAGATTCGCGAGCGCATCTCGGCCGAGTTGCGAGAGTGGATTAAAGACGCGGAGCAGTATGACGACCTGACCTTCGTCGTCATGAAAGTGCATTGATGCCGGGTCCACCTGTAGTGTGGGGCGGGTCTTGTTCTTTAGACCCGCCGTGTGCCGTGATCAGGCGATCATCACTTTCCTCGGGTACTGCGAGTTGTCCTCGAGGAAGGTCTTCTTGTTCTCCAGATCTTTTTCCGTGGGCTGCACCAGGCCGTTGACATCGGTGACGCGCGACACGAGCGTGTGCTCGCCCGGCGTCGCGCCGGTCCAGGTGTAGTTGAACAGCTTCCACGAGTATTTGTCGCTCGTCGCCTTGTCGATCGTCGCCGGCTGCCACTGGCCGTCGTCCACCTTCACCTCGACCGACTTGATCGGTGTTCCATCGTTGAGGATGACGCCGCGCACGTTGTAGCGGTCGCCGTTTTTCGACACGCGGGCGATGAATGACTTGAGCTGCATGTTCGTGACTGCAGCTTCAGTCCATTTCATCTCGCCATTGATCATCTCGCCCCTCAGCGTGCGGTACCAGCGTGCCTGGTACTTGCCAAGGTACTGATCCTCCTGGGCGTGGATCTCCGACAGCCACTTCACATTCGCGACGCCGTACCATCCGGGAACGATCAGCCTGAGCGGGAACCCCTGATGCTTGGTGAGCGGCTCACCGTTCATGTTGTACGCGACCAGCGGCTCGGCCGAGAGCGCTTTCTCGCGCGACATGCTGCGACCGAACTGCTGGTTCACGGTGAACTTCTGTGTTCGGAACTCCACCTCTTCGTCGCCGCGATCGGCGCCGAAGAAGACGAACTCCTTGACCTCGCTCTTCACGCCTGCCTGATCCAGAACCGTGCGAAGCGGTACGCCCGTCCAACGTCCATTGCTGCACAGCCCCTGGAGCGGACGCCGGTTGCCCGAGCACTCGAAGCCGAACGTAATCTCGGTCGTCTTCATGTGCCGCAAGTCATCCAATGAGAGCGACAGCGGCTTGTTCACCAGCCCGGACACTTTCAGTCGGAACGCCTCCGGATCGACCGTCGGGTGTCCGTAGTGCTGCGTCGTGAAGAATGAATCCTTCGGCGTCAGCGGGGCGTCGATCGTTCGCACATCGAGCAGGCGGCGATCGGGCGCCGCGGCCGGCGTGGTGGCGGGAAGATCGGTGAAAGGCACGAGCGTCTCGCCCTGTGCCAGCGCCGGCAAGGCCCACTCCGGTATGCCCAGAGCACCCAGCCCGGCTACGGCCAATCCACCCTTCAGGATTTCGCGCCTGGTGCTGTGCATCGTCATGATTCAGCTCCCTGCTTCAATGTCGCGCGCGCGTGCGCGTCCTAATGTTCTGTCATTGGAGGCCCGGACGCAACTGCAACCGTGGTAGCGTTCGGCGCAATGGCTGAATCAGACGAGGTCAGGCAGGCGGCCATGGACGTGGCCGCTGCCATCGAACGCAGGGATGTCCGCGCTCTCATCGGCGCATTGGCGCCGGGGTTTCTGTATCGCACGCCGGGAGGACAGTCACTGGACGAGGAAACCTTCCTCAAGGGGATCGCGGAAATTCCCGGTGAGATCGTGTTCGTCCGTCTCGTTGACCTCGAGGTCGATCTGTCTGAGGCGGGGGCGCTGGCGACCGGTATCCAGCATGCCAGGGTTCGAATCGATGGGAAGGAAATCGACGACCGCCGCGCATTCGTCGATTGGTTCGTCGCCCGTGATGGCAAGTGGCAGATACGAGTTGCCCTCGATCTTCCGCTCGAGCCCTCACCGCCTGCGGAGTGAGTACTCCGAAAGCGAGCCCGATGTTCACGCTCGATCAAGTTGTTCCCTGGGGGCGGTCGTTCGATGAGTATCGGCGCATGTTCGCTCTCACGGATGCCGACCTCGGACTGAAGATTCTCGGTTGCGGCGATGGGCCGGCCAGTTTTAATGCCGAGGCCACTCGCCGCGGCGCCACCGTGATCTCGTGTGATCCCATCTACCGGTTCGACGCCGATCACATTCGCGGTCGAATCGCGATTACCTACGAGCAGATACTCGAGCAGACACGACAGAACATAGACGATTTCGTGTGGGATTCGATCGGCTCTGTCGACGAGCTCGGTCGCATTCGCATGGCGGCGATGCAGGACTTCCTTGACGACTACGAGCCTGGTAAGGCTCAAGGCCGGTACATCGAGGGCGAGCTGCCGACGCTGCCGTTCGCGGACTCGTCTTTCGGCTTGGCGCTCTGTTCTCACCTTCTGTTTCTCTATAGCAGTCACTTGGGTGAGGCCTTTCATCGGGCCGCGATTTTGCAGTTATGCCGGATTGCGCGCGAGGTGCGAATCTTTCCGTTGCTCGCACTCGGCGCACAGCGTTCGCCATTCGTCGATCCCATGGTTGAAGAGCTGCGCGGCGGCAAAGGCTTTCACGCGTTTATCGAAACTGTGCCGTACGAGTTTTACCGTGGCGCCAACCAGATGATGCGAATTACAAGGCAAGTCTGAAAGACTCGCCCCGGCCGCTCGCTGTGAGGGAACAAAAACGCGGAGCGTCCGCTTCAATCATGACGACCCCTCAGCCCGGCCAGCTCGCTCCCCGCCAACCCGTGAGGCTTTGGCCCGGTGTCGTCATGGCAGTGTTGCTCTTGCTAGTCCGATTTGGGCTCCCCGTCGTCCTCGCCGAGTCCGCCATGCTCGGCATGATTG
>Ga0075428_100005928_pt1 | contig 13581 bp, 10 predicted proteins | sample RhiMetdeltSRZDD2_FD_75291 | JGI IMG/M metagenome (GOLD analysis project Ga0075428, IMG submission 75291) | Populus rhizosphere microbial communities from Tennessee, USA - Rhizosphere MetaG P. deltoides SRZDD2 | ecosystem: Host-associated > Plants > Roots > Rhizosphere > Soil | place: USA...
TCCTCCCAGAGCTGACCGAGACGGGTCGGGACGATACTGCCCCTCGTCTTGACGATGTATTCCATCATCTCGTGCGGATCGCCCCCGAGCGGATAGAACTCCAGGCCGGCCCGCTCGACCATGGGACGGAACTCGCGGTGCGTCGCGATGCGCACGCGGTGCCGTTCCGCGAGGCGGCGACCGATCGGAATGAAGGGCTGGATGTCGCCGCGCGAGCCGATGACCATGATCACGATGGACAATGGCGGCACGCGCGGTGGCTCGGCCGGAGGGACAGGGGCGGTCGCGAGCCCCTTGGTGTGGGCCGCCATCCAGGGCGTGGCGTAAGCGAAACAAGTGGCGGCGTGATCGAAGTCCATCTGCAGCCCGTCGCCCGCGCCGTTCGAGACGGTCGTGAGCCCGCGCAGGGCGGCCACGCGCAGGCGGCGGCTGTGCAGCCGGCGACGCAAGAAGGCGGTGGCCACCGCGTCAAGGAAGCCCGGGCTCTGGCTTTCGCTCACCGCCGGTATGGTAGCCGCGGTGTTCGGGCAACTCCAGTCGACCAGCCTGACCTCGGGTGGGCGATACCCCCTACGTCGTGTTGCCGTACACGGCGATCCATGCTCGCCGAATCCGATCAAGCATCGCGGGGTACAAGATGCGTCGAAACGGCTCGAGGGCGATCAGATACGGTCGCGTGAGCCAGGACACGGGGATCACGTAGATCCCCCAGTACAGGCGGTACCCACTCGCGGTGCGCGCCAGGGCCTTGCACATGAACCCGTGAACTGTGGCATTGCGGATCTCGCTCAGCGCCTCACCAGGAAACTGGTAGAGCAACAGAAACGAACCCTCCGGAGTGCCCGGAACAATCTGGGAGTCGCGGCGGTCGCGCTCCGATAGCCGCGCCAGCCGCGAGTCTTCGGGCCGTATCCGTGCGCGATCCCAGCCGAACGCGCGCCCGAGGACAACGCGCAGCCCGTAGATGGCGCTCGCGACCGGACTCGGCGAGGCCGCCGACTCGAGCGCACGGATGTCGGCGAGACTCCGGCCGGCTCCACCGCCGGGAAGATCCACGACCGACACGTCGTACAAGGGGACGTCGCGGAGCAGCTCGTGAGCGCGAAGGTCCAGGCGGAAGTACTCGGCGGGGGAGCCGCGCATGGACGCGGCACTCCGTCGCGGACTGGCCACTCGAGTTCTCCTTCAATGCGGGCGTCGATTCGATCAGAGCTGCAAGCCTCTCGACGGCGTGAAGTGTCTCACGTGCAGGAGCGCGCGGAGATCTTCCCGCGAGGGGTCGGCGCATGCGGTGGACGACGGGCGGCATTCGTGAGACATCTCTGTCGATCGACGATACCGTCCGAGGTCGGACGCGATGGAGGGAGCCCACGGTGATGGGCTGGCGCGGAATCGTCTTGATGCTTGGGTTGGTGAGTCTCGCCGCAGGCTGTCGCGACACGTCCGCCGTCGCGCCTCCCCCGCCCCCGGTGGTCAAAGTCGAGGCAGTGGTCGAGAAGGACGTCCCGATCACCTCCGAGTGGGTAGGGACGCTAGTCGGCTACATCAACGCGCAGATCCGCGCGCGCGTCAGCGGCCATCTGATCAGCCAGGACTATCGCGAGGGCTCGCTCGTCAAGAGCGGTGATCTGCTCTTCCAGGTCGATCCGCGACCGTTCCAGACGGCTATGGATCAGGCCGAGGCCCGACTGGCCCTGGCCGAATCGCAGCTGAGCCAGGCCAAGGCCCAGGTCACCGCGAGCCAGGCCCAGGTCGAGCAGGCGCTGGCGAAGGTCGTCCAGGACGAAGCCCAGGTCAAGCGCGCCGAGGCCACGCAGCGCCAGACCGAGCTCGACGTCGCCCGCTACACGCCGCTGGCGCAGCGCGGGTCGGTCAGCCAGCAGGAGCTGGACAACGCGGTACAGAGCAACCTGGCGAACCTCGCCACGGTGGCCGCCTCGCGCGCGGCCGTGCAGAACTCGCAGGCCAGCGTGTCGCAGTCGCGCGCCGCGCTCGAGAAATCGAACGCCGACGTCAAGACGCAAGAGGCCTCCATCGCCGCGGCGCGCGCCGCGCTGGCCGAGGCCAGGCTCAATCTCGGCTACACGCGGGTGCTGTCGCCCATCAACGGCGTGGCGGGATTCCGCGGCGCGAACATCGGTGACTTCGTGGGCCCCAGCGATCCCACGCCGCTGACCACCGTGTCGCAATCCGATCCCATCTACGCGGAGTTCCCGATCAGCGAGCAGCGCGCGCTGGCCGTGCTCCGCCGCTGGGATGCCGACCCGAGCGCGCCGCGGAACATCGATCTCGAGCTGATCCTCGCCGACGGCAGCACCTATCCCGCCAAGGGAAAGGCCGCCGCGCTCGATCGCCAGGTCGACGTGCAGACCGGCACCGTGCTCGCGCGCGGCGTGTTCCCGAACCCCGGTAGCGTGCTCCGGCCCGGCCAGTACGCGAAGGTGCGCGCAGAGAACATACGGAAGGACGCGCTCCTGATCCCCCAGCGCGCCGTCAACGACGTGCAGGGCATTCACCAGGTCGCGGTGGTCCGGCCGGACGACACCGTGGAGCTGCGCCCGGTGAAGACCGACGAGCGCATCGGCTCCCTGTGGATCGTCACCCAGGGACTGAAGGCGGGCGAGCGGGTCGTCGTCGAAGGGGGCGACCGCGTGCGAGCGGGTCAACGAGTAAAGGTGGACGCGAGCACGCCTTCCGCCCCCATGCCGCCGAAGTAGCGCGCGTCCATGGCCGTCTTCTTCATCAACCGGCCCATCGTCGCGATGGTGATCTCCATCCTCATGGTGATCGTCGGCGTCGTGGCGATGGTGCAGCTGCCGGTGGCGCTGTACCCGAACATCGCGCCGCCGGAGATCTTGCTGACTGCGCGCTACCCGGGCGCCGACGCCGTCACCCTCGAGCAATCGGTGGCCACGCCGATCGAGCAGCAGATGAGCGGCGTCGACAACATGCTCTACATGTACTCGCTCAACCAGGCCGCCGGCAGCCAGATGCAGCTGCGGGTGGACTTCGACGTCACCACCGATCCGAGCGTCGACCAGGTGCTCACCAACCTGCGCTACACCCAGGCGGCCTCCCAGCTTCCGCCCGACGTGGTGAACCAGGGTGTCACCGTCACCAAGTCCGTGACCAGCCCGCTGGGGCTCTTCGCGCTGTACTCGCCCAAGGGCACGTACGACTCGCTCTTCCTCGCCAACTACGCCTACGTCAACATCAACGACCCGATGACGCGCGTCCCCGGCATCGGCCAGGTGCAGATCTTCGGCGCCTCGCAGTACGCGATCCGGCTCTGGGTCAATCCCGACACGCTCGCGAAGCTCGACATCACCGTCAACGAGATCGCCAGCGCGCTGCAGGCGCAGAACACCGTCAACCCCGCCGGCCAGCTCGGCAGTGACCCGGTGCCCCCCGGCCAGGAGTTCACCTACACGGTGCTGGCGCAGGGGCGTCTGCGAAGCCTCGCCGAGTTCGAGAACGTCGTGGTGCGGGCCAAGCCCGACGGCGCGCTGGTCCGGGTGAAGGACGTCGCGCGCGTGGAGCTGGGAGCGCAGAACTACATCCGACGCGGCCGTCTCAACGGCCAGCCGGCCGCCCTCATCGCCGTCTATCAGCTGCCCGGATCCAACGCCATCAACGCCATGAAGGCGGCGACGAAGCTGATGGAGCAGATGAAGGGCCGCTTCCCCGCCGACCTCGACTACGTGACGTCGCTCGACACGACGCTGGCGGTGAGCGCGGGAATCCGGGAGATCGTCAAGACCCTCGTCGAGGCGCTCATCCTGGTCGTCATCGTCGTCTTCGTCTTCCTGCAGGGCTTCCGCGCGACGTTCATCCCGCTGCTGGCGGTGCCGGTGGCCCTCGTCGGCGCGTTCATGGTCTTCCCGCTGCTGGGATTCTCGATCAACACGCTGTCGCTCTTCGGCCTCGTGCTCGCCATCGGCCTCGTGGTGGACGACGCCATCGTGGTCGTCGAGGCCGTCGAGCAACACATCGAGCGGGGGCTCTCCCCGCGCGACGCCGCGTTGAAGGCGATGGAGGAGGTATCGGGACCGGTCGTGGCCATCGCCCTCATCATGGCCGCGGTGTTCATCCCGACGGCGTTCATCCCGGGCATCACCGGGCGGATGTACCAGCAGTTCGCGGTCACCATCGCGGTGTCCGTCCTGATCTCGGCCTTCAACGCGCTCACGCTGAGCCCGGCGCTCTCGGCGCTGCTCCTGCGGCCGAGGCACGAGACGCGCGGCCCGCTCGGATGGTTCTTCCGTGGCTTCAACCGCGTCTTCGAGCGGGTGATGGGCGGGTATCTCGATGGCAGCCGCTATCTGATCCGCAAGGCCGCCGTCGCCATCCTCCTGCTGCTCGCCGCGGCGGCCGTGTCGGGCCTCATGGGCCTCCGGCTTCCCAGTGGCTTTGTCCCGGAGGAGGACCAGGGCTACGTCTACGCCAACGTCCAGCTTCCGCTGGCCGCCTCGCTCGACCGCACGGCGGCGGTCAACGACAAGCTCGACGCGATCTTCAAGACGCAACCCGGCATCAAGTACTACACGGGGGTGGCGGGCTTCAGCCTGCTGAGCCTGGTCACGACGACCTACAACGCGTTCTACTTCATCACGCTGGAAGACTGGGACGCTCGCCACAAGGACGGGCTCACCGCCAACGTGATCATCCGCCAGCTGAACCAGAAGCTGGCCGGCGTGGCCGAGGCGCAGGTCTTCGCCTTCGGGCCGCCCGCCATCCCGGGGATCGGGACGTCCGGCGGCGTGACGTTCATGCTCGAGGATCGCTCCGGCAAGGAGCCCGCGTTCCTCGCCGAGCAGACGGACAAATTCCTGGCCGCCGCCCGGAAGCGACCTGAGTTTTCGCGGCTCTTCACCACCCTGCTGCCGAGCACGCCGCAGTTCTTTGCCGAGGTCGATCGCGACAAGGTCCTGAAGCAAGGGATCGCGCTCAACTCGGTCTACCAGGCGCTCCAGGCCTTCCTCGGCGGCGCCTTCGTGAATTACTTCAACCAGTACGGTCGCGTCTGGCAGGTGTATGTCCAGGCGGAGGGCGAGTTCAGGACCCAGGCGGACAACGTGGGCCGATTCTACGTGCGCAACGCCGCGGGTCAGCCCGTCCCGCTCTCGACGCTGGTGAGGATGAGACAGGTCAACGGTCCGGAGTTCACCATGCGGTTCAACGAGTACCGCGCAGCGCAGATCAACGGATCGCTGGCGCCCGGCTACAGCACCCGGCAAGGGATGCGGGCCCTCGAGGAGGTGTTCGCGCAAGCCATGCCACGCGAGATGGGCTTCGACTATTCCGGGATGTCGTTCCAGGAGCAGGTGGCGTCCCAGGGGGTACCGCCGACCGTGGTGCTCGGCTTCTCGGTGCTGGTGGTGTTCTTGCTCATGGCCGCCCTGTACGAAAGCTGGACGCTTCCGTTCGCCGTCCTGCTCGCCACGCCCATTGCCCTGTTCGGCGCCCTCGGAGCGCTCTGGCTCCGCCGCTTCGAGCTCGACGTCTTCTCGCAGATCGGCTTGCTCATGGTGATCGGCCTGGCGGCCAAGAACGCGATTCTCATCGTCGAGTTTGCCAAGGTCGCGTTCGAGGGGGGTATGTCGCTCGTCGACGCCGCGCTCGAAGGCGTCCGGGTACGTCGGCGCGCCCTCTTCATGACCTCGTTCGCGTTCATCCTGGGCTGCGTGCCGTTGTGGACCGCCTCCGGAGCCGGCGCGGCGGGACGCCGGATCCTCGGCACCGTCGTGATCGGCGGGATGCTGACCGACACGCTGATCGCCAGTCTCTTCATCTCGGTGAGCTTCTATCTCAGTGAGCGCTTCCGCCCGACGTCACCGCACCCCGTCGCCCAGCCGGTGTCCGCCCCGGCGGCGATTGCTGGCGGGGCCAGCGACGAGCCCTCGGCGGGTGGATCGCGCCCGTGAGGTCCCGGGCTTCCGTCTGGATGCTCGTCGGTGCCGCGCTGCTCGGCGGCTGCGCGATCGGTCCGGACTACAAGCGCCCAGTGGTGGCCGAGCCGGCGACGTTCCGGGGCCAGGCCATCGCCGAGGCCACGTCGCTGGCGGACGCGCCGTGGTGGCAGGTGTTCCAGGACCCCGCCCTCAGGGATCTGATCCAGGAGGCGCTACGCAGCAACTACGACGTGCAGTTCGCCGCCGCGCGCGTGCAGGAGGCGCGCGCGTTCCTGACCGTGTCGCGCTCCGACTACTTCCCCTCGCTGGACTACAACATCAACGCCGCCCGCGGTGACGCCACCGCCGGCTTGCTGGGCCCCGGCCCCCAGGCGCCGAAGACGACCAACAACTACTCGGCCACGATGGCGATGTCGTGGGAGCTCGACATCTGGGGGCGCATCCGTCGGCTGAACGAGGTGGCGCGTGCGAACCTGTTCGCCGCCGAGGACTTCCGTCGCGGCGTGTGGCTGACGTTGGTGAGCGACCTGGGCCAGGCGTACTTCGAGCTGCTGGCGCTCGACGTGCAGCTCGACATCGCGCGCAACAGCACCGCCGCCTACCAGCGCACCTACGATCTGTTCGAGGATCGCTACCGGTTCGGCGCCGCGTCCAAGCTCGAGACCTCCCGCGCCGAAGGCGCGCTGGGTGGCGCCCAGGCCACCATCCCGCAGATCCAGAGCGCCATCGTCGCCAAGGAAAACCAGATCAGCATCCTGCTCGGCAAGCCGCCTGGGCCGATCGTGCGCGGGGTGCCCATGTACGAGCAGCCCGTGGTTCCTGAAGTGCCCGCCGGGTTGCCGTCGGCGCTGCTCGAGCGGCGTCCCGATCTCCGCCAGGTCGAGCAGCAGCTGGTCGCCGCCAATGCGCGCATCGGCGTGGCCAAAGCCGAGTTCTTCCCAAAGCTGAGCCTCACCGCGCTGTTCGGCACCGCCAGCCCCGAGATCTCCGCCCTCACCGGCGGCAGCGCCACCATCTGGGCCGTCGGCGGTATCCTCAGCGGCCCGCTGCTCAATGCCGGCCGCACGCTGGGGACCTATCGCGCAGCGGAGGCGCAGTGGGAGCAGGCGCGGCTGCAGTACGAGCAGACGGTCCTCATCGCGCTGCGCGAGGTCTCCGACGCGCTCACCGCGCTCGGCAAGCTGAGCGAGGCCGAGACGGGACAGGATCGGTCGGTCAAGGCGCTGGCCGAAGCGGTCGAGCACGCGACGGACCGCTACCGTCAGGGGCTGGCCAACTACTTCGAAGTCCTCGAGGCCCAGCAGCAGCTCTACCCCGCGCAGAACGTGCTGGCGCAGATCCGCCGCGACCGCCTCCTCGCGCACGTCCGTCTCTACCGGGCGCTCGGGGGCGGCTGGAGCCTGACGGATCCCCGGTGGACGGATCCGGGAGTCGCGGCGGCTCGCTGAGGAGGGCTCCCCCACTCGTGAGCCGGGAGGCTCGATCGTCGGCATGACCGTTTTCGATGGCGTGCAGTGGCTCGAGCGCTACAGCGTGTTCATCCTGCCCGCCCTGGCCGTCTTCGAGCAGGTGGGAATTCCCCTGCCCGCGGTGCCAGCACTTCTCGTCACCGGATCGCTGGCCGCCGCCGGCCGCGTCAACCTCGGGCTCGTTCTCGGCGCGATCGTGATCGTGACCTTGCCCGTGGATCTCGCCTGGCACGAGCTGGGTCGGCGGCGTGGAGCCCGGGTGCTGTCCGGCCTGTGCCGCCTGACGATCGAGCCCGATCTCTGCGTGCGACGGACCCAGAACCTCTTCGTCCGCCACGGCGTCCGCCTGCTCCTGGTGATGAAATTCCTGCCGGGCCTGACGACGGTCTTGCCGCCCATGGCGGGAGCCTTCGGCGTGCCCCGTCTGCAATTCGCTCTCTATGACGTGGCGGGAAGCCTTCTGTGGGCTGGATTCTGGACCGGCCTCGGTTACATCTTCAGCGACGCCGTCGATTGGCTGCTCGGCTGGGTCGCCAGCCTCGGTCACGCGGCGATGGTGCTGGTTGTTGCGGCCGTGATTGGCTACATCGCGCTCAAGTATCTGCGCCGCTGGCTCTTTCTCCGTCGCCTTCGCATCGCCCGGATCTCCCCCGAGGAGCTCCGGCGCAAGCTCGACGCGGGCGAGGATGTTGCGATCATCGACCTACGCACCGAGCTCGATGTGGCGGCTGCTCCGTATGCCATCCCCGGCAGTCGCTGGATCGCGGCCGAGCATCTCGACGATCGCCTGACCGATATTCCTCGGGACCGCGAACTCGTCCTCTACTGTTCTTGACCCAACGAGGCCACCAGCGCCCGTGTGGCGCTCCTGCTCGAACGCCGCGGCATTGTCCGCGTCCGACCGCTCCAGGGGGGCATTGCGAGCTGGATGGACTTGAAGTTCCCGGTCAGCGATCTTGCTGTGGTAACGACACGGAAAGATCCATAGCGGCACGGGTAGGAAGTTTGTTCCCACGGCGGGTGCGCCTGCGCAACGAGGATGGTGCGTCAGTCGGCCAGATCGGTGAACAGCGGGGTGCTGAGGTAACGCTCGCCGAAGGACGGGATGATGACCACGATCAGCTTGCCGGCGCTCTCGGCGCGGCGCGCGACCTCGACCGCCGCCCAGATGGCCGCGCCCGACGAGATGCCCACCAGCAGCCCTTCCTCCTTCGCCGAGCGCCGCGCCATCGCGAAGGCGTCCTCGTTCTTCACGCGGATGATCTCGTCGTAGATCTTGGTGTTGAGGATGTCGGGCACGAACCCGGCGCCGATGCCCTGGATGGGGTGTGGGCCTTTCACGCCGCCCGACAGGACCGGCGAGGCATCCGGCTCGACGGCCACGCAGCGGAAGGACGGCTTGCGCGCCTTGATGACCTCACCGACGCCGGTGATCGTCCCGCCGGTGCCGATGCCGGAGACGAGAATGTCGACCTTGCCGTCGGTGTCGCGCCAGATCTCCTCGGCCGTGGTCTTGCGGTGGATCTCGGGGTTGGCCGGATTCTGGAACTGCTGCGGGATGAAGTAGCGCTGATCGCCAGCGGCCAGCTCTTCCGCCTTCTTGATGCAGCCCACCATGCCCTCGGCGCCCGGCGTGAGGATCAGCTCGGCGCCGTAGGCGCGCAGCAGCATGCGGCGCTCCTTGCTCATGGTGTCGGGCATGATCAGCGCGCACTTGTAGCCGCGCGCGGCACACACGAAGGCCAGGCCGATCCCGGTGTTGCCGCTGGTCGGCTCGAGAATGATCGTGTCCTTGTTGATCTTGCCGGCGCGCTCGGCGGCATCGATCATCGACACGCCGATGCGATCCTTGACGCTGTGCGCCGGATTGTAGAACTCCAGCTTGGCCACGACGTCACCGCGCGCGCCGGCCGTCACGCGGCGCAGGCGCACGAGTGGAGTGTTGCCGACCAGCTGGGTGACGTCGTCCGCGATCCTCATGCCACGCCTCCTCGACACGCGAGCTTTGGCGTATAGTACACGGCCATGACACCGACTCCGACCGGACCCAAGTTCGTCACGCTGCCCGAGATCCGCCGTGCCGCCCACGAGAAGCTGCCGCGCGACCACTGGAACTTCGGCGACGGCGCCGCCGAGACCGAGTCGAGCAAGCGGCGGAACCGTCGCCACCTCGATCGCCTGGCCATCCAGCAGAACGTCCTGGTGGACGTGCGCAACATCGACCTGCGCACGTCGCTCCTGGGCGTGCCGCTGTCGTGGCCGGTGGCGGTGGCGCCCATGGGCGGCCTCGTCCTCTTCAATCCCGAGGGCGACGTCGAGATGGCCCGCGGCGCCGGCAAGGGCGACACGCTGCAGTGGCTCAGCGGCGCCACCGGCTGGCCGGTGGAGGACGTGGCCAAGGCCGGCAAGGCGCCGCAGATGTTCCAGCTCTACGCCCACGGCGACCACGGCTGGATGGGCGAGCTACTCGCGCGCGTCGAGTCGTCCGGCTACAAGGCGGTGGCGCTCACGGTCGACGTGCAGAAGTACAGCCGGCGCGAGCGCGATGTGTTTCACCGCTTCAGCCCGCGCGCGGCCATGGAGATCGCGCCGAATCCGCGCGGACCGTTGCCCGACTTCCAGTCGGGCTTGACCTGGAAGGACGTCGAGTGGCTGATGAAGACCACGAAGCTGCCGGTGGGGCTCAAGGGCATCATGACGGTGTCCGACGCCCGGCGCGCCGTCGACATGGGGGTACGGCTCATCTGGGTGTCGAACCACGGCGGCCGTCAGCTCGACCACACGCAGTCCACCATCGAGGCGTTGCCGCCCATCGCCGACGCGGTGGCCGGACGCGCGGAGATCATGATCGACGGCGGCTTCAACCGCGGCACCGACGTGATCAAGGCCCTGGCCCGCGGGGCGCGCGTGGTGGCGTGCGGGCGCACGATGCTGTGGGGCCTGGCCGCCGACGGCGCCGACGGCGTGGCCCGTGTGTGCGAGATCATGCGCGACGAGCTGCAGATCAACATGGGGCTGTGTGGACGCACGAAGCTCTCCGAGCTGACGCCTGACCTCATCTTCCGAGCTGACTGACCGCCCTCCCGGAGGGGCGGGGAAACCCTGCGAGAGTTCCCCTTCAAAAGAGAAGAGCCATGGAAGGCTGGACTCGACGGCAAGTCCTGGCGCAGGCGACGATCGCGGCGGCGGTGTACACGCTGGACCCTCACGAGCTGTGCTGCGGGATGAACGCCTACGCGCAGACGGCGAGCACGGAGTCATTCGAGCTCAAGAAGGTGGGCGACGGCGTGTGGGCGGGCATTGCCGCCGAGCGGTACAAGGTCAACTCCAACGCCGCCGTCATCGAGACCAACGACGGCCTCGTGATCGTGGACTCGCACTCCAAGCCCTCAGCGGCGCGGACGCTCTACAAGGAGATCCAGGTCGTCAGCAAGAAGCCGGTCAAGAAGATCATCAACACGCACTTCCATTGGGATCACTGGCAGGGCAACGAGGTCTACGCGCAGGGGAACCCGAGTCTCGAGATCATCGCCTCCGAGAAGATGAAGGAGGCCCTGCTGCGACCAAACTCCGGCGTGGGCGGCGTGCCGTTCATCGAGACGCAGATCAAGAGCCTCCCAGGCGAGATCGCCAAGCTGAAAGACGAGATCCAGAAGGCGCCGAACGCTGCGACGAAGGCCAGGCTCGAGAACAACCTGCAGCAGGCCGAGAGCTACCTGAAGGAGCTGCAGAATCTCAAGCCGGCGGTGCCCACCCGTACCGTGTCCCAGACGATGAGTCTCCAGGAGGGCGGCCGCGAGATCCGGCTGATGCTCATGGGCCGCGGTCACACCGACGGCGACCTCTACATCTATCTTCCGAAGGAGAAGGTGCTGGTCACCGGCGACGCGGTGGTCGACCGGATGCCGTTCATCGGCGACGGCTACCCCGAGGAGTGGATCGAGACGGTCGCCGCGCTGGAAAAGCTCGACATCAGCCAGATGATCGTCGGACACGGCAATCCGACGCCGAAGAGCCACCTGGTCTTCTTCCGCCGCTTCCTCACCGAACTCGTCGGCGCCGTCAAGAAGCACGGGGCCGCCGGCATGCCGCTCGACGAGATGAAGAAGAAGATCGAAGAGGAGCTCGCCGGGAAGTACGAGAGCGGGATGTCCAAGTACGAGGGCGGGCGGTATCGCGACCGGATCGGCGGGAACGTCGAGCAAGTCTACGGCAAGCTCATCAAGAAGTCTTAGGCGCAACGCGGAGGGGGGCCCCGGGGCCCCGCCCTTGGCGTCACCCTGGGAGCCGCCGAGGCCTGGATCAGCGTGAACGTGGTCCCCCAGCGTCCGGGGTCGTTGAGCTCATCTTCCGCGGCGGCTCGCAGCGAATTCAACTCGTCAGCGCTGACGATCTTGAGCAGCCGTGGCTCCAGTGCCCGGGCGAATTGAATCGGTAGCCGCAGGTAGGGATGGCCTGGCGGCAACGCGTGGACTTCGGCCCGCAATTCCGGCTCGAGACCACGGGAGCGGAGTAGCCCTGGAAGCTCGCGACCCGCGTTGAAATTGCCTCCGGCTGCCTTGAATGCCTCGAGGATGAGCTCGATCAATCGCTCGGCCGCGGCGGCCCGAGGATTGAAATGCCAGGACCCGGTGTCAGGGTCTTCGAGCACGAGCAGCCCACCCGGCTTGGTCGCTCGGATGTACGCGGTGAGCTGCTCCTCGGCACGGCCGAGGGGCGCGATCTGGAAGCGGGCATGGGTGAGGTCGAATGAAGCTGGCGCGAGCCCGCTGGAGAACAGGTCGTCCTTCTCCAGCACGACCCGCTCGAGCCGTTGCTCCTGCACGAAGGTAGCGGCTGCCTCCAGCATTTTATCGTCGAGGTCGGTCCCCACGATCGTTCCGGTGCGTTCGATCCGCTGGGCCAGGACGCGCAGCCAGCCCATGGCTCCGCAGCCAACGTCGAGCGCGCGGTGAACTCCGCTGGGGTTGATCTGCTGAAGGAGCGCACGGCCGGCGGGCTCCCACACGCGCGATTGCAGCCGGAGTCGCTCCAGCTCGCTGGTCTGCCCCGCCATCAAGTAGCTCATACGGAACTCCCACTACTGGTGGTTCAGTTGCCCACTCACTCCGCCAGCTCGGGGATCACCCACAAGGGCGCGCGGCCGGCCGCCACGCGCTGGATGTTGTCGAACCCGTTGCGGAAGCGCGCCGTCCAGTTCTCCGCCGTCGGTCCCGCCGAGTGCGGGGTGAACGTGACGTTGGGGAGCGAGAAGAGCGGATGGTTGGGCTTGGGCGGTTCCTCCACCATCACGTCCAGCCCGGCCCCCGCGATGCGGCCGCCCTTCAGCGCGGTGTAGAGCGCGTTCTCGTCGATCACCGGCCCGCGGCAGGTGTTGACGATGATCGCGGTGGGCTTCATCAGCGCCAGCTGCTTGGTGGAGATCATCTGTCGCGTGGAATCGTCGAGCGGCACGTGCAGGCTGAGCACGTCGGCCTTCTGCAGCAGCTCGGTGAAGAGGGAGAACCGCACGCCGAGCGCGTCCTCGTGGTGCTCGGGGAGCCGCGCGATGTCGTAGTAGAGGACCTTGGCATCGAAGGCGAGCGCTCGCCGCGCGACCTTCTTGCCGATATTGCCCAGGCCGACGATGCCCACCGTGCGTCCGGCGAGCTCGTACACCGGCGTGTCAGTGGGGCCGCCCACCCGCCACTTGCCGGCCACGATGTCGTTGTGGAACTTCACCACGCGCTTGAGCACGGCCAGGATCAGCGTGAGCGTGTGCTCGGCCACTGCGATGGCGTTGGCCCCACCGTTGTTGGACACGGGCACCTTGGCCTTGCGCGCCGCCTCGATGTCCACGCGGTCGTAGCCGGCGCTCAGCAGCTGCACCAGCTTCATCTTCGGGGCCGAGCGGAAGAACTCGCCGCCCATCTGGCGCGCCAGGCCCATGTAGTACTCGGCATCCTGGGCGGCCTCGATGAACTGCGGCGTGCCGGGATCGACCGCCACCAGGTCGAAGCCGGGCGGCGCCAGCTCGCGGACGATCGCCATGATGTTGTCGGGCTGCTTGGGCGAGAACAGGATCTTGGGGGCCATGGTCATCTCCTCACTGTTGCGCCAGTGGAACGGTCGCGGTCACGACCGGCACCTGGCTCACCACCCGGGTGGTGTGGCCCTGGCCGGTCGTGTCCTCGACCAGGCGGGCGTCGCCGGGACCGAAC
>Ga0075428_100005929_pt1 | contig 13581 bp, 11 predicted proteins | sample RhiMetdeltSRZDD2_FD_75291 | JGI IMG/M metagenome (GOLD analysis project Ga0075428, IMG submission 75291) | Populus rhizosphere microbial communities from Tennessee, USA - Rhizosphere MetaG P. deltoides SRZDD2 | ecosystem: Host-associated > Plants > Roots > Rhizosphere > Soil | place: USA...
TCGTGTCACCATGGTATGCGCCCTGCAGGGACAAGAACCGCGGTGACTTGATGCCGCGTGTGCGCCGCGCGAACTCGTAGGCGAGCTTGAGCGCGACCTCCATCGCCGTCGAACCGTCATCCGAGTAAAAGACTTTCGCGAGCCGAGGCAGGCGCGGGCGGTTCACAGCCTTAATGAGCCGTTCCGCAAGCAACGATGCCGGTTCATTTGCCAGACCGAGCGCGGACGAATGCGCGATCTTCCGCAGTTGTCGCGTGATGGACGCGTTGATCTTCGGATGATTGTGCCCATGCAAATTCGTCCAAATTGAGGAGTTGGCGTCCAGGTATTTGCGTCCATGCACGTCTTCGAGCACGACTCCCCTGCCCTTCGCAATGACGATCGGTTCAGTGCGCAACCAGTCGCGCATTTGCGTGAAGGGGTGCCACACGTACTGGTGATCGAGTTTGGCGAGGGGATGCACTGGGCGTAGTTAAATGGCTAAATGAGTTAAATGATGAAGTGCCGTTGTGACGTCGTCGGGCGTATGTGCGGCCGTGACGGTGAGGCGCAGGCGCGCTTCGCCACGGGCCACCGTGGGGTGACGAATCGCGGGAATCAGCAAGCCAGCTTCGCGAAGCGCTGTCGCGATCTGCTGGGCGCGCATTTCTTCACCGACGATCAACGGAACGATCGCGCTCTTCAAGACGGGCGCGTTCCATTGTGATCCCGCCAGACCATTCTTCACCCGATCTACTATGGCCCACAATTGCGCGCGCCGGTCTTCGCCTTCTTGCAATTGCACCAATTTGATTGCAGCGGTTGCGGCGGCGCTCTGCGCCGGCGGCGGCGCCGTAGAAAAAATAAAGGAGCGCGCGCGGTTGATGAGCACATCGATTAGCGGACGCGAGCCGCAAATGAACCCGCCTGCCGAACCAAGCGATTTGCCCAGCGTCCCCATCGAAATCTCGACGCGATCTCCGAGTTCGAAGGCTTCGGCCAAACCGCGGCGGTTCTGGCCGAACAAGCCTGTTGCGTGCGCTTCGTCGAGCATCAGCCATGCGCCGTAACGGTCCTTCAGTTCAACGATCTCGCGCAAGGCAGCCAGGTCGCCGTCCATCGAAAACACGCTCTCGGTCGCGATGATCTTCCGGCACTTCCGGTCCGCCCCCCACTTCAGGATGTCTACCAACTCATTGAGGTCGTTATGCGAGAAGACACGCAGCTTCGCCCCGCAGAGTCGTGCACCGTCAACGATGGACGCATGCACGAGCTTGTCGATAATCAGAATATCATCTTTGCCGAGCAGCGCGCCAAGGGTCCCCACGGCAGCCGCATAGCCGGACGAGAACGCGAGAGCGGCCGGAGTCCCTTTGAAGGCGGCCAACTGCTCCTCCAGTTCGTGATGCACGGCCAACGAACCGCAAATCAGGCGCGAGGCCCCTGAACCAGCACCAAACTTCGCGGCGGCTTCGGAGGCCGCTTCTTTCAGCGCAGGGTGATTTGCGAGGCCTAAATAGTCGTTCGATGAAAAATTTAGCAGCTCGTGGCCGTCAACTCGCACGCGCGCGCCTTGCGGTGAATCAATGCGCCGCAACTCGCGAAACAGGTTTTGCTCGCGGACCGCATTGAGTTGCTCGTGCAGTTGCTGTTCGAAGCCCGTCACAGTGAGGCGCCATCAAAGCACGCTCACGTCCATGGCGCAATCCGGCTGTCCAACTGGAACAACTGGCCGGAAATGTTTTGCGTATCGGCGAGGAATACGACGAAACGCGCGACCTCGTCCACCGAGTTGATCCGGCCCAGTGCGTTCGCGGCTGCGAACTGCTGCATCTCTTCAGCCGACCGCGAGCTTGTCATTTTTGTCGGCAGCACGCCGGGCAGCACGGCATTGACACGCACGTTGCGCGAACCCAACTCACGCGCCAGCGCCGTGGTCAGCCCAAACTGGCCCGCCTTTGCCGCCGCGTAGTTGGCTTGCCCGCGCTGTCCCGCTCGCCCGCTATACGACGACACGTTGATAATGTGGCCGTCCCGCTGTTTGATCATCGCGCGGCTTACCGCCTGGGCGCAAAGGAAGGCGCCCTTGAGGTTAACTGCCAGAACGCGCTCCCAGGCTTCGTTGGCCATTTGCGGCAATGCGGCGTCATCGGCGGTGCCTGCATTGTTGACCAACACGTCGACGCGCTGCCACTGGCCGAGCACTTTCTCGACCGCGTCACGCACGGATTCACTATTCGTGACGTCCATTTGCACCGGCAGAAAGTCCGGCTTGTTTGCGCGCGGCCCTTCAACCCGGTAACCGGCTGCTACGCGCCATTGCTGTTTTCGAAACTCGGCCACCAGTGCCTGCCCGAGGCCGCCGCCGGCCCCAGTCACGATTACGACCTTTTCATCGGCCATGCTAATTGCCCCGGAACGCCCACTGCCCGTCGATCATCGACGCGCGCACTGGTCCATCGAAATCCATCAGCGCATCGTGCGCTTTTTCCGCCGCGCCATTGAAGGAGACTGCGATCACGTCCGCCCGGGCGCCTTCGCGTAACGCTCCGATTTCGCCCTCCCGCTTCAACGCTTTCGCCGCATTGGTCGTCGCCATTTCCAGAATTTCCTCTGGACGAACGTCCGGGTGCTTTGAAGCAAACGCGCGCATCTCTGCGAACATGCTCAGCTCCGGCAATTTGCCACCGACCTTTGCCCCGCTGGCCAGGCTGTCGGTGCCCAAACAAACATTCACGCCCGCGTTCATCAATTCGCGCCGTGGAAAGAGCAGGTGCCGAAAGTAGTCGTGGCTACGCGGACAATGCACTACACTGACGCCGTATTTTCCAAGTACGGCAGCATCGTCCCGCCACAGATAATTGACGTGGACCGCGAGGAGGTTGTCGCCGAGGTAATCCGCGTGCTCGAGATGCCGAATCGGCGAGCCCTGCCCGCAATCCGACATGTCGCGCTGGCTCTTCAACCAGTCGTAGAGCGGGCCGTGCTTATACAGGAACATTTCGAATTCCTGTTCCGATTCCGAGACGTGCGTGGCCAGGAGCCACTTGCGTTTGCGCGTTTCGTGCGCCGCCACACTGAGTAATTCCGCGGTCGTGGTGTAGGGCGCATGCGGAGATAGCCCCACACGTCGGTCGCTTCCGGGCCACGCACCCCATTCCTCGACGGCGCGCTTCACAAATTGTTCCGCCGGGTCTTTCAATTGAATCAGCTCGCGAAAGGAGATCACGCGCAGTGGCGTTTCTTTCCATAAAGCGGGTAGCAATTCGGGCACGGCTTCCACGTCGGCCACTGTCGTCGTGCCGGTGCGCAGTAACATCTGCGCGCCAAGCTTCCACGATTCGTTGAATTCGGCGGTCGTCCACTGGCCCTTGAATGTCACAATGGCCTTGATCCAATCCGCGAAGCTGCGTGGCGGAGAAATTTTTCCGCGCATGGCAGTGTAGTCGAGATGACAATGCGCATTAATCAACCCTGGCATCAGCACCACTTCGCCGAGATCATCCACAGCTCCGGTCGTGTGCGGCTGTAGCTCGCTCCAAGACCCAACGGCGACGATGCGATCAGCCCGACTGACGAGCGCGCCATCTTCAATGAGAGGGCCGGCCATGGGCAACACGAGTCGCGCCCGAAGAATCATAGCGGAAAATGAAACGACAGCCGGCGCTTACAGGCCGGCTTCCTGGCGTTTGCGCTTTGTGCGCGAGGCATCGCTGTGGCGGCGCGCCTTGTATTTGTTGTGCCGCTTGCGGATTTGCTGCTCGATCTTCTTGGCCACGATATCGATGGCCGCGTACAAATCCGTTTCCCAATCCTCGGCGTAAAGGTCGGGACCGGGCATGGCCAGACGCATGGAGCACTTGAATTGTCGGTCGGTGGCTTTCGTTGTGTCGTGCTCCAGGATGACGCGCGCATCAACAGCAAAACGGTCCAGGTGTTCGAGTTGATCAATGCGCGCCAAAATATGGTCCTCGATCGCCTTGGTTAGCGTCACATTGTGCGTCGAAAGGATGAATTTCATGGAACTTGTTTGTAATCGCCGTTTCATAAAATCGAATCACTCCTGTTTTGTCACGGTACTTTCCATCGCGCGCCGTCCTGCGCCGTTCTGCAGGCAATGCGTTAAATAGGGCAGCAATTGTTTCTTGCGCGAAACGATGCTTTCCAACTCAAAAATGCCCGGCTCGACACTCGGATAATCGATCCGCTTTAGGAACGCACGCGGACCGGCAATGAGCAACAACGAACTGTTCCGCGCCACATCGGTCACCATCAACGCCGAGAAAAAGTAAGCCTTGTCGCGCCGATAATTCTCCAGCGCCGTGATTACCTCGTTTTTGCGTTTCCAAAACTGATCGAAGCCGAGTTCTTCGATCTGGGCGACGCTGAAGTTCTTGCCCTGCTCGTGAAATTCCTTGCAGTCGGCCACGACCGCCTGCGCCGGGGGAAGGGAGGTGAGCACCGATCCGGAGGCAAACAGTTTTTCGGTAAACTCACTCGCTTTGACACCGGCAAGCCACTCGAGTTGTTTGAGCACCTCCGCGTCGCGCGGCGTGGTGGTGGGCGAGGTGAGATTGAGCGTGTCCGCAACGATTCCCGCCAACAGCAACCCCGCGATGGGACGCGGCAAATCCACGTGACCGCGAATGAAACAATCTGCCACGATCGTGCTCGTGGAGCCTACGGGCTCATTGCGGAACAAAATCGGTTGCGCGGTTGTCAGGGCTCCAAGGCGATGATGATCGATAATCTCGACGATCTCGACTTGCGCCGCGCCGGGAACCGCCTGCGAGAGTTCATTATGATCTACCAGGATCAATTGCCGCTCCACCTTCTTCAGAAAGTCCGACTTCGACAGGATTCCCACCGTCCTCCCCTGCTCGTCCACAACTGGAAAGGCCAGAAACCGTGAACTGGCCGCAATCGGTTCGATTTCCGCGAGCGAATCGTCCGGATGAAACACCTGGAATTGTTCGTGCGCGAGATGCTTCACGGTAATCGCCGTGCGGCATAGCAGCGCGGTGGTAGCGGTATCGTGCGGCGAAATCAGCAGACTCACACCCGCCTTTTTCGCGCGCTCAATAATATCTTCATCCACCGGCAAACCGCCGGTGACGACGATCAACCGCACTTTGCTTTCAATGGCCTGCTCCTGAATTTTGCGTCGATCGCCCACCACGACCAGGAGTCGTTCTGGCGGATAATTCGGCAACCGTTTTGCGAATGACTCGTTCGCCATGCCGCCGATCATTAGAATAAAATCCTCTTCAGATTCGGCGTTGTTCGTATGCACGACTTTGGCGTCGAGCGTCCGCGCAAGGTTCGCAATCGACGCGAGCACGCGTCGGGAATCGAACAAGCGATTCGGCGCAGGGCAAACGAACTTGCTCATCTTGAAGACGGACATCAGTCCCTGGCAGACACGTTTGCTGTTGAGGATCGGCACTGCGCGAATACCCAACTCCTCCATGAGGCCGAGCGTCTCGCTGAGCGTCGATTCCGGGGACACGCTCACGACCTCACGCTGCATGACATCGCGCACCTTGGGCGAAACGTCGGCCACGAAACGCGGCGCGGGCACGCCGAAATAATTCAGCACAAAATCAATGCGCTCATTCGTATCTCCACACCGCGCCGCAACGGCGTGAACGGAGCCCGTGCGCCGTTTGAATTCCGCATACCCAATGGCCGAACAGATGGCATCCGTATCAGGATTCCGATGCCCAATGACCAGTAATTCCGGACTCTGACTCATTCAGTTCCCATCGCCAACCTACATTCCATTCTGAAGATTTGATAATCCGAAATCTCAGCCCTTTTTCAATTTCGGCCCTTTCGGTGTGTCCTCGATCAGCCAACCTTTCGCTTTCAATTCATCTCGCAATTGGTCTGCACGTTTAAAATCCTTCGTCTTGCGCGCCTCCTGGCGTTGCGCCAGCAACGCCTGTATTTCAGGTGGCGCATCGCCTTCCTGTTTCCGGCCGAGTCCGAACACCGCGTCAATTCTTCCCCACGCGGCCAGGGCCGAGGCGGCCTGCTCCTTCGACAACTCATTCGCGGCGAGCCGCCGATTTGTTTCACGCACCCAATCAAACACCACGCCCCACGCTGCCGAGACATTGAGATCGTCATCGAGCGCGATTGCGAATTTCTCAACCATGTTTAGGTCCGCTTCGGCCGCTGCGGAGCCCGCCAACTCCTGCACTTTGCCCAGGCATTCATCTAAACGGCCCAGGGCCGAACGCGCTTCCTCCAACCCTTCCAGGGTAAAGTTGAACGTCTCCCGGTAATGTCCCTTCAACAGCAAGTACCGAATCTCGCGGCCATCGTACCCTTTTGCCAGCAGGTCGCGGATGGTGAAAAAATTCCCGAGCGACTTGCTCATCTTCTTGCCTTCAACAAGCAGATGCGCGCAATGCAGCCAGTGTTTCACGAACGGCCGGCCCGGCGGCTGCAACCCCGCGCCCTCGCTCTGCGCGATTTCATCCTCGTGGTGCGGAAAAGCCAGGTCCTCGCCGCCCATGTGCAACTCAAAGCTTGGGCCGAGAATCTTCATGCTCATCGCGCTGCACTCGATGTGCCACCCGGGACGGCCATCGCCCCACGGGCTCGGCCAATAAACGTCACCGTCCTCCGGCACGCGCGCCTTCCACAATGCAAAGTCGGCGAGCGACTCTTTGCTGTATTCGTCGGCCTGCACGCGCTCGCCACGTCGCATCTCCTCGAAGTTGAGGTTGACCAACTGGCCATAACGGCATCCGCACGCCTGATATTTCTCGATGCTGAAGTAAACCGAACCATCCGGCGCTTTGTAGGCAATCCCGCGGTCGATCAGCTTCAGAATCAGGGCGATCATTTCGGCCATGTGCTCGGTCGCGCGCGGCACCTGATGCGGATCCAAACATCCGAGCGTCTTCAAATCCTCGCGAAACGCGGCCTCAAACGTCCCCGTGTACTCGCGCAACGGCATATTCGTTTCGCGCACGCGCTTGATGATCTTGTCCTCCACATCGGTAATATTCATGACGTGCGTCACTTTGAAACCGCGGAACTCAAGAAACCGTCGCAAAAGATCCGCGGACACGAACGTGCGAAAATTCCCGATGTGACCGAAATCGTAAACGGTCGGCCCGCAGCAATACATTCCCACCTTTTTGCCAGCGGCATCGAAGGGAATGAATTCCTCTACCCTGCGGGTCAGCGTGTTAAACAACTGCACGGCCATCGTCGCGCCGCATCATCGAAAACACCCTCCGCAAAGAAAAGGAAATTTGGCCGGAACGCGAATTCGCTATTCGGCATGGCTTTCGGGGTTGGACTCTGTGGGCTGCTTCGGGTGCGACGTAAACCAGGTGCAAACGGCAAACCCCATGCCGACGACGACCAGCAGGGCCACGCACAATCCAAACCAGGCGGGGTGTTCATCAATCGTCCCAAAACGCCATGAGTCAAACCCGATCAATGTGGACCCACGCCCTCCACCGGCATACTTTGGAACGACGACTCTGGATCCTTGGCCGACGTCCGCAGCGGTTGCCGGGCCATGCCATTGAAGCCGAGCCGTTTTTCCATTGACCGCAGCTTCCCCCAGCGTCCCCTCAGGCCGGTCCTGCTCAATGCGCACCGCGCTGGTCCATTGAAGGATAAAGAAGACGAGCCCTATCCCCGCGAGTCCCAGAAGCAGGCGCGCCAGTCGCAGCAAGCGCCGGCCCCACCGCGATTGCTCACCCGACGGGTAGTCCGCGAAAATCCCTGGATACGTGTCCGTCATTTAGCCCGTTCACAATACTAGACACCGCCATTCGCACTTTTGTGTACGAATTTCGCGCTCGCCAATCTACGCCAAAATGCCTTTCACGACTTCGCCGTGCACATCGGTCAGCCGAAAATCACGCCCCTGAAAACGATACGTCAGCTTCGTGTGGTCAAATCCGAGCAGGTGCAGAATGGTCGCATTGAGGTCATGTACGTGGATTGGATCGCGCACCACGTTGAATCCCAGTTCGTCCGTCTCGCCGTAAACGATACCCCGCTTGATGCCCGCGCCCGTCATCCAAATCGAGTACGATCGATTGTGGTGGTCGCGGCCATCATCTGTCCCCTGGGCCATCGGCGTGCGGCCAAACTCACCGCCCCAAATCACAAGTGTGTCCTCCAGCAAGCCGCGCTGCTTCAAATCCTTCACCAGCGCGGCGCTGGCCTGGTCCGTTTCCTTGCAGTTCCGCGTCAGCCCGCCCTTTAGGTCTCCGTGCTGGTCCCACGCTTCGTGGAAAAGCTGCACGAAACGCACGCCGCGCTCGATCAACCGGCGCGCAAGCAGGCAATTGCGCGCGAAGTTCGGCTTCGCCGGGTCGACGCCATACATCTCGAGGATATGTTTAGGCTCCTTCGAAAAATCCATCAGCTCCGGCGCGCTCGATTGCATGCGATACGCCATCTCGTAGTTCTGGATGCGCGCGAGGGTCTCAGGATCGTGATAATCGGCCAGCGCAAGTTGATTCAACTTCTTGAGCGCATCGAGCGAGGCGCGTTGCGTGTCGTCATCGAAGCCTTTCGGGTTGGAAAGATACAGCACGGGGTCGCCACTGCTGCGGAACGGAACTCCCGCATAAATCGTCGGCAAAAACCCGCAACCCCAATTGCTCGCCCCGCCGCTGGTGCCGTTCGCCGAACTCAGCACCACGTATCCCGGCAGATTCTCGGACTCAGTGCCGAGGCCGTAGAGCGTCCATGCACCGAGACTGGGCCGGCCAAACTGCTGCGAGCCGGTGTTCATCATGATCTGCGCCGGCGCGTGATTCACCGCATCGGTGTGCATGGAGCGAATGAGGCAAACATCGTCGAGAATTTCGCTGATCTTTGGCAACAATTCTGCGATCTCGGTCCCCGCCTGCCCGTGCTTCGCAAATTTGAACTTCGGTCCGAGCAACGCCGAATTCGGATTGATAAACGCCGCGCGGTAATCCTTGAGCAACTCCGGTGGCGGCAACTTGCCGCTGCGCTTGCCGAGTTCAGGCTTCGGATCGAACAAATCCAGGTGACTCGGCGCGCCCGCCTGGAACATGTAAATGACGCGTTTGGCTTTCGGTTTGAAGTGCGGTTGCCTCGGACCAAGCGGATTCGCCGGCGCAGAACCTGCCAGCGCGGCCGCCGCTCGGCCGCCGAGCACCGACAGCAATGCCATCGCGCCCAGGCTCACGCCGCAATCGCGCAAAAACCATCGACGGCTAACCAGTTGCCGCAGTTCCGTGCGCGAAATGGTAATCGGTTCCATACTCAATTCTTCGTCAGCGTTTCATCCAGATTCAGCAACACGCGGCTCACGATCGTCCACCCTGCAAGTTGTCTGGGATTGGCCCCCGCTGGCAATTCCGGAAGTTTCGCATCGCCCACGGACACTTCACGCGCCGGGACCCAACCTTCCGCAATGCGCCCATCGCGCGAGCGCAACAATTCAAGAATCGTAGCCACCTCCGCCGGCTTCGGCGCCCGCCCGGTGCAGGCGCGGAACGCGTACGTGGCGCGTTCCTCATCCGTGCCGCCGCCTTCGCGCAGCGTTCGCAGCGCAAGTCCTTGCGCGGCTTCGACGAAGACCGGCTCATTTAAAGAGGCCAGCGCCGCCAGCGGCGTGTTCGAACGCACGCGCCGCACGCACGAAAAATCGCCGTTCGGCGCGTCGAAGCTGCCCATGACAGGGTCAGGCATCGAACGCCGCCGAAACATATACAGCGATCGCCGATAACGTTCCGGCGCAGGCGCGGGCTTCCAGTCAATCTTCACGAAGTTCAAAGCGAACAGGCTTTCCGGCACGGGCGGGAAAAAGCTGCGGCCACCCATTTTCTCGTGCAGCAAACCGGAAGTCGTGAGCGCAATGTCGCGAACCACCTCCGCTTCGGCGCGAAAGCGCGGACCTCGCGCGAGCAATCGATTGCGCGGGTCGCGCTCCAGAAGCGTTTCGCTGGCACGCGAATCCTGCCGGTAGGTCGAACTCAACACCACCGCGCGAATCAGTTGCTTGAGCGACCACGGCGTCCTCTTTTCGCCCAAAGTTCCTTCCGAAAAACCGACCGCGAGCCAATCCAATAATTCCGGATGCGTGGGATCCGCGCTGCGCATCCCGAAATCTTCAGCGGTCTCGACCAAGCCCACTCCAAAAATAGACTGCCAGATCCGATTCACAGCCACGCGCGCGGTCGTCGGCGACCGCGGGTCCGCCAGCCACCGCGCGAATGTCAATCGATTCACCGGCGCGCCCTTCCGCAACGCATGCAGGAACGCCGGCACACCCGGCTCAACTTTTCTGGCCGGCTTCTGCCAGTTGCCACGCTCGTAAATCGTTGTGTCGCGGTGCCATTCCCGATCGCGCTGCGCAAGGTTCAACACGCTCTCACCTTCGGGATAATCCTTCCACAACTCCGCAATCTGCTCGTTCAACTCCTTGAACTCCGGCACCGATTTCCGCCAGGCGGCGAAAATGAGTTGCTGCTGGTCCGTCGTGCGCTGTTCCTTTAGCGTCGCGATTGCGGCACGCACGCTGGCAGGCAACGGATCATCGTGTGGGTCAGGCGCGGTCGTGATCGCCAGACGAAACCGCCCCAGAAAATTATTGTCCCGCCCGTGAGCATCTTCCCCGCCGTGGCGAAACTTCAGCCAGACTTTCAGGAAGGTCGCATCCGCGGATTCCCAGCCGTTCGTCGCGAACTTCATCACCACCTGTGAATCATGATGCCGCTGCCCAAGGCCGAGGTCAGCGCTCCACGCGGTTTCATCCTTGCCATCAATCAAATAGTTCGCCGGGCCAACTCGGCGCTTGTCATCGCTCTTGCGAAACTTCGTCTTGATCGGCTGGTCCGGCGCCTCGATATCGGCGACCGCATTCGTGAGCGGAATCTGCACCAGGCCCTTCTTGATCTCTGCCGCGTGATTCGTGTTCGCGCCGATCTCGCTGACCGGCGCGGCCTCCACGTAAAGATCGCTCAGCGCAAACGTGCCATCGTGGCTCCGCCCCGGTCCGCCGAAAGGCAGGTCGCCGTGCGTCAGGGCCTCGATGCGCAGTCCCGTGATGTTCGTCTCTGTCGTGATTCCCGTTGCCCACAACTCTCCGGTTGTCGGGCGGAACCCCAAAGTCAAAATCGACTTGTCTTTTTGCTTTTCCGGATGCGCCAATCCGCCGACCCACTCGTTTTCGATCGCGTCAATGTAAGCCCATTCGACCTTCTTCTGCGCCATCTCGGCTTCCCATTCGGCCAGCTTGCTCTCCCAATCCAGCAGACGTTTCTTTATTTCCGCCTCCTTTTCCGCCAGGCCACGTTGAATGCGCTCGATCGTCGCAAGTTGCTCCTTCGAATACACGCGCGACGTCCCTTCATACGTGTCATTCAGGAACGCGAATATCCGGTAATACTCCTCGTGCGTGAGGGGATCGTATTTGTGCGTGTGACATTGCGCGCACTGCAACGTCAGGCCGAGCACGCTTTTGCCGATCGTATCCATGCGGTCGAACATCCCTTCCAGCCGGAACTGCTCGTTGATGATCGCGCCCTCCTCGTTCACCATGCCGTTGCGCAAAAAGCCGGTCGCGACTCGCTGCTCCTGCGTGGCGTTCGGCAGCAGATCGCCCGCGATTTGCTCCACGATGAACTGGTCGTAAGGCATGTCGCGGTGAAGCGCCTCAATCACCCAATCCCGCCAGGTCCATTGCTCGCGCGGCAAATCCTTCTCGTAACCGTCGGTGTCCGCATAACGCGCCGCATCCAGCCACCAGCGCGCCCACTTCTCCGCGTAACGCGGCGACGCGAGCAAGCGGTCCACCAACTCCATGTAGGCGACATTCCCACGCTTCGCGTAATCGCGCACAAACTCATCGATGTATTTCGGCGTTGGGGGCAGACCCACGATATCGAGATACACGCGGCGCAGCAGAATCTCGGGACGCGCTTCCGGTGATGGCTTCAACTTCTCCCGCTGGAGCCGCGCCAGCACGAATGCATCGATCGGATTGCCCAACTTCGATTTCCCGCCAGCCTTCGGCACCTCTGGCTTTGTCGGCGCTGTAAACGCCCAGTGCCCCTGATACTCCGCCCCGCTTTGCACCCATCGCGTCAACGTCTCGACCTGCTCCGGCGTCAACGGCTTCTTTGCATCCGGTGGCGGCATCAAATCGTCCTCGTCGTGCGTCGTGATCCGCGCGATCAACTCGCTCTCGTCCGTTTTCCCCGGCACGATCGCCGCCGTCCCCGATTTTCCGCCCTTTAATGCGCCTTCCCGCGTATCCAGTCGCAACTTGCTTTTGCGCGCCTTGTCATCCTGCCCGTGGCAAGCGAAACAATGGTCCGAAAGAATGGGCTTGATGTCGCGATTGTACTGCGGCGCAAAACTCGCCGCGCCCGCATTCGCCAGGATGCCGGCGCCGATGACACTTAGCGCGACTTTGATCCATCTCGAAAACATTATGCCCTGGCCACCATAGTCCACCCCGCAGACGCTGAAAACGCCAAAATCAACCCGTACATATACTCAGCGATTTCTTCTTGCACCCGGCCCGCTTCAATGGCTTCACTCTCTGCTGTTCGTTTCAGCAATGCGACTTGATGTGGAAAATTGTCAATCGGCTCGCTTGAGCAGGACATTTGCAACCCATTCCGGGGACCTCCATCTGCAGCAGGCCTAAACGACCAACACGACTCATATGGGTAACAAACTATTCGTCGGAAACCTCTCCTTCGACGTAACTGAAAACGACTTGCAGGATCTATTCGCCCAGGCAGGTCCCGTTAGCAGTGTCAACATCATGCAGGACCGCGCCACAGGCCGCGCTCGAGGCTTCGGCTTTGTGGAAATGGCCACCGATGCCGACGCTCAAAAGGCGATCACCATGTTTCATGGCAAGGACCTCCAGGGCCGGGCATTGACTGTCAACGAAGCGCGCCCGCGTGAAGAGCGCAGCGGTGGCGGCGGCGGCGGATACCGCGGCGGCGGCGGTGGCGGTGGCGGCGGGGGCTATCGCGGTGGCGGCGGCGATCGTCGCGGCGGCGGCGGTGGCGGATATCGCGGCGGTCGCTAACAGCAGATCGTCCACAATACTCAGAAATGCCGAAGGGCGCGGGCAGCGAGTGTCGCAACTCGGCCACAGTCTTTGCATTCACTGTCCGCGCTTTTCTGACCGCTCTTTTCTGTTCATGGGTTGTTCGCGCCGCTGCGCCGGACACCGCGAGCAATAGCTTTACCTTCGCTCTCGGGCTGCCGGTCGCCCCAGGCGCCCTCTTGCCCGACTCCCCTTTCGGCGTCAACACGGCCTTCAATCCTGCTGCGTCTGATTTGGACGCCCGCCTCAAAGCGATGCAACAGGCCGGCATCAAGTGGGGCCGGCAGGATTTCACATGGCGGCGGATCGAGAAGACCAAAGGCGAATACGATTGGGACGGCTACGACGCGCTCATCGAAAAATGCCATCAACACGGCCTGCTGATTTTCGGAAATCTCATCCACAACCCCCAGTTCTACGACATGAAGACGGACGAGGCCGTCGAGGCTTACGCTGCCTTCGCACGGGCCGCCGTAAAGCGCTACGCCGGCAAAGTCGATCACTGGCAGATCTGGAAC
>Ga0075428_100005930_pt1 | contig 13580 bp, 16 predicted proteins | sample RhiMetdeltSRZDD2_FD_75291 | JGI IMG/M metagenome (GOLD analysis project Ga0075428, IMG submission 75291) | Populus rhizosphere microbial communities from Tennessee, USA - Rhizosphere MetaG P. deltoides SRZDD2 | ecosystem: Host-associated > Plants > Roots > Rhizosphere > Soil | place: USA...
GGTTCAGCCTGCCTGGGCTTTATTTCATTTTCAATTGTATCACTCTTACTGACTATAGTTTGAGCAGAAAACGCCGACTTCTTAAAATTGGGGTAGTAGGCAAGGATCACAGCCAAAAAGATAAATGACCCCGCAATGAAAAACGATTTGTCCATTGAGATGTTCGAGCTCGCTTGTACGGATGGTACGATTTCTTGTTTCATAGAATAAAGGTTTCCAAAAATTAAACCAATTTGTGCTGCTGATAGTAACGGCAAAAGTCCGCGAATATTGCTAAAATGCTGAGAGTTCTATGTAGTCACATCGAATTTGCCAGTGGCAAAGAAAAGGAAAATACCGAGCCCTCATTTAATTTACTCTTTACGGTTATTTCGCCATTGTGTTCTTTTATGATCTCTGATGATATATAAAGGCCCATACCGAGACCAGGAATTCGATTTTTTTTCTCCTCTACTCTGTAAAATCGTTCAAATATTTTCGTTTGATCTGATGGTGACATCCCTATACCAAAATCAATTACAGAAACAATTGCAAAGGCATTGTCTTTTTCAGTACGAATAATGATTTCTTTATTTTCCCGGGAATATTTAACAGCATTACTAACCAGGTTCATGACTACCTGTTCCAAACGTTCCGCATTTCCCCTGATCATAATACCTTTTTCAAGTTCCGCATTTATTGTATGCGAGGAATAAATGTATTTGCAGTTATCTATACAGGAGTTAATGAAGTCAGACAGATCGAAAATATCCATATTGAACTTTAATTTACCTGCTTTTATCTTACTGAAATCAAGCAGATCATTTATCAGGTGCTGCAACTTAGTGGCAGAATCATGAGCTTTGGAAACGTACATCTTGAGATTATGTGGTAAATTTGTTTGAGATTGAAGTAGCTGAATGTATCCGCTTAAGCTGGTCAACGGAGTTTTTAATTCATGGCTGGCCACAGTAATAAACTCATCTTTTCTTTCCAACTCCATTATTTGATCGTTAATGTCTATAGATGTTCCAAACCATGCGGTCACATTTCCTTGTTCATCCTGAAAAGGTATTGCATGTGCAAAATGCCATCTGAAAATCCCATCTGAAATTCTTTTAAATCTAACCTTTTGTTCATATTTCTTTTTGTCTTTCATCGCCTTTTTCCATGCAGCTGAACTGTTTTCCAAATCATCAGGATGTATTAATTCATTTTGTTTTGTTCTTGATTGTTCAACATCAAAGCCGGTATATTCATGCCATTGGCGATTAACATAATCAAGTTTTCCATCAGCATCAGTAGTCCATATCATAACCGGTGTATTGTCAGCTAAAAATTTGAAGTATTCCCGGCTTAGAAATAGATCTTTCGTTCTCTCCTTTACTATTTCTTCCAGTTCCTCGTTCATTTTGTCTGCTTTCTGCCGGGCAATTTCCAACTGCTCATTTTTTATTTGCAATAGCCTTTGTTGTGCTTTCTGAGCAGTGAGATCTGTGAAAATAATACTTAAGGCCGGACCCTCATCTAATTCCAGTGAAGTAGCTGATAAAAGAAATGGGATCATTTCATTGTTCTTATTTTTAATTAATATCTCTCCTTTGCTATCCGATTTCCAGCCTTTAATAATAATTATTTTGAAAAAATCTTTAACTTCTTTGGGAATAAAATTGGTCATAGGGAAACCAATGATTTTGGTCAAAGGCAAATTTACCATGGAAGCAAATTGCGAATTACTATATAAAATAATTCCATCTTCATTAAGGGTTACAGCGCCTTCTTTCATCTTTTCAATAAACAATCGATAGGTTTGGTTTGCCTTTTTTATAGTTAACAGCTCGTGACCTTTTGCACTTTGCTGTATTAATGCATCTACTTCCCCAATGCGGATAGCTTCGATGGTTTCGTTTGCTTCCTTAAGTTGAAGACGTATTTGCATTAGCTCTTCTAACAATTCCTCATATGTCACTGTTGTTTTCATAAATAGTATTTACAAGTTCAGGATGGCAACATTTTCAAAACAGACATCACAACTGAATTTTCTTAGGTCGCTAATATTTTTTTTGCGAGAATATAATATTTTCCTGGCTTCACTAACCAAAGCTATCAAGAATTATTTATTTCCATCCATTTAGTTCGCTGGGCGGACATCTAACCCTACAAGAACTTTTTCTTCATTGGAAAGATCGCCGATTATTTTACGAATCGGTACCGGAACTTTCCTTACAAGTGTTGGTATTGCCAATATCTGGTCGCCTGCAGCCAACTGTGGCTTTACCAACAAATCAATTACTTCGACCCTATATTGCCCTTTCAAGTATGTCTCACAGTATTTCTCAAGGTTATTGATAGCTGCCACCGATTTTGGTGTTTTGCCGGCCACATATAACCGTAAGTCCCACTTGTATTCTTTCTTTTTAGCCATAATTTTTCTACTGCTTTCATTCGGTTATTTGGAAACCCCCTGTCTTCTGAGTGCTTGTTCTTTTCTTACTTGTTGCTCCCCGATTTCTTTACCTGTTAGCTTTTTCCTTTTTTGAGCTTCCCTTGCAGATCCAATAAGGATACCTTCAGGTCCCAGGTAAATCTCCACCAGGGTCAAACCTTTATTACTGATCATAAATTCTCTTACCTGGTTTGAATGTTTCATTCCTCTGGATTTCATTACATACACCGCCCGGTTCCTTTCACCATTCGATTCCACATCTCTTACCGATATCCATGTATCTACCAATGAAGATACACCTTCATCCATACGTTCATCCATGACTTTGGTCAATGCAGTCAGCATAACCGTTATTCCTTCACCCTGCAGAAAATCGATAAGTCGCAAAAGCATGGAATTTACTTCATTGGCTAATCCTACAGAAATCAGGTTAGTAATTGGATCAAGTACTACGGCGCTTGGTTTTACGTCCTTTACTAACTTATAAATACTGGCCAGGTGCATTTCTAAACCATACAAGCCAGGCCGGGAGGCATGAAATAGCAGAAGTCCTTTTTTTATATGTTGTTCAAGATTGAGACCTATAGAACGCATGTTTCTGAGTATCTGATTCGGCGATTCCTCGAAAGCAAAGTAAATGCACTTCTCTTTCCTATTACATGTTTCATTGGCAAAGTAAGCAGCGATACTGCTTTTACCTGTTCCGGCTGTGCCCGATAGCAAAATACTGCTGCCACGATAAAAACCCTTGCCGCCAAGCATTTCATCCAGCGTCGGAATGCCGGTGCTGATTCTTTGTGAAGAAACTTTTCTTTCAAGTTTTACAGATGTGATCGGCAAAACCGAAATACCTTTTTCATCAATCAAAAAAGGATATTCATTTGTACCGTGGATCGAGCCTCTGTATTTGACAACCCGCAAACGGCGGGTGGATATCTGGTTTATCACACGATGGTCCAATAAGATCACACAATCTGAAACATACTCTTCCAGCCCATGTCTTGTTAATTTGCCATCACCTTGTTCACCCGTAATGATAGTAGTTACGCCTTTTTCTTTCAACCAGTAAAAAAGTCTTCTTAACTCTGCGCGAAGGATTCCCTGGTTTGTCAATCCTGCAAATAAATTTTCTATTGTATCGAGCACCACTCTTTTTGCCCCGATGCTGTCAATAGCATGCCCAAGCCTTATGAATAATCCATCCAGATCATAGTCACCGGTTTCTTCTATTTCACTTCTTTCTATGCGAACAAAATCAAGCCTTATCTTTTTTTGTTTCTGAAGTTTTTCCAGGTCAAACCCTAATGAAGCAACATTAACAACAAGCTCTTCGGCTTTTTCTTCAAATGCCATAAATACCCCGGGTTCATTAAAGAGGGTGGCGCCTTTTACAAGAAATTCCATAGAAAAAAGCGTCTTGCCACATCCCGGTCCGCCACAAACAAGCGTAGGTCTTCCCTGTGGAATGCCTCCGAATGTTATTTCATCAAGGCCGCCAATTCCAGTTTTAGCTTTGGTCAATAAATTCATGATTGGTCTTGTTGATTAGGTATTTGTGGATTTACACCAAGGTACTAATATAAACAACCATCCAAATGAAATCGGGTTGACGATGATTAAAATATATTTGTATGAACAATGATACGAAAAATGAACGATATTAAAATCAGAAAAGCATTGCCCGGTGATCGCGAACAACTATTGATCTTTGAACAAGACCTGATAAAAACGGAACGTCCTTTCGACCCAACGGTAAAACCTGACCCGGTAAACTACTATGATCTGGAAGCAATGTTGACTGCCCCGCATACTGAAGTCGTGGTAGCTGAAACAAACAATAAGATCATTGCAAGTGGCTATGCACGTGTTGACACGTCGAAACCTTTCTTAAAGCATCAGCAACATGTTTATCTTGGTTTTATGTATGTATTGCCTGAATACAGGGGAAAAGGGGTCAATAAACTGATCATGGATGCTTTAAAAAATTGGGGTGCTTCACAAAACATACATGAGTTCCGTCTTGAAGTTTATTATGATAATACTCCGGCCATCAAAGCATATGAAAAGATCGGTTTTTCAAAATATAGCCTGGAGATGCGCTATAATTTGGAAGATGAGAAATAACCCAGACGCGCCAGGTACCTGAAGTACACGAAGACTGCTTTGTGTTTCTTTGTGACTTTGTGGTTAAAAAAAACATTTTAATGTTTTCAGTTAAGTCTAACTTAAAATTTACCGCTTCAATGAAAATTACTTACCCGCATACGATCGAAAACTGTGTTGGTAAAAAAATAGTTTTTCATTCGGTTCAACAGGAACCCGACGGCGATAAAGTGATCGTGGAAAACTTTGTTACACCAGGGCATGGGCCCGTAATGCATACACATTTTCTGCAGGATGAATCATTAACTGTTGTAAAAGGAAAAATCGGCTTCCAAATTTTGGGACAGGAGAAACAATATGCAAATGAAGGAGAGGCTGTTTTGTTTACACGCGGTGTCCCTCATCGTTTTTGGAAATGCAGGTGATGAAATTCTCAATTGTAAAGGTTGGATAAAGCCAGCCAACACGATTGTATTTTTTCTTTCGGCACTTTATGCTGCGCAAAATAAATCAGGCAAAGCGCAACCCGAAGCATTTGATGCGGCATACCTGATGACCCGCTACGCCAAAGAATATGATCTGCCGGAGATCGCCGGCTTTGTTAAAAAAATAATTCTTCCATTGACGTATCCGATCGGGCGGATGCTGGGAAAATATAAAAAATTTGAAGATGCACCAGAACCGGTAACAAAATAAGAGTGAGCCGTTATCTTTACAGCCCAAAATTTCAAAAATTATATTTATGTCAGTCTATGTGGTAAATGCGTACGACATTCACGATTTTGAAACATTCAAAGAATATCCGCCCAAGGTTGCACCCTTGCTTGTGAAACATGGCGCAAATCTATTAGCGATGGATACAGAGGCTAAATCATTGGAAGGAAAACCTAAAAAGATGAATGCCATAGTAGAATTTCCGTCTGAGGATGCAGTTCATAAATTTTACAACGACCCCGAATATCAGTCTTTCATTCATTTGCGGCACAAGTCCACTTCAAATTGCACGATGATCATACTTAAGCAATTTGAAAAAAAGTGATCAACAGGATTTCTTATCAACAACCACGAAACGTATATTTAGTGTAATCTATGCTCTTGCAATTTGAAACATTAGTTATTACTTTTGAACACCTTAAATATTTCCTATGAGACAACTTCTAAACTTACTGCTGGCTACAATCTTATTTTTTCTCCAGGCATGTAATAAAAATACAACTCCGCCAGCCACTACTTATGAAATGACATTCAAAAAGAACGGGATAAGCGATACCCTTATGCCTTACTATTGTGCAATTCAACCGAATAGCACAATGCCATCTGAAACGATGTTTATGATTGTTGCAAAATCCAAAAATGATAGTGTACATTTTGGTGTTACGATCCAGGTCAATGGCAATATCACCACTGGTGTTTATGAAACAATTAATGGAAGCGGTTCTTATCCTGTAATAGCAGATTATTTCATGAACGTAAACCATCCTACAGAAAGAGACTATTCGATTGATAATGCGCCTGGCCAACCAAATGCATCTTTCAAAGTGACATTAACCTCAATAACGGACAAGCAGGTAATAGGAACATTCACCGGCAACTATCTTTATGACAGGTTCGCCGATGAATCGATTATAATAACTGAAGGCAGTTTCGTAGCAAAAAGACATAATTAGTTTACTACAACAGCCATTAGAACTTGTATTACCTTCGGTCATTAGAATGCTAAACAATATCTCGCTGAAAACTAGTGATACCAATGGACTACAAACAAACAGATTTTTCAAAGTTTGGCGCTGATTGCTTTCCCGGACTTCTTGGCATCGAAGTGTTGAATGTGTCAACCAATTTTGCCACGGCACAAATGGAAGTCAAGAAATCACTCTTTGCGCCAAATGGATATTTACATGCAGGCAGTGTAGTTACACTGGCAGATACGGTAGCGGGCTATGCTTGTCTTTATAATTTACCAATGCTGGCAAAATCGTTTACTACGATCGAATTAAAATCAAATTTTTTGGGTGCAACAAAAAGCGGATTTATCATTGCAGAAGCAACTCTGCAACATGCAGGACAAACAACGCAGGTTTGGGATGTAATTGTTAAAAGTAAAGAGAGTCAGAAAATAGTTGCATTGTTTCGTTGCACGCAGTTGATCTTATATTCATAACCCAGCACCTCCGTCTGCTTTTCGTCTCAACATCCGCAGGAACATTAGAACTTAGATTCGTCAACAGGGACAATACTTTTACTTCTCACACCATCGTAATTACCTGATAAGAGAACCAAAAAGCAGTAAAATTGTTTTGTTGTATGGAATATTACCGGGAGCTCAATGATATTTTAATTACTTAGCTTTGTCCTATCCAACTTCAAACCGGGAAGGTTGATCAACCTTTTGTTTTAAAAACTCTTCATTTAAAAACATTTGCCATGAAAAAATTCATTTTATCAGCCGGTTTATTTTTGTTAGCCGCAGTAGAAGGCCAAAGAGTTGACGGCAGACATCGCACAAAATTCGACATCGTATCCTGATGGTTGGCGCAGTAATTGCGAATAGACAATAAATAAAATAGACCCTTATGACTACAAACAGATCAAAAAGCGCTGAGGCACAAATGCTGATAAGAAAACCGGTTGAGGAAGTTTTCGAGGCAATTATTAACCCTTCGATAACAAAAAATTTTTGGTTTACTAAAGGCAGTGGTCGGCTTGAAGTGGATAAAAAAATTACCTGGGAATGGGAAATGTATAATGTATCTACAATTGTGATCGCCCGGGAAATCCTGCCAAATCAAAGGATCTTATTCGAATGGGATAGTCCGGCAAAAGCAGTTGAATTTAATTTTAAAGAATTGGATGATGATTCCACTTTTGTAACGGTCACGGAATCCGGCTATGATAAAAAAGGTGATGAGCTGATTGCAGCGATTAAAGATTCCACCGGGGGCTTTACAACCATGCTCGATGGACTTAAGGCTTTTTTAGAATATAGAATTAATTTGAATCTGATAGCAGATAAATATCCAAAGGAGGTGTCGGAGCATGCATAAAATTGGAGGACGTAAAGGTTGCCAATTTTTTCATGAGTGTTATAGACAGATTTGGTGAGTAATGGAAATAAACCTTGCAGTCATTCGGTACACTTAGAAACATGGAGTGAGTTTGTGAACCGCGTTGCCTAAGTGTCGCTGTGGTACAATAAACTATCTTTGCACGAATGAAAAGTTTCGACGTACCTATTATCTATCGCAGTCCCCTTATCACAGCCATAAAAAAGAAGCGGAAAGAACAGGATAAGATGAAAAAAGATTTTACTCCTACCCTTCTTGATTTTGGTCCGCTGCAGATTTATCTCGCCCGGCACTTTGGTTTTTGTTATGGAGTAGAAAATGCGATTGAAATTGCTTTCAGAACAGTTGAAGAAAATCCAGGCAAAAGAATTTTCTTATTGAGTGAAATGATACACAATCCGCAGGTGAATGCTGACCTGGAGTCACATGGTGTTCAGTTCATGCAGGATAATTACGGTAAACAACTAATTTCTTTTGATGAATTAAAAAGTGATGATATTGTTATTATCCCTGCGTTCGGCACCACACTGGAACTTGAAAGAAAATTAAATGACCTGGGTATTCAAATGGAAAAATATGATACGACTTGCCCGTTTGTTGAAAAAGTCTGGAACCGCAGCGAACAGATCGCTAAAAAAAATTACACGGTCGTCATCCATGGTAAACCCAAACATGAAGAAACAAGAGCTACATTTTCTCATGCTGCTTTTTTTGCTCCATCAGTTGTTGTAAAGGACATGGAGCAAACGAAAGAACTTGCAAGATATATAACTGGCCAAAAGCCACCCGCTCAGTTCTACCAGGAATTTAAAGGTCAGTACTCAGAGGATTTCAGCGTTACAAAAGACCTCGGGCGGATCGGCGTCGTGAATCAAACCACGATGCTTGCCAGCGATACACAAGCCATTGCTGATTATTTAAAACAAGTGATGGTTGAAAAATATAAATTAACTGCGGCAAATGTTGAAGAAAGATTTGCTGATACAAGAGATACCCTTTGCTATGCTACGCTTGAAAATCAGCAAGCAGTTTCAGGAATGTTGCAAACTGATGCAGATCTTGCTATAGTTGTAGGCGGTTATAATTCATCAAATACTTCTCATCTTGTAGAACTTTGCGAAGAAAAGTTGCCAACTTACTTTATAAACAACGAAGAAAAAATTTTTTCCTCAAAAGAAATACTCCATTATAATTTTCATACCAAAGAAGAATTGCTGACAAAAGATTTTGTTCCAAAAAAAGAAACGGTAAAAATTTTAATAACCAGTGGGGCTTCCTGTCCTGATGCATTAGTTGAAGGGGTGATCAATAAACTAACAAGCTTTTTCCCGACGGCTTCACATCCCGAAAAATTAGCAGCGCAATTCAAATAAATAGAAACTATTTAAGCGTCGCAATAAATCTAATAGCGTGTGATCAGACAAAGGTCAGATGTAATATTTAAAAAAAATGAATGTATCGAAGGACGTTGCAACCAAGCTACTGCTAAGCGTTATTAAACCCCAAACTGCGTTGAGAAAAAGCGCCTTGAATGAATGATTAAATGCTATCTCATTTTTATTGTTCACGCCGTCAGTAATTAACTTCTTCAATTTCCAATAATAAAATAATTGTAAAATAAAAAGTATACTATGCACCAGGTTGATGTAAGGAAAGCTTCTGAAATAGACCTCTTGCCAAAAATCTAAGGAGGAACCGTTTAGATCGTCTGTTTTTAGCCTGACTGCAGCTACAACAAGCATCAATAATGAAATTAAGGCACCGATGAGAACTAAAAATTTTGCAACGTTCGCAAACTTCGTGATATACCTTATGCCTTCCTGTGATAATTTGATCTCAAAAAGATCGGGAGTATTATCGGGATCCATTCGAATTTATTTATACAATAACTCATAATACTCATGCGCCATACGGTTGCTGTCAAACTGGAAGCGAACATCCCTCATACCGTTTTTTATGACCGTCCGCCAGGTATCGTAATTTTCGTAATAAAGTGGCAGAATCTCTTTTCCAAGAATATCATATAATTTTTTCAGATCATAATCATCCTGCTCCTGGACGGTCATTTTTCCATAATCAGCTTTTTGAATTACAAAACCATTATGCCCATGATTAATAAACTCAGGGATCCATCCATCATCAGTTGAAAAATTAACGGAGCCATTCATGGCTGCCGTCATTCCACTTGTACCTGATGCTTCTCTTGGCACTCGTGGATTATTTAACCAAACATCACCTGCCTGCTTTAATCTTTTTGAAAGACCCAATTCATACCCGATCAGGACAGCAACATTGTTATACTTTTTGCTCAAATGAACAAGATGATTGAATTCAGAAATTGCAGGATAATCAACCGGGTAAGGTTTACCTCCCCATATAATTTGAACAGGATGTTTTGTATCATTCAATAACGCTTCAAACTTATCTTCATCGGAAGTAATGAGACCAGCTCTTTTGTATCCTGCAAATCTTCTCGCCCATACAATTGTAAATACATTGGGGTCAAATATCTTTCCCGTTTGATCAGCTACAATTTCAAAAGCTCTTCGCTTCAAATATTTTTTTCGGTCATCAAATCCCCAATCATTGCCTTCTTCCATGAATTTGTAAAGCTGTTTATCGCTCCAATACCGCCAGTTCTGTGAATTGGTAATTGAAATGATTGGGCAGATACCGGTGTACTTTTTCCACATTTCTCTTGAAACGACTCCATGTAATTGCGAAACTCCATTTGCCAGTCGAGCAAAACGTAAAGCAACAAGAGAATGATTGAACATATCTTCTGTATTGCCCGTCAATTTTTTTACCTCCTCAACCGTTAGACCGCAGAAATAGCTCATTTTATGGCACAGGTAAATATCATGCTTTTCATTTCCTGCTTCTTCAGGTGTATGCGTTGTAAACACCAGGCGTTTCTTTACTTCTTCTAAGCTGTTATCATATTTTTTATACAGATAAAATCCAGCAGAGATCGCATGTGCTTCGTTCAAATGATAAACATCCGGGCTGAAACCAAGTTCATCGATTAGCTTAGCGCCGCCAACGCCCAGCAAAATGAATTGTGCTACTTTGGTCGCCACATTTGCATCATACAAACGATGCGTGATCGTTTGCGATACATAATCGTTTTCCGGAAGATCAGTGCTGAGTAAAAACAACGGCGCCGTTTTAAAGATCTCAGGATCGAGATACCATGCTTTTACCCAAACGGGATGTTCATGCACCGTGATCTGAAATTTTATACCTGTATCTTTTAGAAAACTATATTGTTTTTCCATCCAGGTCACCTGTAATGTCTGATCCTGGTTACGGGCCTGGTCATAGTAGCCGTATTTCCAAAGAATACCCACACCGATCATATTTTGTCTGAGCTCATAGGCACTGCGCAAATGAGAGCCTGACAAAAACCCAAGACCGCCGCTATAAATTTTTAGGGGTTGGTGTGTAGCAAACTCCATCGAGAAATAGGCTACTTTTTTAGAATATCGTTCATCAAAAGGGTATGGAAGCTTGTAATGTCTGAAACTCATGTTGTGTGGTTTTTACACAGGCCACAAAATAACGGGAAATAGGCATAACAAATTATATATGCGAACAATACCCCTATTAAATTATTCACATGCGGGGAAAAATTGGAGATAAAAAATCAGATAACTAACAATCATTAGGATCACTTCTTTGCCTTTGCTTTAGGCTTTGCTTCTCTCTTTTTTGGAAAATTTCCATCGAAAGAACATTTAATGCCGCGGTGTGCACCACAAGCATCAAGTTCTTTTAATGTAACGGAAGATGATGAAAAATTAAATTGAAGTGAACAGGCGTCACCGGGTTGCCTGTAGACTGCCGTAGTAGCAGAAATAAAGCTTGCCATACCCTTTAGCTCGCCTGTGCATTCACCGTTATTTTTATCAATGTGTATAAAGAAATTTATTTTGCCGCCTTTACTGTCATCACGAATTGACACGATGTTCATTTTATTCTTTATATAGTCGGCAGAAAATTTGTTTTTCTTTGGTAAAGTATCGATTGGATTGATGACTTCCTGTACTCTGTCATCAAGTGGATCGGTCATGATCAGGATAAATTGTCCCACATCACTAACATAACTATACGCTTCTTTTCCTTCAGCCGTTGAGCCATCGGGGTTTTTAAGCAAAATATTTTTGTAAAATGAAAATCTTCTGTCCAGACCACTAACTTGCGACGTAGCAGGGTTAGCATCAGGGATAAGTAAAGGCAAATATGCTTTGAACTTATCATCCTTATCAAAACAAAGAACAATGGATGCTTTCTTTTCTGCCGCAATAGCTTTTATGAATAGATACTTTTCTTTTTCAATCTCCACTCTTTTACCCATATAGATCTTTGGTTTTGCATTTTTGCCAAGAACTCTTGTTAATACCGAGTCCGGTACAAACTGCGCAAATATATTATTGCCGATAAGCAATGAATCCTTTTCTTTTTTATGTAAGGTAGTATCCGCTATTTCTATGGGAGGCTTTACCAGTTCAAAAGATTCAATAAAATCACCTATCACTACCTCATCAGTGCCTGTCAGAGAAGGTTTCTTTTTATTGCCGCAGGCTGAAAACAAATAACATACGACAAACAAAGAAGCAAGATACCGGACCATATTTTCAAATTGTAATCGAATATAAACTATTCCTTTTTTATACCATAACGAAAAATTTCTTGGTGATCCTGGAAACATTTTTTAGGTTTGTCTAAATTTATTTTTAGTCATGCTTAATTTTTCTACAAGTGAAGAGAATTACCTGAAAACGATCTTTCATTTGCAGACAAAAGATGATAATGTAACTACCAATGAACTGGCAGAGAAGCTGCAGGCTAAGCCTGCCTCAATAACAGACATGATGAAAAAATTAAAGACCCGTAAACTGGTTAACTACCAACCCTACCGCGGTTTTCGGCTTACTGCGGAAGGAAAGAAAGTAGCGTTAAGTATTATTCGTCGTCATCGTTTATGGGAATATTTTTTGGCTGAAAAATTAAACTTCAATTGGGATGAAGTGCATGAAGTGGCCGAACAACTTGAACATGTCAGCAACAAAAAGTTAATTGACAAACTTGATGAATTCCTTGCGCATCCAAAATTTGATCCGCATGGCGACCCGATACCAGATACAAATGGTAAAATGGAACTCACCAGGCAAATAGGCTTAACAGAATTACAGCTCAATAAGCCTGCAAAGATATGTCACATTGTTAACCAATCCGATTTGCTGCTTGAACACTTACACGAAAAGAAAATTAAAATGGGCGCAATGATCGTTGTAAAAAGAAAATTTTCTTTTGACGATTCGCTGGAAATAAAATTAGATAATAGGATATCACTGACCATTAGCGGCCAGCTGGCAAAAAACATTTTTGTAAAACATGGATAATTCATCACATAGTTATCCCTCGTTGAGTGAAGTGCATCAAAGCGTGGATACGACAAGCACCAGAAGACCGGGCTGGAGAAGAATTCTTTCCTTCTTTGGGCCGGCCTATCTTGTCAGCGTCGGCTACATGGATCCTGGTAACTGGGCAACTGATCTTGCAGGCGGCAGCCAGTTTGGTTACAAACTCATTTGGGTTCTATTGATGAGTAACCTGATGGCATTGTTGTTACAAAGTTTATCAGCAAGACTTGGCATAGTAAGAGGGAGAGACCTGGCACAGGCAAACAGGGAAACATATCCTCGCTACATCAACTATGCATTGTATGGCCTGGCAGAAATTGCGATTGCCGCAACTGATCTGGCAGAAATACTTGGCATGGCGATCGGCTTACAGTTACTAACCGGTCTGCCGCTTATCTGGGGAGTGCTTATCACGGTACTTGATACATTTTTGTTTTTGTTATTGCAGCGTCTTGGCATGCGTAAAATGGAAGCCTTTATAATTTGTTTGGTTGCTATTATCGGTGCATCCTTTCTTGTTGAGATCATTTTGGCAAAACCTAATATCGGCGAAGTAGCAAC
>Ga0075428_100005932_pt1 | contig 13579 bp, 8 predicted proteins | sample RhiMetdeltSRZDD2_FD_75291 | JGI IMG/M metagenome (GOLD analysis project Ga0075428, IMG submission 75291) | Populus rhizosphere microbial communities from Tennessee, USA - Rhizosphere MetaG P. deltoides SRZDD2 | ecosystem: Host-associated > Plants > Roots > Rhizosphere > Soil | place: USA...
GTGGTGCCGAACTCGTGCATGTGCCGGCGCGCGACCATCGCGTAGGCGCCGACGAGCGAGTTGCCGTAGGGCGCCTCGTACTGCTGCGGCCCCGCGACGTGGCGCCCGCGGTGGAAGCCGCCGGTGCCGAGCGAGCGGCCCATGCGCGAGAGGTAGTCGGAGCCGTAGCTTATGAGCACGCTCTCGCAGAGGCCCTCGCGGATCGCCGCCGCCGCGTGCTGCACGTGGAACTCGAAGGACGAGCCGCCGACCATCGTGCCGTCGATCCAGCGGTGGCGGATCCCGAGGATCTCGGCGAGCGAGACCGCGTCGTCGCCCGCCATCGGGTTGGCGCCGGCCGCGCAGAGCCCGTCGAGCTCGCGCTTCGGGAGGCCGCAATCCGCGAGCGCGCGCTGCATCGCCTGCGCGTGGTGGCCGACCGCGGTGAGGTGAGGGGCCTTCGGATGGTCGGAGAGCCCGATCCCGGCGATCACCGGCGTGCGGCGGGGGGAGGGCGCCATCGTCGGCGACGCTAGCGCGGGATCGGGCGCCGACGCGCGATTTCGCCTGGTTTTCGCCCGAGGGTCGCGCTACGTTGGCCGCGCATGGAAGCGCTCGCCTCCTTCCATCCCGCCGTCCGCGCCTGGTTCGAGCGGCGCTTCCCCGGCGGGCCCACCGAGGCGCAGGGCCAGGGCTGGCCCGCGATCGCGCAGGGGCGCGACACGCTGATCGCGGCGCCCACCGGCACGGGCAAGACGCTCGCGGCCTTCCTCGTCTGCATCGACCGCCTCTACCGCGCCTTCGAGGCCGCGGGCGAGCTCGCCGACGAGACCCGGCTCGTCTACGTCTCGCCGCTGAAGGCGCTCGGCGTCGACGTGCAGCAGAACCTGGAGCGCCCGCTGCGCGAGATCGCCGACATCGCGCTCGAGCTGGGCCTCGAAGCCCCCGCGATCCGCGTCGTCGTGCGCAGCGGCGACACGCCGCCCTCGGAGCGCGCCGCGATGCTGCGCCGCCCGCCGCACCTCCTCATCACCACGCCCGAGTCGCTCTACCTGCTCCTCACCGCCGAGAGGAGCCGCGAGATCCTGCGCCGCGTCGGCACGCTGATCGTCGACGAGATCCACGCGCTCGCGCGCGACAAGCGCGGCTCGCACCTGGCGCTCTCGCTCGAGCGCCTCGACGCGCTCTGCGAGTCGCGCCCGGTGCGGATCGGCCTCTCCGCGACGCAGCGCCCGATCGAGACCGTGGCGCGGCTCCTCGTCGGCGCCGGCCCCGAGCGCTCGCGGCCCGACGGCGGGCCGCTCTGCGCCGTCGTCGACGTCGGGCACCGTCGCGCGCTCGACGTCGCGATCGAGGTGCCGGGGAGCGATCTCGAGGCGGTGGCCTCGGGCGAGCAGTGGGGCGAGATCCTCGACTCGGTCGCCGCGCACGTGCGCGAGCACCGGACGACGCTCGTCTTCGTGAACACGCGCCGCCTCGCCGAGCGCGTCGCGCACCTGCTCGAGGAGCGCCTCGGCGAAGGCCGCGTCGCGGCGCACCACGGCAGCCTCTCGAAGGAGCGGCGGCTGCGCGTCGAGGAGCGCCTGCGCGCGGGCGACCTCGGCGTGCTGGTCGCGACCGCCTCGCTCGAGCTCGGGATCGACGTCGGCCCCGTCGAGCTCGTGTGCCAGCTCGGCTCGCCGCGCGCGATCGCGACCTTCCTCCAGCGCGTCGGGCGCAGCGGCCACCAGCTGCGCGGCGTGCCCAAGGGCCGCCTCTATCCGACGAGCCGCGACGAGCTCGTCGAGTGCGCGGCGCTGCTCGCCGCAGTGGCGAGCGGGAACCTCGACCGCGTGCGCCCGCCGAAGGCGCCGCTCGACATCCTCGCGCAGCAGATCGTCGCCGCCTGCGCGGCGGAGGACTGGAGCGAGGACGCGCTCTTCGCGCGCTTCCGCGGCGCCTGGCCGTACGCGGAGCTTTCGCGCGCGGACTTCGACGCCGTCGTCGAGATGCTCTCCGAGGGCATCCAGACCGGCCGCGGGCGCCGCGCCGCCTACCTCCACCGCGACCGCATCCACGGGGTGCTGCGCGCGCGCCGCGGCGCGCGCATCGCCGCGCTGACCTCGGGTGGGGCGATCCCCGAGACCGCCGACTACCGCGTCCTCGCCGACCCGGACGACACCTTCGTCGGCACCGTGAACGAGGACTGGGCGATCGAGAGCATGGCCGGCGACATCTTCCTGCTCGGCACGACCTCGTGGCAGATCCGCCGCGTCGAGGCCGGCGTCGTGCGCGTGCGCGACGCCGGAGGGCTCCCGCCGACCATCCCGTTCTGGCTCGGCGAGGCGCCGGCGCGCAGCGAGGAGCTCTCGGACGAGGTCTCGCGCCTGCGCGCCGAGGTCGGCGTCTTCCTCGAGAGGGACGACCTCGAGGGCGCCGTCGCCTGGCTCGAGGCGAACGCCGGCGCGCCGCGGCCCGGAGCCGAACAGATCGCGCGCTATCTCGCGGCCTCGCGCGCGGCGCTCGGCCGGCTCCCGACGCGCGACGACGTCGTCGTCGAGCGCTTCTTCGACGAGACCGGCGGCATGCAGCTCGTCGTGCACGCGCCCTTCGGCGGCCGCGTGAACCGCGCGCTCGGCCTCGCGGTGCGCAAGCGCATCTGCCGCCGCTTCGACTTCGAGCTCCAGGCCGCCGCGAACGACGACGCCGTCGTGCTCTCGCTCGGTCCGCAGCACAGCTTCCCGCTCGCGGACTTCGAGCACCTGCTGCGCCCCCAGGCGCTCGTCGAGACGCTCGAGCAGGCGGCCCTGCTCTCGCCGATGTTCACGGCGCGCTGGCGCTGGAACCTCGGCCGCTCGCTCGCCGTGCTGCGCATGCGCGGCGGCAAGCGCAACCCGCCGCCGATCCAGCGCATGGAGGCGGACGACCTGATGGCCGCAGTCTTCCCCGGCCTCGCGCAGTGCCAGGAGAACGCGAGCGGTCCGATCGAGATCCCCGACCACCCGATCGTGCGCCAGACGCTCGACGACTGCCTGCACGAGGCGATGGACGTCGACGCGCTGGCGGCGCTGCTCGAGGCGATCGAGGCCGGCGGCGTGCGTGTGCACGCCTGCGAGACGACGGAGCCCTCGCCGCTCTGCCACGAGATCCTGAACGGGAAGCCCTACACCTTCCTCGACGACGCGCCGCTCGAGGAGCGGCGCACGCGCGCCGTGGCGCTGCGCCGCGGGCTCCCCGCCGACGCGCGCGACCTGGCGAGGCTCGACCCCGACGCGATCGCGCGCGTGCGCGACGAGGCGCGGCTCGCCCCGCGCGACGCCGAGGAGCTGCACGACGCGCTGCAGGCGCTGGTCGTGCTGCGGCCCGCGGAGGAGCTCGCGCCCTGGCACGCCGCGCTGGTCCGCGACGGCCGCGCGGCGACGGCGCAGACCGCGTCGGGACCGCTCTGGCTCGCCGCCGAGGGCCTGCCCGCCGTCCGCGCGCTCTTCCCCGGCGCGCGCGTCCTCCCCGAGCCGAGGCTCCCGGAGGCACTCGCGTCGCTGCGGCCCGACGCCGACGCCGCCGCGACCGCGTGCGTCTGCGGCCACCTCGACCAGCGGGGACCGACCACCGCTTCGGCGCTCGCCGCCGCGACGGGGCTCCCGGAGGCCCTCATCTCCCTCGCCGCCGCGCGCCTCGAGGCCGAGGGCTTCTGCCTGCGCGGACGCTTCGACGAGTCGCTCGCCGGCGAGCAGCTCTGCGCGCGGCGCCTGCTCGCGCGCATCCACGCCTACACGCAGGAGCGTCTGCGCCGCGAGATCGAGCCCGTCTCGGCGCAGGAGCTGCTGCGCTTCCTGCTGCGCTGGCAGCACGCGGTGCCCGACGCGCGCCGCGAGGGCCGGCGCGGCGTGCTCGCGGTGGTCGAGCAGCTCCAGGGCTTCGAGGCCGCGGCGGGGGCGTGGGAGGAGTCGCTGCTGCCGGCCCGCGTCGCCGGCTACCGGAGCGAGTGGCTCGACGACCTCTGCCTCTCGGGCCAGGTGGTCTGGGCGCGTCTCGGCGTGCGCGCGCCGGCGCCGGCCGAGGCGCTCGATCCGGCGCCGCGCGGCGGCGCCACGCCGTCGCGCGCGACGCCGCTCGCGCTCGCGGTGCGCGAGGACCTGCCGTGGCTCCTCGCCGCTGCGCGCGGCGGCGAGCGGCCGCTGCGACCGGGGGCCGGCGCCGCGAGCGACGTGCTCGAGGCGCTCGCCGCGCGCGGCGCGCTCTTCACCGCGGAGCTCGTCGCCGCGACGGGGCGCCTGCCGGTCGAGGTCGAGCAGGGGCTCTGGGATCTCGTCGCGCGCGGGCTCGTCGCGGCCGACGGCTTCGGCGCCGTGCGCTCGCTCCTCGCCTCGCGCGAGCGGCCCGCGCCTCGCCGGCTGCACCCGCGGCGCGGCCTGCGCCGCGGCGCGCGCGCCGGCGCGCACGGGGGAGGGCGCTGGGCGCTGCTCCCCGAGCCCGACGCGGCGCCGGAGCGCGAGGCGCTCGCCGAGGCGGTGGCCGAGCAGCTCGTCGCGCGCTGGGGCGTCGTCTTCCGCGATCTGCTCGCGCGCGAGACGCTCGCCGTCCCGTGGCGCGACCTGCAGTGGGCGTTGCGCCGACTCGAGGCGCGCGGCCAGCTGCGCGGCGGGCGTTTCGTCACCGGCTTCACGGGCGAGCAGTACGCGCTCCCCGGCGCCGTCGAGGCGCTGCGCCAGACGCGCCGCCAGGAGCGCCGCGGCGAGATCGTGCGCGTCTGTGGCGCCGATCCGCTGAACCTCGTCGGCATCCTGACCCCCGGACCGCGCGTCCCCGCGCTGCGCACGCAGGAGGTCGTCTACCGCGACGGCCTTCCGCTCGGCGCGGAGGGAGCGCAGGAGGTGAGCGCATGAAGCTCCTGATCCATCTCGCGACGCGCTGCGGCGCGGAGGAGGCGGTGGCGGCCTGGCTCGACGAGCTCGGTCGCGAGCTCGCGGCGAAGGGCGAGGGCGCCTTCGCCTCGGTCGCGACGCTGTGGCGCGTCGCCGCGGACCCCTTCGGCGCCGCGTCGCCGTGGACCGGGACGCTCGAGGTGCGCTGCGCCGTACCGGACCCGGCGCAGCTCGTCGCGATCGCGGCCGACGCCGGTCGCCGCTTCGGCGACGCGGTGCACGCAGACCTCTCGACGGCGCTCGTCGGCCGGGACCACGTCTTCATCGAGCCCGGCCGCCCGCCGGTCCGCTACCAGTACCTGATGCGACGGCGCGAGGGCTTCACGCACGAGACCTACCTGCGCCGCTACCGCGAGATCCACTCGCAGTTCGGCTTCCAGACGCCCGCGATCCGCGGCTACGTGCAGTGCCACCTCGACCCCGATGCGACGCGCGAGGCCGCGCGCTCCGCGGGCTTCGGCGTCTGCGAGGTCGACAGCGTCTCCGAGCTGCACATGGACTCGCTCGAGCGCTTCATGGAGGCGATCGCGGGCTCGACGATCGGAGCCGACGCGATGGCCGACGAGGAGGTCTTCGTGGACCGGGCCCACTCCTACTCCTTCTGCTCGCACGCGACCTGGCACGCGCCGAGGCCCTCGTGAGCGCGCGGGGGAGCTTCCGCGAGCGCTACGGCCCGTGGGCGCTCGTCGCCGGCGCCTCCGACGGGATCGGCGAGTGCTTCGCGCGCCGCATCGCCGCGGAGGGCGTGAACGTGCTCCTGCTCGCGCGGCGCGAGCCCGTGCTCGCGGCGCTCGCCGCCGAGCTCGTCGCGCGGCACGGCGTCGAGGCGCGCACGCTGGCCCTCGACCTCACCGCTCCCGACCTCGACGCGCGCGTCGCGGCGGCGACGCAGGGCCTCGACGTCGGCCTGCTCGTCTACAACGCCGGCGCCGTCCACGGCGGTGCTGCCTTCCACGAGCAGCCGGTCGGGCACGCGCTGGGCCTCGTCGCGCTCAACTGCACCGGCCCCGTGCTGCTCGCGCACCGCTTCGGCACCCGCATGCGCGCGCGCGGGCGCGGCGGGATCGTGCTGATGGGCTCGATGATCTGCTTCGCCGGCAGCGGCTACGTCGCGACCTACTCCGCGACCAAGGCCTTCGACCGCATCCTCGCCGAGGGGCTCTGGCACGAGCTCGCGCCGCACGGCGTCGACGTGCTCGGCGCGATCGCCGGCGCGACGAAGACGCCCGCGATGCTCGCCTCGAGCGAGTCCTTCGCGAAGGGCTACCCCGGCGCGATGGAGCCCGACGAGGTCGCGCAGGGCGCGCTCGCCTTCCTCGGCCAGGGCCCGATCTGGGTCGCCGGCGCGGCGAACCGCGCCACCGCGAAGGGGCTCTGCCCCGTCCCGCGCATCCCGGTGATCAACGCCATGAGCGAGGCGAGCGCCGCGATCTACCGCCTGCCCCACGCGCCCGCGTCGGGGCTCGAGTTCGGGGAAGCCTCGGACTGAGCGGCCCCCCCCTCGCCCGGCCGCGGCCGCGACACCTGACGGGAACGCCGCCCGCGTGATGCGCTGGCTCGACGCGCTCGCGTGGAGCGGGGTGTGGCTCGCGGCGGCCGCGGCGGCGCTCGTCGCGGCGTCGTCGCGCGCGCTCGGCGCCGACCCGGCGTGGCTCCCGATGGCGGTCGCGGCGGGCGGCACGCTCGCCGTCTACGGCACCGATCGCCTACGCGACCTCGCGCGCGATCGCGCGACCGCTCCCGAGCGCGCGGCCTTCGTCGAGCGACACCGGAATGCGATCACCGCGCTCGCTGCCGCGGGCGGCGCCGTCGCCGCGGCCTGCGCCGTCGCGGCCGGCCCCGCGGTCGCGGCGACGGCCGCGCTCGTCGCGCTGCTCGGGCTCTTCCACCGCCGCCTCAAGCGCCGGGTCGCCGCGAAGCCGGCCTACCTCACCTTCGCCTGGACGGCGGTCGCGGTCGGGCTGCCCGCCGCCTACGACGCCGCGGCGCTGCACCGCGGCTGGGCGGCCGCCGTGGTCGCGCCGACGATCCTCGCGAACGTCGCGCTCTCGAACCTGCGCGACGGCGAGGGCCTGGCCGGCCGCTTCGGAGGCGCTCGCACCCGGCGCGCCGCCGCGGTGCTGCTCGCGGGCGCCGCGGCCGCCGCCCTGACGGGCCCCGCGCCGGTGCGGCCGCTCGTCATGCTGCCGGCCGCGATGGCCGTCGCGCTGCGGGGCTTCCGCGCCTCCGAGCGCTACGGCGCCCTCGCCGTCGACGGCGCCCTGCTCGCGGGAGCGCTGCTCGCGCTCTGGCTCGCGCGGGTGTAGCGGCGCGGCCCGGCCCGAGGGCGGGCGCTTGCCGTGCCGGCCCCGCGCACGCAGACTGCCGCCTCGATGGGTGGGACGATCCTGCGCCGCCTGCGCGCCACGAGCCTCTCGGCCCGGATCGGCGCGGGGCTCCTGCTCGGCATCGCCACGGGACTCTTCCTCGGCGAGGCCGCGGATCCGCTCCGCATCGTCGCGAACGGCTACGTGCGCCTGCTCCAGATGACGGTGCTCCCGTACGTGATGGTCTCGCTCGTCGCGGGCCTCGGGAGCCTCGACGTGCTGCAGGCGCGCCGCCTGCTCCGGCGCGCGGGCGCCGTGCTGCTCGCGTTGTGGGGGATCGCGCTCGCCCTCGTGGTCGCGATGCCGCTCGCCTTCCCCGACTGGGAGTCGGCCTCGTTCTTCAGCACGAGCCTGCTCGCGAGCCCCGAGCCCTTCGACTTCCTCGGGCTCTACATCCCCTCGAACCCGTTCCACGCCCTCGCGAACAACGTCGTCCCGTCGGTCGTCTTCTTCAGCGGCGTGGTCGGGATCGCCTTGATGGGCGTCCCGGGCAAGCAGCCCTTCCTGCACTGGCTGCAGGTCGTCGCCCAGGCGCTCGCGGGCGTGAACCGCTTCGTCGTGCGGCTCTCGCCGCTCGGCCTCTTCGCGATCGCCGCGCAGCTCGCGGGGACGATCCGCCCGGAGGAGCTCGAGCGCATCCAGGTCTACCTGCTGAGCTACGGCGTCTTCGCGGCGCTGCTCGTGTTCTGGTTCGTGCCGGGCCTCGTCCGGCTGGTCACGCCGATCGGCACCCGCGAGCTCTTCGCGGCCTCGAGGGACGCGCTCGTCACGGCCTTCCTCACCGGCGAGCTCTTCGTGGTGCTGCCGATGCTCAGCGAGGCGGGCGCCCTGCTGGTGCGTCGACACGCGCCGGCGCAGTCGGATACGGGCGCGCTCGCCGAGGTGCTCGTGCCGGCGTCCTTCAGCCTGCCCCACGCCGGCAAGCTGCTCTCGCTCTCCTTCGTCCTCTTCGCCGGCTGGTTCGCGGAGGCCCCGCTCGAGGCGAGCGAGTACCCGCGCTTCGCGGCGACCGGGGTGCTCAGCGCGTTCGGGAGCCTGAACGCGGCCATCCCCTACCTGCTCGACCTCTTCCGCATCCCGGCCGACGCCTTCCAGCTCTTCCTCGCGTCCGCCCTCGTGAACTCGCGGGTCGGGACCGCGGTCGCCGCGATGCACACGCTCGCGTTGGCGACCGTGGGCGCGTTCGCGATGCAGGGCGGCCTGCGCCTCGACCGCGCCCGGCTCTTCCGCTTCCTCGCGGTCTCGTGTCTGCTCGTCGCGGCGAGCGTCCTCGGGCTGCGCGCCGGCTTCGAGCACCTGCTCGCGCACGAGTACACGAGCGATCGCGTGCTGACCGGAATGCAGATCATCCGCGACGGCGTCCCGACCGTCGTCCAGCGTACGCCGCAGCCGCCGCCCGAAGATCCGCCCCTCGCCTCACAGCTCGCGCGCGTCACCGCCCGCGGGCGCCTGCGTGTCGGCTATGTCGTGGATGCGCTGCCCTATGCCTTCGTGAATGCCCGCGGCGATCTCGTCGGATTCGACATCGAGCTCGCGCACCGGCTGGCGCAGGACCTGGGGCTCTCGCTCGAGCTCGTTCCGGTCGAGTTCACGGCGATCGCGCAGCACCTCGCCGCGGCCGATTGCGACCTCGTGATGTCGGGAATCGCGCTCACGCCGCGCCGTGCCGCGGCGATGGCCTTCTCGCGCCCGTACCTCGACGAGCACCTCGGCTTCGTGACCTTCGACTCGCGCCGCAAGGACTTCGCCACCCGCGAGGCGGTCCGCGCGCAGGGCAGTCGCCTGCGCCTCGCGGTGCTCGGGCTCCCGTACTACGTCGAGAAGACACACCTCTACGCCCCCGAGGCCGAGATCGTCCCGTTCCCGACCCGCGGCGAGCTCGTCGAGGCCTTCCTGCGCGGCGACCAGCGGCTCGACGCGATGGTGATCTCCGCGGAGCGCGGCTCGGCGTGGTCGCTGCTGCACCCGGAGCTCTCGGTCGCGGTGCCGCAGCCGCTGGTGCTCACGGTCCCGCTCGCCTGGCCGGTCGCCCGGCGCGACGCGGACCTCCTGAACCTCCTCGACGCCTGGATCGAGCTCAAGCGCCGCGACGGCACCCTCGACGAGCTCTACGAGTACTGGATCCTCGGCAGGAACGCGGCGCCCCGCGGCCCGCGCTGGTCGGTGCTGCGGGACGTGCTGGGCTGGCAATAGCCGATCGAGGTCTGCGATGGGCACTGCGACGAGACGGAGCCTCGCCTCGCTGGGGGCGGGTGCGGTGCTGCTCGCGACCGCGCTCGCGGTGCGCGCTCCCGCGGCGGCCGCGCCGCCGCTGAGCGTGCGCGAGCGCTCGGAGCAGATCTTCGCGTTCCCCGACCCCGCGGATGCGCCCTCCGCTCCGCGCGTCGACCGGCCGTACTTCGACGCCGCGGGCCGCCTTCGCTGGGCCGATGTGCCGATCCACGCGCGGGCGACGGGCGCCTGCGACACCGCGCCGCCGCAGCGCAACGCGAACGGCTACCCGCTGCATCCCCGCCGCACGCGGCTTCTCTCGCCGCGAGTCGACGAGCGGAGCTGCAGCCGCGAAGGCGCGCCGGCGCAGATCTCGCTGCTCGGGCTCGACGACGCGGGTGCCGTGCGCTGGGAGCGCGACACCGCCTTCGCGTCGGGCGCGCATCGCATCGGGCAGTGGCCGATCGGCGCCTCGCCCGAGGGCCTCGTGCTCGGCTCGCTCGAGGTCTGGTCGCCGCAGACGGGCGAGACGATCCTGCCGGCCGCGACGCGGGCCATCCCCTCCGAGTCGCGGGCGGCTCCGCGCTACACCTTCACCGGCGCGGCGCTCTACCATCCGATCCGGCGCACGCTCTTCGTCTTCGACGCGGAGGTCGCGCTCACCTCGAGCCGCGGGGGCGTCTTCGAGATCGACCCCGCGACCGGCGCGAAGACGCTACGCCACCCCGTCGCCACGACCTGGCTGCGCGGCTTCGACCGCGTCGAGGAGATGGTGCTCAGTGCCGACGGGCGCCTCCTCTGCCTCGCGCAGCGCGTCGCCTGGCGCGGCCCGACCGACGTATCGCTCGCGATCCTCGACCTCGCGTCGGAGCGACTCCTGTTCCTCGAGCGCTTCTGCGACGACTCCGGCGACACCTGCGCCGAGCCGCACGTCGTCGTCGGGCCCGGCGGAGCGATCGGGTTCAGCTACGCCGACCTGAACCGCCGCGAGCACCACCTGCTGCGCTACGCGATCGGGCCTTGAGGCGTTTCACTGGGTGGTGAGCGACGTCACCGAGTCGAAGAGCTCCGGATCGGCGCGGAGCTGATTCAGGAGGGCTTCCGTGTTGGCGCGGTCCGCCTCGCGGTAGACGAGCAGTCGCGAGTCGTCCGCGTACGCGGCGGCGTGGTAGATGTGGGTGAGCCGGCTGCGGGCCTCGTAGACGGCCGGAGCGCCGTCCGGCCGTTCGATCTGGAGCCGGTACGTGGCCGTGAGGGCGAACCGGTACCCGAGCAGGCCCGGCACCGTGACCGCCTGCGTCAGGTTCGAGCCCGTGTGGTCGTCCTCCTCGAAGAGGCGGTCCACGCGAACGCGGCGCAGCCCCGGGCCCGGCGCGGCTTCGCGGTCGACCACCTTGCTGAAGACGCGCGCCTCGCCGAGCACCTTCAGGTAGTGCTCGGTCGAGGGCGCGTCGAAGGTGGGCTCCGCGTCGCCCAGCGCGGTGTAGACGCCGTCGAAGACCACGGCGATGCGGGGCGAGCCCTGGACCCGGAGCTCCGGTCGCGGATCGTTCGGAAGCTCGTCCCAGTTCGTGCGGTCCGCGCTAGCCGAGCGGAACGTGATGCAGGCCGAGTCGAGCAGCGCCGACGCGACGAGGAGGAGCAGTAGGCCCGCGGACCGGAGCTGCGCCACGAGCCCAGCCTATCACGAGGGATCCTGACGGGGGAACCACCTCGCACCGGTCGCTTGACACGCTCTTCCGACCCGGTGCAGTGTCTCCCGGCGATGGCATGCGCTCCGCCCAGGCCGGCGCGAACGAGGCGGCGCGGCGTCCCTCGGGTCGTCGCCCTGGGCGCCGGTGTCGCGCTCCTGCTGGCGGCGTGCGCCTCCCGGCAGGCCCTGGATCCCGCGCAATGGACCTCGGCGGACGTGGTCGAGTATCGCCTGCTCACGAAGGACGACTTCCAGGCGAGCAGCTCCAGTCACGTGTGGGGAAACGTCGCGCACGGCGCGGAGATCTGTACCCTGATCGTTCCCGCCGACGACCGAGATCAGGCGGGTGCGTTCCGCGCCGTCATGAATCCGAAGTGCTCCTTCTGGAACGAGACCCTGGGACCGCTCGCGACGCTCGGCGGCCTCGCGGGGGCCTCGGTCGTTCCCGGGCTGGGGACCCAGCAGCCCGACTGGTACGTCCTCCAGCACGAGCAGATCCACTTCGCGATCATGGAGGTCGCCGCGCGGCGGCTCTCCCAGCAGATCGCCGAGATCCCGCCGGAGCGCCGCACGAACGCGTCGATCGAGGAGTCGTACCGGCTCGCGCTCGCGCAGGCGAGCCAGCGCCACGCGAAGTTCGACGCCGCCACCTCCGGGACCTTCGACCCGCCGAGGCTGGGCGCGTGGGTACGCGCGCTGGAGAAGGAGATGCGGGCCCAGTGCGGATCGGAGGCCCGCTGCTGGGTCCGCCACCGGACCCCGCTCGGCTGGGACTGACCGCGCGGGCGCCCGAGCGCTGGGGCTTCCGCCCCTGGCACTGCTGACACGGCCGATCCAGGGCCTGCGGGCGCGCAGCGACGGGGTCCTCGATCTCGACTCGATGGGTCGAGCCGCGGCGACCTCCGGCGCCGTCGCCCTCGCGATCCCAGCCCCGCAGCCGACACCCTGATCACGCTGACCCCCGGGAGGTGGACTAGCCAGGACTAGCCTGCGCTGAGCCGACGCTCGGGGAGGCGGAATGGGAACGACGCGAAGTCGGCGGTAGGCTGGGTTTCAGGGCGCACCGCGGAGCCTGGCCACGTCACTCTCGGCGCGCGCCTTCACGTGCGCGAGCACGCGAACGTGGATGGCGTGGATCAGGCGGTCCGAGAAGAGACCCCAATACGCCTGAGGCGCCATCTCGATGCTGTACCAGGTGCTGCCTTCGAGACGCGTGCGGCTGCCCGGTAGCGCGACCAGCCGGAACTCGCCTCGGCGAGAGCGCAGTCCGTTCAAGAGGTGCGGTGCGTTGACGTGCTGGTATGGGCTCGTCTCGTGCATCGGCTCGGGCTGCGAGGCGACGTCGAAGGCGAGCCGGCCGGGTGGGTCCCAGACGGTGATCGGTTCGACGAAGGGGCCAGTCGAGAACTCACACAGGCGCGTTGCGCCTACGCCCTCGCCGTCGATCCGCGCGCGCACCGGGTAGGCGATGCCGAGTGCAAAGGCGAACTCTCGCGGCGGAGGTAGCTCCGAGAAGCCTACTACCCACTGCCATACTACGTCCGCCGGCGCGTCGATCTCGATCGTCGAGACGACCTCGCGGATGGGGGCGGCAGGCCTCGCCGCCTCGACACCCATGAGCAGCGGCAGCGCGAGCAGGAGCCCGAGCGCGTGAGAGGGTCGCAGACGATGCGTACCGGCGACCATGCGTCCTAGCAGCGAGCCCAGGAGCGCGAGCACCGAAGCGAGAGGGAAGGCCATGGCGAGGCAGAGAGCCCCCTCAAGCGCGAAGAGTACCAGCGCCCCGGCGGCGCAGAGCAATGCGAGCTGCGCCGAGGCGATCGAGGGTCCCGGTCCGCGGTCGCCATCGCGGTTGATCCGAAAGCCCGCGACGAAGCCCACGGTGAATGGCGTCCCGACGAAGAGCATGTCGAGGTAGCTCCCGAAGGTCAGCACGCTCACGAAGATGGCGGCAACACCCAGCGCCGCTGCGGGCACCGACGCAGCGAGCAGGGTGCGCGTGTGCGAAGCGCCCGCTTCGGGCTGCGCGGGGGGCGGCGCAGTCGCTGCGCGGCTTGGGAGCACGCAGAGCAGCAGCATCCAGAGGTAGTTGATGATCGGGAGGAAGAATAGGAGCCCGCTCCACGGGGAGAGCCCTGCGTCGAGGGCGCGCCGGAACGTCATCGACGCCCCGACCCATACGAAGGGGAGCGTCCAGACGAGCAGCAGCCACAGCAACCATACGTGGGTCTTGCCGATGAGCTCGGCGCGGGTCGACAACAGCGGAGTCAGGTAGTCCGGCGGAGTCCAGAGCGCGCCCGTGACGGCCCAGACGAGGGCGACGTCGGTCGCGTACTTGAAGGCCATGAGCGCGAAGCCGCTCGCGCAATACGCCCGGGGGTCGACGCGCGCGGAGAAGCCGAACCAGAGGGTCCAGAGTCTTCGAG
>Ga0075428_100005933_pt1 | contig 13575 bp, 11 predicted proteins | sample RhiMetdeltSRZDD2_FD_75291 | JGI IMG/M metagenome (GOLD analysis project Ga0075428, IMG submission 75291) | Populus rhizosphere microbial communities from Tennessee, USA - Rhizosphere MetaG P. deltoides SRZDD2 | ecosystem: Host-associated > Plants > Roots > Rhizosphere > Soil | place: USA...
CAGTACGCCTGCGACATCACCTACGGCACCAACAACGAGTTCGGCTTCGACTACCTGCGCGACAACATGTCGCCGTCCCGGGCCCGGCAGGTCCAGCGGGGCCACGTCTACGCGATCGTCGACGAGGTCGACTCGATCCTGATCGACGAGGCCCGCACGCCGTTGATCATCTCCGGGCGGGTGGCCGACGCCGCGCAGCTCTACTACAAGTTCGCCTCGATCGTCCGGGGCCTGCGCACCGAGCTCGACTACGAGGTCGAGGAGGAGAAGCGCACCGTCGTCCCCACCGAAGAGGGCATCGAGAAGGTCGAGCGGGCCCTCGGCATCGAGAACCTCTACGACGGGGTGGCTCAGAACCTGGTCCACCAGCTCCAGGCCGCCCTGCGAGCCAAGGAGCTGTTCCGCCGGGACAAGGAGTACGTGGTCGTCAACGGCGAGGTGAAGATCGTCGACGAGTTCACCGGCCGCATCCTCGAGGGCCGGCGCTGGTCCGAGGGCCTCCACCAGGCCGTCGAGGCCAAAGAGGGCGTCAAGATCAAGGAAGAGAACCAGACGCTGGCCACGGTCACGCTGCAGAACTACTTCCGCATGTACGACAAGCTCGCCGGCATGACCGGCACCGCGATGAGCGACGCGGCCGAGCTGGCAGGCACCTACGACCTGCACGTCGTCCCGGTGCCCACCAACATGCCGGTGGCCCGGGCCGACCAGGGCGACCTCATCTACAAGACCGAGGACGCCAAGTTCACCGCCGTCGTCGACGACATCGCCGAGCGCTACGCCGCCGGCCAGCCGGTGCTGGTGGGCACCATCTCGGTCGAGAAGTCCGAGCGCCTGGCTCGCCAGCTCGACAAGCGGGGGATCCGCCACGAGGTCCTCAACGCCAAGCCCGACAAGGCCTTCCGCGAGGCCGAGATCATCGCCCAGGCCGGTTCGCTCCACGCGGTCACCGTGGCCACCAACATGGCGGGCCGCGGCGTCGACATCATCCTCGGCGGCAACCCCGAGGGCATGGCCAAGCGCGACATGCGCTCCAACGACCTCGACCCCGACGACGAGGCCAACCGGCCCCAGCTCGACGCGATGATCAAGCAGTACGAGGGCCAGACCGCAGCCGAGGGCGACAAGGTGCGCGAGCTGGGTGGCCTCTACGTGCTCGGCACCGAGCGCCACGACAGCCGCCGCATCGACAACCAGCTGCGCGGCCGGTCGGGCCGCCAGGGCGACCCGGGCGAGAGCCGCTTCTACCTCAGCCTCGAGGACGACCTCATGCGGCTGTTCGCCACCGGCGCCGTGAGCTGGGTGATGACCAAGGCCCTGCCCGAGGACGTGCCGCTCGAGGCGAAGATGGTCAGCAAGGCCATCGAGCGGGCGCAGACCACCGTCGAGCAGAAGAACGCCGAGATCCGCAAGAACGTCCTCAAGTACGACGAGGTCATGAACGAGCAGCGCAAGGTGATCTACGCCGTGCGCGACCAGGTGCTCGATCAGGTCGACCTGCGCGAGAAGATCGTCGAGGAGTACCTGCCCGATGCGGTGAACAGCGTGGTCGAAACCCACTGCGTCAGCGAGTACGCCGAGGAGTGGGACCTCGAGACCCTGCACACCGACATCCGCACCTACTGGCCCTCCAAGCTGTCCATCGAGCAGCTGCAGCAGGCGAGCACCACCAACGAGCTCTACGAGATGCTCATGGACGAGGCGCTCACCTACTACGAGGCCCGCGAGGCCGAGCTCACGCCGGACATCCTGCGCCAGGTCGAGCGCACGGTGCTGCTGCGCATCATCGACCAGCGCTGGCGGGCCCACCTCTACGAGATGGACTACCTCCGCGAGGGCATCAACCTCCGGGCCATGGGCCAGCGCGATCCGCTGACCGAGTGGCAGCGCGAGGGCTTCGAGATGTTCGAGCAGATGATGGTGGGCGTCTGGCAGGACTTCGTCCGCTACGTCATGCACGTCCAGGTCCAGGTCAACCGGCCGGTGCCGACGCCCGCCGACCAGCCCGACGCCGCCGTGCGCAACATGAGCTACTCCGCACCCGAGGACCCGTCTTCGTCGGGCGGTGCCGCGGGGATCGCCGCAGCCAGTCGAGCCGGGGGCGGCGACGGTGCCGGTGGAGGTGGAGGTCCGGGCAACGGCGCCCAGGACGGTCCGGGCCGGGGCAACGGTCGCCGCGCCGCCGGGCCTCAGGACGAGCCGGCCAACGTGCCGCTGGTGAAGTCGGGCTGGGACAAGACCCCGCGCAACGCGCCGTGCCCCTGCGGGTCGGGCAAGAAGTACAAGCTGTGCCACGGTCGCTAGGGCGTCGCCGGCGGTGAGAGACCTGTCCGACCAGCTCAAGGGCCTCCGGGCCCGGGTCGACGAGGCGGCGGGCTACCTGCGGGTCGACGAGCTGCGGGTCCGCCGTCCCCAGCTGGAGGCCGAGGCTTCGCGCCCGGACCTGTGGGACGACCCCGACAACGCGCGCCACGTCACCGCGACGCTGGCCGACGTCATCGACGACATCGAGCGCTACGAGGGCCTCACCGGGCGGCTGGAGGACGCCGAGACCCTCTACGAGCTGGCTCGCGACGAGGACGACGATGCTGCGCTGGCCGAGGTCGAGGGGGGGCTGGCCGGGCTCGAAGGCGAGCTCCGGCAGGTCGAGCTGCGGTCGATGTTCTCCGGCGACTACGACCAGCACGACGCGCTGGTCACGATCACCTCCGGCGAGGGTGGCGTCGACGCCCAGGACTGGGCCGAGATGCTGCTGCGGATGATCCTGCGCTGGGCCGAGCGTCGGGGGTTCACGGCCGTGGTCGACGGCGTGACGCCGGGCTCCGAGGCCGGGATCTCCCAGGCCGACGTGGAGATCAAGGGCCGCTACGCCTACGGGTACCTCCAGGCCGAGCGCGGTGTCCACCGGCTGGTGCGGATCAGCCCCTTCAACGCCCAGGGCAAGCGTCAGACGGCCTTCGCCGCCGTGCAGGTGGTGCCGATGCTGGACGAGGGCGACGGGGCGGTCGACATCGACGACAAGGACGTCAAGATGGACGTCTTCCGGGCCTCGGGCGCCGGGGGGCAGCACGTCAACAAGACCTCGTCGGCGGTCCGCCTGACCCACCTCCCGACCGGCATCGTCGTCTCCTGCCAGCAGGAGCGCAGCCAGCTCCAGAACCGCGACCGGGCCATGGCCATGCTCCAGGCCAAGCTGGCCGAGCGCGAGCGGTCCGAGCGCGAAGCCGAGCTGAACGAGATCCGGGGCGAGGAGCAGCGGGTGGGCTTCGGGAGCCGGATCCGCAGCTACGTGCTCCAGCCGTACGAGATGGTGAAGGACGAGCGGTCCGGGCACGAGACCGGGAACGTCGCGGGCGTGCTCGACGGCGACCTCGACCCGTTCATGGAGGCCTACCTGCAGTGGCGCCGGGCCGGCGCGAGTGCCGGCCCGACGTCCAGCTCATGAGGCTCGGCTCCCGTTGTCCGTCGTGATTCTGTAACCTCTCTGCAATCTCCGAGGGGTCGAGGGCAGATGATCACGTTCGACGATGTGAGCAAGATCTACAAGGGTGAGGTCAAGGCGCTCCGGGGTTGCACGGCCAACATCGAGAAGGGCGAGTTCGTCTTCCTGGTGGGGCCGTCCGGGTCCGGCAAGTCGACGATGTTGCGGTTGATCAACCGCGAGGAGACCGCCGACGACGGCCACCTGTTCGTCGCGGGGAAGGACATCGCGAAGCTGTCGTCCTGGCGCGTTCCCTACCTCCGCCGCAACATCGGCTGCATCTTCCAGGACTACAAGCTGCTGCCGAACAAGACGGTGTACGAGAACGTCGCGTTCGCCCTGGAGGTCATCGGGCGGCCGCGCAACGTGGTCCATGCCCAGGTGCCGGCGATCCTCGAGCTGGTCGGCCTCGACACCAAGAACGACAACTTCCCGGAGGAGCTCTCGGGCGGTGAGCAGCAGCGGGTCTCGATCGCCCGGGCTTTCGTGAACCGGCCGCTGATCCTGCTGGCCGACGAGCCCACCGGGAACCTCGACCCCGCCACGTCGGTCGGCATCATGCGCCTGCTGGACCGCATCAACCGCACCGGCACGACGGTGGTCATGGCCACCCACGACCGTTCGATCGTCGACACCATGCAGCGACGGGTGATCGAGCTCGACCAGGGCCACATCATCCGCGACCAGGTGCGCGGCGTCTACCAGTGAGCTAGGGGAAACGGGCACGCGCACATGGCACTGAAGCTGGATTACGTCGTCCGCGAAACGTCGATCAACATGCGGCGCAACGTCACGCTGACCCTGGCCGCCATCGTGACCATGGGCGTCTCGCTGTCGTTGTTCGGATGCGCGCTGTTGCTGCGCTTCGGCGTGGACAACCTGTCATCGCGGTGGGAGGAGGGGGTCGAGCTGATCCTGTTCCTCAACCGGGACGTCACCGACGAGGAGAAGGCCTCGCTCGAGGACACCCTCCAGCGGAACCCGGCGGTCGAGGACTTCCGCTACGTCAACGAGGAGGACAGCCGGGCCGAGTTCGAGCGGCTGTTCCGGCGCAACGGCGCGATGCTCGAGCGCATCGAGGCCCGGCCCGACCTGCTGCCGACCTCGTATCGCATCAATCCGACCAGCAGCAGCAGCACGGCGATCGAGGCGCTGACCACCGAGCTCGGCCAGCAGCCGGGCGTCATGCGGGCCACGTCGTCGATCGACGCGATCAAGATGGTGTCCCGGGTGTCCAACTCGGCGCAGCGGGCCATCCTGCTGATCGCCGTGGGCCTGCTGGTGGCGGCGTTGCTGTTGATCCTCAACGCGATCCGCATGGCGATGTTCGCCCGGCGCCGCGAGATCGAGGTGATGAAGCTGGTCGGGGCCACCAACTGGTTCATCCGCGTGCCGTTCATGCTGGAGGGGGTGGTGCAGGGGCTCATCGGGGCCTTCCTCGCCGCCGTCGGCGTGTACGGGCTGGACAGCTTCATGACCAGCATCGGCAGCGACGAGAACAACGTGAACATGCTCACGGGCATGGTCGCGTCGAGCGCCGAGGTCACCGCGGTCATAACTGCAGTGGTGTTCCTGGGGATCGTGATCGGTGCCGCGGGCTCCGGCTGGGCGGTGAGTCGCTTCCTCCGGGTCTGATCCCGGTTCGATCCGGGCAGGCAGTCCCGTAGTTCGGGACGGCGGCGATGACGATGAGGGAAGCTCATGGGTCATCGGGACAGGTTCGGTGGGCGGTTCGGCGACGTGTTGGCCGGCGCGCGCCGGGGCGAGCGGTGGGGTCTGGAGCAGATCTTCACCGCTCTGTCCCCGGTCGTCGCGGGCTACCTGCGGACCCAGGGCGCCACGGAGGCCGATGACCTCACCAGCGAGGTCTTCGTCGCCGTCCTCCGGAACCTGCACCGGTTCGAGGGCGACGAGGCGGCCTTCCGCTCCTGGGTGTTCACGATCGCCCACCGCCGGCTGCTGGACGAGCGGCGGCGGCTGCGCCGTCGCCCGCCGCCCGAGCCGCTGCTTGCGGTCCACGAGCGACCGGCGCCCGACGACGTGGAGGATGCCGTGGCCCGGGCGCTCGCGACCCAACGGGTGCGGGCGCTGTGCGAGCGCCTGACGACCGACCAGCGTGACGTCCTGCTGCTGCGCCTCCTCGGCCGGCTCACCGTCGACGAGATCGCCGCGGCGCTCGACAAGACCCCGGAGGCCGTCAAGGCCCTGCAACGGCGGGGCTTCCTCGCCATCGGGCGCCTGCTGCAGCGGGAGGGCGTACCGCTGTGAGCCCCTTCGGCGATGACGGCTCCGAGATGACACCGACCTGGCTGGACGACGACACGATCGAGGCGATGGTCAGTGGTGACGACGTGGACGCCCGCTTCGGTCAGCTGACCGCGTTCGTCCACACGGTCCGCTCGCTGGGCGAGGGCCCGGCTCCTCGGCCGTCCTCCCGCCTGGAGGGGGTCTTCGCGGGACGAGTCGCCATCGCCCCGGCGCGCGGGGGGAGACGGCGCGCCCTGCCGCGCGGGCTGTCCACGGCCGCTGCGAAGCTCGCCGCGTTGGGGTTGGCGGCCAAGATCGGGCTCGGCACGGCGGTGGCGGCAGCCGGCGTGGCTGGCGCCGGCGCCGCGGGGATCTTGCCCGACCAGGCCAACGACCAGGTGCGGCGGGGGATCGAGGCCGTGAGCCCGGTCGAGTTCGACCACCCCGGGGATGATGCTGACGGCCATCGCGAGACTGGCGAGAACTTCGGCGATCGGGTCTCGTCCGACGCGACCGGCGAGAGTGACGGCGAGAACGGCGTCGACGGGCAGCAGATCTCTGACGAGGCACCCGGTGCCGAGCACCGCCCCGACGATCCGGGTCAGAACGGGCAGGACCAGGCGAACGAGACCCCGGCCGCCGACCACCGGCAGAACGACGACAGCGACCGCGACGACCAGGGCGACGGCACGACCACCACCGACAATCCGTCGGCGACCGCCCCGTCGACCGTTCCGCCGCCGGGCCAGACCGTCCCGAGCACCGTGCCTTCCCGCGGCCGCAGCGGGGACTAGTCCCGAGGCACCAGGTCCCGCTGTGCACAGCCCGAGGCAATGGCACCCGGGGGCCGAGACTCATTGCCTCCGGCTCGGCGAAGTGGGACCTGGTGCCTCGGGTTGGAGTCCACAGCAGCCCACCAGTCCGCTCGGCTCGCAGCCGGGCGCACCTGACCGCGAGCCATCCCGTGCGGTGGTTCCCCCCGCGGTTGAGGTGCGCCCGGCTGGTTCGGTCAGTTGCCGCGGGGCACGGGCGTGGCAGCGACGAAGTCGGCGACGACCCGGGCCAGCTCCGGACCCTTGTCCTCCTGGAGGAAGTGCCCGGCGCCGGCGATGGTCGTGTGGGGTTGGCCCTGGGCGCCGGGGACGGTGCGTTGGAAGATGCCCTCGCCGCCCCGGGTGATGGGATCGCCGTCGGAGAAGGCGGTCAGCAGCGGCTGCTCCCAGGCGCTGAGGGTCTCCCACGCCGCCTTGTTGGCCGGCGCGGCGGGGTCGTCCGGGCGGGTCGGCACGAGCACCGGGAAGGCGCGGGCCCCGGCGGTGTAGCTGTCGTCGGGGAAGGGCGCGTCGTAGGCCGCGACGACCTCCGGCGCCAGCTCGGTGGTGCAGCCACCGTTGACGATCCGGCCCACCGGGAACTCCGGCGACTCCTGCGAGAACTTCTGCCAGGCCAGGAAGGCGTCGGTCAGCGGCCGGTCCCCGGTGGGTAGGCCGGTGTTGGCCGCCACGGCCCGGGCGAAGCGGTCGGGGTGCTCGCCGACCAGACGCAGGCCGACGAGGCCGCCCCAGTCCTGGCCCACCAGGGTCACGCCGCCCAGCCCGAGCTGGTCGAACAGCGTCTGGCGCATCCACTCGACGTGGCGGGCGTAGCTGTAGTCGCTGCGCTCGGCGGGCTTGTCGGAGCGCCCGAAGCCCACCAGGTCCGGCGCGACGCAACGCAGCCCCGCGTCCACCAGCACCGGGATCATGGTCCGGTAGAGGAAGCACCACGACGGCTCCCCGTGGAGCAGGACCACCACCTCGCCGTCGGCCGGCCCCTCGTCGAGGTGGTGGACCCGGAGCTGTCCGCCTTCGCCGTCGTCGATCTCGACGTAGTGCGGGGCGAAGGGGAAGTCGGGGAGATCGGCGAAGCGGTCGTCGGGGGTGCGGAGGGCGTCCATAGCGGCTCCTTTGGCGGTCGGTCGACGGCAGGTCAGGCGGGCGCCTCGACCTCGTTCGACGGGGTCCCGGCGGTGGCCAGGAGCGCGCGGGCCGTGAAGGTCACGGCGGCGGTGGCCTCGGGTCGGGACAGGCCCTGGCCGCTGCGGAGCCGTTCCCAGCTCTCCCAGCTGGTGGCCACGTCGAGCGCGTCGAGCAGGTGCGGGGCCGAGCCGGCCCGCCCGAGCTCGCCGGCGAACACCGTGGCCAGCTGGTCGCGGAAGAACGCTGCGGTCCGGCCCAGCTCGGTCCGGATGGCCGGTGACCGCGGCGCCAACCGGACCGCGAGGCGACGCACCGGCGAGATGGCCTCGAACACCTCGGCCCTGTTGCCGACCAGCGCCTCGACGCGGTCGGCAACCGAGCCGACTTGGGGGAGAGGCCTCAACAGGGCCCCGACACGCTCGCTCTGCCGGGCGATCGCGAGGCGGTGGAGCGCCTCCATGTCCTCGAACAGCCGGAAGATCGACCGCATCGACACGCCCGACCGCTCGGAGATCTGCTGGGCGGTCGGCTGGGCGTGGCCCTCGATCAGCAGGTCGAGCATGGCCTCGACCACAGCTTCCTGGTTTCGCGAGCGGCGCAGGGAACGACCGTCGATCGCTGCCGCCGCACCGCCGCTGCCACCCATCGTCACCTGAGCCTAAGAAGTGGCACAAGCTATGTCAATACTTGGCGTGTTCGCCGGACCGCCGATCCGCTGGCGGTCCGGCGAACACGAGCTGGGGTCAGGACGTGGCGGGTTCGAGGGCGAGGCCGCTGGTCTGGGCGAGCAGCTCGGCCTCGACGTCCAGGTCGTCGTCGGTCTCGGGGGCCGGAGCCGCATCCTGGCCGCGCCACCAGGTGTAGACAGCGGCCAGGGCGAACAGGGTCGCCGAGATCAGAACCGCAGCTCGCAGCCCGGACTCGAACGCGTTCTGCGTGGCGACGGTGAGCCGGTTGCCCTCGGCGCCGAGGCCCCGGGCGATCCGGAAGGCGATCGCGGGAGCCTCCCGTGCACCTTCGGCGTCGCCGGAGGACAGGCCGCCGAGGTGCTCGGTGATGCCGCTGCGGTAGGCGGTGTTGAACGCGCTCCCCAGCACGGCGACGCCCAGCGCGCCGCCCACCTCGCGGGCCGTGTCGTTCACCGCCGAGGCGACGCCCTGCTTGGCGACCGGCAGCGAGTTGACGATGGCCGTGGTGGCCGGGGTCATGGCCAGGCCGATGCCGACGAACACCAGCAGCATGCAGGGCAGGAACTGCCAGTAGCTGCTGTGCGCGTCCAGCGTGACGAACGACGCCATGCCCACGGCACCCACGACGAGTCCCAGTGTCGTCAGACGACGCTGTCCGACCCGCATCGACAGCGAGGCCGCGAAGGTCGCCAGCGGGATCATCACCAGCATCTGGGGCAGCAGGGCCACGGCGGCCTTGAGCGGGCTGTAGCCCAGGATCAGCTGCAGGAACTGCATCGACACCAGGAAGAATCCGAAGGCGGCGAGGAACATGATCAGCAGCGCGGCCGAACCTGTTCCGAAGCCGCGCAGCCGGAACAGGCGGGGGTCGAGCAGCGGACGGTCGACCTTCAGCTCGTAGAGGACGAAGGCCGCCGCGGCCAGGAGCCCGACGCCGATGCTGCCGAGGGTCAGCAGGGAGGTCCATCCCTGCTCCGGGCCCTCGATGACCCCGAACACGACGGCCGCGACCGCCAGGGCCGACAGGACCGTGCCTCCGGGATCGAGGCTCACGTGCTCGCTGGACCGCGTGGACGGGACGGCCAGCGCGATGACGGCGAACGCCACGACGGCCAGGAGGGCAGCGACCACGAAGACCGAGCCCCACCAGTAGTGCTGGAGCAGCAGGCCGGAGCCGAGCATCCCCAGCGTGCCACCGGCCATGGCGAAGCCGGACCAGATGCCCACAGCCCGGGCCCGGCGATCCTCGGGGAAGACGCTGGTGATCGTGGACAGCGTGCCGGGCATGATGAGCGCGGCGCCGACTCCGGTGATGGCCCGGAAGGCCAGCAGCTCACCGCCACTGGTGGCCAGCGCCGAGAGCACGGAGCCGACGCCGAAGATCACCGTGCCGGTGAGCAGAGCCCCTCGCCGGCCGTAGCGGTCGCCGAGCGCACCGGCGATCATCAGCAGCGCCGCGAACGGCAGCGCGTAGGCATCCACCACCCAGGACTGCCGAGCCTGGCTGAGCTCGAGGTCCTCGGCGATGAGGGACAGGGCGTTCACCAGCATGGTCACCCCGGCGACCACCATCACCAGCGCCAGGCACATGGCGATGAGCACCGTCGTGCGCCGGCCGGAGCTCAGGGCGGGTGGTGCGTCGGTCTCGTCGGTCGTCGGGACATCCAGCTCGAGGGTGGTCATGGATTGGTCTCCCGGTGGTTGGTGGGTTCACTGAAGGACCGCACGCGACGGCGCGGCTCATCGGTGACGGTCGTCACCTGGTAGTCGGATCTCGGGGGGTAGGATTCGACATGGTCGGGATTCGGAGGCACTCTCCGAATATACGGAGGCATCCTCCGCTTACCAAACGAATTTCTGTCTCCCCAGCTCCCGGCGATGCGCCGACGATCCGATGAGCCCAGCCCTGTTCACCGTCGACCCCGAGCGCCGGCCCTTGCGGGCCGATGCGCAGCGCAATCGCGCCCGCCTGCTGGAGGCAGCCGAAGCCGTCTTCACCGCCCATGGCACCGAAGCGTCGCTCGACGACATCGCGCGCCGGGCCGGGGTCGGCATCGGCACCCTGTACCGCCACTTCCCGACCCGCGACGACCTGGTCGAGTCCCTGATCCACAGCATGACCGACGAGGTGATCGCGCGCGGGCAGGAGCTGCTGGAGGCCGACGACGCGTTCGCGGCCCTCCACACCTGGCTACAGAGCGTCCTCCGCCAGAACGCGACCTACCGGGGGCTCGCCGGCTCGATGGTCGACGCCAGCTGCGGCGACAGCCGGCTCGGCGATGCGTGCCAGCGCCAGCAGGCGGTCGGCGCCGAGCTGGTGGCCCGAGCGCAGGAGCAGGGGAGCGTCCGGCCCGACGTCACGTGGGAGGACGTCATCGACCTCACGTCCGCGATCGCCCTCGTGATCGAGCGGGGCCCGCGGCACGACGGGGACCGCCTGCTCGGCCTGGCCCTCGACGGCCTCCGCTACCAGCGCTGACTCGGCGCCCTCAGAGCTGGTCCTGGATCGGCGGAGGTGGGACCGTGGCCGGAGGCGGAGGAGGCGGAGGAGGTGGGCCGGGCGGGCCAGCCGGGATGTCGCCGGGCCGGCGACCCACCACGCGCCCCGGCTCCGGGCGCCGCCCGACGACCAGCTTCGGGCTGAGGTTGGACCCCTCGAGCCAGCACCCGATGTGGATCGCCTCGCCCGCCCCGGCCTCGAAGTCGAGGGGAGCTCCAGGCTTCCGCCCGCGGTCCAGCACCTCGATCCGGTGGAACCCGGGGTGCACCTGGAACACGACGTGCTCGCCCAGGAAGAGCCAGTCCGTCACCTCACCGTCCACCACGACCATCCACGGGTAGAAGGCCAGTGGATACGCCAGACGCCGCTGCACGCGAACGGTGGCCAGGCTCGTGCTCAGGGCCGGGAGTCCGGTCACCTCGTCAGCGGCCGCGCTGCGTGCGACCGCACCAGCGACTGCGCCAGTGGCCGCAGCGTCCTGAGCCTGTTGCAGGGGGTTCATCGGCCCTGGCTGCCACAGGTCGCTCACGTCCGTGCCCTCCTACCGTCGGTCACGACAAACCTAGGACCCCTCCCGACCTCCCGGTACGCGGCCCTCGACGCCACCGCCGGCCCTGCCGCTCGGCCGGCCCCAGCCGCCGCCGCCCGGAGTCCGGACCGTCACCACCGCGCCCTCGTCGACCCGGCGGCTGACCTTGGGCGGTACGACGGCGCCGTCGATCTCGTTGCGGCCCCTCGCTCCCGGACCGCCGCCCCCGGCGCCCTGAGGAGCGTGGCGGCGCCGGTCGGTCAGCAGTGACACCGCGGCCGGCGTGAGCACCCGGATCGAACGGACCAGCCCCGCCCCACCGCGGTGCAGCCCTGGACCGGCCGTGGCGTCGTCCAGCTCGTAGCGCTCGACCCGCATCGGGTACTCCAGCTCGAGGGCCTCGATCGGGGTGTTGAGGGTGTTCGTCATGCCGACGTGGACCCCCGACGGACCGGGCCCGGCCGGCGATGCCCCCTGCCCCCCGCCGAGCGTCTCGTAGTAGGTCCACGGCGTGCCGTCCCGTTGCCCGCCGATGACCAGGTTGTTCATGGTGCCCTGGCCCTGGGCCGGCAGCGGCGTGGCCTGAGCCAGGGCCAGCAGGACGGTGTCCGCGATCCGCTGGGAGGTCTCGACGTTGCCGGCCACGACCGCCGACGGACGCCGGGCGTTCACCAGCGATCCGGGCGACGCCACGACGTCGAGCGGCGCGTACGTACCGGCGTTGGAGGGCACGTCGTCGGGGAGCAGTACCCGCAGAGCGAAGCAGCAGGCGGACCGGGTCACCGCCAGCGGGCAGTTCACGTTGCCCGGCACCGCCTCGGCCGTGCCCGCGAAGTCGACCAGCAGCCGGTCGCCGTCGATGGTCACCGTGACCTGGAGGGGGATGTCGACGTCCTCGACGCCGTCGCCCTCGATCTCGCTGACTGCCTCGTAGCGCCCGTCCGGGAGCTCACGCACCAGCTGCCGGCTGCGCCGCTCGCCGTAGGCGATGACCGCGTCGAAGGCCTCGAGGACCACGGCCCGCCCGTGGCGGGCGGCAAGCTCGCGGAGGCGGGTCGCCGCGAGCGCGTTGGCGGCGACCTGGGCCCGCAGGTCCCCGATCCGCAGCTCGGGCGTCCGGGAGTTGGCCTGGACCAGCGCCAGCACGTCGTCGACCCACTCGCCGCCGGCCACTAGCCGGACCGGTGGGATGACCAGGCCCTCCTGGTAGATCTCCCGCGAATCGGCCGGCATCGAGCCGGGGCGCATCCCGCCGACGTCCGAGTGGTGGGCCCGGGTGGCCGCGTAGGCCACGATCTCGCCGTCGAGGTCGAGGGGGGACACCAGCGTGATGTCCGGCAGGTGGTTGCCGCCGGAGAAGGGGTCGTTGAGGGCCCAGACGTCGCCGGGCCGCGCCCCCCGGGCCTGCACCGCCTCGACCGAGGCCGGCATCGCTCCCAGGTGGACGGGGATGTGGGCGGCCTGGGCGACGAGCCTCGGGCCGGCGTCGAACAGCGCCGCCGAGCAGTCCCGCCGCTCCTTGATGTTCGAGGAGTAGGCGCTGCGGACCAGCACCGTGCCCATCTCCTCGGCGATGCTGGCCAGGGCGCTGGCCAGGACCGACATCGTGACCGGGTCCATCACAGCCGCTCCAGGACGAGGCTGCCGGCGTCGTCGACCGTCGCCCCCCAGCCCGGCCGCGCCACGCACGTGGCCTCGTCGAAGGTGACGATCGCCGGGCCCTTGACGCTCTCGCCGGTCGCGAGCAGCCCCCGGGAGACGACGTCGACCGGCCCCCAGCTGCCGTCGAAGCAGGCCTCCCGTCTCTCGCGCCGCGCGCCCGGATCCCGCGCGGGTGCCCGGAGCGGTGGTGTCATCCCGTGAACGGCCGCGACCAGCCGCAGGGCGACCACCTCCACCGGCTGCTGCGGCGCGCGATGGCCGTAGCGCCGCTGGTGCTCGGTCTCGAACCGCTCCCGGAGGTCGCCACCGTCGCCGTCCGCCGGCACGGTGAGCTCGAAGGACTGCCCGCGGTAGCGGCAGTCGGCGAAGCGGCTGAAGCGGCCCTCGGGCAGGTCCTCGCGGGCCCGGGCCTCGAGGTCACGGAACTCCCGGTCGAACCGGGGCGAGTCCGCGGGCAGGAAGGCCGAGACCACGTAGTCCCGTCGCAGGTCCCCGAGCGCCAGCCCGAG
>Ga0075428_100005934_pt1 | contig 13572 bp, 9 predicted proteins | sample RhiMetdeltSRZDD2_FD_75291 | JGI IMG/M metagenome (GOLD analysis project Ga0075428, IMG submission 75291) | Populus rhizosphere microbial communities from Tennessee, USA - Rhizosphere MetaG P. deltoides SRZDD2 | ecosystem: Host-associated > Plants > Roots > Rhizosphere > Soil | place: USA...
TTCGCCGTCGCGTTGCCACCGGGCGGTGGGCGAAGGTCGACCGGGGTGTCGTCCGCATCAGCGGCGCGCCGATCACCTGGGAGTCCCAGGTCCTGGCCTCCGTCCTCGCCGCTGGCGAGGGCGCGGTCGCCTCCCACCGCACCGCCGCCGCTCTGTGGGACCTCGACGGTTGCCGCCCGGGCCCCATCGACATCTCGGTGCCCCGCCACCGGCGGTACCGCCGCACTGGCGTCTGCACGCATGAGAGCACCGACCTCGACCGGAGCCAGGTCGTGCGACGATCGGGCGTCCCGACGACCCCGGTCGATCGGACGCTCCTCGACCTGTGCGCCAAGCGCCCCACCGGGATCATCGAGCTCGCGATCGACGACGCCCTCCGGCGGCGGCTGACGAGCTGGGCCCGACTCCTCGCCTGCCTCGTCAGGCACGCTCGTCGCGGCCGCGATGGTGTCGGCAGGATGCGTCGCATCCTGGACCAGCACTTCAGCGAGGTCGCGGCGACGGAGAGCGGGTTCGAGCGGCTGGTCTACGTTCGCCTGGTCGAGGCCGGGCTACCGCGACCGGTGCTCCAGCACGAGGTCAGCATCAACGGCCGGACCTACCGCCTCGACCTCGCCTACCCCGAGGCCATGCTGGCCGTCGAGCTGGACGGCAGCGTGCATCTCCGCCGCGATGTCTGGGAGCACGACCACGGACGCCAGAACGCCCTGATGCTCGCCGGATGGACCGTCCTCCGCTTCACCTGGCGGGACTACGTCGAGCACCAGACCAGGCTCGTCATGGAGGTCCGGGCGGCGCTCCGGGCTGACGACCCCTGAAACTTCGGCAGGAGCACGCCGAAATGCGCACTTTCTGCCGAAATTTCGGGCGGGTGGAGGGCCGCGACGGGTGGAGGTGGGGAACGGGCGGAGGGGGAGGGGCTAGAGGGCCGGGGCGGGGGGACGGTCGCCGCCGCCGTGGACCACCAGGTTCGAGCCGGTCACGAACGACGCGGCGTCGGAGGCCAGGTAGAGGCAGGCCGCGGCGATGTCGTCCGGCCGTCCCATGCGGCCCAGGGGCACGGTCGCCGCCACGGCGGAGAAGTAGGCGTCGCCGCCGTACTGGTGATGCAGCTCCGGTGTGTCGAGTGCCCCGGCAGTCACGCAGTTGACCCGGACCTTGGGGGCGAACTCCACCGCCAGGCTCTGGGTCAGGTTGATCAGCCCAGCCTTGGCCGCGCCGTACGCCGCCGTGCCCGGAGAGGGTCGCATGCCCGACACCGACGAGATGTTGATGACCGATCCCCCGGACTCCTGGGCCTGCATCACCTCGTTGGCCCGCTGCGCGACGAGCAGCGGCGCCAGCAGGTTCAAGGTGACGATCGCCGTGGAGAACCGAGGCGACGCGGTGGCTGCCGGAGCGGGTGGCGAGCCACCCGCGTTGTTGACCACCACGTCCAGCCCGCCGTACTGGTTGAGGACCGTCGAGACCAGCGATCCGATCGAATCCCAGTCCCGCACGTCGGCGGCCACGAAGTCGGCCGAGCGGGTCTCGACCGAGGGCAGGGAGTCCGGTCCGTTACGGGCGCAGATCACGACGTTGGCGCCGGCTCCGAGGAAGGCGGAGGCGATGGCCCGCCCGACGCCCCGGGTGCCCCCCGTGACGAGTGCGACCTTGCCCCCTAGATCGAACGAGACCGTCATGCGGCCTTCATTCCCCGGATCCCCCCAGCGCTCCCCGTGGCCGTCCCCCGCAACTGCACTGGTCGAGTGAGGACAGGGAGGCGGTCCTGCCCCACTCGACCAGCACAGACCCAATAATGCCGGTTACTCCGCCGTGACACCAGCCGTAGCCGTCACGGCGCCGCTGTCACTGTCGGTGGTGCGGCCGTTGGCCGCTTCCACGCCCGCCGCGGGGGTGCTGCCCTTGAGACCGCCGCTCTTGCGCTTGGAGAAGGCGATCGCTCCCAGGAGCACGACCAGCGCCACTGCGGCGATCACGTAGGCCGCCGGCTCCGGCGTGGTCTTGACGATGGTGAGCGGCAGGATGCCTTCCTCGCGCTGGATGGTGACGTCGGACAGGTTGATGATCGCCGGCAGGATGAGCAGCGACACCAGGTTCATCACCTTGATCAGCGGGTTGAGCGCCGGCCCGGCGGTGTCCTTGAACGGGTCGCCGACGGTGTCGCCGATGACGGCGGCCTTGTGCGGCTCGGAACCCTTGCCGCCGTGGTGGCCGTCCTCGATGTACTTCTTCGCGTTGTCCCAGGCGCCACCGGCGTTCGACAGGTAGTTGGCCATCAGCTGGCCCACCAGGATCACCGCGGCGAGGAAGGCGCCCAGCGCCATGAAGCCGATGCCGAAGCCGATGATCACCGGGGTCAGCACCGCCAGCAGGGCCGGCGTGGCCAGCTCCCGTAGCGAGGCGGCGGTGCAGATGTCGATGACCGGGGCGTAGTCCGGGCGCTTCTCGCCCTTCATGATCTTGCCGTCGGCGAACTGGCTGCGGACCTCCTGTACGACCACACCGGCGGTGCGGCCGACGGCCCGGATGGCCAGTGATGAGAACAGGAACGGCACGGCGCCGCCGATCAGCAGGCCGATGAACACCTTCGGGTCGGCCACGTTGATCGGGATCGCGCTGAAGATGCCGCCGGCCGTCTCCTTGAGATGCTCGATGGCATCGGTGGGGAGGACCTCGTTGGCCGAGGTCTCGATGAAGCTAGCGAACAGAGCGACCGCCGCGATCACCGCCGAGCCGATGGCGAAGCCCTTGGTGACCGCTTTGGTGGTGTTGCCCACCGCGTCGAGGCCGACCATGACCCGCTCGGCGTCGCCTTCGAACTCGCCCGACATCTCGGCGATGCCGGCCGCGTTGTCGGCGACGGGACCGAAGGTGTCCTCGGACACCACCACACCCGTGGTGGCCAGCATGCCCATGCCGGTCAGCGCCACCAGGTACAGCGAGAACTGGGTGTCACCGCCACCGAGAGCGATGGCCACGCCGATGGCCGCCGCGATGGCGACGATGGCCCACACCGACGACTCGAGCCCGGACGCCGTGCCGGCCAGCACCGTGGTGGCCGGACCAGTCTCGGCCGCATCGGCGATCTCCTGCACCGGCGCGGTCTCGGTGGAGGTGAAGTACTCGGTGATCCGGCTGGCGATCTGGGCCAGGACGAGACCGATGACGACCGCGCCGAACATTCGCCAGCCGACGTTGCCGATGCCGACGTCGGAGCCGGTCGGGTTGCCGATGTAGACCAGCGCGACGGCGAGGGTGCCGATGACGGTCAGGATCCCAGCGGTGAGGAAGCCCCGGTTGATCGGCGCCATGGCCGTCCGGTCGGAGTCCTTGGCCCGCACCCTGAACACGCCCACGATCGACGCCAGGACGCCGATGGCCCGGGCGGCCAGCGGGAACAGCGCTCCCGCCGCCCACAGCTCGGGCCGGTCGGGGAAGATCCGCTGGAAGGCCGGGACCCCGAGGATGATCGACGCCACCAGCGTGACCTCGTACGACTCGAAGAGGTCCGACGCCATGCCGGCGCAGTCGCCCACGTTGTCGCCCACGTTGTCGGCGATGGTGGCCGGGTTGCGGGGGTCGTCCTCCGGGATGCCCGCCTCGACCTTGCCCACCAGGTCGGCGCCCACGTCGGCCGCCTTGGTGAAGATGCCGCCGCCGACCCGCAGGAACAGCGCCAGCAGCGAACCGCCGAACCCGAACCCGATCAGGATCGCCGAGCTCGTGTTCTGGAAGATCATCATGATCAGCGACGCGCCGAACAGGCCCAGGCCGACGCAGAACATGCCGGCGACGCCGCCGGTGCGGAAGGCCACGCTCAGCGCGGGCGGCATCGAGCCGGTGCGAGCGGCGGCGGCGGTCCTCACGTTGCCTCGCACCGCCAGGCTCATCCCGATGAAGCCGGTCAGGCCGGACATGAAGCAGCCAGCCAGGAACGCCAGTGTCCGGAAGGTGCCGGACTGGGCGAAGGACAGCGCCTCCGTGCCGTTGGGCTTCTCCACCGCCACCGACGTCACGAACACGATCAGCGCCAGCGGCACCAGGATGTAGCCGATGGTGCGGAACTGGCGCCTCAGGTAGGCCAGTGCACCCTCCTGGATGGCTTTGGCGATCTCGATCATGGTCGGCGTGCCCTGGTCCTCGCGCAGTACGCCTTGCATGAGCACGAGGCCCACGGCGAGCGCAAGGAGCGCAGTGAGTGCCGAACCGATCAGCACGAACCACTCGCCGCCATGCAGCGTGAATTCCTGGAAGCCGCCTTCGCTGGCTAGCAGTACGGACATAACGTGTTCTTCCTTTGCCTTCCCCGCCCTAACTCCCGGTCGAGCTGGTCGATCCGGTAGGCGTGGTCGAGTGTGGTGATCCCGCCTTGGCCTTCGCTGTGGATCCCACGGACCCCGTCGGGTCCGAACGTCCGTGCACCGTACGCGTTACGTAAACCTGACGCGCCACGCGCTCGCCCAAAGTGCGGGTTTGCCCTCCGACCTCCACGACCAGCGGTCCGTCGAAGGGATGCTTCTCGACGACCCGCACCTCGGCCCCCGGGATGACACCGAGATCCTGGAGGAAGCTCACGATGTCACCGTCAGTGCTGCCCGACACTGCGACCCGGGCCACGTCGCCCGGTTCCAGGGAGTACAGCTGCGGTGTCGCCGGGAGGTCGTTGTCGGCGACGTCCGGGATCGGGAACCCGTGCGGGCAGGTCGCCGGACGGTGGAGGGCCACGAACAGCCGGTCGACGACCTCGCTCGGCAGCTCGTGCTCGAAGCTGATGGCCAGGGCGTCGGCCTGGTTCCAGGCGTAGCCGAGCATGTCGGCCAGGAACCGCTCGACGATGCGATGCCGCCGTATGGCTGCGATCGCAGTGCTCCGGCCGCGGGTGGTGAAGCTGACCCCCTGGTAGGGCCGGTGGTCCACCAGACCCCGGTCGGCCAGCCGCTTCACGAGGGTCGTGACGGTGCCGGGCGAGAGCCCGAGCGAATCGGCGAGCGCACCGGTGTGGGCCTCGGATCCGTCGCGGGTGAAGCGGTAGATGGCCTTGAGCGCTTCGCGCTCCGACTTGGTCAGCCCGTCGAGCATGGGTGTTTTCGTGTCCTCAAAACCTGAGATTCGGCGCGGAGTCAGACTGATTTCCTACCAGCACCGCCCAGCTCGCTCCAAACCGGGCGGGTGTGCGACACTGATCTGACACACCGTCAGGTTCTGGGGAAGAGGGAGGGCTCGTGACCGCTACCACAGTCCCCGCGATCGAGGGCTGGTTCACGACCGGCGAGGAGCCCACCTTGCTGGGGACCCGCTGCCGGCGGTGCGGCACGGTGTGCTTTCCCCGGCAGGAGGTCTACTGCCGGAACCCGGGCTGCGACGGCGAGGAGCTCGACCCGGTGCCGTTGTCGCGGCACGGGCGGGTCTGGTCCTACACGGACGCCCGGTACCAGCCGCCGCCGCCCTACATCCCCCGGACGGAGCCGTACGAGCCGTTCGCCATCGCCGCGGTGGAGCTCGAGGCCGAGGGCATGGTGGTGCTCGGCCAGGTGGCGGACGGGTTCGGTGCTGCGGACCTGTCTGTCGGGGCGCTCGTCGAGCTCGTTGTCGAGCCGTTGTACCGGGACGGTGATGCGGACGTTTTGATCTGGCGGTGGCGGCCTGTGGATGGTCCCACCAGTGACCATGCGGGCCCGCCGAGCGCCACGGGGGCTGGTGCGTCCGCAGCACCGAGCCCTGGTGGTGGGATTGGTGGTTGGGGAAGTGCTGGTGGGGTCGTGGTGGCAGGGGTGGGGATGCATCCCTGGGGCAAGTGGGGGCGGAGCTTCGTGTCCTACGGCGTCGCCGCGGCGCGGGCCGCACTGGCCGATGCAGGGATCGAGTGGTCCGAGGTCCAGCTCTGCGTGGGCGGCGAGACCGTGCGCAACGGCTACCCCGGCTACGTCGCCGGGGCGACGTTCGCGCAGGCCCTGGGCTGGAACGGCAGCCGCATCGCCACCAGCTACGCCGCCTGCGCCAGCGGCAACCAGGCCCTCGACGTGGCCCGGGCCCGCATCCTGGCTGGGCTGTGCGACGTAGCCCTCGTCGTCGGGGCGGACACGACGCCCAAGGGCTTCCTGGCGCCGACCGCCGGCGACCGGCCGGACGACGCCGACTGGCTGCGCTTCCGCCTGCTCGGCGCCACCAACCCGGCCTACTTCGGCCTCTACGCCCGGCGCCGGATCGACGTGCACGGAGCCACGGCCGAGGACTTCGCCCGGGTGAAGGTGAAGAACTCCCGCCATGGCCTCGCCAACCCCAACGCCCGCTATCGCAAGGCGGTCACGACCGAAGAGGTGCTCGGCTCGGCGGTGGTCGCCGATCCACTCCACCTGCTCGACATCTGCGCCACGTCCGACGGCGCGGCCGCCGTGGTCCTGGTGTCCGAGGACTACGCCCGGCGCCGAGGACTGACGCAACCCTCGGTGCACCTGCGGGCGGTCTCCACGGTGTCCCCCACCTTCCCCAAGACCGTCGTCGACCTCCCGGACATCGCCACCGACTCGACGGTCGCCGTCGGGTCGCCGCCGGTCGGCTTCCGGCCGGCCATCGCCCAGGCGGCCTACGAGGAGGCCGGCCTCGGGCCCGAGGACCTGTCGTTGGCCGAGGTCTACGACCTCTCGACGGCCCTCGAGCTGGACTGGTACGAGGACATCGGCCTGTGCAAGCCGGGCGAAGCCGAGCGGCTGCTCGACGACGGGGACACGACCCTGGGCGGGCGGATCCCGGTCAACCCGTCGGGCGGTCTGGCCTGCTTCGGCGAGGCCGTGCCGGCCCAGGCCCTGGCCCAGGTCTGCGAGGTGACCTGGCAGCTCCGGGGCCAGGCGGGCGAGCGGCAGGTCGCGGGCGCCCGCGTGGGGCTCACGGCGAACCAGGGTCTGTTCGGCCACGGCTCCGCCGCCATCCTCACCACCTGACCCGAGGCGATAGGTCCCAGATCCCGCCGGCCGAGGCGATAGGACCCGGCCCCCCGGGACCCATCGCCTCAGCCTCGGCGGATCGGGACCTATCGCCTCGGGTTGACGGCCGTGCGCCGGCCTAGCGGCTCGGGTCGAGGGCCGGGTCGGTCGCCGGGCCTAGCGGCTCGGGTCGAGGGCCGGGGCTGCCGTCGCCGTTGCGGTCGGCGTCGGGTCCGCGGTCGCCTCGAGAGTGGTGCGGATGGCCTCGAGGCCCTGCTCCATCAACGGCGCCACGTAGGCGGCGGCGTCGTCCGGGAGCAGGTCGATGGTCCAGACGAAGCGGGTGGCATCGCCGTCGGCGCCGGCCGGGTCGACCCGGGCTGCGGCGTTGTAGTGCGTGAAGCCCAGCGCCGACTCGACGACGGAGTAGACCAGCCGCCGCTCCGCGTCGTCCACGGCCACCAGGATCTCCCGCGCCACGGCGCCGTTGAAGAAGGTGATGACGCGGGCGCCCTCGCCGTCGGGGCGGGAGTCGACGACGAAGCCGGCGGCCAACCGCTGGTGGACGGCCTGGAAGTCCTGCAGCGCCGCCCAGACGTCCTCGGGACGGGCAGCGATCAGGGTCTCTCGGGTGACGGAAGCCATGCTCGTGTCTCCTGTCTCAGGAAGGTCGGTCTATCGATCGGATGGGCCAGCAGATCTCCGTGCGGAGCTCGTCGGCATCGTCGGTGTCGGGCGGGCCGACGAGGTAGAGCTCGCGCACCGGCAGGTCGACCGGTTCGGCCTCCGCCCCGACCCAGGCGCCGAGCGTCCGGTAGCTGTCCTCGAGGTCGTCGTAGCCGCCCTGGTGGACCAGGACCGCTACCGCCGTCGCCGGCAGCTCGCCCACCCGCACCCCGGCCGAGCGCTGTCCCTCCGGCAGGAGCGGCGGATCCTCCACGGGGAGGAAGGCCACGACCTCCTGGTGGTCGTCGTCCATGAGCGGCGGGTAGCAGCCGCCGAAGGGACCCGTGACAACCGCGCCGGACGCCATCGCCGCCTCGCGCAGCCTCGCGCGGGCCTGGTCGAGGAACGGCAGCCACTGCGCCTCGCTGACCGTGCCCTCCAGCGTGAGCACGATGCGAGCCGGCTCGTCCCGGAGGTGCACCGGGGTGTGCCCCGCCGGCGCATCGAGGGCGGCGTAGAGCTGGTCGATGGTGTTCTGCATGGCCGCCAGCCGCTGCTCGAGCGCGGCACCGTGCTCGGCGAGGACCTTGCGGGTGACCGCCGGGTCCCGGGCGTCGAGCACGTCGCGGATGGCGTCGAGGGGCAGGTCCAGCTGTCGGAGCCGGCGGATGACCGCGGCATCGGTGAGCTGGGCCACGGAGTACGAGCGGTAGCCGGTCTGGGGATCGACAGCGGCGGGCACCAGCAGCCCCGCCTCGTGATACGCCCGGAGGGCCTTGATCGAGAGGTAGGAGGCCCGGGAGAAGGGACCGATGCGGAGCAGGGACGGGCCGGACATGGGGCCATCCTCCGGTCTCCTCCTATGGGAGAGTCAAGTGGTCGGCCGTAGGCCGACACCGTCACGGGGTGGTGGGCGGGGGTCGGGCCGGAGGGTCAAGCGGTCGGCCGTAGGCCGAGGAAGCCGGGCGCAGGATGAGCACGAAGGACGCTCGCTCGCCTACCTTTGGTGGGTCCTGTGGCCGGGGTCACAACCGGTGGCCTATTGTTACCGGACGTTAAATTTCGTCGAAGGCGGGGTGGCGCCGTCGACTCGGACCCGACCGGACACCTTCTGGGGGATTCCCGCATGGCAGACACCGCCGAGGCCGCGGGCCTACGGGCCCGGCCAGCGACCTACGCCGGCCTGTTCGTGACCACCCTCTCGACGCTGGCCTACGAGATCGTGCTGACCCGCATCTTCAGCGTGACGATGTGGTACCACTTCGCCTTCGTCGCCATCTCGGTCGCCCTGTTCGGCACGACGATGGGTGCGCTGATCGTCCACCTCCGGCCCCAGTGGTTCACCGAGGACCGGGTGAAGGGCCAGATGTGGCGCTTCACACTGGCCTACGCGGTGTCGGTCGCCGTCGCGTTCGTGGCCCAGCTGGCGATCCCCTTCCGGGTCGAGCTCGATGCCACCGCCATGTTCTCGGTGGTGTTCACCTGCGTCGTGATCTCCATCCCGTTCGTCTGCGCCGGCGTGGTCGTCTGCCTCGCGCTCACCCGCTTCCCGGGCCGGGTCAACCGCCTCTACGCGGCCGACCTGGTGGGTGCCGGCCTGGGCTGCCTGGTGCTGGTGGCGGCGTTCCGGTTCTTCGACGGTCCCAGCCTGGTGATCCTCATCGCCGCGATCGCCGCGCTGGCGGCCTTGCTGTTCGCCGTGGACGCCGGCGAGCGGCGGGGCAAGGTCCTGGCCACCATCGCCCTGGTGCTGCTGCTCGGCGGTGCGGTCGGCAACGCCTACCAGCACAGTCGCAACGCCCCGTTCCTGCAGATCTTCTGGACCAAGGACCAGCGCGACCACCCACACATGTACGACCGCTGGAACGCCTTCTCGCGGGTGACGGTCGACGGCAACCCCGATGAGCTCCGGGCCCCGTTCGGCTACGGGATCAGCCCGCAGTGCCCGCCCGAGGACCTGCAGGCCTACCAGCTCGACCTGCTCATCGACAGCACCGCCGGGACCGTCGCGACCCGCTACAGCGGCAACCCCGCCGAGACGGACTTCCTGCGCTGCGACATCTCCAACCTCGTGTACCACGGTCTGGAGGGTGACGACTTCGACCGGGCCGCGGTCGTCGGCGTCGGCGGTGGCCGCGACGTCTTGTCCGCCCTGGAGTTCGGGGCCCAGGACGTCACCGGCATCGAGATCAACGGCAACATCCTCGACCTGGTCAACGGCACGCTGGGCGAGTTCACCGGCCACCTGGACCAGGACCCGCGGGTCCACTTCGCCAACGACGAGGCCCGGAGCTGGCTGACCCGCACCGAGCAGCGCTTCGACAGCATCCAGATCTCGCTGATCGACACCTGGGCAGCCACCTCCGCCGGCGCCTTCGCGCTCACCGAGAACTCGCTCTACACCACCGAGGCATGGGACACCTTCCTCGACCGCCTGCAGCCCGGCGGCATGCTCTCGGTGTCCCGCTGGTTCCGGCACGAGAACCTGCAGCCCTTCGAGGTCCTGCGCACGACCGCGCTGGCGTCCGAGGTGCTGACCGAGCGCGGGGTGGAGAACCCTCGGGACCACATCCTCATCTACGAGGGTCCACTGGTGCCGCCGTACGGCCAGAGCGTGGGCACCGTGCTGGTCAGCGCCGATCCCTTCGACCCCCAGGTGCTCCAGCAGATCGAGGCGGCAGCCGAGGACCTCGGCTTCTCGCCCATCCTGACCCCGGAGCAGGCCACCGATCAGTGGGACTTCGCCGGACTGGCCGCACCGGGCGGCCCCGGCCCGGCGCTGGCCGAGTTCGACGCCGACCTGTCGGCGCCCACCGACAACCGGCCGTTCTTCTTCGAGATGGCGACGCTGGGCGACGTCCTGACCGGCGACGTGGAGAACACCCAGCTCTTCAGCCCCATGATGACCCTGGGCTCGCTCGGCCTCACGGTGTTGCTGATCGCCGGGGTGTGCATCGGCGGTCCGCTGGTGAAGCTGGGCCGTGAGACCCGCCACCGGGGCCGGACGCCGTACTACCTCTACTTCGCCGGCATCGGCCTGGGCTTCCTCATGGTCGAGATCTCGCAGCTGATGCGGCTCAGCACCTTCCTCGGCCATCCCACCTTCGCCCTGACCGTGGTGCTGTTCACGGTGCTGCTGTTCAGCGGGATCGGGAGCATGCTGGTCGACCGGGTGTCCTCGCCCGAGCGGCCCCGGTCGGCGGTGGTGCTGCTCGGCGCTCTGCTGGCCGTGGGCGCGGTCTTCGGCGCGGTCACCCCGGCCGTGATCCACGCCACGGCGGGAGCGACGACCCCCATGCGGATCGTGGTCGCCATCGGTCTGCTGGCGCCGCTGGCGGTGCTCATGGGGATGCCGTTCTCGCTCGGGATGCGGATGGCGACCACCGACGGCGCCGGTGACGCGCCGACGGCCTTCCTGTGGGGGATCAACGGCGCGATGTCGGTGGTGGCGTCGGTGTTCGGCACCGCGATCGCCCTGTTCTTCGGCGTCCTCGCCACCTTCACCGTCGGGTGGCTGGCCTACGCCCTGGCGGCAGGGTGCATGGTGGTGCTGGTCCGGCGGAGGGCTGGTTCCGCGGAGGGTTCAGCGACCACGGAGGTCAGGGCGGTCACCGACGGCGACGCCGAAGCCGCCGTTGCCGAGGGCGCCGACGCCGGGGCCCCGGTTCCGGCGGCGACCTGAGCCCGGCCCCGATCAGGCGGCGGAGGCCGAAGACGACGAGACGACGAAGCAGCGGTCGGTGAGGTCGCCGAACGCGTAGCTCTCGTAGAGGCCGGCATACATGTCGCGGGTCTTCTCGCTCCACGCGAGCGCCTCGGGAGCCGAGATCCGGCGGAAGACCTGGGTGATGCCCCCCTCGTAGATCCGGTACTCGGCCCAGGCCCCCGGGAAGTCCTTGACCGCGGCCACCTCGACCCACGGGACCTCACCGGTCGCGCTGAACCGGCGGACCCGGTTCCGATGGGTGTGCCCCGCGAAGTAGCCCACGATCCGGGGCCGCCGGGCCACCAGCTCGACCAGCCGCTCGGAGTCTTGGGGGTCGATGCCGAAGTACGCCTCGGGACGGACGCTCGAGTCGGGGTTCCACACGTGGTGGTGGCCGAACAGCAGCACCGGCCGGTCGGCTTCGGCCGCCAACTGGTCGAGCCAGGCCATGGTCTCGTCGGACACGCCGCCCGAGGCCAGCGCGGGCAGCGCCGTGTCGATGACCGCCAGCGTCACCCCCGGCAGCTCGACCGCGAACGGCGCGTCGGCGGCGAAGGTCTCGCCGTAGTACGCGTCGTGGTTGCCCCGCACGTGGTGGAGCCGCTCGCCGAACGCCGGCTGGTACAGGTCGAGGAACTCCTGGTACTCGGCGTTGGTGCCGCGGGAGGTGAGATCGCCCTTGACCACCACCGCATCGGGCTCGATGGCGGCGATCTCGGCCACCGCACAACGGTTCATGAGCGTGGGGAACGGCTCCTCTCCCGGGGCCGACCGGTAGATCGGACCATCGGCGAAGCCCTCGAGCACCCCGCACTCGACCTCGCCGAAGTGCACGTCGTTGACCGTGCACACCGTCGCCAGGCGCTCGCCGAAGCGAGGCAGGGTGTGGACGCTGCGGCCCTGCAGCTCGTAGGCCGTGTCGGGCTCGAGGTCGCCGTAGCGCCGCACCTCGAGCCCGTCGTGGAACACGACCTCGTCATCGGCCACCGTCGTCAGGTCCATGGCTCGAACCTAACGCCGATGGTCAGGTCAGCAGGGCGCGCAGCAGGGTGTCCATGGCGTCGCGGGCCTGCTCGATGTCGGCCCCCTGGCGCCGGACGTCGTCCCACGCCGAGGCCGACGTCGCGGCCAGGAGCGGCGTCGCCAGTGCCTCGCGCTCGTCCTCGGGGACGGCGGACAGCTCGGCCACGAAGGTCTGCTCGACGGCATCGCGCGCCAGCTGGCGGGTCCGGTCCAATGTCGTGCTGACCTGGTTGGAGAAGGGCTCGTGGAGCGCGGCGGCCCGGCGCAGGGGCTGCAACGCTTCGAGCAGCAGTGTCCACTGGCCCACGAACCAGTCGATCCGGTCCTCGACCGGCAGGTCCTGGCCGGGTGGATCCCAGCCGGCGAACACCTCGCTCACCCGCCGCTCGGTCGCCGTGGCGAACAGCGCCTCGAGACTGTCGAAGTGCAGGTAGAGCGCGCGGCGGGAGACGCCGGCGCGCCGCGCGACCTGGTGGGCGGTGGGACGGAGGTCGCCGTCCCGCTCCAGCAGGTCGAGGAGGGCGAGGATGATGTGCTCGATCGTCCGGTGGGAGCGGGCCATGCGCCCGTCGGTGGGCGGTTCGGCGCTCGGCAGACGTGGAGGGAACGGTGTAGGTCGGATGGGTCGGGCCGGGGGAGTGGGCGGAGTGGGGGCAGTCGGAGTGGTCGGGGACAAGGTTGAGGCAACATCCGGGACATGGACTTGCACGGCTGGGGGGCTCCCTTCTTGCGCGTCGAGGGGAGGACGCAAGACAGGTAGGGACGCTGCCATTCACCAGGGGCGTGGACGGAACGCCGTGCGGGCAGCGGGTGCGGCAACGACGGGAGATGTCAACGAGGTCGTCTAATCCGTACCTCCCCGCCGTCTCGAGCGCCGGTCACGATCAGCAGCAGTCCGCGCGCGGACTGCCCCGGCCATTGTGTCAGTACCCACAGGCTTAAGGAGGCGTCACGCGGCCGTTGGGGCTCGTGCCCGCCTCACTCACGCCCGTTCACACCCGTGAGGAGGTCCGGGTCGATCAGGTCCGGATGACGACGCTGGACGCCAGCTTGTCGTGCCAGGTCTGCCGCTGGGGGTCCCAGAGCATCCAGGAGTGACCGAGGTAGCAGAGAAGGGCCGACAGGTTCGCTCACGCCGGAAGCATGAGCGAGGGGCTGCGGCTACCAGGGGCGGTTGCGCCGCAGCGGCACCGGCTTCGACCACCAGCGGCCGGAGAACCGCCAGCGGGGCGCCTCGCTCGGGTGACCGGCAGC
>Ga0075428_100005935_pt1 | contig 13572 bp, 17 predicted proteins | sample RhiMetdeltSRZDD2_FD_75291 | JGI IMG/M metagenome (GOLD analysis project Ga0075428, IMG submission 75291) | Populus rhizosphere microbial communities from Tennessee, USA - Rhizosphere MetaG P. deltoides SRZDD2 | ecosystem: Host-associated > Plants > Roots > Rhizosphere > Soil | place: USA...
ATCAAGATCGCCTCCTTCTTCATCCTGTCGATCATCGTGACCTCGATGATCTCGCGGGCCATCCGCTCCATCGAGCTGCGCATCGACTCCGTGCAGCTGGACGGCTCGGCCCAGGCCCTGGTGGACGAGGTGGCGCCGGAGGCCATCCGCATCATCGCCCACCGGCCCGACAGCCGAGAGGTGCACGAGTACGACGAGAAGGAGAGGCAGGCCCGCGAGGACCACAGCCTGGACCGCGGCGAGCGCCTGATCTTCCTCGAGGTGGACCAGGGCGACGTCTCCGAGTTCCAGGGCGACCTCGAGGTGCGCGGGGAGAGGGTGGGGCGGCACAGCGTGCTGCGCTGCAAGAGCCCCGCGGTGCCCAACGCCATCGCGGCCCTGCTCCTGCACCTGAAGGAGGCGACGCGCACGATCCCGCACGCGTACTTCGGCTGGATCGAGGGCAACCCGGTCGCGTACGCGTTCCGCTACGTGGCCCTGGGGGAGGGCGACACCGCGCCGGTCACCCGCGAGATCCTGCGCCAGGCCATCCGCGATCCGCTGGAGCGGCCGCGCATCCACGTCGGATGAGCCGCAGCGGCCTCGCGCTGCGGGTCCTGGGCGGGGCGACGCTCGCGCTCTTCGCGCTCGCCGCGTTCACTCCGCTCCCCAACGCGCTCTGCCGCCGCACCACGGTGGCGGCCGATCCCCGACCCGCGCAGGCCATCGTGGTCCTCGGCTCGACCATGACCCCGGACGGGATGCTCAGCGCCAGCTCGCTGCGCCGCGCCCTGCACGGCATCCTGCTCTACCGGCAAGGGCTGGCCCCGAACCTCGTCTTCCTGGGGCCGCGGAGCCGCTCGGGCCGCTCGCAGGCCGAGACGCGGGCGGCGCTGGCGCTGGAATGCGGCATCCCGCCGGAGGCCATCCTCACCGGCGAGGAGATGTGGACCACGCGCGACGAGGCCCTCGGGGTGAAGGCCCTGCTCGCGCCGAAGGGCGCGCGCCGGATCCTGCTCGTCACGGGCGGCATGCACATGCGGCGTGCCCGCTGGCTCTTCGAGCGGGCGGGGTTCGAGGTGCTCCCCGCGCCGCTGCCCGACGCGTCCTGCGAGTCGATCGGCCCCGAGAACCGGATCGGCTTGACCATGAGCCTCGCGCAGGAGTGGCTGGCGCGGGCCTACAACGCCGTCGTCACGGAACACGGCGGATGATCGAGGAGTACTTCATCCCGCTGGTGGCCTTGAGCAGCACCGCCGTCGCGTGCCTTTTCGCGGCGCGGAGGCTGGGCTGGCCGCTGCGGTCGCTCCGCACCGGCTTCGGCAAGGCCCTGGAGTGCGTGGGCGCCGTCGTGCTGTTCTGCCTCTTGAACGCGGTGGTGGGAACCGCCCTGATCTTCGCCGCGCGCGCCTTCTCCGGCCGGTTCGTCTCGCTCCACCTCGGCGCCGACCAGAGCCTGGTCGCGGTCTCCGCCCTGCAGGCGCTCGTCTTCCAGTGGTGGCGGGAGTCGTCGCGGACGCCGAAGGGCTGAGGACCTAACCGGGCTGCGCCCACGGCCGCGAGGCCGCCCAGCGGTGGACGGTCTCCTGCAGCGCGTCGAGGTGGCCGGTGAAGAAGTGGTCGGCCGCCGGGACGACGACCAGCGAGCGCGGCTCCGGGAGCCGCTCCACCAGCTCCTTGATCTGCGCGCCGCTGCCGAATTGGTCCTGCTCGCCCTGGACGAAGAGCCGCGGCTTTTGGCAGCCGCCGAGGAACGAGGCGTCCGGGACCATCGAGAGCGGGAAGCCCAGCGCGAAGAGGGCGCGCACACGCGCGTCGCCGCAGCCCGCGCGGAGGGCCATGTTGGACCCGAAGGAGAAGCCGCCGGCGACGAGGGGGAGGCCGGGGAAGCGGCGGGCGACTTCGTCCAGCGCGGCGCGGACGTCGTCCTGCTCGCCGCGCCCGTCGTCGTGCGTGCCCTCGCTCCGGCCCACGCCGCGGAAGTTGAACCGCAGCGCGGCCACGCCTGCCTGCTGGAGCGCCCGCGCGGCCCGGAACACGACCTTGAAATGCATGACCCCGCCGTGCCGCGGGTGCGCGTGGCAGACCACGGCGGCCGCCACTGGCGCCGCGTCCGGCTTCATGAGGATGCACTCGAGGCGGCCGGCGGGGCCGGGGATGTCGAATGACTCGTTCAAATCAGTCTATTGTCGTACGTTGTCACCCGGTCTTCAGTACCTTCCTTGTCCGTAGTGTTGTCCACCAGCCGTGTCGAGCCAGTCCCGCCGCCCCGCCGCTTACGACTTTCGTATCCGTTTCGAAACGGATAGCCCTGCTTGTAGCCCACCGGGAGTGGACTACTGGTCGTTGTGGATGGCACCACTCGTTCTGGGAGACTAGTCGTCGATCTCGATGGCACGTTGTCGTATGTCCTCTCCCGTTACTCGCTGATAGGCCTCTGTGAGGCGCTGCCGCCGCGCCAGGTCTTTCTCGGCCATCCACACCCTCACGAGCTGGTCAACGTCGAGCAGAAGCTGCCATCGTTCCAAGCGCGAGGTGCCCGCCGCAGCCTGCTCGGGTTGTCCCGAACAGATAGCCTCGACACTGCTCTTCAGCGCGACCGTAGCGCGCCATTGAACAGTCGCGCAGACTCCGAAGAACAGGATGAACCCGACGAGGAATCGTATGCTGCGGCGTCGTGTGGCGTCCTCTCGGTAGGCCATCCGGGCCCTTCGCCCCACGACTACCGCACTCAAGAACGGCGTGAAGCCAAGCAGTCCCACTCCGAAGAAGAACGTCCCCATGAACGTCAATGGCAGCAGGGCCAGCCCGAGCCCGAAGGCGAAAACCGAACCGGCCGCCAGGCAACCAGCGACGAACGCAGACGGTCCTGTGGAGAGGAGGTGACGAACGACTGCCGCGACGCCACACGCGATGGCGACGTAGCCAAAGGGCTTGACCGCCCCGTAGAACGGAACCAGGCCGAACACCTGGCTGCGAAACACGGCTGGATCGAGGATCACCATCGCGATCGGCAGCGCGACGCCGGCCACCCATGCTGTCTTTTCTCGATCAAGCCACCCGGGGACGGCGGGTCCCGTCATGAATCCATCGACAGGCTTGGTGGACGCCACAGCGCTATTCCGCCGCCGCCCGCAGCGGCAGGATCAGGCCCAGCGCGCCCTGGCGCCAGCTCATGAGGACGCACGACGTTCCCCCCGCAATGCCCAACGCCATGTCGAGGAGCGTGTCCTCGAGGCCGAGCTGCGCCTGAGTGTCGAACAAGGCGTCCCAGGTGAACTCCGCGAACTCCCAGAAGATGGAGGCGGTGGCGGTCAGGCTCACGACGAAAACGAACTGGGCGACCACCCTGAGATCGCCGCGCACGGCATCGCCGGGAAGAGCCGCGAAGGACGCGGCGAGGAAGTAGGCCATGGCCACGCCACCGAAGAAGTGCATCGGGATGTCGACCGGCGGGTAGAGGATGTAGCCGTTGAGCACGCGAGAGATGAAGACGTGGAGGACGAACACGAGGATCGGCGCCCATCCCGCTCGGCGGACCAGCTGGCTGGCCACCGTCACCATCGCTCGAATGGTCATGTGTACCTCTCTGCGCGTTCAATGTCCTGGACGGCCGGAGACGCAACTCGTTCCGGAACGAGTTGCGGATGAATGGGACGGCGGAAAAAAGAGGAACGTCTTGACAGAACGACGCACTGCAACGCAGGACAACGCACGACAAGGGAACGGTTTTGATCGACAACGCTGGACAAGGGACCGGCCGGAAACGACAGGCTTTCACGAGGGTCGCCGCTCGGCATGGCGACCCTCGTGTGTGTTACGCCGCCGTCTGCGACCCTCGTGTGGGATCTAGATGCGGATGCGCCGCGAGCTGCGCCGCGCGGGGCGGCGGGGTGCCCTCGTTGGCCTTGATGACCGTGCGGCGGGCGCCGAGCGAGCGGGCCTTGCCCACCGTGGCCTGCAGCAGGGCCCGGTCCACGCCCTTGGCCGCGCCAGGGGCCACGCACAGCTCGTCCAGGCAGGCCAGCAGGCCGCCGAGACCGAGCTGGTAGCGCATCGACAGCGACGCCATGCCCACGATCTTCCCGTCATCCTCGGCCACGCGCACGAGGAAGTGGGGGTCCGAAAGGGTCTTGCGGTACGTCTTGGCGAAGGCGATCGGCTCCGGGTAGTACCCGACCTCCTCGAGGAGCTCCAGGACCGCCACGCCGTCCTGGAGGGACGCGGGACGCACGCGAACGTTCATATTCAGGCTTCCTCCAGTGGCCCGGGGGCCACGGCTGTGCGTGTCCCCCGGGCCACGCGAAGACGGGGACGAGCCGCGGAAGGTCAGTTGTGCGAGCACGTTCCGGTTGTGGTAGCGCTTCATCCCCGTCGACCACGGACCAGGGAGTGCAAGGGCGAGGCCAGCCCGGCTATTTCTTCGATTGAACCTTCGACTCGACCGAGGTGAGGCGCACCGGCTCCGAGGCGTAGTTCTCGATCTCCACGATGTGGTCCCGGTCCGTGGTGATCTTGGCCAGCGTCATCAGCTTGCCCTCGCCCTTGCCGTCGGCGTTCAAGCGGATGTCGATCACCATGTACGGGTAGTCGACCGTGCGCGGCTGGTCCCGCAGCTCCAGGAAGGACATGCGCCGGTCGGTGCCGATGATGATCCGGCGGCCGCCGCCGTCGAGCGGGACCTCGCGCGCGAAGCGCAGCGGGTACCCGAGGCTGCCGGCGCTCTGGATGTGGCCGATCTCGTCCATCTTCCGCAGCGCCTTCAGCAGGCCGTCCGCGCCGTTCTCCTTCACGGCGTCGACCAGGCGGTCGCGCTCCGCGTCCGTGGTCCAGCGGTTGATCGTGATGTCCACGGTGCCCGAGTTCCGGCCGCCGACCCTGGACGTGTTGCTCATGTTCACCGCGAAGGCCCGGAGCTCCTCCACCGGCTTCGCCGCGAGCGCCACGCCGCTCCCTGCGACCCCGGCCCCGGCCGCGATGGTCAGGGCCGCCAACAGACGTCCTTCTTTCCTCATCGCCGTTCCTTTCGATGCGCCTACAGGGTGGCCGCCCTCGCCGGCGCCACCACGGTGTCGTCGCGCGTCAACGCGCGGTCCAGCGAGGCCTTGCCCGCGCCGTCGATCATCAGGACGAGCGCCGCGGCCAGGGCCAGGAGGTGGTATTCGAATCCCTCGCCCTTCTGGTTGCCCGCCCAGTTCATGAACAGGCCGTTGGCCATGTGGACCTTCAGTGTCGCCACCACCATGACCACGCCGATGCCGAACGCGGCCACCCGGGTCAACAGGCCCACGATCAAGCCGAGAGAGCCCAGGAACTCGGCGGCGATGGCCAGCCAGGCGAAGACCAGCGGGATGCCCATGTGGGTCGTGAATCCCTGGATGGTGGCGTCCAGGCCGTGGCCGCCCCACCAGCCCAGCACCTTCTGCGCGCCGTGCGGGAACATCACGATGCCCAGCAAGAGCCTCACCAGCAAGAGGGAAACCCGGGGCTGCGTTGCCATCAGCTGCCGGAACATGTCACCTCCCTACATCGATGCCTCCATAACAAGGTACGCGACCCATGGGTGGGGGGGCGGGCGGAAGACAAAGAATTACAACGCGAAGCGATGGGCGCTCAGGCCCACGCGGTGGCCGTCGGGGTCGCGGACGAACAGCGTCTCGGCGGTCCGGTCGTCGATCGGGACGCCGGCCGCCGCGAGGCGGTCCTCCCAGGCCTGCAGGTCGGGCGCCTCGAAGGCGAGAACGTGCCCGGATCCCTCCGAAGGGCCGGCGCCGCGCAGGGACCTCTCCAGCATGATCACGATCGGTCCCGCGGCGACCCAGACCGCGCGCAGGGCGCCGCCTTCCTGGATGCGGCGCACTTCGGTGAGCCCGAGGAGGCCGGAGTAGAAGGCGAGCGCCCGCTCGCAGTCGGAGACCCGGAGGGCGAGGTGATGGAGGCGCGGGGTGGGTGTCCCGCGCCTCCTGGCCTTCACGTCCGGCCCGTCGCTAAGTGACGTCGAAGGACATCAAATCGACGGGGACCTGGCAGTGGAAGTACTCGTTGGCCTGGATCGGAAGCCCGGTCGCCGCGTCGTAGCCGCCCACGGCCCACATCTCCTCGAGCGCCACGTTGAAGCCGGCCGGGAAGTTCCGGCGGGCCGTCAGCATCGGGTCCGCCGTGGTGAAGGTGTTGGTCGCCGGGTTGTAGACATCGACCTGCGCGCTCGGGTTGGGCGGGGTGCGGCCGCCGCCGATGACCCAGACCGTGTTGTCGAACGGATGCCGGAAGGCCCTCGTCTCGGCCGTCGCGCGCGGCGTGCTGGCGAGCGTCGTCACGGTGTCGGCGACGGGGTCGTAGCGCACCGTCTCGGCCGTGTCCTGCAGGGTGGCCCCGTCCCACAACGATCCGCCGATCATGTAGATCATGCCGCCGACCTCGGCGGTGGGGATGTAGCCCCGCGGGTTGGGCAGGCTGGCCGCCTTCTGAGTCCAGCGGCTGCCGGCGGGCGCGCTCCCGTCGAACGCCCAGATCTGGGTCAGCATGCCGACGTTGATGTTGAAGCCGCCGAAGACGTACAGGACGTTCCCGACCACCGCCGCCCCGCCGGGCAGGTTCGTGCCGGACACGTTGCCGGGCCAGTTGTCGGACGGCAGGGGCGTGATCGTGTCGGTCATCGGGTCGTACGTGCGCACCGCGGCGGTGGCGGTGGTGGCGCCCGCGGCCGAGCCGCCCACGAGCACGATGACGTTCGAGCCGCCGATGTTCAGGATGCCCCCCACCATGTTGTTCACCTGGTTGTCGGGGAAGGCCGAGGCCTTGACCGTCCAGGTGCCCGGGTTGCCCGGGACGTACTCGCGCGGGTTCAGGTAATCGCTGCCGGCGGTGTCGCTCGCGCGTCCGCCCAGCGCGTAGAAGTTCCCGTTGCCGGGGAAGAACTGCCCCCAGGCGCGGACGATCGGACCCGGTATGGGGGCCCTCGTCTCCCAGAGGCCCTGGTTGTACGGGTTGCAGGGCTGGGCCGAAACGACGGACGGCAGCGCCGCGACGATGATGAGCGACAGCGCGACCGTCACGAGCAGGAGCCTTCGCATCACCCACCTCCTCGACACTTCGAAAAAGACACCTCCGGCGCCGCGGCCGGACCGATCGACTTGGGATTTGAGGCGAGCCTAGTACGAACAGGGCCGGCAATGCAAGCCTTTGAATACCCGGCCTGCTCTAGAATGGCTCGCCATGAAACTCGAGCCTTTCCAGATGGAGCGGATGCAATCGGAGTGGGAGAACCGCGTCGCCCACAACCTCTCCGAGAGCGGCGTCGTCCCCATGACGGTGGAGGAGCTGCTCCACCCCTCCGAGCGGGAGGAGGTCCTGCGCGAGCGGCTCCTCTACGTCCAGTCCAACGGGAGCGAGGCCCTGCGGGCCGCGGTGGCGGCGCTCTACCCGGGGGCCGAGGCGGGCAACGTCGTCGTCACGAACGGCACCGCGGAGGCCAACTACATCTCGATCTGGAGGCTGGTGGAGCCGGGGGACGAGGTCGTGATGATGCTCCCCAACTACATGCAGATCTGGGGAGTGGTGCGCGGGCAGGGCGCGACGGTGGTGCCCTGGCCGCTGCGCGAGGAAGAGGGCTGGGCGCCGGACGTGGACGAGCTCCAGCGGCTCCTGACGCCGCGCACGCGCCTTGTGGTCGTCTGCAACCCCAACAACCCCACCGGCTCCATCCTGGCCCCCGGCGCCATGCGCGCGATCGTGGACCGCGTGGCCGCGCGCGGGGCCTGGCTCCTGGTCGACGAGGTGTACCGCGGCGCCGAGCGCGAGGGCGAGGAGACGCCGACGTTCTGGGGCAGCTACGACCGGCTGCTCGTGACCTGCGGCCTGAGCAAGGCCTACGCCCTGCCGGGGCTGCGCATCGGGTGGGTGGTGGGGCCGGCGGCCACCGTGGCCGAGCTGTGGGGACGCAAGGACTACCTGACCATCAGCCCGGGCGCGCTTTCGGATGCCCTCGCCCGCAAGGCCGTGCGTCCCGACGTGCGGGCCCGGATCCTGGCCCGCACCCGCGGAATCCTGCGGGCGAACTATCCGGTCCTCGCGGACTGGGTCGGCCGCCACGGTGGGGACCTCCGGATGGTGCCACCCAGGGCCGGCGCCATCGCCTATCTGCGCTACGACTGGCCCGTCAACTCCACCGAGCTGGTGACGCGCCTGCGCGACGAGTTCGGCGTCCTGATCGTGCCCGGCGACCATTTCGGCATGGACCGCTTCCTGCGCATCGGCTTCGGTAACGAGGCCGAGGACCTGCGCGCGGGCCTGGCCCGGATCGACGCCGGAATCGCGAGCCTGCGGACGGGTCAGCGAAAAGAAGCCTGATAGGCTGGATCCATGAGGGTACTGGCCACCGCGGCCGCCGCCGCCGCCATCGCGATGGGTTGCGCGTCCGCTCCCCGCTCCTCGCTGGACCGCGAGCCCAGCGCGGAGGAGATGGCCGAGCTCTGGGTCGAGCCGGAGGACATCTCCAAGCGCGACCTCTTCGACGGGCCGGGCGGCCCCGAGCTCAGGCCCAAGCCCGGCGCCACCTACCAGTTCCTGTCCAAGGATACCAAGTGGTACAGCTGGGGCTGGAAGGTCAAGGACGCGGACGGGATGGAGTGGAACACCAAGTACGGCCCCGAGGCGAAGTCCGAGGTGGTCGTTTCCCGCCTGTTGTGGGCCGTGGGATATCACCAGCCGCCGACCTATTACGTCGAGTACTGGTCGCTGGCCGGCAGCAACGAGGACGGGCCCAAGACGCCGTGCCGGTTCCGCCCCGACACGCCCGGCCGCAAGAGCGCGGGCGAGTGGCAGTGGAGGCGCAACCCCTTCGTGGGGACGCGGCCCTACGGCGGGCTCATCACGCTGATGCGCATCGTGAACAACTGGGACCTCATGGACCGGAACAACGTCATCTACGAGTTCAAGGAGCCGGTGGAGGGCGCCCGGCGCTGGTACGTGGTGAAGGACGTGGGCGCGGCGCTCGGGAAGACGGGCCCGCTGGGCCTCGAGCGCCAGGGAACGAAGAACGACGTGGAGGGCTTCGAGAAGCAGGACTTCATCAAGGGCGTGGAAGGCGGCCGCGTCCGCTTCGACGACGCCGGGAGGGATCACCGCGACCTCTACCAGGACGTCACCGTGGCCGACGTGCGCTGGATCTGCGAGCGGCTTTCCCGCCTGACACCGCAGCAGTGGAGCGACGCCTTCCGCGCGGCCCGCTACTCCGAGGACGAGGCCGGCCGCTTCATCCGCAAGCTCCAGGAGAAGGTCACTTACGGGATGAATCTCTCCGAAGGCGAATCCCGCCCCGCCGGGGACTGACCCGGCCACCGCGCCGGCGCCGCGAGACGCGGAGGGTCGCGGCGGGTATCATCCGCCTCGCATGCGGCCGCTGCGCATCGCCCTCCTCGGCTTCGGCAACGTGGGGCGCCGGTTCGCCGCCCTCCTGCCCGGCGACTACGGCCGCGTGCTGCGCGCGGCGGGGGTGCGGCCGCGCATCACCGGGATCGCCACCGCGCGCCACGGGTCGGCCATACGCCCGCGCGGCCTCGACCCGGCGCGGTGCCTCGCGCTCGTCCGCTCCGGCCGGGCGCTGGACGCGCTGCACCACGGGCCGTCGCTGGCCTCGGCCGCCGACTTCATCCGCCGCGTCCCCGCGGACGTGCTGGTCGAGCTGACGCCCCTGGACCCGCGCCGCGGTGAGCCCGCCACCTCGCACGTGGGGCTGGCCCTGCGCCGCGGGCTCCACGTCGTCACCGCCAACAAGGGCCCGGTGGCCTTCGCGTGGCGCCGCCTCCAGTCCCTGGCGCGCCGCCGCCGGCGCCTGTTCCTCCACGAGGGCGTGGTCATGGACGGGACGCCGCTCTTCAACCTGGCCCGGCGCTGCCTGCCCGGGGCGAGGATCCTGGCCTTCCGCGGCACGCTCAACAGCACGACCAGCCACATACTGGGGCGCATGGAGGAAGGCCGCACGGCCGCCGAGGCCCTGCGCGAGGCGCAGGCGGCGGGCATCGCGGAGGCGGACCCGAGCCTGGACCTCGAGGGGTGGGACGCGGCGGTGAAGGGCTGCGCCCTGGCCAACGCCCTCATGGGGGCCTCTGTGCGGCCGCCGCAGGTCCGCCGGCGCGGGATCGGCGGGATCACCGCCGAGGATGTGCGCGCCGCGTCGGCGGCGGGGTCGCGCCTGCGCCTGGTGGTGAGGGGCCGGCGTCGTGGCCGCGCCGTCCGGATCGCGGTGGGGCCGGAGCGCGTGCCGCTCGGTGATCCGCTCTCCGGTCCGGGCGCGGACGCTGCCCTGGTCCTCGAGACGGACCTCATGGGCGAGATCGGCCTGGTGGAGCGCGGGGGAGACATCGACCAGACGGCCTACGCCGTGCTCTCCGACCTCGTGGCCGTGGCCGAGGCGCGATGACGGCCGCGGTCGGCGTCTCGCCCGTCGACGCCGCGCAGCAGGCGCTCCAGCACACGCGCCGTCAGCTGTTCCCCTTCAAGTTCGAGCGCTGGCTCGCGCTGGGGGTCGCCGCCTTCCTCGACCAATGCGGGCGCACGCAGACGGGCTTCTCCACCGGCTTTCCCGGCGGGAGTTCGGGGCCGCACGGCGGGGAGCACGAGCCGGGCCAGGTCCTCTCCCAGGCCGCGGCGTGGCTCGGGGCGCACGTCATGATGGTCATGGCCATCGCGGCCGTGGTCCTGGTCCTCATCCTGTGCTTCACGGCCCTCGTGCTGTGGGTCAACAGCCGCGGCGTCTTCGTGTATCTCGACGCCGTGTCCACGGGCCGCGCCGACGTCGCGCGCCCATGGCGGGAGCACGCGGCCAAGGCGGATTCGTACTTCGCCTGGAGCTTCGGCCTCAGCCTGGGCGCCCTCACCGGCATCATCCTGATGGTGGTGACGGCGGCCATCGTGGTCTTCCGCGGCGTGCGCGGCACGGGCGGCTTCGGCGCCGGCCTCGTGGTCGCCCTGGTCGTGCTCGGCAGCCTGCTGCTGATCTTCGTGCTGACGTTCGCGCTGGCCTCGGTCGCGCTGCGCGACTTCGTGGCCCCCATCCAGATGCGGACGGGCCTGAGCTGCGGCGCGTGCATCGGGCTCTTGCTGGGCCTGCTGCGCCTCTACCCCGGCGTGTTCGTCGTGTACGTGCTCCTGAAGATCGTCTTCTTCGTGGCGCTGGCCTTCGTGGTGACGGCGGCGGCCTGCGTGACCTGCTGCTGCGCCCTCGTGCCCGTCGTCACGCAGACGCTCCTCCAGCCGGCCTTCTACTTCGAGCGCGCGTGGCCGCTCTTCCTCCTCCGGCCGATGGGGTACGACCTGGTGACGGCGGCCGCGGGTGTACCCTTCGAGACGAAGGAGGAGCCGCCCGATGTCCAAGTCCCTGAACCCCTCTGAGCGCGAAGATCGGATCGCGCGCTACGCCAAGGGCCCCGAGCAGCTGAAGGCCGCCCTGGGCCGCGTGCCCGAGGAGGCCCGGAAGTGGCGTCCGGGCCCGGGCAAGTGGTCGGCGCACGAGGTCGTCTGCCATTGCGCGGACTCCGAGCTGAACGCCGCGTCGCGCGTCCGTTATCTCGTGGCGGAGAAGGACCCCGTCATCGTCGGCTACGACCAGGAGGAATGGGCCAAGGCGCTGGATTATCACCAGCACCCGCTCGACACGGCGCTGCAGACCGTGGAGGCGGTGCGGGCCAACACCGTGGTGCTGCTGCGCCGGCTGCCCGCCGACGCCTGGAGCCGCATGGGCCGCCACACGGAATCGGGCCCCTACGGCGTGGACGACTGGCTCGACAGCTACGCGGAGCACCTGGAGAAGCACAGCGGCCAGATCGAGCGGAACCTCGCGGCCTGGAAGGCGTCGCAAGGCGGCGGGAAAGCCTGACTTCCGCGCGAACTTGCCCCGGGGCAAGTTCGAGGTGTGGCCTGAAGACTGGAGCGCATTGTCATGCGTTGCAATGCAATGCATGACAATCCCTGGAAGCGTCCTCATCAGCGGGGCCGACGCAGCAACGAAACGGCTACGTAACCGCGACGGATCAGAGAGCCGCTGTCAGTCGTTCAGCGACAACCCGACACGGCGTGCGCCCGCGCGGTTGCGACGAGAGATCCGCAGCGCGAAGAGCGCCGCGACCACGAGCCCTGCCACCGCGCCGCCGATTCCGACGACGGGCGACACCCCGAGCATCTGCCAGAGATCGATTCCCACGGAACCTCCTGTCGAGGCATTGGACACCGCGGCGGAAAGGCGGTTCCGCGAATGCTCAGCCGCGCGACCGCGCCGACGCGCCGCGGCGCGCGGCCCGACGCCTGCGGGTGCCGCGCCCGGACGCCACGCGCTCCACGGTCCGCGCCACGCTGGCGGCGTCGAGGCGTGACGTATCCACGGTGTGGTCGGCGGCCGCGTATAGAGGCTCGCGCGCGGCCAGGAGCCGCCGCAGCTCGCCCATGGCCTGCGGGTGGTCCGCCATCGGCCGCCGGTCTCCCTGCTGGACGACCCGGTTCCAATGGTCCTCGGGATGCGCACGCAACCAGACCGTGGTCGCGCCGCGGCGCAGCAGCGCGTAGGTCTCGGGCGAGTTGACGATCCCGCCGCCGGCCGCCAGCACCACCGGCCGGCCCTGCTCCAGTATCCGCGTCAGCGCCTCGCGCTCCAGCCGCCGGTAGTAGTCCTCGCCGTGAAGGGCGAAGATCTCCGCCAGGGTCAGGCCAGCGGCCTGCTCGACGCGGCGGTCCAGCTCCACGAAGGGGACGCGCAGGCGGCGGGCGAGGAGGCGGCCGACGGTGGTCTTCCCGGCGCCGCGCAGGCCGAGCAGCGCGACCACGGGAAGGCGCAGCCCGGCCGCCGCCTCCCGACCCGCTGCCGTCGCCGCGTCGGCCTCCGGCCCTCCGAGCAGCGCCCAGGCTGACGTCTCCAACGCGGAGGCCAGGGCCGCCAGCTTCCGGACCGAGATGTTGCCCTGCCCCGACTCTACCTGGACCAGGAAGCGTGGCGAGAGGCCGGAGCGCCGAGCCAGCTCCTTGATCGTGAGGGCGCGCTCGGCACGCAACACGCGCGCGCGGCGGCCCAGGCCGTCGAGGATGTCCACGGAACGTTCCGGAGCGTCTGCCATGCGTTACGCACTATACTGCGCATAGGCAGGACGTAGCAAGCACTATAGTGCTTGACACAGGGGAGACGCGCGGATAACTTGGGGGGATGGAGCACGCGACCCCCACCACGGCAGAGCCCATCCGCTTCGAGACCCACCCGGACCGCTACATCCACTGGCGCCTGGAGATCGAGCCGCCCCTGGCCCGGCTGGTCATGGACGTCGAGGAGGAGAAGGCGCAGCGCCCGGGCTATCCGCTCAAGCTCAACAGCTACGACCTGGGCGTGGACATCGAGCTGGCCGACGCCGTCCAGCGCCTCCGCTTCGAGCACCCCGAGGTGCGCGCGGTCGTCGTCACCAGCGGCAAGGACCGGGTCTTCTGCTCGGGCGCCAACATCTACATGCTCGGGTCCTCGACCCACGCCTTCAAGGTCAACTTCTGCAAGTACACGAACGAGACGCGGCTGTCGATCGAGGACGCGTCGCAGAGCTCTGGCCTGAAGTTCCTGGC
>Ga0075428_100005937_pt1 | contig 13570 bp, 10 predicted proteins | sample RhiMetdeltSRZDD2_FD_75291 | JGI IMG/M metagenome (GOLD analysis project Ga0075428, IMG submission 75291) | Populus rhizosphere microbial communities from Tennessee, USA - Rhizosphere MetaG P. deltoides SRZDD2 | ecosystem: Host-associated > Plants > Roots > Rhizosphere > Soil | place: USA...
GTCGCCGGTGACGTATTCGCCCGAGAAGCAGGATGTATCGAACTCCGTCACCGCGGCGTCGTGATGCTTAACGGCCCGGACCAGATCATCGAGATCCTGATAGATGAGCCAGTCGGCGCCGATTATGTTGGCGACCTCCTCGTCGCTGCGGCCAGCCGCAACGAGCTCCGAGGCGGCCGGCATGTCGATGCCGTACACGTTCGGATACTTGACCGGCGGCGCCGCGGACGCGAAGTACACCTGGCGGGCACCGGCTTCGCGCGCGAGGTCGATGATCTGCGCCGAGGTCGTGCCGCGCACGATCGAGTCGTCGACGAGCAGCACGGTCTTGCCCTTGAACTCGAGGCCGATCGCGTTCAGCTTGCTGCGCACCGAGCGCGCGCGCAGATCCTGGCCCGGCATGATGAAGGTGCGTCCGATATACCGGTTCTTGATGAATCCCTCGCGGTACTTGGCGCCCAGCAGCTGCGCAACCTGCAGCGCGCTGGTGCGGCTGGTGTCTGGAATCGGAATCACGACGTCGATGCCGTGATCCGGTCGCACCCGCCGGATCTTCTCGGCCAGCAGCTCGCCCATCCGCAGGCGCGCCTTGTAGACGGAGATGTTGTCGATGATCGAGTCGGGCCGCGCGAAGTACACGTACTCGAAGATGCACGGCGTATGGCGCGCCACCTCCATGCACTGGCGGGCGTGCAGCCTGCCCTGCTCGTCGATGAACACGGCTTCCCCCGGACCGACGTCGCGCAGCAGCTCGAACCCGAGCATGTCGAGTGCGACGCTCTCCGAGGCGAGCATGTGCTCGCGGCCGCGCGGGCCCTCGCGGGTGCCGATTACCAGAGGCCGGATGCCGTGCGGATCGCGAAAGCCCAGCACGCCGTGGCCTAGGATCATCGCCACTGCAGCGTACGCGCCGCGGCAGCGCCGGTACACTGCGCTCACGACCGCGAAGATGTCGTCGGCCGATGCCCGCGGCGTGCCGAAGCGCTGCATCTCGCTCGCCAGCACGTTGAGCAGCACCTCAGAGTCGGAAGTGGTGTTCAGGTGCCGCAAATCCTCCCATACAAGCACCTCGGATAGCTCCGCGGCGTTCGTCAGGTTGCCGTTGTGGGCCAGGCAGATGCCGTAGGGCGAATTGACGTAGAACGGCTGGGCTTCGTCCGAGGTGTCGCATCCCGCCGTGGGGTAGCGGACATGGCCGACGCCCATGTTGCCCTTGAGCCGCAGCATGTGCTTATGCTGGAAGACGTCGCGGACCAGTCCGTTGTCCTTGCGCAGGAAGAGCTCGCCTTCGTGCGCGGTCATGATGCCCGCGGCGTCCTGGCCGCGATGCTGCAGCACGGTGAGCGCATCGTAGAGCTGCTGGTTGACCGGACTGTGACTGACGATGCCGACGATGCCGCACATGGTGGTGTCAGGTTCCCTCGGTTGCCGCTTCAGCCATCTGTTTGCCGGTCTCGACGTAGCTCCGCAGGATGCCGGCCATCTCCACCGCGGCCGGCATCAGCATCGAGCGCCGCCACCAGGACTCGGAGTCCAGCTTCGCCGCCTGCCCGAGCATGACCGCGAAACCCGCGATCACCGCGCCGCGGACCAGTCCGAACACCGCGCCGAGCATGCGGTCGAGACCGAGGCTCAATCCCGAGCGCTGCACGAGATAACTGAGGAGACCTGCCAGCAGCCACCCGGCGATCACCACGGTGATCAGCAGAATGCCGCGCGCAACCCATGTCTGCAGTGCCGTGCCGGCCAGCGCGCCGCCGAGGTGAGGCTCGAGCAGACCCGAGTACTTCCACGCGATCCACAGACCGACCAGCCAGGCGAGCAAAGCGATCGACTCGCGGAGGAAGCCGCGTATCGCACCAAAGATTACCGAGAGGACAATTACTGCGAGCAGGATGTAATCCACTGCGCTCATGCGGTTGCCGTTGCGATCGCACGTCGTCGGAGACCGCGCATCTTACCAGAGTGGCCTGCGCCACGATGCGCGGTGGTACGCGTCTTGCAGCGGTCGATGCGACTCCTCACCTCAGTCGTTCGCCACGAGCGAGACTGGCAGCCCGCGGGCCTTCAGGCGACCGGCAAGCGCATCCGCAGCCGCGCGAGCCGCTTCCGGCCCGACACGTACTCGATGCAGGCTCTTGCCGTTGCGTTCGACGGAGGAGACATAGGCGGAGAACCCGTCCTCCTCCAGTTGCTCGACCAGCTTGCGTGCCGACTCGGACGATCCGAACGCGCCCACTTGTACCGACCACGTACCCCGCGATGGTCTGCTGTCGCCGGCAGCAGTCGCTGCTGCCTTCTCTGTGACCGGTGGCGCTGCAGCTCCCTGCGCCCTGCCACTTCCGGAGCGGGACTCCGGCGCGGCTGCCGTCGTGCCCTGCGCTACCGATGTTTCGCGGGCGCGCGCAGATGCTGTTTGCGATGGAGCCGACGCTTGCGGCGGAGCGGCCTGGCTCGCATGAGGTTCGGGTGACGGCGTGGCACGCGGACTCTGTTCGGTCGCAAGCGGTGGCGTCTCGGGCGTGAACCGGGCGCGCGGCATTGCCGCGTCGGCCGTCGACGCAGCTCCCGGCTTGCCGAGCTCGATCGTGTACGTGCGCGTCGGGCCGTCACCTGTCGTCGCAACAGGTGTCTCGCCGGGCGCGACCTTGCGACCCGACAGCAATTCCGGGACCACGAGTACCACGAGCAGCACGAGTACGCTGGCGCCGATCAGGCGCGCTTTCAACGACCGATCCATGGCGCGGATTATAGTCACTGGCGCATCGCGGCGAGGCCGGCGGTTGTCAGCTCATCGAGCACAGGGCCGACGGTGTGGAAGGACCCGAAGACGACGATGCGCTCGCCCGGGCGCGCGCTTTGTCGCGCGAGCCGCATCGCTTCGCGGACAGTGCCGCCCGGATGCATCCGCACGCCGGCCTCCACAGCGCGGCGCGCGAGCTCGACATCGGCGAGACCACGCGGGCCTTCGGTCGTCGCCGAGATCCAGGAGTCGACACATCCACGCAGCCGGATAAGCACCGCCGGCACGTCCTTGTCCGCAAGCATGCCGCAGACGGCAAGCGTTCGACGGTCGCCGCGTGTCGCCGACAGGCTGTGGGCGAGCATGCCCGCGGCGGCCGGATTGTGGGCCACGTCCAGCACCCATTCGACGTCCCGATCGACGAATCTCTGAAAGCGACCTGGCAGGGAGACGCTCTCCAGTCCGCGCACGATCGCATCGCGGGCGAGCGGCAGGCGCGTCCGAAGCTCCGTCAATGCCGCGATCGTCGTCGCCGCGTTGCCGAGCTGCGCCGTGCCGGCCAGTGCGGGCGCCGGCAGATCGGTCAGATGGTCCGAAGCCCGGTCCCTGCCAGGATGGTAATCCCACCGTCCGCCAGGTCGCGGGACCTCGCGGAAGTCGCGACCCCGGAGCTTGAGGACCGCGCCAACGGCATCCGCGGTTTCGATCAGCGAGGCCGGCGCGGGTTCGTCGCCGCCGAACAGCGCGGGGCGGCCTGCGCGGAATATGCCGGCCTTCTCGCGCGCTATGCTCTCGATATCCTCCCCAAGCCACTCGGCGTGATCGATGCCAACCGACACCACCACCGCCACGTCGGCGTCGACGATGTTGACCGCGTCGAGGCGCCCGCCCATTCCGACCTCGAGGATCAGGGCGTCCGGCGCGGCGGTCTCGAAGATCAGCAGCGCAGCGAGCGTATTGAACTCGAAAAAGGTCAGCGTGTCCGGCCCGAGCGCATCGGCGATGCGCTCGAACGCCGCAACCAGCGAGGCGGCCGATGCCCGCTCGCCCCGGACGCAGATCCGCTCCGAATAGTCGACCAGGTGCGGCGAGGTAAAAGTCGCCGTGCGATACCCGCCGGCGCGCAGGATCGCGTCGGCCAAGGCGACGCAGGATCCCTTGCCGTTGGTCCCGCCGACGACGATCACCGGGCAGCGCGGCGGGGCCCAGCCGCTGCGTCGCGCGACGCGCCGCACTCGCTCGAGACCGGGCTCGATGGGTTGTGGGTGCAGCGTGAGCTGCCAATCGAGCCACGCACCGAGGCCGTCGAAGCGGACGTGCCCCGGCATCTCAGGCGGGCTCAGCCGCGGCCTCCGGGCGTGGCTGATTGGTGAGCAGCGCGATCAATGCCGCGATGCGATCGCGCATGTCGCGCCGGTCAACGATCATGTCGATGGCGCCATGCTCGAGCAGGAACTCGCTGCGCTGGAACCCTTCGGGCAGCGTCTGTCGCACCGTCTGCTCGATGACCCGCGGACCCGCAAAGCCGATCAGGGCGCGCGGTTCCGCCAGGTTGAGATCGCCGAGCATCGCCAGGCTGGCGGAGACACCGCCAGTTGTCGGATCCGTGAGCACCGATATGTACGGCAGGCCGGCGTCAGCCATGCGCGCCAGCACCGCGCTGGTCTTGCTCATCTGCAGCAGTGACAGCAGTCCCTCCTGCATCCGCGCCCCGCCGCTCGACGAGAAGCAGATCAACGATGCGCGGTGCTCGAGGCAGTGCTCTGCGCCGCGTGCGAAGCGCTCACCGACCACCGAGCCCATCGAGCCACCGAGGAATCGGAATTCAAAGGCGCAAGCCACGACCGGCAGACCCTGGAGCTTACCGGCCATCACGACCAGCGCGTCCTTCTCGCCGGTCTGTTTCTGCGCGGCCTGCAGCCGATCGCGATAACGCTTGCTGTCGCGGAACTTGAGCGGATCCTCGGGCTCGACCTCGACTGCCAGCTCCTGCGCCGAGTCCTCGTCGAGGAAGCGGCTGAGACGGTCGCGCGCGCCGACCCGCATGTGATGGCTGCACTTAGGGCAGACGTGCAGGTTGCGGTCGAGTTCAGCGCGGTACAACACCGCGTCGCAGGCGGGGCATTTGATCCACAGCCCCTCCGGGACCGAGCGCGTGCGGCGCTCGGTCTTGATCCGGGACGGCATGATCTTCTCGAACCAGGTCACGGCGTCCTCCCTCTATGGGCCTCGCGAGTCTATACGCCGCGCAGGCCCGGACAAGGAGCGGGCACGTCGGGCGGGGGTATCCCGAACTCGTCCGGATACTCGACCCGTGCGAGATAGAGTCCCTGCGGCGAAGCGGTGACCGCCCCCAGCCGCCGATCGCGGGCCCGGAGCAGCTCTGCGATCCAGAGGGGTGGCCGATCCCCGGTACCGACCGCGATCAGCGCGCCCGCGATGTTGCGCACCATGTGGTGCAGGAAGGCATTGGCACGAACGGTGACCGCGAGATCCGCTCCCGCGCGCTCGACCGCGATGTGAGTGACCCTGCGCAGCGCCGTCGGCGACTGGCACTCGGCGGCGCGGAACGACGAAAAGTCGTGCTCGCCCACCAGCGCCTGCGCCGCCGAATGCATCGCCTGGGCATCCAGTGGTCGTCGAACCCAGCACACCTGTCGGCGCAGCAGCGCCGGCCGGCAGGGCTGATTGACGATCCGGTAGATGTAGGTCCGCGACACCGCGCTGTAGCGTGCATGGAAGGTGTCCGGGACGGATTGTGCCCAGAGCACCGTAACCTCGGCGGGAAGTTCCGTGTTCGCACCGAGCGTCCAGCTGCGGGTCGTCCGCACTGCGGCGCTGTCGAAATGAGCAACCTGCATCAGAGCGTGAACGCCGGCGTCGGTGCGGCCGGCAGCCGTGACCGGCACCGGATGATCGGCCACCGTCGCGAGCGCGCGCTCGACCTCCCGCTGGACACTCCGTGCGTGCGCCTGCGCCTGCCATCCGGCAAACGCAGTTCCGTCGTACTCGATTCCCAGCGCGATCCGGACCAGCGGCGTCTCAGGGCAGGCTCGACATCAGTCGCTGCGCTTCCTGCTTCTGCGTGTTGCTGCCTTCCTGAAGGACCTCCTCCAGGATGCTGCGCGCGCCTTCCGGATCACCCATGTCGATGTAGGCGCGTGCGAGATCGAGCTTGGTGCCCACTTCGCTCATCGTTGCCGGCTCGTCGCCCAACCCGAAGTCCGCGCCGCGGAATCCCGGCGCCGGCTGGATACCCGTCGACTCGATGGTAGGCAGCTCACCGGTCGTATCGAGCATGGGCATGATGCCGGTTTCCTCGGCCTTGACGATCTTGAGTGTCTGAGTGCCGCCGCGGGTGATTCCGGTCTGGTTGAGCGTGTCCTCCTCCTCTTCCTCGGCGCCCGGGAGAGTCTCGCGCTTTACTGCGGGACGACGGTGTGTGTCGTCGGCCTCGGCGGACGACGCTGCGCTGCGGACCGCTGCAGGTCGCTCGACCGTATCGTCGACCTGCGCGCGGCGCACGGGCCGCTCCACAGTGTCCTCGACCTGGCTGCGGCGCATCGGGCGCTCGACGGTGTCCTCGACCTGGTTTGCGCGCATTGGACGTTCGACGGTGTCCTCCACCTGCGCGGGTGAGGCCGGCGCGAACAGGTCCTCGTCCTCGAGGCCGCCCAGCTCCTCGACATCCAGTCCGAGGCTCTCGAGAGCCACTTCCTGGGTTGGCTCGACGGCCGAGGGATCGAACATCTGCGATTCGACGGTCGGGGCGAGCGACGCAAGGTCGGCGCCGCGCAGCGGCTCGTCGAGGATGAAGTCGATCCCGGTGCTGCCGGTGCCCTCCTCTGGACCCTTGTCGAGATCGATATCCGTCGCTGTGGACTCCGGACCCTCCGCCAGGAAGTCCAGGTCTGTCAGCTGCTGCGTTGCGGCAAGCTCCATGTCAACGCTGGTCGGACCCGCGCCGGTCGCGTGCATGAACATCGAGTCCTCCGGGGCAATCTGCTTGCCCATGATGAGGACCTTGTCCCACTCGCCGGCCGACATGCTGGTCCGCTCGGGGTACATCTCGCGAGCAACTTCCAGGAATTTGTCTCGATTACCCCAGACGAAGAAGATCTCGAGCAGCTTCAGGCGCAGGTCGCGCCGCTGCGGCTCGCGCTTGATCGCAAGCTGGACGAGGTCCGCCGCCTGGTCGTACAGCCCGTACGCCATGTGGAAATCGGCCTCGGCGAGCGGATCGCCCGCCTCGGTGCTGACTGCCGCGTCGTTCGACAAGGTGTCGTCGAGCGACACAGGCTTGCGCGCCGACTCCGCTTCCGCCGGTGCGGCAGCGACGGGAACCGGTCGGGACCGCGGCGGCGGCGCCTCGATCGGCCGCTTCTCCTCGACGAGGATGTCGCCTTCGCCGCGGGGCGGCAGCTTGACCGGACGCTCGCGCAGATCGCCTTCGCGCGGAGTAAAGACCTCGTCGAAGGTATCGGGAGCCTCGGCAAGCTGGCGTCGTCGCCGCAAGAATAGGAATGCGAGCAGCAGCAGGACCAGCGCGGCCAGCGCCCACCAGTACTGAATTACGCGATCGAGCAGCGAAGGCTCGGGCTCGGTCGGAGCCGGCGCGGGCTTCGCCTGCGGCGGAGGCTTAGTCTCTTCGGCCACCGGGGCCGGCGCGGGTTCGGCGACCGGGGGTTCCGCAACCGGTGCCGCCTCTACCGGGGCCTCCGCTGCCACCGGTTCGCCCCCCGTCGCATCCGGCGCAGTGGGCCCTGGCTCGGCGGGCGTCGTCGGCACGGCCTGCCCCTGCAGGCTTGCGAGCTCGGCGTTCCGGACCTCGAGCAGGCGGCGCGCCTCGGCCAGCTCGGCCTCAAGTTGCTGCACGCGGGCCTGCAGTGCGCTCGACTCCGCCCCCGGCGTCGCAGCGGAAGGCGGCGTGGTAGATGCGGCTGGACTGCCCTGCTGTGGCGTCACCAGCTTCAGTCGAGCCTCGGCCTGCCCGCCCGCCGTCGATCCCTCCCGCCACTGGCGGTACTGACGCGACACCTCGGCCGCGGCCTCGCTCGCGGAGATCGCTCCAACCGTGGAGGAATCGGGGATCGCCAGGTCGCTCCCTTCGCGCAGCACATTGATGTTTGCGTCGAATGCCTGCGGGTTCGCCTGATAGATGGCGAGCATCGCCCGGTTGACGTCCGAGCGAGTACCCGGGTAGGCGTCGCTCGCGATACCCCACAAGGTGTCATTTGCCTGGACCCGGTACGTCGAGCCAGGCTCAGCACCCGCCGCGGGGCCCGCACTGGCTCGCGGGGCGCTGTACTCGGCCGGCGGTGTGGGGGCCTTCGCGGGCGGCGCGTACGTCTCCGCCGGCGCGGGGCGCGGCGCGGCGGTCGTCGCGCGGGGCGTCGCCACGGGCGTCTCGGCGACGGCGGGACCCGGCGCGTATACGGGCGGGTCGAGCAGAACCGTGTATTCGCGAAGCAGCCGTCCCCGCGGCCAGTTGGCATCGACCAGGAACGTGACAAACGGCTCGGTCACCGGTCTCGGGGAGGTGACCCGCAGGACCTCCTGGCCGCCTGCGTTGCGGTCCACGGAGAAGGTGAACTCGGAAAGATAAGCGGGCCGGTCGAGCCCATAGCGGGCGAAAGTGTCATTCGAGGCGATGGACGCGCGAAGCGCCGCCAGGTCCTCGGCGGTCGCGTCGACAAGCTGGATTTCCGCATCGAACGGCTGGTTGAGCGCCGACTTGAGGCGGATATCCCCGAGACCCAGCGCGTACACGGCCGTCGGCGACAGCAACACGCTCAGCAGGAGAATACGGCGAACGGCAATCTTCATTCGGGGCTCCCCGCGCACGCAATCGTCTTCCCGGGCGGTCGGCGGCTGCACCGGGGCTTATTCACGTGAGTTCTTCAAATTAGACATAACTATAGCCGACAGCTACACCCACGCCCACCTGCCAACGGCTCTGTGCGCGTATGTGGCCGGCATATGTAGCGTGTCCCGCCCCGACCGGTCCGGACACGGTGCACAGTTCCGACCTCACCGCCGCCGGCAAATGTCGGGAGTTGGCGAGCGGACGTCCGCATTCTGGGCTCTGTGGCGCAGGAAATGATCCATGAGCACGAGCGCAAGCATCGCTTCGGCGATCGGGACGGCGCGCAGCCCCACGCAGGGGTCGTGACGACCGGTCGTCGAGATCTCGGCCGCCTGACCCGCGATGTCGATGGTGCGGCCGGGCAGGACGATGCTCGAGGTGGGCTTCAAGGCCAGGCTCACGACGATGTCCTGACCGGAGCTGATGCCGCCCAGCGTCCCGCCCGCATGGTTGGACAGAAAGCCCTCCGGGGTGAGCTCGTCGCGATGCTGCGATCCGCGCTGCTCGACTACGCCGAACCCGTCGCCGATCTCGACGCCCTTGACCGCGTTGATGCCCATCATCGCGGACGCAAGGTCCGCGTCGAGCCGCGCGAACACCGGTTCGCCGAGGCCCGACGGCACGCCGCGGGCGCGCACGGTGACGCGCGCGCCGATCGAGTCGCCCTCACGACGCAGCCGGTTGATCAGATCCTCGATCGCCGCGAGCTGCGAAGGGTCTGCGCAGAAGAAAGGGTTGGCATCCACCGCGTCGAGGTCCGATGCGGCGAGCGTGAGCGGCCCCACCTGTGCGAGCCACCCCCGGATCTCGACCCCGAGCCGCTCTCGCAGATACTTGCGCGCGATCGCTCCGGCCGCGACGCGGATCGCTGTCTCGCGCGCCGATGAGCGCCCGCCGCCGCGGTGGTCACGTCTGCCGTACTTCTGCTGGTAGGTGTAATCCGCGTGCCCCGGCCGGAAGCGATCGCGGATCTTCTCGTAGTCATACGAGCGGTGATCTTCGTTCTCGATGAGCACGCCGATGGGCGTGCCCGTGGTCAGGCCTTCGAACACTCCGGACAGGATGCGCACCCGGTCGGGCTCGCGTCGCTGGCTGGTGAAGCGCGAGGTACCTGGCCGACGCCGATCGACCTCGCGCTGCAGATCCTCCTCGGCGAGATCGAGCCCGGGCGGGCAACCGTCGATGACTCCTCCCAGCGCGGGACCGTGACTCTCGCCGAAGGTGGTGACCGTGAACAGCTGGCCGAAGGAATTACCCGACATTCTTGCTCCGTCGCTTGAGTACGGCGTCGTTGGCCTCGAGCTCCGCGCGCGTCAACCGGAATACACCCCCGCCGCCATGCTCGAACTGAAGCCACACGAAAGGCAGCTCGGGGAACGCGGTCTCGAGCCGGGCGTCGCTGTCGCCGACCTCGACGAAGAGCGTCCCGTCCGTTCCCAGGTGACGCGCCGCGCCGGCAAGGATGCGTCTCGCTGCATGGAGCCCATCCGCACCCGCCCGTAATGCGAGCTCCGGCTCGTGGGCGTACTCGGCCGGCAACTGCGCCATCTCTGCGTCGCTCACATAAGGCGGGTTGGAAAGGATGAGATCGTAGCGGCGACCGAACACCGGTGCGTAGAAATCGCCGGCGAGAAGCTGCACGCGATCCGCGACGTTGTGTCGCGCGACGTTGCGACGCGCAATCTCGAGCGCGTCGGGCGAAATGTCGACGGCATCGACGGTTGCATGCGGCAGCGCCAGCGCGCACGCGATCGCGATGCATCCCGACCCGGTCCCGAGGTCGAGCACGCGGCGCACGCGGTCGGGATCGACCCACGGCCGAAACAACGCGAGTATCAGCTCCGCGAACGGCGAGCGCGGCACGATCACGCGCGGGTCGATCTCGAACTCGAGGCCGGCGAACCACATCCTCCCCATCAGGTACGCGGACGGTATCCGGCGACCGATCCGCTCCGCGAAGAGAGCGAGCACGGCGGCACGCGCGGACGCGTTTGGCCTGAGATCGTACGCCTCGGCCGCCCGGTCGTGATCGAGCCCGAGGGCGTGAAAGGCCAGCGCCGCGGCATCGTCCAGAGCCGTGTCCGTCCCGTGACCGAAAGCGAGCCGCGCGTGCTCGAATTCGGCCGCGCCAAAGCGGATCAGCTCCGCCACGCTCGCCTCAGACGGCGGGTCGCGCGCAAAGGCCGTGGCAGCGGTCATGGGCCGCTTGGTCGATGTGGGATAATCGTCACCTTCCCGGATCCGGTTCCCCCGCAGCTCCCCATGTCCGCACGCCCTCTGCTGATCGGCGCCGTCGCGATTGTAGCGTTTGCCGTCGGCGCGATCCTTGCCCGTGGCTGGCACGGTCCGTCTCCCGCGCCCACGCACGCGACCGAGATCGCTCCGCCGCGGCAACTGCCCGAGGTCACTCTCACCGACCAGGACGGCAAGCCGCTCGACGCCACCTTCTTCCGGCAGGGATGGACGCTGGTGTTCTTCGGCTTCACGCGCTGCCCGGATGTCTGTCCCACCACGCTCGCGACCCTCGCCCGGACGCGCGCGGCGCTTGCCGACCTGCCGGTGGCGCAGCAGCCCCGCGTGCTGCTGGTGAGCGTCGACCCGGAGCACGACCGGGCATCGCTGCTCGGGGACTACGTCCGGCACTATGACCCGACCTTTCACGCGGCGACGGGTAACCCGGACGCCGTCCGTGCCGTTGCCGCCGCTTTTGGCGTGCCCTACGCAAGAGTCGCGCTGGGCGAAGGCGCGTACACCATCGATCACGGCGCCGGCGTCTTCCTCGTCGCGCCGGATGGCATCGCAGCCTACTCAGGCGCGCCGCACGATGCGGCTGTCCTGGCACGCGACTATCGGCTCGTTCTCGCGCGCCATGGACAAGGACGATGACGGGACGAGACCTGCCGTCCGCGGGCGCTACCAACCGCGCGTTCGCCCTGCTGCAGGAGCTCCTGCCCCAGCAGCTGCTGTCCCGCGGCATGCACCGCCTCGCGCGCAGCACGGGCCCGCGCGTCAGGAATGCCGCGATCCGTCTGCTGCTCCGCGCATATCCTGCGATCGACATGGGCGAGGCCGCGGAGCCCGATCCCTATCGATACCCGACGTTCAACGCCTTCTTCACGCGCGCGCTCAAGGCCGGTGTGCGGCCGATCGCGCCAGGAGCAGACGCCCTCGTCTCGCCGGTAGACGGCAGCCTTAGCCAGCTCGGCGACGTCGATGCGGGACGGCTGCTCCAGGCCAAGGGCATCGAGTACACGGCGGCCGGACTGCTCGGCAGCGAATCGGCGGCCGCGCAGTACGCCGCTGGCCGATACGCCTGCATCTATCTCGCGCCGTTCGACTATCACCGCATACACATGCCGACCGATGCGCGGCTGCGCAGCACGCACTATCTGCCGGGGCGACTCTTCAGCGTCAATGCAGCGACCGCGAGCACCATACCGGGCCTGTTCGGCCTCAACGAGCGCGTGGTCTGCGAGTTCGACACCCGGCATGGCGCGCTGGCCGTGGTGCTGGTCGGCGCGCTGTTCGTCGGCAGCATCGAAACGGTGTATGCGGGGGAGATCAACCCGCCCGCGAGCCGTGGCGGCACGCCGCGCCGAATCGCCGCCGGCGAGGGCCGCGAGTTTCGCAAGGGTGAGGAGCTCGGGCGGTTCAACATGGGCTCGACGGTGGTCCTGATCTGGCAAAGGGCGGCGGGTGAGTTCGCGCCGGGTCTGGCAACGGGCTCGCGGCTGCGACTCGGACAGCTCCTCGCCGGCATGAGCACGGCGCCGTGAGCGGAACCGACTGGCGACCGTCCGCCTCGATCGAGACGCTGCGCGTGCGCGCGCTCGTGCTGCGTCGCGCGCGCGAGTACTTCGCCCGGACCGGTGCGCTCGAGGTCGAGACGCCTGTCGTGGTGCGCGCCGCGGTGACCGACCTGCACCTCGAATCGCTGGAGGTGCGCAGGGCCGACGGTGGAGGCGCCGGGTTCCTCCACACATCGCCCGAGTACGCGATGAAGCGTCTGCTATGCGCCGGCGCGCCGGATATCTACCAGATCTGCCGCGTATTCCGCGAAGGAGAGCGCGGCCGGCTGCACAACCCGGAATTCACCATGATCGAATGGTACCGGCTCGGCATCGACCATCACGCGCTGATGGCTGACGTCGAACGGCTGCTGCGCTTCCTGCTCGAGGGTCTCTCGAGTCCCGCGGCGAGCCAGCGCCTCACGTACCGCGCGGCGTTTCAGGCCAGCCTGGGCGTGGACCCGATCGACGACCCGGTGGAGGGACTCGCCGACGCGCTCGCCGCGCGCGGTGCGGACCTGCCATCGGGTTTCGCCTTGGAGCGCGACGCGCTGTGCGACCTCGCCCTGTCGCTCTACGTTGCGCCGTCCTTTCCCAAGGACCGGTTCACTTTTCTCCACGACTTCCCGGCGTCGCAGGCGGCGCTGGCGCGCATCGACGGGCCAGTCGCGGCGCGGTTCGAGGCGTTCTGGGGCGGGATCGAGCTTGCGAACGGCTTCGACGAGCTCGCCGACGCGGCCGAGCAGGCGGCGCGCTTTGCAGCTGACGCGGCCGCGCGGAGTCGCGCCGATCGGCCGAGGCGCGAGCCGGATGCGGCATTTCTCGCCGCGCTCGCCGCGGGCATGCCGCGCTGCGCCGGAGTGGCGCTGGGCTTCGACCGTGTCCTGATGATTGCGACGGGCGCGCAGCACATCGACGAGGTCGTGGCTTTCCCGGCGGAGCGCGCCTGACGGAGAATCAGCGCATGCATGAGCAGCATTACCGGATCGGACCCGATGGCCAGGCGGACTATGCGGAGCTCGCGCGCAGCCTCGAGTCGCTGCTCGCCGGCGAGCCGGACCTCGTCAGCTGCGCCGCGAACACCTCATCGCTGGTGTATCACGGCGTGCCGGATCTGAACTGGGTCGGCTTCTATCTGCTCGATGCGACGAGCGGTGACCTGCTGGTCGGACC
>Ga0075428_100005942_pt1 | contig 13563 bp, 11 predicted proteins | sample RhiMetdeltSRZDD2_FD_75291 | JGI IMG/M metagenome (GOLD analysis project Ga0075428, IMG submission 75291) | Populus rhizosphere microbial communities from Tennessee, USA - Rhizosphere MetaG P. deltoides SRZDD2 | ecosystem: Host-associated > Plants > Roots > Rhizosphere > Soil | place: USA...
CGCGCCACCGCGGTGGTGACCTCGGCGATGTTCCGCACCTGGCCGGTGAGGTTCGCCGCCATCGAGTTCACGTTGTCGGTGAGGTCCTTCCACACGCCGGCGACGCCCTTCACCTGCGCCTGGCCGCCGAGCTTGCCCTCGCTGCCGACTTCCTTCGCCACGCGCGAGACCTCGCCCGCGAACGCGTTCAGCTGGTCGACCATCGTGTTGATGGTGCTCTTCAGCTCGAGGATCTCGCCCTTCACGTCGACGCCGATCTTCTTCGACAGGTCGCCCTTGGCGACCGCGGTGGTCACCTCGGCGATGTTCCGCACCTGGCCGGTGAGGTTCGCCGCCATCGAGTTCACGTTGTCGGTGAGGTCCTTCCACACGCCGGCGACCTCGGGGACCCGCGCCTGGCCGCCGAGCTTGCCCTCGGTCCCGACTTCGCGGGCCACCCGGGATACTTCACTCGAAAAGGCATTGAGCTGACCGACCATCGTGTTGACGACGGTGGCGAGGCGCAGCGCCTCGCCGCGCAGCGGCCGGCCTTCGGTCTCGAGCACCATGGTCTGCGAAAGGTCGCCCTTCGCGACGCTGCCGATGACCCGCGCCACCTCGGTGACGGGGTACATCATGTCGGTCACCAGCATGTTCATGGAATCGACCACCTCGGCCCATGCGCCCGAGGCGCCCGGAACGCTCATGCGCTGCCCGACCTGCCCTTCGCGGACTACCTGGTCGGCGACGCGCGCGATTTCGGCGGCCTTCGCCTCCTCGAGCTCGACCACGTCGTTGAAGGTCTGGGCGATCTCGCCGTCGATGCCGGTCAGGTTGAGCGGCATGCGCACGGAGAAGTCGCCGCGCTTGAACGCGCGCAAGGCTCTGAGAAGCTCCCCGCGGTCGAGCACCATCTGAAGGCCGGCCTGGATCGTTTCCATAGCAATTCTTCTGAAGGGAAAGGGAAATCCAGCAGGATCGTAGGGGCGAACCCGACAGCGGGCTATCCCAATTGGCTGCTGGATTTTGTCGTCATTTCAACTACAAGAAACAAAAGTCAGAAATCTAGGCAGTGCGCGCGTTACGTATGACCTTGGAGATTGCGCGCAGCAGTAGCGAGTGGTGACGCGTGTTACGCGTTTGGTGGGTGATTTCCCGCGCGCGGCCAGATCAGGTCCTTCGCATGCTCAACAAGCCGCGCGGCTTGCTGATGAGCCGGCAGGGAACGTCGCTGGGAGTCCACCAAATGAATGAAAAAGCTGCTTCAGTCCACCAGGTGGTGGGCGATGGCGTAGTGCATCAGCTCCGCGTTCGACTTCATGTTCATCTTGCGCAGGATGCGCGTGCGGTGGGTGGACACCGTGTTGGGCGAAAGGAAGAGCTCGTCGGCGATCTGGCGCACGGTCTTGCCCGAGGCGATCATCCACATCACCTGGTACTCGCGGTCGGAAAGCGTCTCGTGCAGGGGCTTGCCGCGGTTGTCCTCGAGCTCGAGCGCGAGCTTCTCGCCCAGCGTGGGCGTGACGTAGCGGCCGCCGCCGGCGACCTTGCGGATGGCGCTCACCAGCTCCTCGGGGGCGCTTTCCTTCGTGAGGTAGCCCGACGCCCCCGCCTTGAGGGCGCGCACGGCATAGCGGTCCTCGGGGTACATGGAGAGGATCAGCACCGCCCGGCCGGGGTAGCGCTGGCGCAGCTCCTTGATCAGCTCCAGGCCGTTCTTGCCCGGCATGTTGTAGTCGAGCACCGCCACTTCCCACGGCACGCGCCTGGAAAGGTCGACCACCTCCTGGCCGTTGCGGGCCTCGCCCACCACCGTCAGGTCGGATTCCACTGCCAGCATCTGCCGCAGTCCCTGGCGGACTACGGGATGGTCGTCCGCGATGATCACTTTCATGGTGCCTGCCTTTATTCCCTGTTCTATGCCCTGTTTCTGGTTGGAATGACGACGGCCACGCGAGTTCCGTGCCCGGCAGCGCCCGTAATGCTCACCTCGCCGCCGAACAGCAGGGCCCGCTCGTGCATGCCCAGCAGTCCGAGCGACTTGCGGCCGTTCAAGTCGCTTTCGGCGATCCCCACGCCGTTGTCCTGCACCTGGAGCCGCACTTCGGTCTCGCTGACGTCGAGCTGGATGTCCACGCGCGTGGCGCGCGAATGGCGCGCCACGTTGGTGAGGATCTCCTGGAAGATGCGGAACGCCGTGGTCGAGACGTCGATGTCGAGCTTGACCGTTTCCGGCGGCAGCTTGACCCGGCAGCGGATGCCGGTGCGCTTCTGGAAGTCCTTCGCCTGCCAGCCGATCGCCGCGACCACCCCCATGTCGTCGAGCATCTCGGGCCGCAGCCCGGTGGCGATCTTGCGCACCGTCTGCACCGTCGAGTCGATCAGCTTCGACATCGACTCGGTCTTCTCGAGCAGCTGCGGCTCCTGCAGGCGCTTCTGCAGCCAGCCCACCTCCATCTTGATGCCGGTGAGCACCTGCCCGAGCTCGTCGTGGATCTCGCGGGCGATGTGCGCCCGCTCCTCTTCCCTCACCGAAATCAGGTGCGCGGCGAGCCGCCGCAGCTTGTCCTCCGACTCCTTCAGGCGCTCGGTCTTGCGGTGCAGCTCGACGAACACCGAGACCTTCGACTTCAGGATCTCCGGCACCACCGGCTTCATCAGGTAGTCGACCGCGCCGACCTCGTAGCCGCGGAACATCGAAGTCATCTCGTCGGCAGCCGCGGTGAGGAAGATGATCGGCGTGAGCCGCGAGCGCTCGCGGTTGCGGATCAGCCGCGCGGTCTCGAAGCCGTCGATGCCCGGCATGCGCACGTCGAGCAGGATCACCGCGAAGTCGTTCTTCAGCGCGAGGCGCAGCGCCTCCTCGCCCGAAGCCGCGGTCAGCAGGTTCTCTCCGAGAGTCGAGAGCAGCTCCTGCAGCGCGTAGAGGCTCTTCGGCTCGTCGTCGACGAGCAGGATGTTGGCCGCCGATGCGGCGGCGGCGGCGCCGGCGTCCGCGTGAGGGCGCAACGCGGCGACCGGGTCGACCGCGCTGCTCACGGAGTCGGCGACGTGGCTCACCCTACGAGCTGGTGGCGAACCGCGTAGTGCACCAGCGCCGCGTTGCTCGTGAGGCCGAGCTTGCGCAGGATGCGGGTGCGGTAGGTGCTCACGGTCGAAGGCGAGAGCCCCATCTCCTTGGCGATCTCGCTGATCTGCTTGCCGGAGGCGAGCAGCCACATCACGCGGTACTCGCGGTCGGAGAGCTTCTCGTGCAGCGCCTTCTGCGGATCGCTCGAGCACTCGGAGGCGAGGATCTCGGCGAGCGACGCCGACACGTACTTGCCGCCGTTCGCCACCTTGCGCACCGCCGTGGACAACTCCTGCGGTGCCGAGTCTTTGGTGATATAGCCTGCCGCCCCTCCGCGCAGCACGCGTGAGCCGTGCACGTCCTCGGAGTGCATGCTGAGGATCAGCACCGGGCGGCCCGGAAATTCCTTCTTCATGTCGCCCAGGAGGTCGAGTCCGCTTCTGCCCGGCATCGAGAAATCGAAGATCGCCATGTCCCAGTCGACCTTGCGTGCGAGCTCGAGCGCCTCGTCGCCGTTGGTCGCTTCACCGACGACCGTGGCCGACGGGTCGTTCGCCAGCATCTGCTTGAGCCCGTGTCGCACGATCGGGTGGTCGTCCGCTATGAGGATTCGCATAAGTGTGTCTTTTGCCCTATTAGAGTTTGGCCGCTCGGAATCCAGCTTCCCTGTGCGGAAAAGTATAGGCATGCGGACCCGAAAAGAACACCCCCGCGACTACAACTTTTTCCCGGAAAAATCAGCGATGTAGCGCAATCTCTACACGGTTGTAGGTTTCGACCCTACACGGCTCTTGAACAACTAGGCGAAAACGATCTTGTCGACCGCGAGCGCCTCGGCGTACTCGACGCCCACCATGCGGCCGTTGACCCGCGCGAGGTCGCGGTAGAACTCGAACGCCAGGCCGCGGGAATAGAACTGGCTCTTGTGCGCGGCGATCGCCTGCAGCTTCGTCTCCATGGTGCTCGAGATGTCGACGTAGGCGTTCGGCGCGAAGGGCACCGGCACGGGGCGCGTCATCGTGGGCACGTAGCTGAAGAGGTCGAACTGGGTGATGCGCTGCGCCGCCACGGTCGCGTGGTAGACGGTGACGTGGTCGTGGTGAAAGTCGGTCGGGCCGTGGGTGAGCACCGCCGCGGGCTTCGCCTCGCGCACCAGCGCGTCGAGCAGGCCGACGAGCTGGTAGTTCTTCAGGTCCTCGATGCGGCGGCACGAACCCTCGAGCAGGATGCGCAGCTCGCCTCCCAGGATCGCCGTCGATTCCTTCGCCTCCGAGGAGCGCAGCTCGTATTCCGCGGGCACCGAGACGATGGCGCTGATCACGCGGACGCCCGCGTTCGCCAGCAGCGCCACGGTGCCGCCGATGCCGAGCTCGATGTCGTCCGGATGCGCGCCGATGGCGAGCACCGTGCGCCCGAGATAGCGCGCCGCAAACGAAGGCGTCGGCACACGGTCGGCGGCGCGCTTGAAGTGGCGCGAAGCGTCGACTACGTTCATCCGGGTTCTCCATAGGCGCTGCGGAAGAGCGCGGCGAAGGCGCTCGCGTGGTCCTCGAGCAGCATGTTGCCGCCGTCGGCGGCGTCGGGGCCGAAGTAGGTCTCGGCGTGCGCCGCGACCGCGCACCAGCGGAGCGCCGCGACGCCGGAGCGCTGCCAGGCGGCCCCGGGCAGGAAGAGCTTGACGCGCCCCTCGAAGCGCCGCGGCCGATAGCGGCGCACCGCGGCGACGGTGGCGCGCTCGACCCGCGCACGGCGCGCCAGCACCGGGTCGGCGGCGCGCTGGCTTTCGGCCGCGATGCGCGCGCTGCGCTCGCCGAGCTCCCTCGCGACATAGCGCCGCCGCTCGGTCCAGGACTGCAGCGCGAGCGCTCGGCTGTGCCGGCTGAGGCGCTCGAGCTGCCGCACGAGGCCGTTCCAGAGCTGCGCCGCACGCGTGAAGTACACCGGGTAGGGGCAGCCGAACAGCGCGAGGAAGCGCACCTCGGTGCCGCCTCGCTCGAGCTCGCGCGCAAGCTCGAACGCGACCGTGCCGCCGGCGCAGAACCCGGCGACGATGCACGGCCCCTGCTCGCCGGCGGCGCGGATCTGGGCGGCGAAGTAGCCGGCGAGGTCCTCTACCCGCGTGAACGGGGCGCGCTCGCCGTCGAGGCCGGGGGGCTGCAGCCCGAAAAAAGGCTGCTCGGGACCGAGGGCGCGCGCCAGCGCGCGGTAGCAGAAGACGTCGCCGTTATGGCCGGGAACCCCGTAGACGGCAACGCGGTCGCCGCCGCGCTGCAGCGGCACGAGCGCCGGCGCCTGCTGCGAAGCGGCCTGCGCGGACGAGAGGAGATCGAGCACGTCCTGCTTGTGACGCGCGAGCTCGGCGCGCAGCTCGGGCGTGAGGGCCCCGGCCGGCGCGCTGCAGCGCAGCTCGCGCCCTACCACCCGGAGCTGGATGTCCCTTCGGCGCAGCTCGGAGAGAAGCGCCGCCGCGCTCACAGGACGATTTCCTCCCGCTCGCCGCTCGCCGCCGGTCGCGGCGCGGCCAGCGAGGCGAGGCCGTCGATCACCGGGGCGAGCCCCGCGATGGTCGGCTGCTCGAAGAGGTTGCGCAGCACCAGGTTCACCTGGAACGCGCTGCGAATCTGCGTGAGCGCCTTCATGGCGAGCAGCGAATGCGCGCCGAGGTCGAACACGTCGTCGTCGATGCCGATCGCCTCGACGTTGAGGAGCCGGCCCCAGATCGCGGCGAGCGTCTCTTCCGTCGGCGTGCGCGGCGCGGCGTAGCGGCCTGAAGGCGCCGACGGCGCAAGCGGCAGCGCCGCGAGCCCTTGCCGGTCGATCTTGCCGTTGGCGGTGAGCGGCAGCTTGTCGAGCACCAGGAAGGCCGAAGGCACCATGTACTGCGGCAGCCTCGCCTTCAGGGTTTCCCGCAGCACCGGAACGCTCAGAGGCTCCGCGAACGGCCCCATCACTCTTGAACCCACGAAGGCGACAAGCTGTTCATCGCGGAGAAGCACCACCGCGTCCTGCACCCGGTCGTCCTCGCGCAGCGCGGCCTCGATCTCGCCGAGCTCCACGCGATAGCCGTGCACCTTCACCTGGTGGTCGGCGCGGCCGCAGAACTCGAGATCCCCGTCGGGGAGCAGGCGGGCGAGGTCGCCGGTGCGGTACATGCGCGCGCCGGGAGCGTCGCCGGACGGCTCGCTCACGAAGCGCTCGGCGGTGAGCTCGGGACGGTTGAGATAGCCGCGCGCGACGCCGGGGCCGCCGATGCAGAGCTCGCCCTTCTCGCCCGCCGGGACCGGGCGGCCCTGCTCGTCGAGCAGATGGATGCGCGTGCCGGGGAGCGGCCGCCCGAGCGGCAGGTTGCGCGTGGCCGTCGCCGGCAGCGCCTCCCCCACCCGGTAGGTGAGCACGCCGACGGTGGTTTCGGTCGGGCCGTAGTGGTTGAAGATCGCGCAGCGCGGCGCCGCCGCGCGCAGGCTCTCGATCCAGTCGAGCCGCGACGCCTCGCCGCCGAGGACGAGGCGCCGCGCCGGCATCACCTCCTCGGGCCGCCCGCCGCTTTGCAGCGCGGCGAGGTGAGAAGGCACGATCTTCAGGACGTCGATGCGCTCCGAGCGCAGGTACTCGGCGAACAGCGCGCGGCTCTCGACGCGCTCCTGCGCCACGATGTGGAGGCAGCCGCCGGTGACGAGCGCCGGGAACAGCACCGTGTTGCCGAGATCCGCCGCGATCGTGGACACGAGCGCGTGCGCCATGCCGGGCTCGAGCTCGAGGCGCTCGGCGACCCGCAGCACGTAATGCACGATGTTGCGATGCTCGACGCCGACGCCCTTCGGCCGCCCGGTCGAGCCGCTGGTGTAGATGACGTAGGCGAGGTTCTCGGGCCGCACCGCGGTCTCGAGCGGCGCGCCCTCGCCCGCCCAGTCGAACGCGTCGAGGTGCACGGGCTCGGCCGCGCCGGCGGGAAGGCGGCCGGCGAGGCGCGTCTGCGTGAGGACGATGCGCGCGCCGGCGTCCGACAGCATGAACGCGAGGCGCTCCTGCGGAAACGCGGGATCCATCGGCACGTAGGCCGCGCCGGCCTTGAGCACGCCGAGGATGCCGACCAGCATTTCCAGCGAGCGCTCGACGAACAGGCCGACGCGCGCCTCCGGGCCGGCGCCCAGCCGCACGAGGTGGGCGGCCAGACGGTTCGCACGGCGCTCGAGCTCGCGGTAGCCGAGGCGCTCGCCTTCGAACGCGGCCGCATCGGCCTCCGGCGTGCGCAGCGCCTGCGCCTCGATCAACCCGTGCAGACAGTTCATAGCGACCAAGCGATGAGCTCCTTCATGATCTCGTTCGAGCCGGCGTAGATGCGCTGCACGCGGCTGTCGGCCCACATGCGCGCGATCGGGTACTCGGTCATGTAGCCGTAGCCGCCGTGCAGCTGCAGGCATTCGTCGATCACCTGGCATTGCATTTCGGTGAGCCAGTACTTGGCCATGGCGGTGCTCGGCTCGTCGAGCGTGCCGGCGACGTGGCGCGCGATGCAGTTGTCGACGAACACGCGGCCGATCTGCGCGCGCGCGCGGCACTCGGCGAGCTTGAAGCGCGTGTTCTGCAGGTCGAAGAGCGGCTTGCCGAAGGCCTTGCGCTCGCGCGTGTAGCGCGTGGTGAGCGCCACCGCCTGCTCGGCCGAGACCACCGCGCCGAGCGCGATCTGCAGCCGCTCGTAGGGAAGCTGCTCCATCATCTGCGCGAAGCCGCGGCCCTCGGCGCTGCCGAGCAGGTTCGAAGCGGGCACGCGCGCGCCGTCGAAGGCGAGCTCGCACGTGTCCTGGCCGTGCATGCCGATCTTCTCGAGCGAGCGGCCGACCCGGTAGCCGGCCAGGCCCTCGGTCTCCACCATGAGCAGCGAGATGGCGCGCATGCCGGCGAGCTTCGGATCGGTCTTCACCGCGAGGCACACCAGGTTGGCGCGCGCGGCGTTGGTGATGAAGGTCTTGGCGCCATTCACCACGTAGTGCTCGCCCTCGCGCAGCGCGCGGGTGCCGATCGCCTGCAGGTCCGAGCCCGCGCCCGGCTCGGTCATGGCGATCGCGGCGACGCGCTCGCCGCGCGCCATGCGCGGCAGCCAGCGACGCTTCTGCTCCTCGGTGCCGTAGGCGAGGATGTAGTGCGCCACCGTGCTCTGGATCGCCGAGCCGAAGTGCACGCCGGCGCGCGCCAGCTCCTCGAGCACCACCGCCTCGTGCGCGAAGCTGCCGCCGCCGCCGCCGTATTCCTCGGGAATGTCGGCGAGCAGCAGGCCGGCGCGTCCCGCCGCGCCCCAGGCGCTCGCGTCGGGCGCGAGGTTCTCGCGCCAGTGCGCCTGCCGCGGCATGAACTCCTTCTCGACGAACTGGCGCACGCTCCTGCGGAACATGCGCACGTCCTCGTCGACCCAGGGCGATTCGTAGGGAGTGGCAGGCATGGCTCGATCTAGGCGGTCTGCACGGCGAGCGCGGCGATGAAGCCCGGGCGCGGAAGGAAGCTCTCGAGGCGCCAGCCCGAGCGCTTCGCGCGCGCGGTGTCGAGCGATTCGGGCGGCGCCGAGAAGCCGGCGCCGAGCGCCTTCGCGAGCGCTTCCTTGCGCGTCCAGCAGCGGAAAAATGCAGCCGGCCGCTCGCTCGGCGCAGCCGCGCGGTAGGCCTCGTGCTCGCGGCGCGAGAAGACGCGCGCCGCAATGGCGTCGGCCTCGGCGATCGCGTGCACCGCTTCCACGTCGACGCCGACCTCGCCCGCGCGCGAGAACGCGTACACCGCGAGCTCCTCGCAGTGCGACAGATTGAAGCGCCAGCCGCTGCGCGCGAAGCGCTCCGCAAGCGCGGGCTTTCCTTCTGCGGAGTACACGAACTCGATCGATTCGGGCGGCACGTCCAGGCGCTCGGCGAGCAGCTCGCGCAGCAGCGCACGCGCGACGACGAAGCGCCGGCGCTCGCGGTCGAACCGAAGGCGCGCCGCCCTGCCGCGCTCGGCCTGCGAGAGCGAAAGCGCCAGCGCACGTTCCTGATGCGGCCCCGGATCCAGCCGAGCCACAACGACTTGGACTTCCGACGAAATCGCCATATCCCCCGCGCAGGTAGACCCTGAATGCTGCGGCCAAGGTGTTGCACCGATGCCCGGCGGGACCTGAGCGGCTAGGACTAGCTCTTTGCCGACAACGAGTTATTGCATCCGCGGCGCCCTCGTCGCTCTCCAGCGACACCGAAATAGAGTTCGAAAACAACCATTTGCTTTTCAGTTGGCGCGGCCTGTCGTCGCACCCCTACGAATACTGTCATTGAAAAAACTACATAGTTGTAGCTAACCCGTTGAACGGGTATGTAGTTGTTTTCGTGGCACGGAGTCTGCTTTTGCGTGACAACCGTTTCGTTCAAATACGCAACACGTAAAGGCAGGGAGGTTTCATGCAGTGGAAGAAAACCCCATTTGCAGTTGTCCTGATCGTCTGCGGCGCGGGCGCGATTCCACTCGCTGCCCAGACCACGAGCTCGCCGTATTCCGGAACGCCCATCGCGCTCCCGGCGACTCTCGAGGCCTCGAAGTTCGACAAGGGCGGCCAGAACGTGGCCTACAAGGACCTGGTCGCGGGCAACGCCGGCGGTCAGTTCCGGACCACTGAAGACGTCGACATCATCGCCTCGGCCGATACCGTCGGCGGCCCGTATGCCATCAACAACTTCCAGACCGGCGAGTGGCTTGCCTACACGGTCAACGTGCCGCAGGCCAAGAACTACGACCTGGCGATTCGCGCTTCGAACAATCAAGCCACGGCGTCGGCCTTCCACATCGAGGTCGACGGCGTAAACGTCACCGGATCGATCCAGGTACCGAAGACCGGCAGCTGGAACACTTTCCAGTGGTTCGGCAAGCAGAGCGTGCCGCTCACCGCGGGAAACCACGTCATCAAGGTCGTATCCGATCTGCAGTACTTCAACATGAGCGCGGTCAGGGCGGTGCTCAGCGCCGTCCAGCCCACCACGCCGCCGCCGCCGCCGGCCTACAGCGGCACGCCCTATAGCGGTACGCCGATCGCGCTGCCGAAGGCCTTCGAGGCCTCGAAGTTCGACAAGGGCGGCCAGAACGTGGCCTACAAGGACCTCACCGCGGGTAACGCCGGCGGCCAGTTCCGCACCACCGAGGACGTCGACATCATCGCCTCGACCGACACGGCAGGCGGGCCTTACGCCGTCAACAACTTCCAGACCGGCGAGTGGCTCGCCTACACGGTGAACGTGCCCTCCAACGGAAATTACGACCTCGCGATCCGCGCCTCGAACAACCAGGCGACGGCCGGCACGTTCCACATGGAGGTCGACGGCTCGAACGTCACCCAATCGATCTCGGTACCGAGGACCAACAGCTGGAACACGTTCCAGTGGTTCGGCAAGCAGAACGTGCCGCTCACCGCGGGCAAGCACGTCATCAAGGTCGTGTCCGAGCAGCAGTACTTCAACATGAGCGCCGTCAGCGTGCTCGCGAGCGCGGCACAGACACCGACGACGACCACGACGGGCGGAACCGCGCCGAGCGTTGCGCTCACCGCGCCCACTTCGGGGCAGACGGTGTCGGGAATGCTGAACTATGCAGCCACCGTGGGCTCGGGGGTGACGAAGGTGGACTTCAGCGTCTCGTCGGCCACGCCGATGGCCCTCGGCACGAAGACCGCCGCGCCCTTTGGCGGCACGCTGGACACGACCACGCTTGAAAACGGCAGCCACACGCTGACCGCCGTCGCAACCGACGCGCAGGGCAACACCGCGACCTCGCAGGTCGCCTTCTCGGTGCAGAACGCGCTGCCCGCGGGCGGCGGCACGACGACCAAGCCGGCGGGCCTGCTGTTCTGGTCGGGATTCGAGAGCGGCACTTCGCTCGGCCCCATACGCGACTGCTATTCCTCGGGCTGCTGGCAGGACCTGCTCGGCACCGATTCGCTCACCGGCTTCACCTGGGGCAAGACGATTGCGGGGCTGCCGGCCACGGGCTTCCAGGTCCGCGCGGGCACCGGGTCCAACCCCACGACCTCGACGATCAGCAACTACATCGTCAACGATATCCAGTCCGTGACCGGGCGAACGGGCGCAGCTACGCGTGCGCACCACGTCCTCATGAAGAAGACCAGCTGCACGGGTACGGCCTCGCAAAACCCGGCGCCGGACTGCGCGGCGCAGGACCCCTACCTCATCCAACCCACGGCCGAGCCGGGCGACATGTACATCAGCTTCTGGCGCAAGCTCGACCCGACCCTGACGCAGAAGCTGGTGAACGGCTGGCACATGGTGTTCGAGTGGAAGACCACCGGCGACTACCGCATCAGCGCCCAGCTCGTGAACTACGGACAGACGCAGCCTTACTGGCAGTTCCGGGCCGACAACGTCGCCAACGGCGGGCTTGCTTACCAGGAATTCTGGCGGGCCGAAAACCGCACCGCTCCGGCGCCGGTTGGACAGTGGTTCAAGTTCGAGGTGTTCTGGCACCGAAGCAAGGGCTCCGACGGGCGTGTCTGGATGGCGGTGAACGGGCAGAAGCTGATCGACAAATTCGGCCCGAACTACGGCGTCAACAGCAACCCGATCGACCGGATCTTCCTCATGCAGCTCTATACCGCTGCCACCTATCCGATCGAGCAGTGGACCGACGACGTGCAGATCTGGCGGGGCTTCCCGACCGCCAAGCCGGGCGACCCCTGGTACGACGGCGTCTACGCGCCGCACTAACACCGACGCACACGAATGGAGGGAACCATGCACGGCACTCATCGTAAATGCGGGTTCACGCTTCTCGAGCTGCTGGTTGTCATCGTGATCATCGGTCTGCTCGCCGGCTACGTAGCCCCGCGCTACTTCTCGCAGGTGGGGCGCTCGGAGGTGCAGGTCGCCAAGGCGCAGATCGAGTCCATCGAAAAGGCGCTCGACCAGTATCGCCTCGACATGCGGCGCTATCCGAGCGCCGAGGAAGGCCTGCAGGCGTTGATCGCCAAGCCGGCGGACGCGCAAGCCTGGAGCGGTCCTTATCTGAAAAAGGCGGTGCCGATGGATCCCTGGGGACGTGCTTACGTGTACCGCACGCCGGGACAAAAGGGTGAGTTCGAGCTGATCTCCTACGGGCGAGACGGCAGGCCCGGCGGCACCGGCGAGGACGCCGACATCGGAGTGAACTGAACAAGTGAACTGAAACCAGAAGCCAGCAGTTCCGGTTTCGCCCGCAGCTCCAGCGGGCGAAACCGTTTGACAAGAAAACTGAACGCAGGGAGGTGGGGCATGAAGGCTCATAAGAAGCGCATCGCGCTTGCCGCAGTCATGCTGTGCACAGCTTGCGGCGGCGGAGGCGGCAGCTCGTCTGGGTCGGGCGCCTCGCAGGCGGGAGCGCAGAACGGCGGCGGAAGCCTGCTGTTCTGGTCGGGCTTCGAGAGCGGCGTTTCGGTCGGCGCCCCGCGCGACTGCTATACCTCGGGCTGCTGGCAGGACCTGCTCGGCACCGATTCGGCAACCGGCTTCAGCTGGGGCAAGAGCATTGCGGGGCTGCCGGCCATGGGGTTCCAGGTCCGCGCGGGCACCGGGTCCAACCCCACGACCTCGACGATCACCGACTACATCGTCAACGACATCCAGACGGTCACCGGGCGGACCGGCGCAGCTACACGGGCGCTCTATTCGCTCATGACGCAAACCAGCTGCACGGGCACGGCCTCGCAGAACCCCGCGCCCGACTGCGCGGCGCAGGACCCCTACCTCCTGCAGCCCTCGAGCGAGCCGGGCGACCTGTACATCAGCTTCTGGCGCAAGCTCGATGCGACGCTGCTGGAGAAGCTGGTGAACGGCTGGCACGTGGTGTTCGAGTGGAAGACCACCGGCGACTACCGCGTGATCTCGCAGATCGTGACCTACGGCGGGACTCCCTACTGGCAGATCACGGCCGACAACGTCGCCAACGGCGGTCTCGCGTACCAACAGTTCTGGCGGGTCGAGAACCGGACCGTCCCTGTGCCGATCGGACAGTGGTTCAAGTTCGAGGTGTTCTGGCACCGCAGCGCCGGCAGCGACGGGCGCGTGTGGATGGCGGCGAACGGACAGAAGCTGGTCGACAAGCTCGGCCCGAACATCGGCGCCAACGGCAACCCGATCGACCGCATCTTCGTCACGCAGCTCTACAGCGCCGCCACCTATCCGATCGAGCAGTGGACCGACGACGTGCAGATCTGGTCGTCGTTCCCGACGGCTAACGCGGGCGACCCCTGGTACGACGGCGTCTATGGGCCGCACTGATGCCGACACACGACTCGGGGTGAATTGAACTAGCGACCGGCAGTTCCGGCTCGCCCGCCGCCAAGCGGACGAGCCGCTAAACAAGAAGACAAGCAGGGGAGGTTGTATGCGGGCTGATAAGGCTGGGATCGCGCTTGTGGTGATCACACTGTGCACGGCTTGCGGCGGCGGTGGAGGCGGAGGCGGCAGCTCGCCACCGTCCGCGCCACCGTCCGCAGCGCCATCGTCCGCGCCACCGTCCGC
>Ga0075428_100005944_pt1 | contig 13561 bp, 11 predicted proteins | sample RhiMetdeltSRZDD2_FD_75291 | JGI IMG/M metagenome (GOLD analysis project Ga0075428, IMG submission 75291) | Populus rhizosphere microbial communities from Tennessee, USA - Rhizosphere MetaG P. deltoides SRZDD2 | ecosystem: Host-associated > Plants > Roots > Rhizosphere > Soil | place: USA...
AGGCCGTCGGGCCACTGGCCGGTATCTCATTCCACTCTCACCGGCCGAGAATCATTTTCTCTCTCAGGCTCTCAGCCGCGCACGAGTTGCAGGAATTCGCTGCGCGTGCGCTCGTCCTTGCGGAAGAACCCGAGCAGGCACGAAGTCACGGTGCTGCTGTTCTGCTTCTCGACCCCGCGCATCATCATGCAGAGGTGCGAGGCCTCGATCACGACGCCGACGCCGCGCGGCTTCAGCACCTCCTCGAGCGCCTGCGCAATCTGCATCGTGAGACGCTCCTGCACCTGCAGCCTGCGCGCGTAGATCTCGACAACCCGCGCAATCTTGCTGATGCCGACGATCTTGTTCGACGGGATGTAGCCGACGTGGGCCTTGCCAAAGAACGGCGCGAGGTGGTGTTCACACAGCGAGTAGATCTCGATGTTCTTGACCACGACCATCTCGTCCGTCTCGGCCTCGTAGAGCGCATCGCCGATGATCTTCTTCGGGTCCTGGGAATAGCCCGAGGTGTAGGCGCGGAACGCCTTCTCGACGCGGCGCGGCGTGTCGCGCAGCCCTTGCCGGTCCGGCTCAGGATCGAGCTCTTCGAGCAAGCGCCGGATGGCCTGCTGGAACTGGTCCGAAGGAGGGGCGGCTCTCTGATGCGCGGAAGAACTCATTTGCAGGTCCCGTTCTAGTGGATCCGGACCCGGGCCTGCAACCCCGAGGCCCCGGCCATCACGGCTTCCCTGCTGCGTCCGCCGGCTCAGTAGTGGCCCGTCTCGCGCAGCAGTTCTTCGACCGTCGTGAGGCCGTCGAAGACCGACTGCAGCCCATTCTCGCGCAGCGTCACGAGCCCTGCCTCCACTGCGGCTGCCTGCAGCGCCGTCGTGCTCGCGCCCTGCAGGATCATCTCGCGGATCCGGTCGTCGACGTCGAGGATCTCCGTGATGGCCATACGCCCGCGATACCCCGTGAAGTTGCAGGTCTGACAGCCCTTGCCGAACGCGAAGCGCTTGCCGACGACATGGCTGGCTTGCAGCGAGAGCCGCCGCAGCACGTCGTCGGACGGCTCGTAGAAGCTCTTGCACTCGGTGCACACGCGCCGCACGAGCCGCTGCGCGAGGATGCCCTGCACGGTCGCCGTGAGCAGGAACGGTTCGATGCCGATGTCGATCAGACGCGTGATCGCCGACGCGGCGTCGTTCGTGTGCAGCGTCGAGAACACGAGGTGGCCCGTCAGACTCGCCTCGATCGCGGTCTGGGCGGTCTCGCGGTCGCGGATCTCGCCGACCAGGATGACGTCCGGGTCCTGGCGCAGGATCGTGCGCAGCACCTTCGCGTAGGTCACCTCGATCTCGTCGTTGACGGGGATCTGCACGATGCCTTCGAGGTCGTACTCGACGGGATCCTCGACCGTGATGACCTTCGTGTCCTCCTTGTTGGCCTCGTTCAGCATCGCGTAGAGCGTCGTCGTCTTGCCCGAACCCGTGGGACCCGTGACGAGCACGATGCCGTGCGGCAGGTCGGTGAAGCGTCGCAGCCGGTCGCGGATCGGCGGCAAGAGACCGAGGTTGTCGAGGGACAGCGACACGACCGAACGGTCGAGGATGCGCATGACGGTCGACTCGCCGAACATCGTCGGCAGCGTCGACACGCGCAGGTCGACCGAACGCCCGCCCACCGTGAGCTCGATGCGGCCGTCCTGCGGCAGCCGCGTCTCGGCGATGTCGAGGTCGGACATGACCTTGATGCGCGCGATCAGCGCTTCCGCGAGATGCGGCGGCGGCGCCTCGAGCTCGAACAGCGAACCGTCGATGCGGTAGCGGATCTTGAAATCCCGCTCGAACGGCTCGAGGTGCACGTCGGAGGCCTTGTCGCGGATCGCCTGGTAGAGGATGTAGTTCAGCAGCTTGACGACGGGAGCCGCCTTGGCCATCGCGGCCTTGTCCTCGAGGTCGATCTTGCCGCCTTGCTGCTGCAGCTCGGCCACGAGCTGCTGCATGCGCTGCTTGCTCTGGGCCGCGTCCTCGCGGTAGTAGCGATCGAGTCCCTGCTGGATCAGCGCGCCATCGGCGATCACGCCCTGGATCTCGCAGCCGGTCGTGAAGCCGAGGTCGGCCAGGACCGCCGCGTTCGCGGGGTCGGCGATCGCGACCTTGAGCACCTTGCCCTGCAAGCTCACGGGCAGGACCGCGAACGCGCGCGCCGTCGCCAGGTCGACCTTGGCAATCGCCTCTTGGCCCGGCGGAACCGCGGCGAGGTCGTGAAACGCGAGACCCGCCTGGCTCGCGAGCGCGCGCGCGACGTCGATGGGCTCGATGCACTTCATCGCGACGAGGATCTCGCCGATGCGGCCGCCCTTCTCGCGCTGCACGGCGAGCGCCTCCTGCACCATGCCCTCGTGGATGAGCCCGAGCTCCTTGAGGATCTGGCCGAGCAGTCGACGTGGGGCCATCGCCTACTCCGGCGCCCCGCCCATGCGCAACGCGAGGGCCTTGCGATCGAACGCGTGTTCGAGCGTCCTCTCCTTGCTGAGGCGCCCGCCACGCCAGAGGTCGAGCAGGAAGTCGTCCATCGTGCACATGCCCTGGCGGCGACTCGTCTGGATCACGGACGGGATCTTGAACGTCTCGACCTTGCGGATGTGGTTCTCGATCGCCGGGTTGCTCAACATGATCTCGAAGGCCGCGACGCGGCCGCCGCTCGCATCGGGCAGCAGGATCTGCGAGATCACCGCGACGAGCGACATGGCGAGCTGCGACCGGATCTGCTCCTGCTGCTCCTTCGGGTACTGGTCGATGATGCGATCGACCGTGCGCGCCGCACCCGTCGTGTGCAGCGTGCCGAACACGAGGTGTCCGGTTTCGGCCGCCGTGATCGCGGCCGTCGTCGTGTCGAGGTCGCGCATCTCGCCCAGCATGATCACGTCGGGATCCTGGCGCAGCACGCGTCGCATCGCCTCGGGGAAGGTCGGCACGTCGCTGCCTACTTCGCGTTGCGTCACCTGCGCTTTCTTGTGCGTGTGGTAGTACTCGATCGGATCCTCGATCGTCACGATGTGCACGTCGCGGTTCCTGTTGATCCAGTCGATCATCGTCGCGAGCGTCGTCGTCTTGCCCGACCCGGTCGGGCCCGTCACGAGCACGAGCCCGCGGTGCATGTGCAGCAGCTGGTGCACCGAATCGGGCAGTCCGATCTGCTCGAACGAGAGCAGCTTCTGCGGGATCTGGCGCATCACGATGCCGCGCATCCCCTTCTGCGTCAGGATGCTGACGCGGAACCGGCACTTGTCCGCGTACGCATAGCCGAAGTCCGTGGTGCCGCCGCGCTGCAGTTCCTCCCAGTTGCGCGCGGGGGCGATGGTCTTCGCCATGGCTTCGGTCTGCACGGGCGTGAGCGGTGCATCGCCGATCTCGGTGAAGCCGCCGGCCAGCCGCAGCACGGGACGGCGGCCGACCGACAGGTGCAGGTCAGAAGCGCCGCGCGAGAACGCGGCGTCCATCAGGGCTACGATGTCCATGGCAATGTCGGGTTGTCGGTTGGTTGCCGCGCGGCGGCGGTCGGAGCTAGACGGCGGCCACGACGCGCAGCAGCTCGGGGATCGTGGTGTGGCCCTGCATGACCTTGCGCACGCCGTCCTGCAGCAGGGTCGACATGCCGCCCGACTGCCAGGCGTAGTCGCGCAGGTGCACCATGGGCTCGCCGCGGAACGTCATCTCGCGCAGCGTGTTGTCCATCTGCAAGAGCTCGTAGATGCCGAGACGGCCGCGGAAGCCCGAGTGCTCGCAGACAGGACAGCCCTCGGCGCGGTAGAATACGTTGTCCTTCACGACGCCCGGATCGACGCCGATGCTGCGCAGCTCGGTGTCCGACGGCGGATACGGCTGGCGGCACTTCTGGCAGACGACGCGCAGCAGCCGTTGCGCGAGCACCGCCTGCACCGAAGCGGCGACGAGGAACGGCTTCACGCCCATGTCGATGAGGCGCGTGATCGCCGAGGCCGAGTCGTTCGTGTGCAGCGTCGAGAACACGAGGTGGCCCGTGAGCGCTGCCTGCACCGCGATCTCGGCGGTCTCTTTGTCGCGGATCTCGCCGACGAGAATGATGTTCGGCGCCTGGCGCAGCATCGCGCGCAGGATGCGCGCAAACGTGAGCCCGATGCGGGACTTCACCTGGCACTGGTTGATGCCGCGGATGTTGAACTCGACGGGGTCCTCGGCAGTGATGATCTTCACGTCGGAGCGGTTCAGCTGCTGCAGCGCCGCATAGAGCGTCGTCGTCTTGCCCGAGCCCGTCGGCCCCGTGACCAGCACGATCCCGTTGGGCCGCGAGATGATCGATCGGAAGCGTTCGCGGTCCTGCCCCTCGAAGCCGAGCCCTTCGAGACTCATCAGGCCGCGTTCCTTGTCGAGCAAGCGCATGACGATCGTCTCGCCGTGGCTGCTCGGCAGCACCGAGGTGCGGATGTCGATCTCGCGGCTCGCGCCACCTTCGTGCGCGAGGAACGAGATGCGGCCGTCCTGTGGCTTGCGCTTCTCCGCGATGTCGAGCCCCGCCATGATCTTGAGCCGCGACGTCACGGGCGCCAGCAAACCGAGTTCGAGCGACGCGATCTCCTTGAGCACCCCGTCGATGCGGTAGCGGATGCGCAGGCGCCGCTGGAACGGCTCGATGTGGATGTCGCTCGCGCGCTGCTGCAGCGCTTCTTCGACCGTCTTGCTGACGAGCCGGATGATCGGCGCATCTTCGCTCTCCGCGGCCTGGCCGGCCGCGCCGGGACCCTTTGTGGCCTCGGCACCGCCGACACCCACGTGCTTGCGCAGCGCCTGCTTCAATGCCTGCGGCGGCATCAGCGCACACTGCACGCTGCATCCGGCGAGGAACGACAGGTTGTCGGCGACGAACGTCTTGAACGGGTCGTCGATCGCGACCCACAGCACGCCGTCCTTGAACAACACGGGCAGCGCCTCGTTCTGCTCGGCCTGCTCCTTCGGCACCTTCTTGAGCGCCTCGGGCTGCGGCGTGAACTTGGCCGGATCGACGAACTTGAGGCCATGCGACTTCGCGAGCACGCGCCAGACGGCGACCTCGTCGGCGAGGTTCAGCGCCGTGATCGTGCGCTCGAGCGGTGTGCCGCGCGACGAGGACGCGGCCTCGGCCTTGGCCAGGCGCTCCTTGTCCAAGACGTTCGCCTCGAGCAGCAGGCGTCGGAAGGTCTCTGAACTCAACGGCGGGAAGGGCGGGGAGAGGGGGTCGCGCAGTTATGCAAGATCCCCACGGCCAAAGGAAGGCCCGAGCCCCAAGAAGGCAAGGGGCACCGCACCCGCCCGACGACTCTCTCGGGGCCCTAGGCGCGCCTCGTCACTCGTTCTTGAACAACACCAGGTCCCCGAGGAACGCGATCAAGTCCTGTTGCGTGGCCAGCGGCAGCGCCACGAATGCCTGCCGAGCTGCGAGAGCTTCACCGCCGTGGGCGAGGATCGCCTCCGTCAACGTGGTCGCGCGGCCGTCGTGCAGGTAGGGCCCCGTCGTGCCGACTCCCCACAGGTTCTCGGTCAGGAACGTGCTGGCGCCGCGGCCGGTTTCGTCGATGTTCTCGGCCAACCCGTAACCCATGCGGTGGCGCTTCAAGTCGCCGTAGAGTGCGATGGTTGCAGCGGTGCCGGTGCCGGTGCGCACGAACGAGCCCAGGTGCACGGTCTGGCCGCCGACGACGATGACGTTGTCGTGCTGGTCCTGCGTGAGATCGAACTGCACCGGGAACGCCGGCGTCACGCCCTCGGCGACAGGATTCTGGGAGCCGGGAAACAGCGCATCGCGGAACTTCGCGTGGGCGGCGGGCTCGCGGAAGATCGGATCCGCGAGCACGAGGGTCGGGCGGTGGCACTCAGCGCAGCCGATGTTCGCGAATGCGGCCTCGCCGCTCTGGATCGACGCGATTTCCGCCGGGGTCAGGGCCGGGATAAGTCCGAGCGAGGCGAGCTCGCGCTTCGTGACGGGCCGCGGCTGTGCGGCGATGTAGACCGCGAGCGCCGTCATGTCGCCGACCGTCAACTCGTCGACGACGTGGTCGTGGTCGCCATCGAAGGCGTAGCCGACGAGTTCCACGGCCTGCATGCCGAGTTCGTTGTGCGCAGCGCCGCGGTTGAAATCGCGCAGGAACGCCACGCTGCCCTTCCACTGGAACGGCCGCACGACGAGGTCGTTGTCGATGCCCTCGACCTGCGAGAAGTCGAAGTTGACGTGGCTGCTCCACCACGACCTGTAGGCGCGCAGCGTGCCGTAGCTCACCCCCTTGCTCGCCAGCGGCGCTGTCGCCGCGACGCCGGTCTGCTGCACCTGCGCATGCAGCGCCGCGCGGATCGCGAGCAGCTCGATTGTCATCTCCTCTGCCAGTCGCTGCAGGGCTCCGGCACCGAACAGGTGCGGCGTATTGCGCTGCAGCATGCGACGCGGGTTCGCCCAATGGAACGGGTCGCGGATCACATTGTTCTCCGCCCCACCGGCGCCGTCGTCGGCCGGATTGTTGTGACAGCTCGTGCACGACGGCGCGTTCGGGCCCGTCGTGCGCTCGGGCACGTGTGCACCCCATTCTCCCGGTCCCTGCTGGTCGGCACGCGGCAAGCGCGTGAAGCGTTGGCCGTCGCCGACATCTGCGCCGACACCGTCGAGCGCGTTGAAAGTCGTCTCGAACAGCTCGTTGCCGTGCTCGAACGCGAGGTCGAACGCACGGGCGCCCTGGCTTTGCTGCACGAGCGCCAGCAGCTCGCTCTGCTCGAGGTGTTCACCCGCTGCAGTGTGTAGCTGCTCGACGAGCGTCAGATCAGGCAGGCCCGAAATCGCATAGCTCGTGGCTCCGAGCGTGAGCACACAGGCCGCGGCGAGCGCGCGCTTTGACGTTCCAGAGAATCGTGCCGTTCGGGACGAGAGCATGTGAGCCTCCGACTCGGTGGCTGCAGAGCTGGGGCTCGGCGCTGCAACGGCGAATCGGCGTGGCTTCACCGACCCGAGTGGTTCTCGCCCTACGTTGGCGCGTTGAAACGAGGACGGCTTTTTTCGACACGCGAGCTCGGGTGTTTCCTCGACTTCGCGCTGGGCTATGCGCCTTGTCGCAGCGCTCCGCGCGATCGCGGGCGCGTGCGCGCAAGTCGACAGAACCGTCCGGAGAAACCGCGTCCGGCGCGGTCAGAACTCGACGCACTGCAACTCGCGCATCGCGCACGTGACATGACGGTGCTAGGCTCCCGGGCCGATGAAACCAGCGATCGCCGACGGTCACGCCGTGACCATCCACTACCGCCTCACCCTCGACGATGGCTCCATCGCCGACGAGTCGTTCGGCGGGGAGCCTCTCGTCTACCTGCACGGCGCCCAGAACATCGTGCCGGGGCTCGAACGCCAGCTGTCCGGCAAGAAGGTCGGTGACAAGTTCGAGGTGGCGGTTCCACCGAACGAGGGCTACGGCGAGTACGACCCCGCGGCCGAACAGACGGTGCCGAAGACGTCGTTCCCGCCCAACGTCGAGCTGAAGCCCGGAGCCTCGTTCCAGACCCGCGGGCGCAACGGGCAGCCCGTGCCGGTGTGGATCCGCGCGCTGAAAGGCGACCAGGTCATCGTCACAGGTAATCACCCGATGGCTGGCCAGCGGCTCAACTTCTCGGTCGAGATCCTCGACGTGCGCCGCGCCACGAAGGACGAGAGGCAGCACGGTCACGTGCACGGCCCCGGCGGCCATCACCACTGACCGCCGTTGCGGCGAGGACCGGCTACTTCGGGTCCTCTTTGCGGATCACGATCTTGTCCGCGTACTTCGCGGGATCCTTCGTGAAGGCCGCTTTGCACTTCGCACAGCAGAAGCCGATCCGCTTGCCCTCGTGTTCGACGGTCTGCGCCGCATCGACGGGCTTCTGCGTGACGGGACAGACGTCGTTCACGGGCCTGTTGCGCGCATCGCGCTCGGCGATCTCCTTCTGCGCTGCCGCCATGCGCTCCTCGGCGTAGTCGCCGAGGTCGATCTGTATCTTCGCCGCGCGCAACCTCGCGGCCTTGGCCCCATCCGCGGTGACTTTGCTCTGCCAGACGTAGAGCCGCTCGAGCTTCGGCAACGCGACGAGCCTCTGGAGGCCGTCGTCGGAGAGCCCCGTGCCGTAGGCGTTCAGATACTCGAGGTGCGACAACGGCGCTAGCTCCGCGAAGCCCGCATCCGACAGCTTCGTGTTCGCCGCGTTGAGGCGCCGCAACTGGGTCAGCGCCGCCAGGTGCCTGGCTCCCGCATCGCTGACCGCCGTGCGCGAGACGTTGAGCCACACGAGCGCAGGCGCCAACGCCGGGAGCAGCGCGATCTCGGCGTCGCCGACCTTGTCGCGCAGCAGCGAGAGGTTCACGTCGAGAGCCTTCGTGTCCTGGGCCACCTGCTGTACGACGGCCCCGCGCTTCCTGAGCTCGGCAACGGCCGCGTCGATCTTCGCCTGCTGGTCCGCGTCGAGGCTGGGCAGCTCGAACACGATCTTCGGCAGCACGAGGGCTGCCAGCTCCTTCTCGATGTGCGCGTCGCCGGTGGCGGGCCAGTCGGCCCCCTCGCCGACCCACCGGCGGATCAGCTCCTGCTGCGCCTTCGTGAGCGGCTCGCCCTTGTTGGGCATGATGTCCTCGTCGCCGACCGGCAGGCCGATCCGGCGCACGAGTTCGCTGTCGTCGGGCTTGCCGGGTTGGACCGTCCACAGTTCCTGGTCGGCGGGAAACAGCGCCTGCTTGCTGTCGAGGCGCAGGTCACCCTTCTGTTCCTCGGCGCCATGGCACTTGATGCAGCGCCCGACGAGGATCGGGACGATCTGCTTCTCGAAGTCGACGCGCGCTGCGGGGGCCGGGGCGGGAGGCGGCGTGGGATCCTGTGCCTCCTGCGCCTCGAGTCGAACGCAGGTGAGGGCGATGACGGTGAGCACGTGGCGCATGCTCGGGATCATTCGCGCCGCATCGCCATTGCGCAAGCGGGGCCGGTGCGATCGGGCCGGCGGATCGGGCGGGTGGATCGGGCTCTACCGATCCGCCTCAGCGCGGCCGTCCACCGCGCACGTCGAAGCCTTCGGTCAGGAACGCGTCCTCCATGTGGTTCAGCACGGAGCGCACCCAGTCCCGTTTCTCCGGATAGCCGCCCGGGAAGAACGATCGCTTGAAGCCATAGATCAGCACGTCCTTGAGCGCGCGCGGCTCGAGTCCGAACGCGTGCACGGCCTTCTCGACCTCGTCGGTCATCGTCGTGCGCGACACGAGCCGGTTGTCGGTGCAGAGCGTCACGCTGCAGCGCGCCTTGCGCATCTTCTTGAACGGGTGTTTGCCGAGGTCGCCGCGCAGCTCGGGGATCGTCTGCTGGTTGCTCGTCAAGCAGACCTCCAACGTGATGCGGCGGTCCGCGACGTAGCGCACGATCTTGTCGACGTAGGCCTTCTTGTCGGCGATCGACTTGTCGCGGATGTGGCGGTGGCTGAACAACCAGGTGCCGTGCCCGATGCGATCGGCGTGGCAGTCCGTGATCGCCTGGAAGATCGACTCGGGCCCGTAGTCCTCGCCCGCGTGCACCGTCTTGCCGAGGAAGTGCTCGTGCGCGAGCTGGTAGGCCTGCTGATGATTCTTGGCCGGGAAACCGCTCTCCTGACCCGCCAGGTCGAAGCCGACCACGGGCAACCCGTCTTCCTCGACCGCCGTCACGGCGGCGCGCGCGAGCTCGAGCGACGCGAGCGCGTAGATCGTGTCGTTCGTCGCCGTCGGCAGCGCCTCGAAGTAGGCGCGGTAGTGTTCGCTGAACGCCGGCAGGAAGAACCGCAGCGCGCAGACGATCACGCCCGCCTCGAAGCTCGGCACCTTGCCGGCCTTGACCTCGGGTGCTGTGTTGATCTCCTTCTTCGCGCGCTCGAGGCCGCTGCAGACGGCGCGCAGCACGTCGCGCACGCGGAACTCGCCGCGCACGTGCAGCTGTGGCGCGAAGCGCACCTCGACGTAGAACACGTTCTCGCGACGGCAGTCCCAGCAGAACTCGTAGGCGACGCGCTCGAGCGATTCGGCGTCCTGCAGGCAGGCGACCGTGAACTCGAAGCCCTTCAGATACTCGGGCAGGTTCTTGTAGGCGCGCTTGAACACGAGCTCGAGCAGGCCCTCGGGCGAAGCGCTCGGCAGCGCGACCTTGTGCTGCTTGCCGAGCTCGATCAGCGTCTCGAGCCGCATGCTGCCGTCGAGATGAACGTGAAGGTCGGACTTCGGCAGCTTCGCGATCAGCTCGCGCGACACGGTCTTCGGCATGTGGCGATCATGGAGGCACGAACGCGGTGCGGCAAGCGAACGAGCGGGTAGGCTCTGGGCCGTGTTGGTGACCTGGCAGCTGCTGACCGACGACCCCGACGAGCGGCGTCTGTTCGCGGACCTCGCGACCACGCTGCGCCTGCCGAGCAGTCCGGCCGGACCGAAGAACCGCCTGCGCCACGTGACGCGGATCACGACCGAGCGCGGCACGTTCTACCTGAAGACGTTCCTGGCAACGCAGTGGAAGAACCGGCTGTGGTTCCTGTGTTCGAGACCGCGCGCGCAGAACGACGCCGAACGCGAATGCCGCGTGACGCAGGCGCTGCTCGACGCGGGGCAGAAGGTACCGCGCCCGATCGCGCTCGGGCGGGCCGGCCGCAGTTCGTTCTACCTCTGCGAAGCACTGCCCGGCGTGCCCTGTCGCGAGCTGCTGGCCGCCGGCACTGCCGGCGCCGAGCTGCGGCGCCGCGTCGCCGTCTTCTGCGGCGAGTTGCTGCGACGCGGCTTCCGCCTGCGCGATCTCAGCGCCGACCACGTCTTCGCGGCGCAGAACGGCGATGCCCCGGAGCTCGCCGTGCTCGACCTGCACAATGGCTCCCTCGGCAGACCGGGTCCCGTGAACCGCCGCCTCGCCGTGCGCGTGCTGCGGCGCTTCCTGCACTCGGTGCAGGACCTGCCCGTGTCGTGGCCGCAGGCGCTCGGCTTCGCGGCCCGGCTGCTGCGCGCCGCGGGCCGGTCCGGCCCCGACGCGCGCGCGGTGCTCCTGGCCCTGCCTCCTTTCTCGACCGCGAGCCGCTACGAGGTTCCGGGCAAGAGCGCCGCCTACGCCGAGCGCAACCCGGTCCGCAGCACGCGGGAACAGCGCCTGTTGCAGCGGGTCTGGCCCGGCCGGGTTGGCGAGACCGTGCTCGACCTGCCTTGTGGCGCAGGTCGTCTGTTGCCGCTGCTCACGGACACCCTGGGCCACCGGGTCGTCCAGGCCGACGCGGCGCTCGAGATGTTGCACCAGGCGCAGCGGCGAACGGTTGGTGCGGCCGCCGCAGTGCGAGCCGACGCGCTGCACTTGCCGTTTTGCGATCGCGCGTTCGACGGCGTGCTGATGTTCCGATTCCTCCACCACCTGGCGCCCGAAGCGAGCCGGCGTGCGATCGCGGAGGCCTGCCGGACCGCGCGTCGCTTCGTCGTCGTGAGCTTCTTCCATCCCTTCAGCCTGCACCACGCGCACCGCTGGCTGCACGAGCTCGCGGGGGCCCCGCGCACGCGGTTCGCAGTGCGCCTGCAGCGCGTCGCCGCCTGGTTCGCGCCACATGGTTTCGTGCTGCACCAGAGCGCGGCCGAGCTGCCATTCGCGCGCGACCTCTGGATCGCCGCCTTCGTGCGGCCAGAGCACGCTGGCACAAACGCAGGATGACCGCTACGAAACACGAGTGAACGCGCCGTTGCACGTGGCCATCGCGGTGCTCTGCGGCACGATCGGCGGTCCTGCCACCTACGGCCGCCGCCTCGTGAAAGCGCTCGCGGCCGTCGGCGGAGTCCGCGTGAGCGTGCTGACGGACCGGCCCGACGCGCTGGCCGCCCCCGGGCTCGAGATCGTGCCCGTGCCGATGCGCGGCGGTCTCGACCGCCTGCGCTGGCAACACTGGGCCGTGCCGCACGCGCTGAAGAAGCTGCGGCCCGACGTCTACCACGACACGAAGAACGCGCTGCCGCTGCGTCTCTCGCAGCCGGCCGTGGTCACCGTGCACGACCTCGCCTACCACACGGTGCCCGAGACGTTCGGTTTCTTCTCGCGGCTGTTCCTGCGGCGCGCCACGGCCCACGCTAGCCGGCACGCGCGCGCGATCGTCGTGCCCTCCCAGGCGACCGCGACCGATCTCGCGCGCATCCACCCGGCTTGCGCCGCACGCATCCACGTCGTGCCGCACGGCGTCGACGCGGCTCCCCACGTCCCCGGCGAGTTACGCGAGCGTGTGCGCGCGCGGCTGCGGCTGCCCGAACACTACGTGCTGCACGTCGGCACGGTGCAGGCGCGAAAGAACGTCGATCTCGTGATCCAGGGCGTGCGCCTGCTGCGCGAGCGTGGTCTCCCCCACAAAGCACTCGTCGTTGGCCGGCGCGGCTGGCTCGCCGCAGCGGCCGTGCGCGAGATCGAACGCGACGACACCGCGATGTGGATCGAGCACGTCGCCGCCGAGGACCTGGCCGCGGTCTACGCGATGGCCGCCGCGTTCGTGTCGCCGTCGGCCTACGAGGGCTTCGGCTTCGCGGTCGCCGACGCGCTCGCGGCCGGGGTGCCGACCGTGATCGCGGATCGCAGCTCGCTGCCCGAGCTCTGCGCGGATGCGGCGGTGAAGCTGCGCGAGCTGTCGGGCAGCGCGGTCGCCGACGCGCTCGGCCCGTTGCTGACGGACCAGCGGCAGAGAGAGCTGCTGCGCGAGCGCGGCCGCCAGCGTGCCGCGCAGTTCTCCTGGTCGGCGTGTGCCGAAGCGCACCTGCGCGCCTACCGCACCGCGGCCCAGTAGAGGCTGCGCGAAGACAGGCTGGAATCGACGGCAGCCCCGGGCCCGGCCCTTGCGCCCCTTCGGGGGAGTCGCTTTCATGGCCCGTTCGCCCGGCCCTCGGGGCTCGGGACCAGCCGATGACCAGTTCGCGATTCCAGCGGGCCTGCGCGCCAAGGGGCGTGCAATGAATCCCGCACCTCGCCCGGCCGTGCGCCGGTGCAAGGCCCGCCGCCCGCTGAAGGGCGCTGACGACGCGTTCTGTACCGACCCGCTCCGTACCGACCACGGGGCGACTTTGCCTTCGGCATTCCCGGCAGCACGAGCACAACTCGCGCCGCCGGGTCGTGCCAGAGACCCCCTTCGTTCCCACCCCCACTACCGAGTTTCGCCAATGAAGACGACATTGTTCGCCAGCCTCGCACTCGCACTCACCGCCTCTCTGTCCGCGCAGGAGGAAGCCACCGCCACCAAGAAGGTGCTGCGGATGACGTTCATTCCGGACCAAAACATCCAAGCACTCGAGAAAGTCGCAGCCAAGATCTCCGCGTATCTGAAGGACGCGACGGGCATGGAGGTCAAGTACGAGAAGGCCTCCGACTACACGGCTTGCGTGAACGGCCTCGCCGCCAACAAGCTCGACCTCGTCTGGTTCGGCGGCGTCACCTTGATGTTGCCCCGAAAAAGTGGACACCCAACTCGGAGTCGCGAGGCTCCGGAAGGATGATGATCCGATGGGTAGTTCCCGCAGAAAGCACAGCCGCGAGTTCAAGATCGAGGCGGTGAAG
>Ga0075428_100005946_pt1 | contig 13560 bp, 10 predicted proteins | sample RhiMetdeltSRZDD2_FD_75291 | JGI IMG/M metagenome (GOLD analysis project Ga0075428, IMG submission 75291) | Populus rhizosphere microbial communities from Tennessee, USA - Rhizosphere MetaG P. deltoides SRZDD2 | ecosystem: Host-associated > Plants > Roots > Rhizosphere > Soil | place: USA...
CGTCGCGAGACGCGCGCCGTCGACCCGGACACCCGCGGTCGCCGTGCGCGCGATGGGCGCGTAGCGCTGCTGCTGCCGCGCGGCAGGGATACCGAACACGACCAGGGCGACGCCGGCCGCAACGTACGCGTGCACCACGTCGACGGGGCTCACGCCGTCGATCCACATCATCGTCGTGGTCGTGTCGCCGATGACGCTGCCGGAGCCGCCGGCGTTCGACGCCGCGACCAGCGCCGCGATGTAGCCCACGTGCACGCGGCCGCGGAACACAGTCCGCGCGACCGTACCGCCGATGAGTGCCGCCGCGATGTTGTCGAGGAAGCTCGACAGCACGAACACCATCACCAGCAGCACGAAGCATCCGCGCCAGTCGTCGGGAAGGAAATCCGGAAGCTGGTCAGGCACCCCGCTTTCCTCGAAGTGTCGTGACAGCAACGCGAAGCCCATCAGCAGACCGAACAGGTTCACGAGCACGACCCATTCGAGCCGCAGGTGATGCGCGAGTCCCGCCGCACCCGCGATACCGTCGAACCCGGTCGCGAACAGCTTGTAGGCCGTGACTGCGGCGAGCCCGGCGAGGGCAGCCTGGAGCGAATGACGGTGCAGGACCGCGACGGCCGCAAGTGTGACAGCGAAGAGAACGAACTCGAACGGTACCCCTGCGATCTCGATGCCGCGCGCCGCGGCCGCGTCCCCGCTCATTGCGCGGCAGCCCCGGCCTGCCAGGGCGGATCGACGCGCTCGAGCTCCGGCGGTCCGTCGCTCGTGCGCCGGAGGCGGAGCACGAAGTCGTAGCGGTCGACGTCCGTGCACAGGTCGAAATCCTCCTCCGGCGCGAATTCGCATGCGGGATCGAAGAACTTGCGGGCCGCGGGCGCGTCCTGCAGCAGCTCCGCGACGCGCCGCAGACCCGGGTCGCGCCCCTCGAGCAGATCGACCAGGCAGCGGGCGCAGAGATCGTCTTCGACGCAGCGCTCGCGTGCTTCGTGGCCCATCCGCACCAGCGAGACTTCGTCGGGCCGGCGCGCCGCGATGTATCCCGCGACTGCGCTCAGGTTGACGAAGGCGCCAGTCAGCACGTCGCTGGCACGGCTCGCCTCGACGAGACCCTGCGTCCCGGCGTGGGTCGTGTGCACGAGCACGCGTCCGCACACGCCGAGCGCGGCGAGCTCGGTCGGCGAGTTGCCCGCATCAAACCCGGGCAGCGCCCGCCCGCGCCGTTCGCCCGTGAGCAGCGCGCCCGGCAGCCGCGCGCGAAGCGCCTCGGCCTCCGCCACGGAGCCCGCAGGCAGGACCCGCGAGGCGCCCTCGGCGACGGCGACGGCCAGCGTCGAGCAGGCACGGAAGACATCGATGATCACCGTGATGCCGCGCGCGGCGCGGGCACCCGCCACGTGGTCCAGGACCTCAATCCGCATCGCCACGCACGCGCTGACCGATCGCGACGATCCGCGCGCGAGGGATGTAGTTGAAATCGCTCGCCGAGGCCGCGGTGTACGCACCCATCATCCGCCCGGCTATGAGATCGCCGATCTGGAGCTCGGGCAGCGGGAGATCTTCTCGGATGACGTCGATGCTGTCGCAGGTCGGCCCGGCTAGGACCGACGGATGACGCGGACCAAGACCGCCGATGCACTCCAGTGGATAGTGCGCGTGATCGTAGAGCTGCCCGCTGTACGATCCATACAGACCGTCGTCGAGGTAGTACCACCAGCGTCCCTCGCGCTGCGCGCGCCCGATCACCGAGGCGACCCCGGTGCCGGCCGGCGCGGCGATAAAGCGGCCGGGCTCGGCCAGCACGCGGACATTGCGCGGCAGACGCGCCAGCACCCGGCGGATTGGCTGGCAGAACCGCTGGATGGGTAGAGGGTCGCGGCGATACGCCACCGGGAACCCGCCGCCGATGTCGAGGCAGCCGAGGCCGGTGTGACCGCGCGCGGTCGCGTCCGCCATCAGGTCGCGGCACGCGGCGATCGCCTCGACGTATTTGCCGGGGTCCGCGACCTGCGACCCGACGTGAAACGAGAGCCCGCCGATACTAAGGCCGAGATCGGCCGCCATGTCGAGCAGTGCCGGCACGGCGGCCGGCTCGCAGCCGAACTTGCGTGACAGGTCGACGACCGCGGCAGGGTTGCGAAACGAGACCCGCAGCAGCAGCTCAACGCGCTTGCGATGCCGGGTGAACTTGCGCAGCTCGTCCGGATTGTCGACGACGAATCGCCGGATGCCGTATCGGAGCGCGGCGGCGATTTCTCCTGAGCTCTTGATCGGGTGCGTGTGCATGCAGCGGCTAGGCAGCACACCCTGTGCGCGGATCAGCCGCAACTCGCCGCTGGTCGCGACGTCGAAGTGCGCGCCCAGATCCCTGAGTTCCGCGACCACCGCGGCGAGCGGCAGTGGCTTCAGGGCGTAGTACAGGTCGACGCCCGGCAGCGCGCGCTTGAGTGCGAGGTACTGCCGTCGCACGACATCGCAGTCGACGATGAGGAGCGGGGTGCCGTGCTTCGCGACGAGGCTCCGGATGCGCGCGACCGACACAGCCGTCGGCGGTCGCCCGGCGCGCGGGCCCGGCCCGTGGCTCATGGGTAGCCGACGTCCTCGCCCATGTCCGCCCGCAGCGCCGCAATATCCGGGTCCACCGCCACGACGTTCTCCGCCGAGGCAGCGCGGCGCAACCGGTCGCGCACGGCCTCCCAGAGCTCCCCGCCCGGCACCTCTTCCACCAGGATCTCGCGCGCGCCCGACTTGTCGAGCGTACGCAGGTTCACATACAGGTCGCGCCCGTAGAGGTCGGCGCGGCGTCCCGCGTTGATCCAGGTCATGAACTTGTTCGCCAGCCGCGGCGGGCGCATCGCCAGCACAGCGACGCGCTCATGATCGACCGTCGATTGCGCCACCACTTCCTCGAGCGTCTTGCTGGTGACGATCGAGAGCGGCGTGCGCGGCGCATAGTGCTTGACGTCGCTGCCCGGCACGCGCGGCGAGCCGGCATCAGCATTGCCGCGCACGCTCGGCACCACCGCGCGGAGCTGCGAGAGCGTGATCGAGCCCGGCCGCAGGATGCGCGGCGCATCCTCGACGCAGGACACGATGGTCGATTCGAGCCCGAGCTTGCAGTCGCCGCCATCGAGAACGATCGGCACCTCGTCGCCGAAGTCTTCGCGCACGTGCTCGGCGCGGGTCGGGCTCACGTGGCCATAGCGATTGGCGGAGGGCGCGGCAATACCGCTGCCGAAGCCGCGCAGCAGCTGCTGCGCCACCGGGTGACCGGGCACGCGGACCGCGATCGTGTCCTGTCCGCCGGTAATTGCCGGATTGACAGCGGGCGCCCGCTGCAGCACCAGCGTCATCGGCCCGGGCCAGAAGTGCTCGGCCAGCCGGTGCGCGTGCGCGGGCACGGAGAGGGCCCATCGCTCGAGCGAGCGCGGATGATCGATGTGCACGATGAGCGGGTGGGTCGCGGGACGTCCCTTCAGCTCGAAGATCCGGGCGATAGCCTCGCCGTTCTGCGCATCCGCGCCGAGCCCGTACACGGTTTCGGTCGGAAAGCCGATGACATCGCCCTCGCGCAGGGCCACGACCGCGAGGTCGATCTCAGACTGGGGGAGCCGGACGGTCACCATCCCCGAATGATAGCCTCAATCCAGTTCTTGGCGCTCCCATCCGGCCGGGCTGCGAACCAGTTCATAGGCCGGCCAGTAGTGCTTGTCGAGCTTGAGCGTCATGACTTCCGTCGTGCCGTTCCAGGTGATGGTTCGGAGCCTCAGCGCCGCGCGGTCGGAGCGACCTCGCACCGACTCGATGAATGCGTCCAGGTCAGGCGTCGGACGCCCGTCGACTTCGACGATGCGGCGGCCGGCGAACAGATGGTAACGCGTCGCCGGCGATCCGTAGGAAAAATACGCGACGAACACGCCGTCGGGCGGGATGCCGCGCTGCTGCGACATCGCGCGATGCGGCTTGTGGAGCACCGCGCCCGCCCAGACCAGCAACCGGTCGATATCGCTGCCGCGCAGCGCGGCCGTAGTCAGCGCGAAGGTCTGCTCGATCCCGTCGCGCACGACCGTGACCATGACCTCGGGCGCCTGCGAGGCGCGCTCGACTTCCCGGTACCGGTTGACCGGCTTGCCGTCGATTGCGAGCAACAGGTCTCCCTCGTGCAGCACGCCGACCGCAGGCGAGCCCGCCACCACCCGCGCGACGTTCAGCACCTGGCGGCGCGTCGGGCTGTGCGCTTCGATCCGGCGCAGCCACGTTTCCGGCACGCCGAGCTGCCGCGCCGAGGCGAGCGGCACGAGCGAGAACTCCGCCTCGAGTGAGTACAGCGGCTCGCCGCCCCGCGCCGCCTTGAGCGCCTCCGCGACGAGCTCGGCCGGGATGCCGCGATTGAACTGCACCAGCTCGCGGTTGTTCTCGGCGGAGAAGCTCGACCACATGGCGCGCACGACGCCGCCCGGTCCGGCGACCACGCCGTCGAAATCGGTGGGCGGGGTCACCAGGCTCACCACTTCGAGATTGCTGTCCCGGAACTGCAGCGTGCGGGACAGCGGGAACGCCACGGGCTCGATCGAGGCCACCGAGGTCGCGAGCGAGCGCAGCCTCGAATCGGCGCCGAGACCGACCACCGTCACGGCCTCCCCGGCGTGCAGCTCGCGCGTATCGAGGCGGGCGGCGCGGATCGGCGTCCCGTTCAGGAGCTTTGGATCGAAGGAAACGACCGACAGGTTGTGCAGCGGATGCACATATTCGACTCGGCCAGGCAATTCCACGGAGCCTGCGAAGACGATCTTGACGTCGCCGACAGCCACGGGAACGGTGTTGCGGTCGATGGCCACCAGCCCGCGCTCCGCGTCGATGATCAGCCCGGTGCCGTGATAGTTGCGCTCGGAGATCCCCGCGACCGAGAAAGGCATGTCGAAATTGACCATCACCAGCGAACCCGCGAGCGCATCGGCGATAGCGGAGCCGGTCATCGCGAACGAGGTGCGTGCCGGCTCCTCCGGCACCGGCGGCGGCGGTGCGGGCAGATCTGTGCAGGGCCAGTAGCCGGTCGTGTCGTCGCGACGGCACTCGCGCGCCGGAAACCATCGCCGGTCCATGCGTACGACGCGCGTCTGCGTACCCTTCGGGTCGTCGAGCGTCGTGTAGCGCAACGTCGCGTGTCCGCCATCCGGCAGGGACGCCACCGCCTTGGTGAAATCGGGCAGTTCGGCGACCGTCTGCCCCGCGATGCTGGTGATCACCGCACCGCGCGGCACGCCGGCCGCGCCCAGCACGTAGCCGGGGTTCGCGACGAACACGCCGCGAACGGCCGCGTTGAAATGGCGTGCCATCTGGTAGGAGATGGTATGAACGACCGAATCGCCGAACTCGAGATAGGCGGCAGGCGTGATGGCGTGCAGATCCTCGACCTCCAGCTTTCGCTCGAGGACCGACCCGCCGCGCTGCACCTCGAGAGTCACCGTCTTGCCCACCGAGTCGTCGAGAACCTCGTCGAGCGGTTGGAAGGTCGTGATCAGCCTGCGGTCGATCCGCACGAGGATGTCGCCCGGCTGCAGCGCGCCCTCGGCGGCCGAGCCTGGCTGCACTTCGCTCACGACCAGCATTCCCGTGACCGACGGTTCCGCGCGGCGTGCCTCGGCCTCGGTGTCCGGGAGCAGACCGAGCCGATCGAGCTCGTCGAAGGGGGTGTAACGGAACACCGTCTGCAGCGTCCCGCGGGTGATGGGCTCCCCGGCCTGGATGCGCTCGAGCGCGCGCTGCACGCGCGCAAGCGGCAGGTAGAAGCTCGAGGCAGCGCCACTGCTGCCGCCGGCGTTGAGCGCCACCACGCGTCCGCGTATGTCGATCACCGGCGAGCCCGAGGAGCCGCCCGAGGTTCCCGAGGCTGCCTGGATGTAGAAGGTGTTGAAGTCGTTGTACTTGCCGATGCCGTAGTCGGGCGCCTCGCGGTCGAGCCGGGCAAGGGTGCCCGCGAGGATCGAGAGCTGTTCGCCGGCATCGTTGCCGACCACGCGGATCTCGGTGCCGATGCGCGCGCCCTCGGGATAGAGCGGCAATGCCGGAGGCGTGATGTAACGCAGCTTCGCGGGGTCGTAGCGGTAGACGCCGAAGTCGTGCACCGGGTCGCGGTACACGGGCGAGAGCTCGACTTCCTCGCGGTTCTGGAACACCGCCATCGCCACCACCGGCCCGGGGGTCACGACGTGACGGTTGGTGAGGATCAGGCCCCGCTCGGAATCGACGACGAAGCCGGTCGCCTGGCTCGACTGGTTCCACTCGGTGTCGAAGGCCCGTGTCTGGTCGATCTCGATCGTGACCACCGCGGGCGCGATCCGCGACAGCGTCTGGTCCCAGGCATGGGTCTCATCCGCGGCGGCCGCCTTGACGGCGAGCAGCGCCAGGGCGGCGCATGCGAACGCGGCCCGCATCAGATCGCGCGGCCGAACGCAGCGCGGAACCGGTCCGCGAACTCGCCAGCCGTGAAGCGATGATTCTGCGTTCCCGCGTGAGCGATCTTGATCGCCCCGAGCAGCGAGGCGATGCGACCCGTGGTCTCCCAGTCGTAGCCGCTCATCAGCCCATACACGAGCCCAGCGCGGTAGGCGTCCCCACACCCGGTCGGATCGACCACCGCCTCTGTCCGCGCCGCGGGAATCGCGATCTCGCGGCCACCCGTCATGATCACGCTGCCCTGCGCGCCGCGCGTGACAATCAGGGCTTCCACCCGTCGGGCGATGGTGGCCACGTCCTCTCCGGTCCGGTCGCGCAGCAGCTGCGCCTCGTAGTCATTGACAGCGATCCATCGCGAACGTTCGATGAAGCCCCTGAGCTCCTCCCGATCGAACCGCGGCAGCTGCTGACCCGGATCGAACAGCACCGCGATGCCGGCCGCCGCGAACTGCATCGAGTGCACGAGCATCCCCTCCCGGCCGTCGGGCGCGATGACACCGAGCGTGACGCCCGCATCGAGCGGCACGGGGTTGCGGTGCGAGTGGTCCATCGCGCCCGGGTGAAAGGCGTTGATCTGGTTGTCGTCGAGGTCCGTGGTGATGAAGGCCTGGGCCGTGAACTCGCCGTCGATCGTCAGCACGTGGTCGGTGCGCACGTCGCAGTCGGCGAGCCAGCGCGCATAGACCCCGAAGTCGGTGCCGACCGTCGCCATCGGCGCGCCCTTGCCCCCCACCAGCCGCAGGTTGTAGGCGATGTTCCCGGAACAGCCGCCAAAGTTGCGCTTCATGCTGGGCACGAGAAACGACACGTTCAGCATGTGGATGCTGTCGGGGAGGATGTGCTCCCGGAAACGGCCCGGGAAAACCATCACCGTGTCGTAGGCGAGTGAGCCGCAGATCAGTGCCGTCATGCGCCGAACAGTATCAGGCCCCAGGTGAGCGCGACCAGCACGAGCGTCAGCATCACGGCCGCGGAGCCCGCGTCCTTCGCGAAGCCGGACAACGCGTGACGCTCGACCCCGATGCGATCGACCACCACTTCGACCGCGGTATTGAGCAGCTCCACGATCAGCAGGACCAGCACGCTGCCCGCGAGCAGCACGCGCTCGACAGCCGTGCGCCCGACCCAGAGCGAAAGCGGCAGCAGCACCACGGCGAGCCAGACCTCCTGGCGGAACGCCGCTTCGCTCCCGTAGCAGAGCTTGAGGCCCCGCAGCGAATTTCCGGTCGCGAGCCAGAGTCTCTTCAGGCCGTTCGGCCTCACGCCCTCGCGCATCATGCGGCGCGCCATGCCAGGTCGAGCTGCCGGGCGGCGCGCACATCGTCGAGCCGGCGCACCGGTAGCGTGTACGGCGCGCCCTTGAGCTTGTCCGGCTCGGTCTGCGCTTCCTGGCGGATCGCCGACATCGCCTCGACGAAGCCGTCGAGTTCCGCCCTGGCCTCGGTTTCCGTGGGCTCGATGAGCAGGCACTCCGGCACGAGCAGCGGGAAATAGGTTGTAGGCGCGTGGTAACCATAGTCGAGCAGGCGCTTCGCGAAATCCATCGCGGTCGCGCCGAACTCGCGCGCCTCGCGCCTCAAGGTGAGAATGAACTCGTGGCTGGCGCGCCGGCCCGGGTAGGCGGGCTCGAAGCCGGCCTTCCTGAGGCGAGCCATCAGATAATTGGAATTGAGCACCGCGAATCCCGAAACGCGGTGCATGCCCTCGCGACCGAGCATCCGCATGTAGACATAGGCGCGCAGGAGCACGCCGGTATTGCCCGCGAAGGCCGACAGCCGGCCGATGGTCTGCGGCAGGTCGCGCTCGTCGAGCCAGCGGAAGCGCTCGCCTTCGCGGCCGACGACCGGCACCGGGAGATACGGCAGCAGCCGCTCGCTCACGCCGACCGCTCCGGAACCCGGCCCGCCGCCGCCGTGGGGCGTCGAGAAGGTCTTGTGCAGGTTCATGTGGATGACGTCGAAGCCCATGTCTCCCGGACGGACCTTGCCCAGGATGGCGTTCAGATTCGCGCCGTCGTAGTACAGGAGCCCCCCCGCCTTGTGCACGATGTCCGCCACTTCGCGGATGCGTCGCTCGAACACGCCGAGTGTCGAGGGGTTGGTGAGCATGATGCCCGCGGTCTGCGGCCCGAGCTGCGCGCGCAGCGCGTCGAGGTCGATGTCGCCATCAGGCAGCGAGGGGATCTCGCGCACCGAGCAGCCGCACATCGTGGCGGTGGCCGGATTCGTGCCGTGAGCGGCATCGGGAACGATGATCTCGCGTCGCGTGTCGTCGCCGCGCGCGCGGTGGTAGGCGCGGATCATGGCGACGCCCGCGAACTCACCCTGCGCCCCGGCCATCGGTGTGAGCGACACGCCACGCATGCCAGTGACGGCCTTGAGCATCTCCTGCAGCTCCCACAGGCATTGCATGACGCCCTGCCCCGTCGACTCCGGCGCGAGCGGGTGCCGCTGGAGGAACCCGGGCAGCATCGCGTACGCGTTGCAGGCGCGCGGGTTGTATTTCATCGTGCAGGAGCCCAATGGGTAGAAGTGCGTATCGATCGAGAAATTGAGCTGCGACAGCCGCGTGTAGTGACGCACGGCCTGCAGCTCGGACACCTCGGGCAGGGCGGGCGGCGTACGGCGCCTGAGCGCCTCGGGGATCGCGGCCTCCGCCGCGACCTCTGGGTACTGCGCGGTCGCGCTCCTGCCGGGGGCCGAGTGTTCGAAGATCAGTTTTTCGCTCATGGATGTGCTCCGGCGCTCAGGCGGCCGCCGCCTCGTCGAGCACCTCGGCGAGTGCACGAGCGTAGGCGTCGATGTCGGCCGCGGTCCTTGTCTCGGTCGCGCAGACGAGGAGCGCGCACCCCAGGGCCGGGTAATGCGGCGCGAGATCGTAGCCGCCGACGATGCCCCGCGCGGTAAGCGCCTCGAGCACCGGCGCTACCGGACGGTCGAGCTGCAGCACGGCCTCGTTGAACCGCGGCCGGTCGAAGACCGCATGCACCCCCCGGATCCGCGTCAGCGCCGCGACGAGCTGGGCGGTGCGCTCGATGGACGCGTTCGCCACCTGTGCGAGACCCTTCGCGCCGAGGAGCGCGAGGTAGATCGTGGCCGCAGTGACCAGGAGCCCCTGGTTGGTGCAGATGTTGGACGTCGCCTTGCTGCGGCGGATGTGCTGCTCGCGCGCCTGGAGCGTGAGCGTATAGCCGGGCTTTCCGTCGAGATCGACGGTGCGGCCGACGATGCGACCGGGCATCTGTCGCACGTGCTCCATGCGCGTGGTCATGAAGCCGAAGTACGGACCGCCGGAGGACAGCGGCACGCCGAGCGGCTGACCCTCGCCACAGACGATGTCGACGCCCTTGCTGCCCCACTCCCCCGGCGGCTTCAGCACTGCGAGCGAAGTGGGATTGACGACCGCTATCACGAGCATCCCCTCGGCGTGCGCCAGGTCGGTGAGCGCATCGACGTCCTCGAGCGTGCCGAAGAAATTCGGCTGCTGAATGACGAGCGCCGTGACGTCCTCGCCCCGGTATTTCTCGAGCGCCGCCGTGCTGAGATGCCCGCCGCGCGCGTCGTAGGGAAGCACCTCCACGCTTACGTCCTGGTTGCCCGTGATCGATGCGAGCACCGCGCGATAGACGGGATTCAGGGCGGCCGGGACCAGGATTCGCGCCGACTTCGAGCGGCGGTTGGCGCGTACCGCCATCAGGCAGGCTTCGGCCACGGCCGAGGCCCCGTCGTAGAGCGACGCGTTGCTCGCCTGCATGCCGGTCAGGCTCGTCATCATCGACTGGAACTCGTAGAGGAGCTGCAGCGTGCCCTGGCTCGCCTCGGCCTGGTATGGCGTGTAGGCGCTGTAGAACTCGCCGCGTGCCACGATCGCCCAGATCGCCGCGGGGATGTGGTGCTCATAGGCGCCCGCGCCGATGAAGTTGAGGCGGCGGCCGTCGCGGGTGGCGCGCTCTTCCATCAGCCGGCCGACCTCCATCTCGGTAAGCCCCGCGGGAATCGACTCGAGCACCTCGCAGCGCAGCTCGCGGGGGATCTCGTCGAACAGGGCATCGATGTCGGGGACGCCGATGACGGCGAGCATCTCGCGGATGTCGTTGGCGGTGTGCGGGATAAAGGGCATGGCAGACCGGACCCGGCGCCGGCTAGTGGGTCTCGGCCGCCAGCGCGGCTTCGTAGGCCTTCGCGTCGAGCAGTGCCGCGAACTGCGACTTGTCCTCGGGGCGCACGCGCATGATCCAACCTCCGCCGTAGGGGTCGCGGTTGATCAGCTCCGGCTGTCCGCCGAGCTCGGCGTTGCCGGCGATGATCTCGCCGCTCACCGGGCTGTAGATGTCCGACGCCGCCTTGACGGACTCGACGACCGCGCAGGCCTCGCCCGCCATCACCCGGCGGCCGGGCTCCGGCACCTCGACAAACACCAGGTCGCCGAGGGCCTGCTGCGCATGGTCGGAGATGCCTATGGTCACGCTGCCGTCGGATTCCAGGCGCGCCCATTCATGGGACTTGAGATACCGAAGATCTGCCGGGACCTTGCTCATGACGTCCTCCGCGACCTCATCTAGACGGGAATGGCAATCCTGCCGTTGCGCACGAACGGCGGCCGCACGACCGCTGCCGCAAGCAGTCGTCCGCGAATCTCGACTTCGCACCGCTCGCCGGTCTGCACCGGCACGCGCGCCAGGCCGATCGAGCGCTCGAGAGTGGGCGAGAAGGTTCCGCTCGTCACTTCACCCTCGCCGACCGACGGTACGATCACCTTCTGGTGCGAGCGCAATACGCCGCCCCCTTCCAGCACGAGCCCCACGAGCTTGCGCGTCACGCCGGCCGCCTGCTGGGCGGCAAGCGCCGCGCGGCCGATAAAGTCGCGATCCTGCGGTTCCCATGCGACGGTCCAGGCAAGGCCGGACTCGAGTGGCGAGGTCGTCTCGTCCATGTCGTTACCGTAGAGATTCATGCCGGCCTCGAGTCGGAGCGTATCGCGCGCCCCGAGCCCGCATCGCGCGACGCCCGCCTCGCGGAGGCGCGCCCAGAATGCCGGGGCCTCCGCCGCGGGCAGCATGATTTCCCAGCCGTCCTCGCCGGTGTATCCGGTGCGCGAGACGAACCAGCCGCCGGCTTCCATCCCGACGAAGGGACCGAGCTCGAGCGCGCGCGCTGCGAGCGCGGGCTCGAGCAGGCTCGCCGCCTTGCTGCGCGCGTTCGGGCCCTGGACAGCGATCATCGCGAGGTCGCCGCGCGGCTCGACCGTGACCGCGAACGGCTCGGCGCACGTGCGCAGCCATTCGAGATCCTTGTCGCGGGTGGCGGCGTTGACGACCATGCGGAACCATCGGTCATCCATGAAATAAACGATTAGGTCGTCGATCACACCGCCCGTCTCGCGCAACATGCACGAGTAGAGTGCCTTGCCGGTCTGCGTCAACTTTGCGACGTCGTTTGCGAGCAGCCGTCGCAGGAACTCGCGGGTCCGCTCGCCGCGCAGATCGACGACGCACATGTGCGACACGTCGAACATGCCCGCATCGCGCCGGACGGCATGGTGTTCCTCGATCTGCGAGCCGTAAACGACCGGCATGTCCCAGCCGCCGAAGTCGACGATGCGGGCGCCGGCGGCGACGTGCGTGGCGTAGAGCGGTGTGCGCAAGGGCATGCAGTCGATTCCCGCGGAAACAAAAAAGAGGCGGCGGGCCTCGCGACCCACCGCCCCTCTGTCCTGTGACCTGAGAGATCGGGCACCGTTCGCCGGCACCGCACCCCTTCGGTGGGCCCCCGCTGGGCCGCTCTCCAGAGCCCATCAGGCGCCGCCGTACGTTTGCCTGAGCGTTTCCGGGCGTTTTGCGCCTTCGGCGGGCCGTTTCCAGCCACTCTCCGGACGGACCTTGCGATGGGTGCCGGGATGTTAAAAGGGGACGCTGCCCTTTTCCAGCAAAAAAACACGGCCCGGGAGGGGACGCTCTCCTTTTCGCAATCCTCGTACTGCCCGGCGGCCGGGCCACCACATGGGGCGGAGGAGTCTCCCCGGCGGGCGGTTCGCAGAGGGGAGCTTCCCCTCCTTGTCATTAGCCGCGGCCGGACCCAACATCCACGCCCCGGTCCACCGAGGAGCCCACCCGTCATGCGCCTTGTGACGCTCTGTGCACTTGTCCTGGCCGCCGCCAGCGCCACGGCTCCGCCCGCCATGGGTGCCGAGGACGCGACGAATGCACTGCACGCCCTGTTCGACCAGGCGTGGGAGCGCAACCTGCGCGAGAACCATCTCTTCGCCACGTACCTCGGCGACCCCCGCTACGACGACCGCCTGCCGGACCTCTCGCTGGCGGCGATCGACGCGTCCAACGCCGCTGACCGGCAGCTGCTCGCCGCCGTCGAGGCAATCCCCGCAGCGAGCCTTACACCCGCGGAACAGCTCAACCGCGATCTCTTCCATCGTCTGTACGTCGACGCGATCGCGGGCCACGAGTGGGGCACGCAGTATCTGCCGCTCAATCACATGGACGGCGTGCAGAACCTCGACCAGGTCACGCAGCTCCTGCCATTCGCCACGGTGAAGGACTACGAGAACTGGCTCGCACGCCTGGCCAGGTTCGATGGCTACACGAACCAGACGATCGCGCTGATGCGGGCCGGCATCGCGAAGAAGCTGGTCCAGCCGCGCGTGATCATGGAGCGCGTGCCTCCGCAGATCGCGGCACAGCTGGTCGACGATCCGACCGCGAGCCCTTACTACGCGCCGTTCAAGACGATGCCGGACGCAATTCCTGCGGCCGAGCAGGCGCGGCTGCGCACGGCGGCCACGAAGGCGATCAGCACCGGAATCGTCCCCGCATACCGTCGCTTCGACGAGTTCTTCCGCAAGGAGTACCTGCCGGCCTGCCGCGAGACGGTGGGTGTCCGCGATCTGCCGGGCGGTGAGCAGTGGTACCAGCGCCGCATCCGCTGGTTCACCACCACCGACCTGACCGCCGACCAGATCCACGAGCTCGGGGTGTCCGAGGTGGCGCGCATCCGCGGCGAGATGCAGAAGGTGATCGACAAGGTCGGCTTCAAGGGTGACCTTCAGGCATTCATCCAGTACCTGCGGACCGACCCGCGCTTCCGCTACACGGAT
>Ga0075428_100005948_pt1 | contig 13559 bp, 10 predicted proteins | sample RhiMetdeltSRZDD2_FD_75291 | JGI IMG/M metagenome (GOLD analysis project Ga0075428, IMG submission 75291) | Populus rhizosphere microbial communities from Tennessee, USA - Rhizosphere MetaG P. deltoides SRZDD2 | ecosystem: Host-associated > Plants > Roots > Rhizosphere > Soil | place: USA...
CCTTAGGCCCTCGACCTTCCCCCCCGACAGGTCGCTGGCCTTCTCAAACGCCCGCCCCTTCATGGTGAAGTGGCGGGCGTTGTCTTTTGCGGCCCAGAGCGACATCTCTCGGGATCGAGTTATGATCAGCCAGCCGTGGGGTCGGTCCTCCGGAAGATGGTCATGAGCAACTGTCGCCGCTGTGGTTATCGCTTTTCACCCTACGCGACGTTGAGGGTCGCATTGGCACGGGACAAGCGGTTGGAGTGCGGGCCATGGCGCACAGGCTCGCGCTGAATCCAGAGCTGCGAAACAGGTTCCGTCGGTGATCGCATCCGGCCGACTCATCGCCACCGTCTCCTTCTTCGTCGTCGCGCTCGCGGTGCTCCAGACGCGGCAGGTCGTCCGGACGTTCCGAAGCCTGAACCCCGAGCGGCTTCGCATGGGCACGCCCGCTCCGCCGCGCGACTTCAAGCTGGCCGACGGTACGCCGCTTCCCGCTGACGAGCTCGCGGGCCGGCCGGTGGTCGTCACGTTCTGGGCGGCGTGGTGCGCGCCGTGCCGCATGGAGATGCCCGAGCTGGCGGAGGCGGTCGAGGGCTGGAACTCCCATGCCGAGCCGAAGGATCGCGCGGTGCTCGTCGCTGTGAACCAAGGAGACGATCCGGCGTCGGTGACGATGTTCACGAACGATCCGCGGTTCAAGTCGGTGCGCTTCGCGTTCGACAAGACCGGCGAAGCGGCGGAGGCCTGGAAGGTGCAGGGGCTGCCGACGCTGATCGTGATCGACCGCAACGGATCGATCGCGATGACGCAGGTCGGTTATCAGCCGAACTCCCAGTACCGCGTCGCGGGCGCGCTGAGCGCCGCGCGCGGGCCCGAGAAGAAGCCTTGACCGGCGGCGACGACGTCGTGGTCGTCGAGCGTCTCGAGAAGATCTACCGCGAGGGCTTCCCCCGTCGCATCGAGACGGCCGCGCTGACCGACGTGTCGTTCTCCGTTCCGCGCGGGTCGATCTTCGGGCTCCTGGGACCCAACGGCGCCGGCAAGTCGACGACGATCCACCTCTTGCTCGGCTTCATCGCGCCGACGTCCGGCACGATCCGGGTGTTCGGTCAGCCGCCCTCGTCCCCGCTCTCGCGACGCTCGCTGGGATTCCTCCCCGAGATCTTCGCCTTCGACCGCTTCGCGACGGGGCGCGGCCTTCTCGAGCGGTTCGACGCTCTCGGCGGCGGCGATGCGGCGGGCCGGCGCGAGCGCGTGGACGAAGCGCTTCACCTCGTGGGGCTCGCGGAGCACGGCGGTCGCAAGATCGGAACGTACTCGAAGGGGATGGCGCAGCGGATCGGCCTGGGACAGGCGCTGCTCGGCCACGTGGAGCTGCTGATCCTCGACGAGCCGATGTCGGGGATGGACCCCGCGAATCGCAGGTCGGTGAAGCAGCTGCTCGCGGCCCGACGCAACCACGGGCTCACGACGCTGCTCTCCTCGCACATCCTCAGCGACGTCGAGGAGCTGGCCGATCACGTCGTGATCCTCAAGCGCGGCATGATCGCCGCCAATGCCGCTCTCTCCGAGCTTCGGAGAGGCACCGCCGCGATGCGCGTGGTGTTCGGAATCGTGGAGGGGGTGACGGACGCCGCCTCCGCGGCCGCCCTCGGCTCCCCTTCCGCGGCGCAGGGCGAGGCCGGGTTTCATGCCGTCAGCTGCGCGGACGACGAGCTGAACGTCTTGCTCGCGAAGCTCGTCGCGGCCCGCGCGCGCATCGTGTCGGTCAACCCGGTCCAGGGGGATCTCGAGTCGCTGTTCCTCGAGCTCACGGGCCCGGAGCGCGCCGCGGAGGCGTCGGCGTGACGTCTCCTCGCGCCGTGATCTTCCGCCGCCACCTGGCGCGCCTCCGATCGAACCGCTCGGTGATCATCGGCCTCGTGTTCGGCGTCCTGATCATGGCGCTGTTGATCGGCGGGAGTTTCATCGCCGCAACGCAGAGTCATGACCCCGACCGGAGTCTCGTTTTCCAGTACATGCTGTGGAAGAACGGCGAGCTGTTCTCGTTCCTCGTCGTCGTCTTCGCGATCGTGCTCGGATCCTCCCTCGCGAACGACGACATCAAGAGCGGCACGATCTTCGGCGTCCTCGCCCGGCCCGTGTCGCGAGCGGATTATTTCGTCGGGTCGTTGGCGGGTGCGGCCGTCTTCGTCGTGGTCCTGCAATTGTTGCGCATCGTCAGCTCGCTCGTGCTGTCGATCGTGTTCGACGGGAAGCTGACGCTCGCGCTGTTTCTCGGATTCGTCGTCGTCATCCTCGGGGACCTGCTGTACCTCTCCATGTTCGCCGCGATCGGCGCGGTCACGTCGAACGCGGTCGCGGTCTTCCTCGGCTTGCTGGCTGTGTTGATCACCGGGCTGGCTTTCGTGCCCGATTTTCCTGCGTGGGTGACGTATCCGCTGCGGGCGATCGCGATCTTCCTCCCCATCATGAACGAGTCCGCCGACGCCGCTTACAAGGCGATCGTCGGCGAATCGCGCTTGATCGCGCCGGTCCTCGAGGCCATCGCTTACAGGTCGTGCTGGATCGCAGTCTTGTGCATTCTCGGTGTGTGGGGGTTCTCCCGGCGGGAGATCGCTCCGCGCACCTAGCCTTCCGAATGTTTCGGCTCCGAAACGGGCGAGTTTCCGGCACCGTATCGGTTGAATGAGAGCGACTTCAACGCCTTCGGCGCGGGAAAATGTTCACAGCAAGCTCGTACGGGACGAGAGGAACGACGATGAACACGCTCCTGCTGGCGCTCTCGATGGCCGTACTCGGTTCGCACGCGGCGCCCCCGGACGCCATCACCGGGTTTGTTTCGGTAAGGTCCGATGCCCAAGGCCGCATCCAGGTCGTCGTCGATCACGACGATGAATCGCCCTACACCGCGTATCTCTTCCAACCCGCCGAGCCGATACGACCGATCCCAGCGGCGATCTACAAAGCGATCGTCGTGAAGTCGGCAGGCCGGTTGACCGTGGACGGCCTCGAGGGCCAGCCCCTTCATCTGGATCTGTATCTCCCGACGTCGAAGGGAGCGAGCCGCGGCGATCGGGACCTTCCCCTCGCTGCGACTTCAGGGACTGGCCCTACGGGGATTCGAGGTCCCACGCGACGCGGGATTCATCGACCGGATCTCCACGGACACCGTTCCGCCGCTGTTGGGGGCCGGAGATCCCGCAGTGATCACATGCTTGGGCGGAAAGGTCGTGAAGGATTCCGGGTGCCAGGTCGGAGGTCCCGGCTCGCTGTATTCGCCGTCGTTCAAGTGCCCCGGACGACAGGCCTCCTCGCCAATCCCCGGGTGGACGGGCTCGGCGGGCGAAGCAGGACGGCTCGGCTGTGCAGACGGTTACTACGGATGTGGATACTGCTCGGGAGCTCCGAATCTGGTCATCGCGAATCAGGAGTGCCGAGCGTACGACGCTTGCCCCAAACCCTCGGTTCCGCTGATTCCGACGCTTCCCGTCGATCCGGGACCTTGAGCCAGGAGCCGTCTCTTCTGGTGCGGACTACGGCGCGAGCGCCTGGAGCTTGATCACCCGGCGAACCAGGAGGTCTCGTTCTTCACGATTCGCGAACGGGGTGTAGCGGATCGCTTCCCAGGCTCCCCCGGATCCGAGGCGGGTCCAGGCCGTGTCCCCTTCGAACTCGGTTGCGCCGTGGTCGTCGATCCAATCGACCCAGAGCTTCCCGGCTTGGCTGTGAGCCTCAGGATAGAGGTTCGTGGTGTTGTTCGTGGTCGCGACGATCTCCGAGACCAGCCCGCCAATGTCATACCGCGCGAGAATGACCTGCCTCGGCGTGGAGCCGTAGCCCATCGGATGGGATTCATAGGCGACGCGCACCATTCCCCCGTGAAAGACCCCCGCGGGGCGGCACGCGGTCTCACCCGGCGCCGAGACTTGGTCGGCAGCGCTCCAACTGGACACATTGGGCGGCGCTTGCCGGTGAAAAACCGTGCAGGAGCTCCCGTCGTCGACCCAGTAGACCAAGTGGACGTTGCCGGCGCCGTCGAGGAACACGTTCGGGTCCAGCTCGTTCGCCGACGATCCCGCCACGACGGTCGGTGTCGTCCATGCGCCGCCGGTGAACACGCTCACGACGACGTCGTATCCCGAGACGGAGTTTCGGGACCAAGCAACGATGGGCAGCCCTGAAGCCGAATTGAAGACAAATGAAGGATCGCCGTCCCCGTTGGCCTCGCCCTCGGGATTGAGGACGATGCGGAGGGGAGACGAGGTGAAGCGGTGCCAGACGGTCCCGATCGGATCGGGAGCGTCGACGATCTCGAAAACGTACGGGCTCGTAGCGCCCGTGCTGGACGGCGAGCTAAGTCCTACTCCGACTTCCGCCACGGCCAGGTTGAATCCTGCCCCCGCGACGATCAAGAGAACCGCGAAGACGGGAAGACCCAGTGTTCTGCTGCTCCGGCGGATCATTCTCCGCCTCCTTTTGTCTCCCGGGCCTCCCCATCGACCATTCTTTTCCGAACGGTCGCGGCCTCGGGTGAATCGGGGTCGACGTCGTTGTAGAGTCGGCGCAAGGCACGCTCGTATGTCAGGGCCAACATCTCATCCCCCGACCTTCGCGCGATCTCGGCCAGGTAGAACGTATTACGAAACATCACTTCGGGGTAACCGATTTCGCGAGCAAGCTCATTTGAGCGCTGCGCCGCCGTCCGCGCGTCGGCGAGCCCACCCTGCTGGAACCGGGTCAGGGCGAGATTGCTCAGCGCCAGACAGACGAGCCGCAGGTGCCGCGACGACTGAGCCGCCGCCAAGGCGGACTGCAGGTGGCTCGTCGCCTCGTCGAGCCTGCCCAAGCTGATGAGCGCGCTCGTGAGATTGATCCTCGCCCGGCAGGCTTCGAGCGTGTCGCTGAGCGAATCGAAGTCGCGAATGGCTTCACCGAACGCGTCGGCCGCCCTCTCGTGGTGCCCGGCATGCTCCGAAGTCAACCCCCGGAGGGCCTTGAGGCACGCCATCGCTCGGGACTCGACATCGCCGCTCTTGGAGATGGCGTCGGCCTGGTCCAGGAACGCGAACGCCGCCGTGAAGAGCTTCAAGGAGCTGCACGCGGCCGCGGCCAGGCTCAGAACGTTCACCCGGGCGGTGGGGGTCAATCCGGGCCGCTCGAGCAAGCGCAAGGCCTCGCTCTTCGCCGACTCGTGCGCGCCGAGGTGGAGCAGGCAGTCCACTCGGCACTGCAACAGGCGCACCTGAACGTCTCCGGGAATCTCCTGTTGTTCCTTCCAGGCACTGAACTCTCGAGCGAGCGCCAGGGCTTCCAGGTAGTGACTCGACGCAATGAGCTCGACAACCCGGTCCAGGAGCTCGCGAGGCGAAGCGCCGGCGACGCTCACGTCGACCGCGGCGAGACGCTCTTCGGTGTCGAAGAGCTCGACCAGCACCGGAGTCGGAACGCCATAGGCGCTCGCGAGCGCCGAGAGTCGGGACACCGAGGGGGACACCTGCCCGGCTTCGAGACGATGCAGGTACGATTTGTTCAGCGGCTCGCGGTACCCTGCCGTCAGGCTCGCGGCCGCTTCGAGGGTCAGTCTCCGACGCTCGCGCAGCTCTCGGAGCGCCTGTCCGGCTCGCACGAGCCCCGACACGGGTTGATCCTGTTCCAGGGATACCCCTCCCCTCGTGGCATCGCCGGTTCAGTCGTTGAGACTATATACGCCGAGGAGCCCCCACTGCGAAGATCGTGCCGGGAACCGGGTGCATGTGCCCCTCCGACCCTCAAGAACTGGGTTGTGTATATGCAACACCACCGAGTGAGGGGCCCCGTTTCGGGCCTGGGATATATGAATCCCACGGACGGAACGTGTCTGCGCTGACCGGGCCGATTCCCGACGTCTCGCGAACCTCGCCGCGGTAAACGAGCACCACGAACCGCGGCTGCCCCGCCGGGCCTCACACACACACACACGTCCAAACTCCCGGCGGGGCAGCCGCAGGGCGCACCCCCGGCCTTAGACTACCGACGATGCCCGACCCTTCGTCCGAGCCGACGCTCCGCGCGAGCTGTACGCGCGTCACGAGGAGCGAACGCTGCGAGGGATCCGCCGCGTCGCGCGGATCTCCGGCATCGTGCTGATCGCCGTCGGACTCGTGCTCTCGATCGCTTCGCTCTGGAGCGCTCGTCCGGCGCTCTCCTCGCTGGTCTTCACCGGTGTCATCATGCTCCTCCTGACCTCGACTCCTGCTGCGCGCCCCCGCTGACGATCACGTCCACGCGGTGCCCGGCACCCGCGTGGAAATCTGAAGCGTGCTCCGCTACATTGCGGTACCACCGCTCGCAGCCTGCGGGAGGACGCATGCACGCGATCGAAAGCACCCCCGATTTCGTCGCTCAGATCTACGCGAAGATGACCGAGCGCCTCGCGATCGTGCGCAAGCGCCTCAACCGTCCGCTCACGCTCGCGGAGAAGGTCCTCTACGGGCACCTCGACGATCCGCAGGGAGCGGACCTCGAGGGGGCCCAGGCGTACCTCCAGCTGCGTCCCGATCGTGTGGCGATGCAGGACGCGACCGCGCAGATGGCTCTGCTGCAGTTCGCGCAGGCGGACATCCCGCGCGTCGCGGTTCCCACGACCGTCCACTGCGACCACTTGATCCAGGCGCGGGAGGGGGCCGAGCGCGACACGCTGCGGGCGCTGGACGACAACAAGGAGGTGTACGAGTTCCTCCGCACGGCGTCGAACCGGTACGGCATCGGGTTCTGGAAGCCCGGCGCCGGGATCATCCACCAGGTCGTGCTCGAGAACTACGCGTTCCCCGGCGGCATGATGATCGGCACCGACTCGCACACTCCCAACGCCGGCGGGCTCGCGATGTTCGCCTCGGGGGTGGGCGGCGCCGACGCGGTGGACGTCATGGCCGGCCTGCCGTGGGAGGTCCGCGCGCCGAAGATCATCGGGGTCAAGCTCACCGGGAAGCTCTCGGGCTGGGCCGCGCCCAAGGACGTGATCCTCGTCGTGTGCGGCATCTTGACCGTGAAGGGGGGGACGAACGCCGTCATCGAGTACTTCGGCCCCGGGGCTTCGTCGATCTCCTGCACCGGGAAGGGGACCATCACCAACATGGGGGCCGAGCTCGGGGCCACGACGTCGATCTTCCCCTTCGACGGGTCGATGGAGCGCTATCTGAGGGCGACGGAGCGCGGGGCGCTCGCCGACCTCGCGCGCCGCTACCAGCACCTGCTCGCCGCCGATCCCGAGGTCGAGCTCGATCCGGGCAAGTTCTACGCGCGCGTGATCGAGATCGATCTCTCCGCGCTCGAGCCGCACCTCGTCGGCCCGCACACGCCGGACCTCGCGCGACCCGTCTCCAAGATGGCGGCCGCGGTCGCGTCGGAGGCCTACCCCGACGACATCTCCGTCGCGCTCATCGGGTCGTGCACGAACTCCTCCTACGAGGACATCTCCCGCGTCACCGACGTGGTGGAGCAGGCGCGCGCGCACGGGATCAAGGCCGCGACACCGTTCCTCGTCACCCCCGGCTCCGAGCAGATCCGGGCGACGATCGTCCGCGACGGCCAGCTCGAGAGAATCGGGTCGATCGGCGGTCAGGTCCTCGCGAACGCGTGCGGGCCGTGCATCGGGCAGTGGAAGCGCGACGAGATCAAGCCCGGCACGAGGAACACGATCGTCACGTCGTACAACCGCAACTTCCCGGCGCGGAACGACGGCAGCCGCGAGACGCTCGCGTTCATGGGAAGCCCGGAGATCGTCGCCGCCTACGCGCTCTCGGGGCGCCTCTCGTTCAACCCGATGACCGACTCGCTGACCGGGAGCGACGGGCGGTCGTTCACGCTCACGGCGCCGAAGCCCGCGCCGGATCTCCCTGAGCGCGGCTTCGTCCGCGACCTCAGCGGCTACCTCCCTCCCGCGAAGGACGGGGCGACGGTGCGGATCGACGTCGCGCCCGACAGCAAGCGCCTGCAGCTCCTGCAGCCCTTCGCGCCGTGGGACGGGAAGGACTTCGTGCAGCTCCCGCTCCTCTTCAAGGCGAAGGGGTCGTGCACGACCGACCACATCTCACCCGCGGGCCCGTGGCTCCGGTTCCGGGGGCACCTCGACAACATCTCGGACAACATGCTGACCGGCGCGGTCAACGCGTTCACGGGGCAGGCGGGGACGACCAGGAACCTGCTGAGCGGGGAAGCGAACGTCGCCGTGCCCAAGGTCGCGCGCGACTACAAGGCCCGCGGTCTGCGCTGGGTGGTCGTGGGCGACGAGAACTACGGGGAAGGCTCCAGCCGCGAGCACGCCGCGATGTCTCCGCGGCTCCTCGGCTGCGCGGCGGTCGTCGTTCGCTCGTTCGCGCGGATCCACGAGTCGAACCTGAAGAAGCAGGGGATCCTCCCCTTGACGTTCACCGACCCCGCCGACTACGAGAAGGTGCGCGAGACCGACCGGGTGAGCCTGCTGGGGCTCGCGACCCTGCGCCCGGGCGCCCCGGTCGAAGCCGTGCTCCGTCACGAAGACGGGTCCGAGGAGCGGATCGCGCTGCGCCACACGCTGAGCGCGGAGCAGATCGCCTGGTTCGTCGCCGGCTCCGCGCTGAACGTGATCAAGCGCCAGGCGCGCTAGCCTTCCTCCGCCTCCGCGGCCGGACCGGCGCGTAGATCAGCGCCGACAGCGGCGGCAGCCGGAGCGTCAGGGACTGGGGGAAGCCGTGCATCGGCTCCGCGTCGGTCGTGGCCTCCGCCGCGGCCCCGGAGCCGGTGCCGTCGAAGCGCGCGTCGTCCGTATCGAGCAGGAGCCGGTAGCGTCCCGCGCTCGGAGCGCCGATCCGGTAGGCGCCGTGCGCGAGCGGGGTCAGGTTCAGCACGACCACGAGATGGTCCTCGCCGTCGCGGCGCGAGTAGACCAGCACCGAGTTGTCGCGATCGAGGCAGTCGATCCACTGAAAGCCGCTCGGCTCGTGGTCGAGCCGCCAGAGGCACGGATGCCCCCGGTACAGGACGCCGAGCTCCCGCATCAGGCGATGGACGCCCCGATGAGAGGGCTGATCGAGGAGCCCCCACTCGGGCCCGCGCTCCTCGCTCCACTCCCACCACGGGGCCAGCTCGTTCCCCATGAAGAGCATCTTCTTTCCCGGCCGCGTCCACATGTAGCCGAAGAGCAATCGCAGGTTGGCGAACTGCTGCGCTTCCGGGCCGGGCATCTTGGCGAGGAGCGATTTCTTGCCGTGCACGACCTCGTCGTGCGAGAGCGGGTTCACGAACCGCTCGCTGTACTCGTAGACCATCGCGAAGGTGAGCTGGTCGTGATGCCACCGCCGCCCGATCGGATCGATCGCGAAGTACTTGAGCGTGTCGTGCATCCACCCCATGTTCCACTTGAACGTGAACCCCAGCCCGCCGTCGGCGACGGGATGCGTCACGAGCGGCCAGGACGTGGACTCCTCGGCGATCGTGAAGGCGCCGGGAGCGTCCTCCGCCAGCACGCCGTGGAGCGTGCGAAAGAACGCGACCGCGTCCAGGCTCTCGCGGCCGCCGTAGCGGTTCGGGATCCACTCCCCTTCCTTGCGGCTGTAGTCGAGGTAGAGCATCGACGCGACGGCGTCGACGCGGAGCGCGTCCACGTGCATCTCGCGCAGCCAGTAGAGCGCGTTGGACACCAGGAATCCGGCGACCTCGGGGCGACCGAGGTTGAAGATCAGCGTCCCCCAGTCCGGGTGCTCCCCCAACCGCGGGTCCTCGTGCTCGTACAGCGCGGTCCCGTCGAACCGGCGCAGCGCGAAGTCGTCCTTCGGGAAGTGCGCGGGGACCCAGTCGACGATCACGCCGATGCCGTTGACGTGGCAGTGGTCCACCAGGTAGCGGAAGTCGTCGGGCGTCCCGAAGCGCGAGGTCGGCGCGTAGTAGCCGGACACCTGGTAGCCCCAGGATCCGGAGTACGGATGCTCCGCGACCGGCATCAGCTCGATGTGCGTGAACCCCAGATCCCGGACGTGCGCGACCAGCCGCTCCGCGATCGCGCGATACCCGGCCTCGCCGTCCGCGTCCATTCCCTTCGCCCACGCGCCGAGGTGGACCTCGTACGCCGCGAGCGGAGCCCGCGCGAGGTCGGCGCTTCGCCGCGCCGACATCCATGCCGCGTCGTCCCACACGTACGAGGACGCGGTGACGCGCGACGCGCTCTCCGGCGGTCGCTCCATCTCGCGCGCCATCGGATCGGTCTTGATGCGGAGCATCCCCTCCCGGGTCTTGATCTCGAACTTGTAGAGGGCGCCGGCCCCGACGCCGGGGACGAACAGCTCGAAGACGCCGGAGCCGAAGAGGCGCCTCATCGGGAAGACCGATCCGTCCCACCGCGAGAAATCCCCGACCACGGAGACGCGGCGCGCGTTCGGCGCCCAGACGGAGAACGACACGCCCTCCACGCCGTCGATCGTCCGGACGTGCGCCCCCAGCGCCTCCCAGAGGCGCCGGTGGGTCCCCTCGTGGAAGAGATGGACGTCCATCTCCCCCACCGTCGGCGGGAAACGGTACGGATCGTCGCGCTCCCACACCCCACCGTCCTGGTACTCGAAGCGGAGGCGGTACGGCTCCTTCGCCTGCGACCCGGGGAGGAACGCCTCGAACAGGCCGCCGCCGAGGGGCGTCATCGCGACGGCCCGGCCTCCGGCGAGGAGGTCGCACGACCGCGCGTCGCGGTGGAAGGCTCGGACCGCGATCCCGTCGCCACCCGCGCCCCGCGCCGGGTGGGGGCCGAGGATGCGATGCGGCTCGTCGTGGTCGCCGGCGATCAGCAGGGAGACGTCGGCGCGATCGAGCGAGGGATCGTCGAGCATGAACGAAGTATTATGGGTCATGATCACCGGGGCCCACGTCATCGTCTACTCCGAGGACGCGGAGGCCGACCGCGCGTTCTTCCGCGACGTGCTCGGCTGGGCGAACGTCGATGCCGGCCGCGGCTGGCTGATCTTCGCGCTCCCTCCGGCCGAGGTCGCGGTCCATCCCGACGACGAGAACGACCGGCACGAGCTCTATCTGATGTGCGACGACCTGAAGGCGACGATCGCCGCCCTCGAGAAGAAGGGGATCGCCTTCGAGAAGCCGGTCGAGGAGCCCTGGGGGACTCTGACGCGTCTGACGCTGCCGGGCGGGGGCCGCCTCGGGATCTACCAGCCGAAGCATCCCGTAGCGGCCGGGCGCTGATCCGGGGATAATCTCCCGCTCGTCGGGGGTTCCTCAAAACTCGGGAGATCGTCCATGTCGCCTCGCGCCGTCATGCTCGCGCTCGCCGTCTGCGCGGCCGCCGCCCTACCCGCCGTCGCCACGGAGCCGGCCAAGCTCCTCCGATTCCCGGACGTCCAGGGGGACCAGGTCGCCTTCTGCTATGCGGGAGACATCTGGAAAGTGTCGCTCAAGGGAGGGATGGCGGTCCGCCTGACGGCGCATCCCGGCGTCGAGGTCTTTCCCCGGTTCTCGCCGGACGGGAAGTGGATCGCGTTCACCGGACAGTACGACGGCGACGAGCAGGTCTACGTCATCCCGTCCGAGGGGGGCGCGCCGAAGAAGCTGACCTACTACCCGGCGGAAGGCCCGCTCTCGCCTCGCTGGGGGTACGACAGCATCGTCTACGGCTGGACCCCCGACGGACACTCGATCCTCTTCCGCTCGCTGCGCTACGGCTACCCCGAGCATCCGGGCCATCTCTACACGGTCGATCGCGAGGGGGGGCCCGCGCGCGCCCTCCCGATGCCCCGGGCGGGGGCCGGCGACTTCTCGCCGGACGGCAAGCGGCTCGTCTACTCCCCGCTCTGGCGGGACTTCCGGACCTGGAAGCGCTACCAGGGCGGTTGGGCTCAGGACCTCTACGTCTACGATCTGGCGACCAACGAGACGAAGATCGTGGCGCCGAGCAAGCGGACCGAGCGCGACCCGATGTGGATCGGCGACGCGATCTACTTCCTCTCCGACCGGACCGGGACCCTGAACCTGTTCAAGTCGGACCTCAAGTCGGGCGCGGTGACGCAGCTCACCAAGAGCGACACCTGGGACCTCCGCTGGGCCTCCTCCGACAACAAGGGAACGATCGTCTTCGAGCGCGCGGGGGAGCTGGTCGCCTTCGACGTGGCGAAGGGGACCGAGTCCCCGATCGAGATCATGGTCCCCGATGATGGACTGTGGGACAGGGCGTCGCGCGTCTCCGCGGCGGGGAACATCGAGGACTTCGACCTCTCGCCCAAGGCGCAGCGCGCGCTCTTCGCCGCCCGGGGGGACATCTTCACCGCGCCCATCGAGCACGGCCCCACGCGCAACCTGACGCATTCCTCCAACGCGCACGACCGCGCCCCGGCCTGGTCCCCGGACGGGAAGACGATCGTCTTCATCTCGGACCTCGACGGCGAAGAGGAGCTCTACACCGTCCCGCAGGACGGCTCCGCGCCGCCGAAGACGCTGACGAAGGGGCACCAGGCCCGCCTGTACCGGCCCGTCTTCTCGAACGACGGGAAGCGGGTCGCCTACTCGGACAAGGAGGGCCGCATCTACGTCGTGACCCTCGCCGGGGGGGCCGAGGTCGAGGTCGCGAACGAGCGGAACTTCCAGGTGACCGACTACGCCTGGTCCCCGTGCGGGCAGTGGCTCGCGTTCTCGCTGTCCCAGAAGAACGGGAACTACGCCCTCTACATCTGGGGGGTCGGCGACGGCAAGACCCGAAAGGTCACCGAGGGACTCTTCAGCGAGCACAACCCGGCCTGGGACCCCGAGGGGAAGTACCTCTGGTACCTGTCCGAGCGCGACTACCAGCCGCAGATCTCCTCCGTCGAGTGGAACTTCGCGACCAACCGCATGACCGGGATCTTCGCGCTCGCGCTCCGCCGCGATGTCGCGAACCCCTTCGCCCCCCAGTCCGACGAGGTCAACGCCGACGAGGACAAGAAGAAGGACGACGAGAAGAAGTCGGCGGAGGAGGACAAGGGGAAGGGGAAGGACAAGGACGACGAGAAGGACAAGGACGCGAAGAAGGCGAAGGACGAGGAGAAGCCCAAGCCGCCGACGAAGATCGACTTCGACGGGCTCGGCGCCCGCGTCTCCCGCGTCCCGCTCGAGGGCGACAACTTCGGCGGGCTCTCCGCGACCAAGGGTTACCTCCTCTACGTGAAGTCGGACGCCGGGTATTACGGCCGCGCGGCGGAGCACAAGCCGCACCTCCGCATCTACGACCTCGAGAAGCGCAAGGAGACGACGCTCGTCGAGGACGGCGGAAGCTACGCCCTCTCCTTCGACGGCAAGAAGGTCCTCGTCGGCGGAGAAGGGGGCTACGCGCTGTACGACGCGACCCCGTCGGGGAAGGACTCGAAGAAGGCGGTCTCCACCGGCGGGCTGGTCGTCGACCGCCTGCCGAAGGAGGAGTGGGCGAACATCTTCAACGAGGTCTGGCGGCGGTATCGCGACTTCTTCTACGTCGAGAACATGCACGGCTACGACTGGAAGGCGCTGCGCGACCAGTACCTGCCGCTGGTTCGCTACGTCGGCCACCGCTCCGACCTCAACTACCTGATCGGCGAGATGATCTCGGAGCT
>Ga0075428_100005950_pt1 | contig 13556 bp, 14 predicted proteins | sample RhiMetdeltSRZDD2_FD_75291 | JGI IMG/M metagenome (GOLD analysis project Ga0075428, IMG submission 75291) | Populus rhizosphere microbial communities from Tennessee, USA - Rhizosphere MetaG P. deltoides SRZDD2 | ecosystem: Host-associated > Plants > Roots > Rhizosphere > Soil | place: USA...
TCCGATCTTCGAGCAACGAACCACGAACCACGGACTACGGGTGTACAACCTGCACCGTGTAATTGATCGGTGCATCCGTCGGCACAATCCCCTGCGAATCGAACAGCCTGACACAAAGACTGCTGGGGGCGACGACCGTACCGGTCAGAGCGGCTGACGTGGTCGCCAGGTTGTTCAGCATGGTCACGGTGCACACTGAACCGTCCCAGGTGCCCATTCCAAAACCGAACGAGGGTGAACTCGAGGGATCGACGCCAGTGATCGTGGCGGTCACGGATCCGGCGGCCGAGGCGATGAACGGGTGGACCACCGATCCGTTCAGACTAACGGTGCCTGTGAAGGTGTCGGTAACCGGGTTCGGCGGCGTGGGGAGCGTTGGCGAATCGCCATTGTCACAAGCCCCAGAGAACAGCAAGGGCACTACCAGCAACAAGAACCTGACCTTCGCCACGTAACGCATTCAGTCTCCTTGAAACATCGGCCGACGGCCAGCAGGCTGGCTCTTCCAGACGGCCGAATCCCCTATTGTACTTTGATAGACTGACGAACTGACGGACGGTTTGGCCGGATTGGGTCCGGCTAGAGCCGGACACCGCGAGGGTCCGGCTAAAGCCGGACGCCACGAGGGTCCGGCTAAAGCCGGACGCCACGATGGTCCGGCTAAAGTCGGGCGCTACGAGGGTCCGGCTTTCCGAGGTTCAACACACCCGCCTGCATGAGCAGAATCGGCTTGATCGCCGGCAACGGGACGTTTCCGTTTCTGGCTTTGCGAGGCGCCCGCAGCCTGGGCCACGACGTCACCATCGTCGCCGTCAAGGAAGAGGCGTACCCGGAGCTGGAAGGGGAAGCGAGGTTGGCCGGGGCCGATCTTCACTGGGTTTCGCTCGGCCATCTTGGCCGCTGCATCAAGATCCTGCGGGCAGCCGGGATCACACAGGCCGTCATGGCCGGGCAGGTCAAGCACGTCAAGATCTTCTCGGGCATCATTCCGGATCTCACGTTGTTGTCGGTCCTGACGAAGCTGAAGGCGCGGAACACCGATGCGTTGATTTCAGCCGTGGCCGATGTGATGCGCGGGGAAGGCATCGAGCTGCTGGACTCGACGGTGTTCCTCGAGCCGTTGCTGGCGCGTGAGGGCGTGCTCACCGAACGCGCACCCGGCGACGACGAGCGGGCCGATTTCGAATTCGGGTACCGGATGGCCGACACCATCGCCGGCCTCGACATCGGTCAGACGATTGCCGTCAAACAGAAGGCGGTGGTCGCCGTCGAAGCGATGGAGGGGACGGACGAAGTGATCGCGAGGGCTGGCCATCTCGCAGGCCCCGGAGTGCGAGTCGTGAAGGTCGCGAAGCCGAACCAGGACATGCGGTTCGATGTGCCGGTCGTGGGGCTGGCGACGATCGACGCGATGCGCGCAGCAGGCGCCTCGGCGTTGTCGATCGACGCCAGGCGTACGTTGATGCTGGACGGCGAGCGGCTGCTGGCCTCCGCCAGCGCCGCTGGCATCACGATCGTCGGCCGTCCCCTGCACGAGCAGCGAGGCGCGAGCAGGCATGAGTGAGGCCTACCGCGTCGCGGTCATCGGTGTCGGGCACCTCGGTCGCCACCATGCCCGGATCCTCTCCTCACTCGACGGCGTGTCGCTCACGGGCGTCGTGGACGTGCTGCCGGATCGCGCAGCGGAAGTCGCTGCTTCCGCGGGTACGACCGCGTTCACCGAGAGCCGTCAGGTCCTCGATCGAGTGGATGCCGTCACGGTCGCCGTACCGACCGAACTGCATCGCGACATCGCTCTGCCTTTTCTCGAGCGCGGGATTTCGGTCATGGTCGAGAAGCCGCTGGCCCGGTCGCTTGCGGAGGCCGACGAGCTGATCGCGGCCGCGCGTGCGTCGGGCGCGACGCTGGGCGTTGGGCACACCGAGCGTTACAACCCCGCCGTCACGGCCGTTCTGCCGCTGGTGACGACACCGCGATTCATCGAGGTCCATCGGCTGGGCGTGTTTCCTGAGCGCAGCCTCGATATCGACGTCATCTTCGATTTGATGATCCACGACCTGGACATCATCCTCGCTATGGTGAGATCCGACGTCGCTTCCATCGAGGCGGTTGGCGTGCCGGTGCTCACGCCGAGGTACGATATTGCAAATGCCCGGCTTCGCTTTGCGTCGGGCTGCATTGCCAACGTGACGGCCAGCCGGATCAGCCGCGAGCGGGTCAGGAAGATCCGATTCTTTCAGCCGGATTCCTACCTGTCGATCGACTACGCGGCGCAGGAGGTCGAAGGCTGGCGGCTCGTTCGACGAGACGGCGCGAAGCCCTCGATTCAGGGCGGGCCGATCCCCGTCGAGCGGGACGAACCACTCCGGCGCGAGCTACGCGACTTCGTGGATGCCTCGCGCGCCAGAAGGTCACCGCTGGTCGATGGCGGTGCTGGTCGCCGAGCGCTCGAACTGGCAACCCAGATCGCGCAAAAAATGGAAAGCGTGTGAGCGTGTTCAAAAACCTCAACGAGTTTATCGCGACGCTCGACAAAGAGCGGGAGCTCGCCCGCATCCAGGAGCCGGTCAGCCCCGAGCTCGAGATTTGCGCCATCACCGATCGCGTGTCGAAATCGTCGGGTGGAGGCCCCGGCCTGTTGTTCGAGCGGCCCACCGGGTTCGACATGCCGGTGGCCATCAACCTGTTCGGCTCGATGCGCCGGATCTGCATGGCGCTTGGCGTCGCCTCGCTGGACGATCTGGCGCGCGAAGTCGAAGAGCTGTCGACGCCGAAAGTGCCTGGCGGCCTCGTCGATGCGCTGAAGATGCTGCCGGTGGTGAATCGCCTGCGCGACCTGATGCCGAAGACGGTGACCGACGCGCCATGCCAGGAGGTGGTGCGGAAGGATGGCACGCTCGACGATTATCCAATCCTGAAATGCTGGCCGGAGGACGGCGGACGTTACATCACGCTCCCTCTCGTCTTCACGCGAGACCCCGAGAGCGGTGTCCGGAACATCGGAACGTATCGCATGCAGGTCTACGACGGGCGAACGACCGGCATGCACTGGCAGCGGCACAAGGGCGGCGCCCAGCACCACCGTGTGGCCGAGCGGCTCGGCAAGCGCCTGCCGGTCGCCGTGGCGCTCGGTCCTGATCCTGCGCTGGCCTACTCGGCGACTGCACCGATGCCGGAAGGGCTCGACGAGCTGATGCTCGCTGGATTCCTCCGTCGAGAGCGGGTCGAGATGGTGAAGTGCGTTACAGTGGATCTCGAGGTCCCGGCAAACTCTCAGATCGTGCTCGAGGGATATGTCGAACCGGGCGAGCGCCGCCGGGAAGGGCCCTTCGGCGACCACACGGGCTTCTATTCTCACCCGGACGACTATCCGGTGTTTCACATCACCTGCATCACGCAGCGCAAGAAACCGATCTACCTGACCACGGTCGTCGGGATACCTCCGATGGAGGATTACTACCTCGGGAAAGCGAGCGAGCGGATCTTCCTGCCGCTGATCCGGAAGACGCTGCCCGAGATTGTCGACATGCACTTTCCGGCGCCCGGCATCTTTCACAACATCGTGATCATCTCGATCGACAAGCGCTACCCCGGCCACGCGCGCAAGATCATGAACGCGGTGTGGGGCCTCGGGCAGCTGATGTTCTCGAAGACCGTGATCGTAGTGGACAAGGATGTCGACGTTCAGAACGAAGCAGAAGTTGCGTGGATCGTCGGCACGCACTACGACCCTGAACGTGACGTGCAGTTCACGCGTGGACCCGTGGACGACCTCGAGGACGCCAGCGATCTGCCGGCGTACGGGAGCAAGATGGGAATCGATGCCACGCGGAAGTGGCCGTCCGAGGGGTTCAAGCGGCCGTGGCCGAAGCGAATCGTGACCGACCCGCAGTCGGTCCGGAAGGCTGAAGAGATCTGGCAGAAGATCGGCAAAGGATGGAGGGCATGACGCTCGACGCTGTCGCAGATCGCCTCTCGCGCGGAGACCTGCTGAGCGAGACCGATGCGCGAGCCATCCTGGGCACGCACGACCTCATTGCCGTGGCAACCCTGGCGGACGAGGTTCGACGTCAGAAGCGCGGCGGCGAGACGATGTTCGTGCGCGTGCTCGATGTCCATGCCGATGCGGTTCCGTCGAGCCTTCCTGGTGCCGTCAGCGCAGGGGAGCTCAGAATTGTCGGGAAGCCCGCGAGCGAGGCTGATGCGCTGGCCGCCGTTCGTGCCGTGTCGGCGCTGGCCGGCAAGACACCCGTCACCGGGTTTTCAATCGCCCATCTTGCGTCCCTGTCGTCATCGTCCGCGGCGTTTGAGCGCCTGTGCAGCGGGCTGAAAGACGCAGGTCTTTCCGCGGTTGCCGAAGTCGCGATCGACGAGATCGATGGACTCGATGACCTTACCGGCGCCATCGGTGCCGCCAGGGACAGTGGTCTCCTCGTACTTCGCATAACGGTTTCGACGCTCGCGGAAGGCCAGCGGGTATCGATCATCGAGCGGGCCCGGACGCTTCAACAGGTCCTTGGAGGGTTTTACGCCTTCGCGCCGCTGCCACGCGTCACGTCTGTGTCGGCGCCCACGACCGGGTACGACGACGTGAAGCAGGTGGCGCTGGCGAGGCTCATGGTGCCGGGAATCGACTCGATCCAGGTTGACTGGTCGCTCTACGGGCCCAAGCTGGCCCAGGTGGCGCTGACCATGGGCGCCGACGACGTGGATGCCGTGGCGGCGTTCGAGGTGGAGAACCTCGGGCATCGTCGCAGCGCGGTCGAGGAGATTACGCGGAACATCCGGGCGGCGTCGCTGGAACCTGTCGAACGCGACGCCCTGTTCAAGAGGATCCTCGTTTGATGGTCAGGCTTGGAGCTGTCGACTATCTGAATGCGCGACCGCTCGTGTACGGCCTCGAGATGCGGACCGATATCTTTTCGCTCCGCTTTGACGTCCCTTCGAAGTGCGCGGCGCTGCTGCACGAAGGCTCGATTGACGTCGGCATGATCCCGTCGATCGAGTACCTGCGCGGCCACGAGCCGTACCTGATCGTGCCCGGCTCGGGCATCATCTCGAACGGGCCCGTCGCATCTGTCGCGTTGTTCAGCACGAAGCCGGTGACCCAGATCCGATCGGTGGCCGCCGACACGAGCTCGCGAACGTCGAACGGGCTGTTGCGGGTGCTGTGCTACGAAGCCTTCGGCGTGGATCCGTCGTTCGTGCCGATGCCGCCGAAGATCGACGAGATGCTCACCGCCTGCGACGCGGCGTTGCTGATAGGCGATCCGGCGCTCTACCTCGATCCGGCGTCGAGAGGCTTGCTGAAAATCGATCTCGGCCAGGAATGGACAACGCTGACCGGGTTGCCGTTCGTGTGGGCGTTCTGGGCAGGACGCCCGGATGCGCTCTCGGCCGACGCGATTCGCGTGCTCACCGAGGCTCGCGATGCCGGCGTCGCGGCGTCCGATGCCATTGCGGACACTTACTGCGGCCCCGAGCGCGCCGCCCTCGGCCGCGCGTACTTGAGGGACAATATCAAGTACATGCTCGGGGAGCGGGAAGCGGCGGGCCTCACGCACTACTACGAGCTGGCGGCGGCGCATGATGTCGTGGAATCCACGAAGCCGTTCGTCTTCTATTGAACCCTGAACGCCGTGACGCGATGGCGATAACCCGAATCTCTGCGAAGGTCCGAGAGGGCGGACGGCTGAACCCGTCCGAGGCCCTGGAGCTGTACGTGAACGCTCCCACCAGCCTCCTCGGCCAGCTTGCCGACCAGTTCCGCGCGCGCCGGCATCCCGGCGGCATCGTCACTTACATCATCGACCGCAACGTCAACTACACGAACGTGTGCGTAGCGCGCTGCAACTTCTGCGCGTTCTACCGTCCGGTTGGATCCGCCGAAGGCTACGTGCTCGGGTTCGAGGAGATCTTCCGCAAGATCGACGAAACGATCGCTGTTGGCGGCGGCCAGCTTCTTCTGCAGGGCGGACACAACCCGGATCTGCCGCTGGAGTGGTACGAAGATCTCTTTCGCGCCGTGAAGGGGCAATATCCGGATTTCAGACTGCACGCCCTGTCGCCGCCTGAAGTCATTCACCTGTCGCGGCTCTCGCGGCTCCCTGTACCACAGGTGATCGAGCGGTTGATCGCCGCCGGCCTCGACAGCATTCCCGGTGGCGGCGCGGAGATCCTCGTCGATCGCGTTCGCAAGCTGCTCAACTGCTACGGGAAGGCCACTGCTGATGAATGGCTTGACGTCATGCGTCACGCGCACATCGCCGGGCTCCGCACGACGGCGACGATGATGTACGGGACCGTGGAAACGATGGAGGAACGGCTCGAACACCTCTTCCGGTTGCGCGAGGTCCAGGACGAGACGGGCGGCTTCACCGCGTTCATCGCCTGGAGTTATCAGCCCGAACACACCGAGCTTGGTGGCGGCGAGGCGACGGGGATCGACTATCTGCGGACGCTGGCCATCAGCCGTCTAGTACTCGACAACTTCGACAACTTGCAGTCGTCGTGGGTCACGCAGGGCGGCAAGGTCGGACAGTTGAGCCTGGCCTTCGGTGCCAACGACATGGGCAGCGTGATGATCGAGGAGAACGTCGTGCGCGCAGCGGGCGCCAGCTACTGCATGGACGAGATCGAGATCGTCCGCAACATCGAGAACGCCGGATTCGTGCCGAAGCGTCGCAACATGCACTACCAGATCCTCGGCGACCCGATCTTCCGCGAGCGAGCCGTGCCTCGCATGCTGGAGCTGGCCGTCGCTCGGGCGGATGGTGACACATCGCGGCCACCCGAGATCAATCGGTACGCGGCGAGGAGCGCCGTCGAAAAGAAGGCGCGGACAACTCCTTGATCGTCCACCGCGCCGCGTGGGTGTTGCCCATCGCGTCGGCGCCAGTTAGGAACGGCTGGGTGGCTGTCGAACAGGGGAGGGTCGTCGCCGTTGGCGGGCCCTCCGCCTTCGCGCCTTCGGCGCTTCGGCGGGACAGGCCTGATCGGGAGGAGCGCGTAGCGCCTTCAGGTGAGTCTTGGGCAATTCTCCCGGGGCTGGTCAACGCCCACACGCACCTCGAGCTGTCCTGGTTGCGGGGGAAAATCCGGCCGGCCGAATCAATGCCAGCATGGGTCGGCGGACTGTTGGCCCATCGCCGCAACGCTGCCGATCCGCCGGAACCGATCGCCGAAGCCATCACTGAGCTCCGCATGACGGGCACCGCGCTGGTTGGCGACGTGACCAACTCCCTCGCGTGCTATGACGTGCTCGCTGACAGCGACATCTCGGCGGCAGTCTTTCACGAGCTTCTCGGGTTCCGCGTGTCCGACGCCGCTTCGGTCGTCGCGGAGGCGAAAAACCGGCTGGTGCAGTTGACGCCTTACGAGTGGTTGCGGCCCGTTCTCGTGCCGCATGCGCCGTATTCGGTCGACCCGGATCTGATTCGCGCGATCGGTCAATCCGACCAGCACCATCCGTTGAGCATGCATCTCGGCGAGTCTCGTGAGGAGGTCCAGTTCCTTCACGATGGCTCGGGGCCGTGGCGCGCGTTGATCGAGATGCTCGGGGCCTGGACCGACACCTGGCAGCCGCCCGGCTGTGGTCCTGTCGAGTACGTCGCCCGGCTGGGGCTGGTGAACGATCGGCTGATTGCCGTGCACGGCGTTCAGTTCACCGACGCGGAACTCGCACGCCTGGCTGCCGCCGGGGCCACCGTCGTCACGTGCCCGCGCAGCAACCGATGGACCGGTGCAGGCACGCCGCCTGTCGAGCGCTTCTATGCTTCCGGCGTGCGCATCGCAATCGGAACCGACAGCCTCGCCAGTGTGGAGGATCTCAATCTGTTCCACGAGATGGCGGCCGTCAGGCGCCTCGCGCCCTCGGTTGCCGCGTCCCGAAGATTGCGCAGTGCGACGCTCGATGGCGCCGAAGCCCTCGGGTTCGGACGCGATTTCGGGTCGATCGAGGCGGGAAAACGCGCGGCGTTGATCGCCGTGCGGGTGCCGGGCGGTGTCGTGGATGTGGAAGAATACCTGGTTGGAGGCATCGCGCCCGAGCAGGTTCGGTGGCTGGAGGCAGACTGATCGACTCATGACGGCGTCAGTGGAGAGGCTCAGGACGTACGGCGCGTTCGTTCGGTTCAGCCACAGCGTCTTTGCGCTGCCGTTCGCGCTGACCGGCGCGCTCCTGGCCCTGCATCGGCAAGGTGCCTGGGGCTGGGACTACGTGTCGTGGCGCATTCTCTGGATCGTGGTCGCGATGGTGGCTGCGAGAAGCGCCGCCATGGGCTTCAATCGTCTTGTGGATGCCCGGTACGACGCCCTTAACCCACGCACCGCCATGCGCGAGTTGCCGCGCGGGGCGATGACGCGTCCCGAGGCCGTGTTGTTCGTCACGATCGCCTCGGCGGTCTTCGTGTTCGCCGCCTGGAAGCTGTCTCCGCTTTGTTTCGCGCTGTCGCCGGTTGCGCTGGCGATTGTCTTCTGGTACTCGCTCGCGAAGCGCGTCACCAGCTATACGCAGTTGTTCCTCGGTCTGGCGATGGCCGTGGCGCCGGTCGGCGGATGGCTCGCCGCGGGCGGTCGCGGCGGCTGGGAGCCCTGGCTGCTGGCGATCGCCATTGGCACCTGGGTCGGGGGCTTCGACGTGCTCTATGCATGCCAGGACCTCGAGTTCGATCGCGCGCATGGCCTCCGCTCGATCCCGGTCCGCTTCGGCGTGGCGCGTGCGCTCGTGATCTCGCGCGCCATGCATGTAATCACCGTCCTCTGCCTGGCCGCGCTGGCGTTCGTCGCAAACCTCGGCCTGGTCTATCTCGCCGGCGTGGCCGGCGTCGCCGCGCTCCTGGTGCTGGAGCAGTCGATGGTGTCCGAACACGACCTGTCGCAGGTCAAGCGCGCGTTCGACCTCAATGGGTATGTGGGGATTCTGTATTTCGTGTCGACTGCGGCGGCGGTATATCTGGTGAACTGACGATAGGACGGAGGGGACGGAGGACACGGAACGAGCTTCAAAAACGGAGACACGGAGACACGGAGGGCGATCGGCCGCGCGCGTGCGCCAGGCGGAGCCAGGCTGCCGTTCGCCTTCGCGGAGCCGATCGCTCGCCGCGCGAGCGCGGCGACTTCGGCTTGAGAGCCAAAGTCCACAGCACAACCGAACGAAACGAAAAGAACTCCGTGTCTCCGTTTCTCCGAGTTGAAGCTTGGTCCGTGTCCTCCGTCTCCTCCCTGGCTCGGATATCATCCACCCATGAAACGCACGATCGCCATCGCGATTACCGGTGCCAGCGGGGCACTCTATGCCACGCGCACGATGGCTGCGTTGCTCGAGCGCGGCTGCCATCTCGAGCTGATCGTGTCGGACTACGGAAAGCGGTTGCTGCGGGACGAGCTGGGCGAACAGGCAGCGATCGACAAGCTGCTCCCGTACCTGGAATCGTCTTATGGCGAGAACGTCCGCAACGGCACGTTCACGCTGTACAGCAACAAGGATCTGGGCGCCAGGATCGCGAGCGGCAGCCAGAATTGTGACTCGATGGTGGTCGTGCCGTGCTCGATGAAGACGCTCGCGGGCATCGCGCACGGGTTGTCGCGCAACCTCGTCGAGCGGGCCGCCGACGTGATGCTCAAGGAGCGGCGCATGCTCATCATCGTGCCCCGTGAGACACCCATGAGCCTGCCGCAGCTGCGCAACATGGTGCTCTGCGCCGAAGCGGGAGCGATGATCATGCCGGCGATGCCCGGCTTCTATCAGATGCCGCAGACCCTCGAGGATCTCTCCAACTTCATGGCGGGGAAGATTCTCTCCGCGCTCGGCTTTCAGCACGAGCTGTACCCCGCATGGAAGGGGTGATGCCGTCCGCGCCCGACAAGACGCCGTCGCGCATCGCCGGGATGTTCGACGCGATTGCCCCTCGCTATGATCTCCTGAACCACCTGCTCAGTGCCGGACTCGACCGCCGCTGGCGCGAGCGTGCCGTCGACGCGCTGGAGCTGAAGCCAGGCACGCGCGTGCTCGACCTCTGCACGGGGACCGCTGATGTGGCCATCGCTGCGGCGCGGCGCGCAACGAAGCCGTCGATTGTCGGGATCGACTTCGCTGGGACGATGCTCGTCCTGGGCCTGCAGAAGGTGCGCGATCAACAACTCGACCGGCAGATTCAACTGGTCCGAGGTGACGCCACGCGCATCCCTGTCGCGGACGGGACGTGTCAGGCGGCCACCATTGGCTTCGGGATTCGGAACGTTGCCGAGCCGGAAAAAGCCATCGCCGAGCTCGCGCGCGTGCTCGAGACGGGAAGCCGGCTCGCCATCCTCGAGTTTGGTGCCCCTCGCGTCCCCGGGATCCGGACGATGTACGACTGGTATTTTCGCTACCTCCTGCCGCTCGTCGGCAGGGCCGTTTCGAAGCACCAGAGTGCCTACTCGTACCTGCCGGCGTCAGTGACGAGCTTTCCACCACCCGCCGAGTTCGCGCGCATCCTCTCCGCGCACGGGTTCAAGGACGTCGAACCCGTCCCTCTGACCTTCGGCATCGTCTATCTCTACGTCGCGATCCGCGCCTGAGGTCGCCCCCGAAGCGTCCGGTTTTGGCCGGACCTTGCCAGGTGTTGGGTGCCCGGACCGGAGCCGCAGTGGTCGAGGTTCCAATGCTGTTATACTCGGTAAGTTCCTGATGTACTTCAATTTCGAGGAGGATCGACCGGACACGCCGACGATCGCGCGGCCGATTTCGGCTCGCGAAGGCGTCATGCTGTCGATCATCCTGCACCTGGTTGCAGTCATCTTCATACTGGTGCTGCCGACACTGCCGTTCGTCCAAGAGGCGGAGGCCAAGCGTCAGCAGGCACTCGAAGAGCAGCGTCGTCTGGAACAAGAGCGGATGCGGGAAAACGCACGGTTCGTCTTCGTGCAGCCGCGCATCGAGCGGCCCGCGCCGCCGCCCCCGCGGGCGGAGCTATCCGATCTGGATCGTCAGGCACGGACCGTCGAACGCGCGCCGAAGCCGACCAATCCGCTGCCTTTCTCGCGCGGCAACTCGCCGGAACGAATCGACTCGCCGGCGCCGCCCGAGCCTGTGCGGCCGCAGCCTGAGCCGGCGGCCGCGCCGCCGCCGCAGCCTGTCGAAGATCCGACACGTCAGGGGCTGACGCTGCCGAACGCCCAGAACGGGGCTGAAGCGCGGGCGTCGGAGATCGAACGGCAGCAGGCCCAGAAGCCCGCGACCGGAGTGATCGCTGACGCCATCCGCAACGTGCAGAAGTACGTACAGCGGGAAGGATTCGTCAATCTCGAGGGAGGCGCGAATCAGGAGTTCGCGCCGTTCATCCAGTTCGATACGAAAGGCGTCGAGTTCGGACCCTGGCTGCGGCGGTTCATCGCGCAGATTCGAGCCAACTGGTTCATCCCTTACGCCGCCATGTCGATGCGCGGCCATGTCGTGGTCACGTTCAACGTGCACAAGGACGGACGGATCACCGATGTCGCGGTGCTGAAGCCGTCGCGGATCGATGCGTTCACGAAGTCCGCAGGGAACGCCATCTTGGCATCTAATCCCACTGTGCCTCTGCCTACTGAATACCCTGAGGACCGTGCGTTCTTCACGGTGACGTTCTTCTTCAACGAAACTCCGGATCGATGACAACGCGGATCCCTGCTCGCTCGAACGGGACGCGGATGCCCGCGGATCGTTGGAACGGGACGCGGATCACGGCAGATCATCGCGGATCGTTTTCTCCGAGGCGACGTCCGACGCGGACACAGCAGATTGGCCTGCTTGTCGTACTGGCCCTGCTAGCCGCGCTGGCGGTGGCGCGTGTCGTCGCCGGCTGACGCCCGGCCGCTGCTGGTCGCCATCCTCGGGCCGACCGCGACTGGGAAGAGCACGCTGGGAATCGCGCTGGCGCGACAGTTCGACGGAGAGGTCGTCAGCTGCGATTCGACCGCGGTCTATCGCGGTTTCGACATCGGGACGGACAAGGTCCCGGATGAGGAGCGCGCCGGCGTTCCTCACCATCTCGTCGACGTCGCGGATCCGACCGAGGAATACTCAGCCGCGCGATATGCCCGCGAAGCATCAGCGGCGATCCGGGGCATCACTGGACGCGGCCGCCTTCCCATCCTCGTCGGCGGCACGGGGCTCTACTACCGCGCGTTGACCAGAGGGCTGTTCGACGGCCCCGGGCGTGACACGGCCCTTCGAGCGCGATTCGAACGCGTCGCGGATCGAAAGGGGAGCGAGCGCCTGCACACGATGCTGCAGCGCGTGGATGCGGCATCCGCCGACCGCATTCAGCCGCGCGATCGCAAGCGTCTGATCCGCGCGCTCGAGGTGTTTCACGTCACCGGGCGGCCGCTGACCGACCACTTTGCCGAAACCCGCTCGGCCATTCCCGAATACGACGTCCTGCCCTTCGGCCTTCGCATTCCAGCCGAGATGACCGCGGAGCGCGTGGCGCGCCGTGTCGATGCGCAGTTCGAGCGGGGCCTGCTCGACGAGATCCGTAATCTGCTGGCGTCCGGCGTGCCGGAACATGCGCATCCATTCACGGGGCTGGTCTATCGACAGGCGCTCGAACACCTCCACGGCGCGCGCAGCGAGGCCGCCACGCGCGAACTCATCGTGCGCGAGAACCGCCGCTATGCGCGCCGGCAGTTGATCTGGTTCAGGAAAGAGCCTAATCTACAGTGGATTTACGCCGCGGGCGAGAGCGAGGCGACTCGAGACGAGGTCGTGCGAGCTGTCGCGGCGAGGGAGACAAGCCGTAATGCCCCAAACACGTGAGTCGAAACCTGCAGCCGCGCAGCCAAACATTCAGGATGTGTTCCTGAACTACGCGCGTCGCGAACGGCTGCCGGTGCAGATCAGGCTCATGGACGGGTCCGACTTCGAGGGCCGCGTCAAGAACTTCGATCGTTTTGCCGTCATCGTCGAGCACAACGGTTCCGATCACATGATCTTCAAGCACGCAATCGCCACGATTCGCTCCCCGCGTGCGATGAGCAACTACTACTCCAGCCACGAGGGCTGATCGCCGCACGATGGCCGCCTCGTCAGACGCGCTCGGCGGTCGGCGGCCGGATCGCGTCGTCCTGATCGTCCTCGACAGCGTCGGCATTGGCGAGCTGCCGGACGCCGCCTCCTACGGCGACGAAGGCAGCAACACCGTGGGTAATATCGCCCTCAGCGTCGGCCTGCGCGTACCGACGCTTCGCCGCCTCGGCCTCGGGCGGCTGGTCAGCCTTCCAGAGTCGCCCCCGGACGAAGTCCCGCTCGGTGCGTTTGGCCGCATGGTCGAGTCGTCGCCGGGCAAGGACTCGGTGACCGGGCACTGGGAGCTGATGGGGCTGGTTCTCGAGCGCCCCTTCCCGGTGTTCCCCAACGGCTTTCCGCCATCGCTGATCGCCGAATTCGAGAGAAGGATTGGACGGAGCACGCTCGGCAACGTCGTGGCCTCCGGCACAGCAGTGATCGATCAGCTGGGGCCCGAGCACATCCGAACGGGATCTCCAATCGTCTACACATCGGCAGACAGCGTCTTCCAGATCGCCGCGCACGAAGA
>Ga0075428_100005951_pt1 | contig 13555 bp, 19 predicted proteins | sample RhiMetdeltSRZDD2_FD_75291 | JGI IMG/M metagenome (GOLD analysis project Ga0075428, IMG submission 75291) | Populus rhizosphere microbial communities from Tennessee, USA - Rhizosphere MetaG P. deltoides SRZDD2 | ecosystem: Host-associated > Plants > Roots > Rhizosphere > Soil | place: USA...
AAAGGTCGCGCCCATATGCGGCCGATGCGATCTCGGCCAGCCCCCAGAGCGCGGTACTGACACTCAGCCCCTGCCCCGCCTCTCGGCGTCGGCGCGCCGGATGCGCTCGGCCACGCGCTCGCGTTGACTGCGGGAGTTCACTTCGCCGCGGCTGGTGCACATTACGCAGTCGCACATCCATGGCGCCTTGCCCTTCGCTTCGGGGAAGTAGCGCCAGCCGAAGGCCCGTGGCAGGGCACGTACCCGCACGATCTCGCGCGGCAACACCCGGCGCGGCAGCATGATCTCGTAACCGCGAGGATCGGATCTGTTGCGGATATAGCCGACCGCCTCAGCGGCAGTCATGGACTGCTGTTGCTCGCGGTAATGCCTGGCAAACACGATCTCGCGGTCCGGTACGCGGAAATCAATAGCTGCCAGCGCCGTCCGGCCCGTGCGCTTCAGCTCGCGCGACCACGCATGCGTGAGCGCAAAGCTCTCGATGACCGGGAAGGCCCAGACGAATCCATGAACGGGAGCAATGCCGTTACGGGCGATACGCTTGGCGACATTCTCCGCAGTGATGTGCACCAACAGCGCCAAGTGCATTGCCCCTATTGCCATGCCTGGCGGCACCGCTGCCCCAGCGTGAACGGCGCTTCGGGTCGCCAGGCTGGATCCGGCTCGTATTGCCCCCAGCCCATACGTCGTTGGCCGACTGCCATTGCCTTGCCCCAGCGCTTCGTCGCGAAGGCGCGCGGACGAGCACCGCACCAGGCTCGTTCAGCTCGCGCGCTGCATCGCCATCAGGTTTTGCCAAGCGCAACGGGAAGCATGGTGCGCGGCCATCGTGCAAACCTGCAACAGCAGCTTGACCAAGACGACGCCTCTAAAGGGGAATGTTGTCGTGCTTTTTCCAGGGGTTTTCGACGGTCTTGTTGCGCAGCATGTTGAGCGAGCGGCACAGCCGGCGGCGCGTGTGACGTGGCAGGATCACCTCGTCGATGTAGCCGCGCTCGGCTGCGATGAACGGGTTGGCGAAACGGTCCTGGTACTCCTTGATGCGCGCGGCGATCTTCGTTGCGTCCGATAAGTCGGCGCGATACAGGATCTCGGCGGCGCCCTTCGGCCCCATCACGGCGATCTCCGCCGACGGCCACGCGTAGTTCACGTCGCCGCGGATATGCTTGGAGCTCATCACGTCGTAGGCGCCGCCATAGGCCTTGCGCGTGATCACCGTCACCTTCGGCACGGTGGCCTCCGAGTAGGCGAACAGCAACTTGGCGCCGTGCTTGATGAGGCCGCCGTACTCCTGCGCGGTGCCCGGCAGGAAGCCAGGCACGTCGACGAAGGTGATGATAGGAATTTCGAAACAGTCGCAGAAGCGCACGAAACGCGCGGCTTTGCGCGACGCATCTGCATCCAGCACCCCCGCTAGCACCATCGGTTGGTTGGCAATGATGCCGACGGTGCGGCCCTCCATGCGCGCGAAACCGGTGACGATGTTGCGGGCGTACTGGTCCTGGATCTCGAAGAAGTCGCCCTCGTCCACGACCTTCAGGATCAGCTCCTTGATATCGTAGGGCTTGTTGGGGTTGTCCGGGATCAGCGTGTCGAGTGACGGCTCCGGCCGGTCCGGACTGTCGGAGGTCGGCAGCTCCGGCACGCCCGACTTGTTGTTCGACGGCAGGAAGTCGAGTAGTCGGCGCATCTGCAGCAGCGTCTCGACGTCGTTCTCATAGGCGCGGTCGGCGATGGAAGACTTGGTGGTGTGCACGCGCGCACCGCCCAGCTCCTCGGCGGTGACAGTTTCGTTGGTGACGGTCTTGACCACATCAGGACCGGTGACGAACATGTAGCTCGTGTCCTTCACCATGAAGATGAAGTCGGTCATGGCCGGGGAGTATACGTCGCCGCCCGCGCATGGGCCCATGATCACCGAGATCTGCGGGATGACACCGGAAGCCAGCACGTTGCGCAGGAACACCTCGCCGTAGCCGCCCAGCGCCGCCACGCCCTCTTGGATGCGCGCACCGCCGGCGTCGAACAGGCCGATGATGGGCGCGCGATTCTGCAGCGCCATGTCCTGGATCTTGGTGATCTTCTTGGCATGCGCTTCCGATAGTGAGCCGCCGAACACCGTGAAGTCTTTGGCGAACACATAGACGACGCGGCCGTTGATAGTACCCCAGCCGGTCACCACGCCGTCACCCGGGATCTTGGACTTCTCCATGCCGAAGTCGTGGCAGCGGTGCTCGACGTACATGTCGAACTCCTCAAAGGAGTTCTCGTCCATCAGCAGCTCAATGCGCTCGCGGGCGGTGAGCTTGCCGCGCTTGTGCTGCGCCTCGATGCGCGCCTGCCCGCCGCCAAGCCGTGCCTCCGCCCGCCGCCGCTCCAACTCGTCCAGCACGTCCTTCATGGCAGCTGCCCCACGCCTGCTTCGTCGCTCTATCGGCTCATAGCATGGCGGTGGTGCACTGCAAAATGGCGGACGCTGAGCTGCCGACGCTTAGATGCTATCCTGTGCCGATGATCCACCGCCGGTCCATCCTGTCGCTCATGGGCTGCACAGCCGCCGGGCATCTGCTGCCCATCCCAGCCGCTCTGGCGCTGGGCGAACGGGAGCAGCACTTCGTTGCCGAGGCCGCCCGCATGAAGAGCGAGGCGGTGGCAAAGGGCGACCAGCCGTATGGCGCCGTTCTTGTGCGCGATGGGGCGATCATCGGCTGGGGGCCGAGCCGCGTCATCGCCGATCGCAATGCCGACGCGCACGCCGAGCGCGTCGCCCTGTGGGATGCGCAGCGCCGAACCGGCAAGCCGGAGCTGGCGGGTGCCGTGCTGTATTCGACATCGCGACCCTGTTCGGCCTGCCAACAGCAGCTGGCGCTCGCCAAGGTTGAACGCATGTATGTTGGTCCAGCTGCAACCGACTCCGGGGGTCCGCAAAAAGGAGGGAGTTGATGGCATGCGCACGTCACACGGGTCGGTCTGGCAGCGCTGGGCATTGCTGGCGGCAATCCTCCTCTGGGCGGCCATGACTGCGGGCGCGCACAGCCAGTCACCGGCGACGCACGACATGCTGGATGCAGCGATGCGCGGCGATGCAGAGCGGCTGGCGAAATTGATCACGGGCGGCGCGCCGCTCGATCCCACTGACAACGCTCAGCAGACGCCGCTGCTGCTGGCCGTGCAGGCAAATCACCTCGCCGCGGCCGAAGTTCTGATCAAGGCCGGCGGCAACATCAATGCGCAGGCAGCCAACAAGGACACGCCATGGCTGCTGGCCGGTGCACTCGGCCGCACCGAGATGCTGCGCCTGATGATCCCGCGCGGACCCAATCTGTCCATCCGCAATCGGTTCGGCGGCAATGCTCTCATCCCAGCCTGCGAGCGCGCCCACGTCGACACGGTCAAGCTGCTCTTGACCACCAACATCGACGTCAATCACATCAACAACCTCGGCTGGACCTGCCTGCTCGAGATCGTGATCCTCGGCGACGGCGGCCTACGCCACGTCGAGGTTGCGCAACTGGTGCTGGCCGCTGGAGCCGATCCCAACATCGCCGACAAGGACGGCGTCTCGCCGCTCGCACATGCCAAGCGCAAGGGACAACGCGCGATCGCACAACTGATCGCCAACGCGGGTGGTCGCTAGACTGTAGATGGGCGCATGCACACCTGGCCGCCGCTTGTGTCGTATTGCCGTCGCAAAGCTGCGCGCTTGTATGCCCCGCGCGGGGGCAGCGTGGAGGCGACCCGACCGGGCGCCGTACCAATTGGGGGCAAGCGATGCGCACCTTGTGTCTTGCTGCATTTTTGGTTCTGGGATTCCTTGTTCACTCGCCGTCCGTGAAGGCGGATGCACGCGGCGATGCCAACCGCATTGTCCAGATCCTTATCAATCAAAGCGTCTTCAACGCCATGGTCGACGCGATGGAGCCGCTAACACGACAGGCCCTCGCGCAAACCCTGTCGCAGGGCGAGAACGCCCGGCTGTCGCCCGCCAGCCGCGACGTCATCACCACCATGTTTCTGGATGCCTTCCGCGAACGCTTCCTCGGAGCCATGCTCTACGAGTACGTCCAGATCTACATGGCTGAGCTGACGCCCGACGAGCTTGCGGGCTTGAGGGCTTTTCTGGAAACGCCCGCCGGCCAGTCTTTCGGCGCCAAGCAAGCGAACCTCATTCGGCGCGGCTCGCAGGTGGGCGCCAAGGTTGGTCGTGACATGGGCATCATGGCCGCCAGGACGATCGGACAACGCTTGACGACGGAAGGACAAAAATTGATCAGCAATCGGTCCGACCTGGAGATCCTGCGGCGCAGCTTTCCCAACCGGTAGCTGAAGGTCGGGGCACGGCGGCTCCTGGCGCGGGAATAATGCGCGTCCGGCGTCCCTTCAGCATGCCTATCGGGTACTTCAGCCCCAATTCCATCATGCCTGTTCGGCTCGTAGCCCAGGTGAGGCAGCGGCTGCCTCAGCGGGCCAGCTCCAACATGCGGCTGGCCGCCTGCATGTCGGCCCAGCGGCGGGCGCGGCGGGCCTTGGCCTCGGCGTCCTCGCCCCACTTGCTGATCTGCCAGTCCTCGTCGACGTGCGCGGCCGCCCACGCCTCCTCTGCCGACAGATGCCCGCGCGCGTGCGCCAAGGCCAGCACAACGGAGCCCAACAGCGTGGTGATGACGTGCAGCGCAGCCAGCGCGAAGCCGTCGTACTCCTCCAGCGCCCGTGCAACCGCTGCCTTGGCGGCATCGGCCTGCGCCACCGGCATCAGCCCGGCACCGACTGCAAGGCGCGCCCCGAGGTCCTGCTCGGCCCATTTCAGTATCGGGTCCCATCCTTCGCTCTGACGCCGTTGCAGCCCCTCGGGGCCGTCCGCGCGATAGCACAGCAGATCGCTGCCCGCGTACTTGGCGATATCGGCCCGCACCTCGGCCTGGCGCCGCGCCACGCCGTCGATTGCCGAATTGGCAAGCTTGGTGAGCGGCATGCTCAAGGGATCGATGTGGGTGCCCTGCGCTAGCCACTCGTCGGCGATGGCTTGCGCCAGTGCCGGCGTCGGTGCGGCCAGCTCCGCCTTGGCCGGGGTGCGCACAGGCCGGCCGTCGAGGCGGATGCGGTGGTCGGCCGGGCCCTTGGCGTCGACGCTCACCGATGCATAGAACCGCTTCGGCAACATGCGCGCTGGCTCACCCGGTCTGTCCATCGCCTCTCTCCTGCGCGGCGAGCAGCGCGTCGATGGTCGCCACCAGTTGCTCACCGCTGTCCGCCACCACGTGGGCGCCGGCTCGCACCAGTTGCTCGGGCCTGTGATAGCCCCAGCCAACTCCCACAGCACCGACACGCGCGCTGCGCGCCATCTCGATATCGAACGTGGTGTCGCCGACCATCACCGTCGCCTGCGGCCCGACGCCGGCATCGGCCATCGCCTTGAAGATCATGGACGGGTGGGGCTTGGACGGGTGATCGTCGGCCGTCTGGATGGTGAGGAAATGGTTATTCCAGCCCTCGCGATCGAGCAGGCGCGCCACGCCGCGCTTGGACTTTCCGGTCGCCACGCCGAGCACGACCTGCTCGCGAGCCGCGAGCGCCGTGATGGCCGCGCGCATGCCGGGAAACAGCGGATCGTTGTGGTGCGCACCGTTCTCGCGCACCTGCGAGAACCCTGAGCGATAGGCCTCGATCAGGGCCGACCGCATCGCCGGGCTCTCCTGCGGAGCCAGGATCGCGAACGCCTCCGGCAGGGACAGACCGATCACGCCCAGCACCTCAATGCGCGGGGGCGCCGGCAGGTCCAGCCGCGCGAAGGCGTGCTGCATGGTGGCGAAGATGGCAGCCTGGCTGTCGACCAGCGTGCCGTCGCAATCGAAGATGACGAGCTTCATGGGCGCGCTTATGCACCGGGCACGCCCCCCCCGCAACCCACGCGACTACTCGCGCCGCAGCACCCCGCCGACCAGGCGGTTGGCCCAGCCCTTGGCGCGGAATTCATGCCGCAGCGCCTCGGGGTCGTACACCGTCTCGACCCACTCCATAAAGGGCATCGGCGTGTCGGCGTTGTCCTGCAGGTAGCGCTCGAAAATGCAGTCGAGGATGCCGGTATCAGCGGAGCGGAAATGGCCAAAGCGCACACACAGCTGACGCTTCGCCTTCTCGATCGGCACCTGCTCGGCCAGATGCAGATAGAGCACGCTCATCAGCCCGGCCCGGTCTGCGCCCGATTTGCAGTGCATCAGAACGGGATACTCGATCCGCTCGAACAGGTCGCGGGCCGCCTTGATGGCTTCGCGTGAGGGCGCCTCGCGCGAGCGCACCTGGAAGTTGACGAGTGCTACGCCGTGCTCCCGGCAGGTGTCGCGTTCCGTCCAATAGCTGCCGCAGGCGCGCTCGCCGCGCAGGTTGATAATGGTGCGCAGGCCGCGCCGCGCCATGGCCCGGATCTGATGCGGGGCCGGCTGCGCCGATCGCCAGGCGCGCGTGCCGATGCGGTGCTTATTGAGGTAGAGCAGGCGGAAGATGCCATGGTCGACCAGCAGCATGTCGAGGCGCTTGGCAAGGGGCCCGAGCACTCGGCAGACCCAGGGCGGGGACTGCTCGATGAGCACGGGTCGCCATCCGAGCGTCGCGCGCCGCAACCGCTGCAGCAGCGGCTTGCGTGCAATCCCAGCACCGCCGCCCAGGACTTCCGTTGTCACAGCCCACCCCTCCCACAGCCCGCGTTGCAAGGTGCCGGAGGGCTGCGACAGTTAGGTTGCGGTTCGATGCAGGCTGCGTGACAGCGGAGCGGTGTGGCCCAATCGCGCCACCCTGCTGCAGCCACGCCGCCTCCCCTCGAGCATGCCCACGCCGATGACCGCACTTGACGCACACGCGCAAATTGCGTACTTCACCCAAGGGTTATTTAACCAGACGGTATAATTCGCATGCCCGACCCCCTCAGCACGACGTTTGCAGCCCTCGCCGACCCCACGCGCCGCGCGATCCTGGCGCGGCTGGCGCTCGGCGAGACGTCGGTGACGGAACTGGCGGAACCCTTCGCCATCAGCCTGCCCGCCATCTCCAAGCATCTCAAGGTGCTCGAGCGGGCCGGCTTGATCGCGCGCGGTCGGGAGGCGCAGTGGCGCCCCTGCCGCATCGCCCCCGACGGCCTACGCCCGGTCGATGACTGGCTGGAAAGCTATCGACGGCTTTGGAACGAGCGGCTGGATCGCCTGGAGGCCTACCTGCACGAGCTGCAGGCCAACGAGGGCAGGCAACCGGGCACCAAGGACACGGAGGCGAAGGGTGGCCGAAAGAAATAGCATCGACCTCGAGCAGGACCCTGCCGTGATGGTCGGGACGCGGGTGCTCGATGCCCCGCGCACGCTGGTCTTCGCCATGTGGTCAGACCCCAAGCATCTTGCGCAATGGTGGGGGCCCAACGGCTTCAGCACGACCACGAACACCTTCGATCTAAGGCCCGGCGGCGTGTGGCGCTTCGTCATGCATGGGCCTGACGGCCGCAACTACGACAACCGCATCGAGTTCGAGGAAGTCGTACGGCCAGAGCGCATCGTCTACCGGCACCGCGGCGAGGACGCCGAGCCGGTTCAGTTCCGGACCACCGTCACCTTCGAGGACCTAGGTGGCAGAACCAGGCTGACGCTGCACGCACGGTTCCCCTCTGGCAAGGCGCGCGATCGCGTCATCGGCGAGTTCGGCGCCGACAGAGGCATGGTGCAGACGCTCGCCCGCCTCGCCGAGTACCTGGGTCGGATCGGCAAGGCGTGGCGCGCCAACAGTGCACGCCACCTGATGCCCAAGTATGAACTCACCAAACCGGACCAGCGCGCACTCACGCTGGCGCGGACCTTCGACGCCCCGCGCCGCCTCGTGTTCGATGCGTTCACCAAGCCGGAGATGGTCAAGCAGTGGCTATGGGGGCCGCCCGAGTGGCCGATGGTCCACTGCGAGATCGACCTCAGGGTAGGCGGCAAGCTGCGCTACGTCTGGCGCCACGTGACCAGGGGCGAGATGGGCATGAGCGGCGTCTTTCACGACATCAAGGTGCCTGAGTTGCTCGTCAATACCGAGCTGTTCGACGAAGACTGGACTGGCGGCGAGACCTTGGTCACCACCACCTTTAGGGAACACGACGGCCGCACCGTGGTTTCAGCCACCGTACGCTACGCTTCGCAAGCAGCTCGCGACGGCGCGCTCAAGACCGACATGCTCGAGGGATGGTCGCAGGGCCATGATCGCCTCGACGAGATGCTGACCGCACTAGGCGCCAGCACCGCACAATAAGTTCATCGACAGCAGTCCACGCGAACCACCCGAGGAGAACGCCATGCGAGTGGAACCCTATCTGTTTTTCGATGGTCGCTGCGAGGAGGCGATCGACTTCTACAAGAAAACGCTCGGCGCCCAGGTTGCCATGCTGATGCGCTTCAAGGACAACCCCGAGCCGCAGGGTGATGCAGGCTGCGCGCCGGGCAATCCTGACAAGATCATGCATGCCTGCCTGTCCGTGCGCGGCACCAACATCATGGCCTCCGACGGCAACGCCAAGGGCAATCCGAAATTCGAGGGGTTCTCGCTGTCGTTCCCCGCCAAGGACGAGACGGAGGCCGACAAGCTGTTTGCCGCCCTGTCCGATGGCGGTCAGGTGCAGATGCCGCTGATGAAAACATTCTTCTCGCCGCGCTTTGGCATGGTGGCCGACAAGTTCGGCGTCAGCTGGATGGTGATCGTCAATCAGCCTGCGTCTGCAGAAAAATCGAAGGACTTCGTCATCTCGCGCGTGTTCGATGCGCCGCGCGAACTCGTCTGGCAGGCCTTCACCGACCCGAAGCGCATGAAGGAATGGTGGGGTCCGAAGGGCGCCCGGGTGATTCATGCGAAGATGGATCTGAAGCCGGGGGGAACCTACCACTACGGCATGCAGATGCCGGACGGCGCAGCAGTCTGGGGCAAGTTCACCTTCCGCGAAATCGTGCCACGCGAGCGCCTGGTGTTCATCAACTCCTTCTCCGACGAGGATGGCGGCATCACGCGTCATCCGATGGCGCCGAGCTGGCCCATGCTGATGCACTCGACGTTCACCTTCGAGGACGAACCCGGCGGCAAGACCAAGGTCACGATCCGCTGGCAGGCCTATCAGGCCGCGCCGGAGGAGCAAGCCACGTTTGATGCCGGCCATGACAGCATGCGCCAGGGCTGGGGCGGCTCGCTGGACGTGCTGACCGAGTACCTAAGCAAGGCCGCGAAGCCCAAGTCGAAGGCAAAAGCCAAGGCGAAGGCCTGAGACGGCGGGAGAAGGGCATGAACAGCATCGCATCACGCGCGCCCGCGGCGGGCGAGCTGACGAGCCCGGCGCACTCAACCGGGCTCGTCATGAGCGCACTGGTGATCGTCTTGCTAGTCTTCGATGCCGCCATCCAGCTGGTGCCGACGACCGTCGTCACCGAGACGATGACGGCGCTCGGCGATCCAACAGGGCCGGGAGCGCGGGCTCTATCTGCGCGATGCGCGCTTGCGTGCCCTCATTCCGCTTCGCTCGTAACTGACCATCGCCCTACACACCCCCGCAGCCGCATCCCAGGAGAATGACATGGCCTATGTCGATGGATTCATCGTTCCCGTTCCAGTCAAAAACCTGAAGGCCTACCGCAGCCTCGCGCAGAAGGCCGGAAAGATCTGGCGCGAACACGGCGCGCTGGAATTCCGGGAGTGCGTCGCCGACGACGTGAAACCTGGCAAGTGGACGTCATTTCCGCAGAGCGTGAAGCTCGAGAAGGGCGAGACGGTGGTGTTCTCGTGGATCCTCTACAAATCGCGCGCCCATCGTGATCGCGTCAATGCCAAGGTCATGAAGGACGAGCGACTGAAAGGCATGATGGATGGCTCGGCGATCCCCTTCGACGGCAAGCGCATGATCTACGGCGGGTTCAAAATGCTGGTCGAAGAATAGCCACACGCCCAACCTGGGGGAGAAAGCACTGATGCAGAGTGAGCCGAAGAAAGAGCACGCCTGGTTCAAGCAGCTGGTCGGCGAATGGACCATGCAAGGCGAAGCCGTGATGGGTCCCGATCAGCCGCCCATGAAATCGAAGGGCGTCGAGAGCGTCCGCATGCTCGGCGACTTCTGGATGGTGGCGGAAGGCGAAGCCGAGATGCCTGACGGGCAGAAGGGCAAGATGATCATGACGCTCGGCTACGACCCACGCAAGAAGCGCTATGTCGGCACCTGGGTCGGCTCCATGATGGACCTGCTGTTCGTCTATGACGGCAAGATGGATGCGGCCAAAAAGGTTCTCACGCTCAGCACCGAGGGACCGAGTTTCACCAATCCGAAGAAGATGGCGAAGTTCCAAGACATCATCACCATCAAGTCCAAGGATCTTCGCACGCTGACCTCGCGCGTGCAGGGCGACGACGGCAAGTGGACTGAGTTCATGACCGTGCAATACCGGCGCAAGAAGTGAACACGGCCAAGACCCGAAGCGAGCAGGCGACGGCCATGGCCTCCAGATTGCAGACCAACGACCGCGAGCTGGTCATAACGCGCGTTTTCAATGCGCCGCGCGAACTGGTCTTCAAAGCCTGGACCGATCCCAAACTCGTCATGCGCTGGTGGGGGCCGCGGTGGCACCCGGCCAGCCACATCGAGATGGATGTGCGGCCGGGAGGCACATGGCGCAACCGCCTCACCTCGACGGAAGATGGTACGCCGCTGTGGCACCACGGCGTGTTTCGCGAAATTGTCGCGCCCGAGCGCCTTGTCTTCACCTTCGTGTGGGAAGAAGAGGGCGAGCGCGGCATGGAGAACATCGTCACCATCACGTTTGCCGACGAGGGCGGCAAGACCCGCCTCACCCTGCGTCAGGCACCGTTCCAGTCGGACGCAGAGCGCGACGGCCATGGCCAGGGCTGGAACAGCACGCTCGATCGCCTCGAGGCCGAGCTGGCCGCTTAGACTGAGCCACCCGCAACAATGAGAGAGACCTCCCATGCAGCGATCCGAAGGGACCGCGCTCTTGCAGCCTGCGCCTTCCAGTGAGAGAAGGGCCGTTTGCAAAGCGACCAGGACTGTCATGCCGCCCATCATCTCGGTTGCCAATCTCTCCAAGCGCTACGCGTCAGGCTTCCAGGCTCTGCAAAACATCAACCTGGACATCCGGCGCGGCGAAATCTTTGCTCTGCTCGGACCCAACGGCGCCGGCAAGACAACGCTGATCAGCATCATCTGCGGCATCGTCACCGCGAGCGAGGGCCGCGTGACCGTGGATGGCCACGACAACGTTCGGGCCTATCGCGCCGCCCGCTCGCTGATCGGCCTCGTGCCGCAGGAGATCATGATCGCCCCATTCGAGACGGTGTGGGCGACGTTGAACATGTCGCGCGGCCTGTTCAACAAGCCAAGCAACCCGGACTATCTTGAGAAGATCCTGTCGGACCTGTCCCTGCTGGACAAACGCAATGCCAGGATCGTGACGCTGTCGGGCGGCATGAAGCGGCGTGTCCTGATCGCCAAGGCGTTGGCACATGAACCACAGATTCTGTTCCTCGACGAGCCGACCGCGGGGGTCGACGTGGAGTTGCGCAAGGACATGTGGGAGATCGTGCGCAATCTACGCGCGGCTGGCGTCACCATCATCTTGACCACGCACTATATCGAGGAAGCCGAGCTGATGGCCGACCGTGTCGGCGTCATCAACAAGGGTGAGATGGTGCTGGTCGAGGAGAAAGCCGAGCTGATGCGCAAGCTCGGCAAGAAGCGCCTCACGCTGCAGGTCACCAACCGGCTCGATGCCGTCCCGGCCGCACTGTCGGGTTTTGGCCTGACGATCGCCGGCGACGGTTATGAGCTCGTATATGACTATGACACCCAGGCCGACCGAACGGGCGTTGCCACTCTGCTCGGTGCATTGAGCAGCGCGGGCGTCCGCATCCGCGACCTGCACACCTCCCAGTCATCGCTCGAGGAGATTTTCGTCGGCCTCGTGCACGAATCGCAGGAACAGCCATGAATCTGCGCGCCGTCATCGCTATCTATAACAACGAAATGATGCGCACCGCTCGCACGCTGGCGCAGAGCATCGTTTCGCCCGTTATTTCGACCGTGCTCTATTTCGTCGTGTTTGGGGCAGCGATCGGCTCGCGCATCTCAGAGATCGAAGGCATCAACTACGGCTCGTTCATCGTGCCGGGCCTCATCATGCTGACGCTGCTCACCCAGAGCGTGATGAATGCCTCGTTCGGCATCTATTTCCCACGCTTCATCGGCACCATCTACGAACTTCTTTCGGCGCCGATCTCGTTCTTCGAGATCGTGCTGGGTTTCGTCGGCGCAGCTGCCACCAAGTCGATCATCCTTGGCCTCGTCATCCTTGCCACCTCGTTCCTGTTCGTGCCGCTGCATATTGCGCATCCCCTGTGGATGTTGCTCTTCATGGTACTAACCTCGGTGACGTTCAGCCTGCTCGGCTTCATCATCGGCATCTGGGCGGACGGATTTGAGAAGTTGCAGATCATCCCGCTTCTCATCATCACGCCGCTCACCTTTCTCGGCGGCACGTTCTATTCAATCAGCGTGCTGCCGCCGGTGTGGCAGACGGTTACGCTGTTCAATCCAGTGGTCTATCTGGTGTCGGGGTTCCGCTGGAGCTTCTTTGAGATCTCCGATGTGCATATCGGCGTGAGCGTTGCCATGACGCTGGTATTCCTCGGGCTGTGTCTCATCACCGTGTGGTGGATCTTCCGCACCGGCTACCGCCTCAAGACCTAGCCGTCGGCCGGGCGCAACCTCCGCTGCTCCAAGGCGTTGACAGGAGCAGCACAATGCGGAGGTGCGCCATGCTCTATCCTCGATCGGCTATCTGCGCCCTGATAGGCGCGGCGCTTGCAGCGTCGACCGCGTATGCCCAGTCGCAAACCAGCATCGGCGTGCTGACCTGCACGTCCGGGGCCGGCATCGAAGGCAAGGGTGCCGCTGACAATCCCGATCTCATGACCTGCGGTTTCAAACCGACCGACGGCGGCGCCGAGCAGCGCTACTCAGGCAAGTTCAAGACGGCCGCCCCGGACCGCGGAGCACCGGCGGGAAAGCGCGTGTGGGTCTGGTCGGTGCTGGGTCCGAGCACAACCAAGCTACCGACCGGTGCCCTGGCGCAGAAATATGTTGTCGACACACGCAGTGCCCGCGGTCCCGTGGTGGTTCTGACCGGCGAATCGAATAATGCAATCTCCCTGCAGGCCGAGACGGCTGGCGGGGCGGCTGGCGCAGCCATGGAAGTGGAACTCAAGCTGTTGACAACGCCAGCCTGACATTGCGGAGCGCCAGACCGTCATACTTCCATGTCAGCATCGAAGAATCGTACAGGCGAGTTGGAGCAGAGGAGAGGGACGCTATGAAGTTGTTCATCGGCAAACCCGACGGCAGCGAACTCGTGCTGGCCGAGGAAGCCAGTGGCGCGTGGAAGCCGTCAGCCACCATTGCCGCCGACATGGCGGCGTTTCTGGCAGGCGCAGACCCCGAGCAGTTCGAGCTGTGGGTCGAGGAAGACGAGGAGTAACGGCTCGCGGGACATCC
>Ga0075428_100005952_pt1 | contig 13555 bp, 12 predicted proteins | sample RhiMetdeltSRZDD2_FD_75291 | JGI IMG/M metagenome (GOLD analysis project Ga0075428, IMG submission 75291) | Populus rhizosphere microbial communities from Tennessee, USA - Rhizosphere MetaG P. deltoides SRZDD2 | ecosystem: Host-associated > Plants > Roots > Rhizosphere > Soil | place: USA...
CCTGCGCGTTCATGCCGCCGATGATCTTGTCGGTCGCATCTGACGTCAGCGCAACCATTGGCTGGCTGATGCCAACAGCGTGGAGCTGCAGCGGCGTGTCGCGTTGAGCGCTGCCAGAGAAGACCACGAGCCCATCGGCCGTGAAAACCAGCGTGGTCTTCGAGACTATGCCCGTGTCGAGGACCACCTCGCGCCCGGTCGCGATTTCCACGATCGCAATGCGGCCCGCCGTATTCAGCAGGCTGTTGAGCGCGTTCACGCGTTCTGTGCGCTGCGCCGTCGTGGCCGTGTCGACGGCTTCCTGCGCCGCGGTGATTTCTGGTGACTGGGGCGCTTTCACATAGGCGATCTTCGTGCCGTCCGGTGAAAACACCGCGCCCCATCCCCGGACCTCCAGGATCGGCTTGGTCGGCGCGTCCGTCGCGACGAGGCGCGTCAGGCGGCGTGAACCGCTGCCGGCTTCGTACACGAAGTGAACATCACGCGGACCAAACTGCGGTGCGCCACCGTCGGTCGTGACGTCCGTGACTTGATACACCTCGCCGGTGCGGCGCGCAATCTCCTCAACCGCCCGATCGTCTGGCGCCGAATCCAGAATCCGAAGATACGCGGTCAACGCGGCTGGATAGTCCCCGCGCGACCATGCGAGATCGGCAAGCTGTAAAGGAGAATCGGATCGGGGAAGGAAGAGAAGGAAGAGAGCTGTCGCCGTCGAAATCCATCGCATTTGAAAGCGAGGATATCACGGAGGATTATGTCGGAAGGCCGGAAGCTCGTGTGAGCTTCCGGTCCTCCGAAGTGTCGATGTTCCGTCCTGCTATTTGCCGACCAGCCGTCGCAGTTCCGCGAGATGCGTGCGGAGCTGCTGCACTTGTTCCGGCGTCAGCATCACGTCGCGGCCGGTGACGGTGGTGCGGGTCGATCCGCTCGCCGTGCCGGTCGTGCCGACGGGATTCGTTGGCTGCGCGGCTTGCGCGGCAGCCTGGGCGCCGATGATTGCTTCAATAGCCTCGATGTGCCGCAGAAGCTCCTCGGGATCACCCAGCCCTTTGTCGTCCTGCTGTTGTGGCGGCTGAGTGGGCTCTGGCTGATTCGGCGGCGTCGTTGGCGGCGTCTGGTTTGTTGGCGGTGTCGCTGGCGGCGTCTGCGGCGGGGTATCCGGCGGCGGCGTTGTTGGCGGTGTCTGCGCCGGTGTTGCCGCAGCCGGTTCCGGTGGCGCGGCCGAGGCGGCCTGCTCGAACTTCGTCAGGTGCTCGCGGAACTCGACGAGCTTCGTACGGATGGCAGGATCGAGTTCGCCAGCAGCAGGCTGCGCCGGCGGTTTCCCAGGTTCTGCAGCCGGAGCGGCGCCGCCGAGCAGCGCGTCGACGTTTGATTCAACCTTCGTGAACGAGGTCTTCCACTCCGTCTTCGTAGTAATGAGCTCGTTGAAATTGGTGATTAGCTGCGACACCTGCGCGCGCTGTTCGCCCTGCAGCTGCGCCGCCGCCGGCAACTGCGTGATCTGACTCAGGGTGTTGCGTGCGGCCGTGAGATGGATCTTCGCCGCGTCCTTGGTGGCGTCTCCCTGCGGCGGCGGTGTTGGTTGTTCTTGCTGCGTCGTTGTGGGCGGCTGCGCGGGCGGTGGCGTTTGCGAAGCCGTCTGCGCCAGCCCCGACAGCGGCATCGCGAGTATCGTCGCGGTAGCGATCGCGATCGTCCACGGTGCGGTCGTCCGTTTCATCAGTTCCTCCAGGATTCGATCGCCGGTTGCGCTCCCGACCCCCTCCGGCGGTCCGTAGTCTTCACCTACTGCCAATTGAGCAAGCGAAGTGCCACGGCGCCAGATCGGGCGTAAAAAGGGCGGTGCGAGTGAGTTGAACCGATGAGCTGCACTCGAACCGCCCAGTTGAAGGAAGAACCTATTACCGACCCGCAATCTACCGCTACACAACGGGTGCGGCTCAGCTGACGATCTTTCGTGCGGCCGTCATGCCGAGCACCAGGAAGATCAGAAACAGCACGAGAAACAGTCCAGCCAGGAACTTCGCAATGGCGATCGCCCCGCCTGCCACGTTGGTGAAGCCAAGTGCCGCGGCGATCAGGCCAACAATCAGGAACATGAATGCCCAATACAGCACTGCACACCTCCTGCGTAGAGGTTGGTGCGACAACTGTGCCAGCGCAGCTGATGTGGCCCGACTGAGCGGTTCTGTGATTGAATGACGGCCGGAGGATCATGAGGCCCGAGAAAAAAGCCGAGTTGTTGTCATCGCCCGCCTTCCGCCACCTCGTTGCCCGGCGCTGGCGTGTCTCGCTTGCGCTGACCGCCTGCTTGTTCGTGCTGTACTACGGCTACATCCTGCTCATCGCGGTGAACAAGCCGCTGCTGGCGACGAGAATGGGCGGTATCACGCCGATTGGTATCCCGCTCGGCGCAGCCGTCATTGTCGGCTCATGGGTCCTCACGGCCGCGTACATCATCTGGGCGAACCGGTCCTACGATCCGGAAGCCGCCCGGTTGAAGGCGACCCTCACCGAACCCCGCTGATTCCACATGCCGCCATCGCTCGAGACCAGTTTGGGTTCGCCGACCGTTTCCGCGGTCGCGTTCTTTCTTCTGATCGTAGCGCTCACACTTGTCGTGACGTGGTGGGCTGCGCGACGCACGAAATCCGCGAGCGAGTTCTTCGCAGCCGGACGTTCCGTCAAAGCGTTCGAAAATGGATTGGCGCTCGCGGGCGACTACATGAGCGCCGCCTCGTTTCTTGGCATTGCCGGTCTCGTCGCGCTGCGCGGATACGACGGGATGATTTACGCGACGGGATGGCTGGTTGGGTGGCCGGCGCTGATGTTTCTGCTTGCGGAGCCCGTCCGCAACCTGGGCAAGTTCACGTTTGCGGATGTCGTGGCGTTCCGCCTCCGTCAGGTGCCGGTCCGCATCGCTTCCGCCGTCGGCGGGATCCTTACGGTGCTCTTCTACACCATCGCGCAGATGGTCGGCGCTGGCAATCTGATCCGCCTTCTCTTTGGCATTCCCTACGAGTGGGCCGTCGTCGGCGTCGGACTCGTGATGCTGGCGTACGTGTTGTTTGGCGGAATGATAGCAACGACGTGGGTCCAGATCATCAAGGCGGTGCTGCTGCTGTTTGGGGTCACCCTGCTCACGGGCATGGTCCTCGTGCAGTTCGATTTCTCGCCGGTCCGGCTTTATGCTGCCGTTGCCGAGCGCTACGGTTCGGCGGCGCTGGAACCCGGCGGTCTCGTCAGCGATCCACTGGACGCGATCTCGCTTGGCCTCGCGCTCATGCTGGGCCTGCTTGGCTTGCCCCACATTTTGATGCGCTTCTACACGGTGCCTGACGCGCGCGCGGCGCGCGTTTCGGTGTTATATGCGACCGGCTTCATTGGCTACTTCTACCTGATCATCCCGATCGTTGGCTTTGGCGCGTCCGCGCTCGTCGGACGAGACCTTATTGCCAAGATCGACGCGGGCGGCAACATGGCGGCGCCGCTCGTGGCCGAGATGCTCGGTGGCACCGCGTTTCTCGGCTTCATCGCCGCGGTCGCGTTCGCAACGATCCTCGCCGTGGTCGCGGGGCTCACGTTGGCAGGTGCGAGCGCGCTCTCGCACGACATCTTCGTTCACGTGATTCGGCGCGGCCACGCCGCCGATCACGAGCAGGTCCGCGTCGCGCGCGCCGCCACCGTTGTGTTCGGCGTCCTTGCCGTACTCCTCGGCATCGTGTTCAAGGGACAGAACGTGGCGTTCATGGTGGGCCTGGCGTTCGCGATCGCCTGCAGCGCCAACTTTCCGCCGCTGCTGTTGTCGATCGTGTGGAGGCGGTTCAATACTGCCGGCGCCGTCAGCTCGATCCTGACGGGCGCCACGCTTGCCGTGCTCCTGATCGTGCTCAGTCCAACGGTCTGGGTCGATCTCTTCCACAATCCGTCGGCAATCTTCCCGCTGCGCAATCCCGCAATTGTCTCGATGCCTGTTGCATTTCTCGTCGGCATCGTCGCGTCGCTTCTCACGCGCGAACCGTCAGCCGAAACCAGCTTCGACGATGAGAAGCTCCGAACATATCTGGGAGTGGGGGCGGAGTGATTGGCGAGTGGCGACTGCTGATTGTGGATTGTCGAGTGGCTCGCCCCTCGCCAATCGCCAATGGGCTAATCTGGCAAGAATTCGACCGCGACGATTTGACGCGTCTTGTCTTTCTGCCGCCATGTCAGATAGACAGGCTCTGGGGGTTGGCGAACACCGCACGTGATCGGGCCCGCGCGATCGTCGCGGTAGGTGATGAAGTCGACGCGGTCCATGCTCGCCGCGTCGAATCGTTCGACGCGATTGTCGTCGAGAACGATGTGAAGTGAGATTCCTGACGCAGAGCAGCTGATTCGCTCCAGCCGTCCTTCCGTCCGCTGCTCGCCGTCCTTGACTTTTCGGAACACGATCTTCGAAGAGGGCTCGAGCTCCGTCCGGCGCCCACTGTTCGGACCGCGTGTGCCTCTGCCGCGCCCTTCCAGGCGGGTGAGGTAATCGGCAGTTGTCCGCTCGGCGCTGTCGATCTGCAGAAGCATGCGCTGCGCGCTATCCCGGACGTTGTCGCCATGAACGGGTGAGCGGAGCGGCTCGACGAGCTGCCGGGCCTGTGCGAACTGCCCGAGTGAAAGGAGGATGAATGCCTCCAGCATCCGGTAGTCCTGGCGTCCGGGTGTCAGGGTCCGTGCCCGTCGCACGGTGTCCAGCGCTCGGGAAAGATCGCTGCGCCGTATCGCCTCGAGCCGCGCGGTTAGCGCGAGCGCATGAGGAAGCTCGGGTCGAGCGGCGAGAACCTGTTGGACGGCCTCTCGGGCCGTGGCAACCACGGCTGGTTCCGGATTGGGTTCGTCTGTGGCCAGACGAGTGAGGCCGACGGCAACGTGGTACTGAACGAGCCAGTCGCTGCGATCGCGCGCTGCGTCCAGCAAGAGCGGACGTGCCTTATTCAGATCGTTGTGCTCCAGCGCGTGCAGACCATACAAGGCCTTCGCCCGAGCGCTCGGTGCGGGCATCGTCATCAGCGTGTCGAAGCGCGCTGACGCTTCTTCGGGCGAAGCCACGTTCCTCAAGAGATCCGCGAGCATCGCTTCCGCATCAGCGCTCGACACGACGGTGGAATCGCTCTTCACCTTCGGAATCTCTCGATCGAACTGGTACGCGAGCGCGTTCAGGTGCTCCTGCCCGACATATCGGCTGAGCCGTTGCTCCATGTTCTGTTGCCCGAAGACTTGTGCCCAGGCTTGAGCCGAGGCAACGCCACTCCCCACCAGCTTCGTGTATTCGCCGAGAGCGGCGCGCGACGTGGCGTCCGACACAAGCATGTGCACGAGCGCCCAGGATTGCGCATAGAAGAGCGACTGCCGCGTGCCCTCGTTGTAGTCGGATGACGACGTGTCAATCGCCAGGAGCTCTGCAATCGGCATGAGCCGGCGTTGGTTGAGCAACTGATGATGGGAGACGACCGTTCGCCCGACGACGGCGCGGCGTCCGTTGTCGAGCATGTCGAAGGTGCTGTAGTACTCGGCCAGCCCTTCGCTCAGCCAGACCGGCAGGCCGTGCATGACGTTCGCGAGCACGAGATGCACATACTCATGGAAGATCGTGCGCAGCGACTGCGCGCGATCGACATCTGGAAACGAAACGATGTTCGTGTCTTCGTTGGCGTAGAAGTATCCGCCAAGGCTGATCGGCTTGCCGTTGAACCGCGGGCGGTAAGGCGAGAACGCGTTTTGCGATCCAAATACGATCACAAGCGTCGGAACCGCGGCGGGCGTATCGGCGCCGGGAATGACGCGCCCCAGGGCTTCGCGAAACCGCTCGAACTCGCTCGCAACTTCCCGCACTCGGTTTTCGCCGGTTTCGCCGTACACGATGAAGTTGCGCGTTTCGACGCGAACCCAGTCGCTCGCTTCTGAAGAAGTCGGCAGCAGGATGAGGAGCAGCGCCGCGGCCAGCCGCATGCCCGGGTGCATGCCTAATCGTTGCATAGAAAAGGAAGAGGGTAAAAGGCAGAAGGCAGAAGGCAGAGGGCGGAAGGCAGAGGGCGGAAGGCAGAGGGCGGAAGGCAGAGGGCAGAAGGCAGAAGGCAGAAGGCAGAAGGCAGAGGGCGGAAGGCAGAAGGAAGAAAGGCAAACCGGAGAGGGTGCGTGTACCGTCTATACAAGGCTCAAAACGGTCAGGAGCGTGTCATGTCGCTGAAAACAACTATCGCTGTCGTGTTTGCGGTTGTCGTGACGATCGCGTGGGGGCGGGCTTCCTCGGGCCAGGTGCAGCCGGTGCCGGGGCCGGGGAGCGGCATCGTTACGGTGACTGGCAGGGTCCAGATTGACGATGTCGTTCGCGTCACGCCTGCGGTCCCCGACTGGAGAGTGACTGTCGGAAACGTGCCGGACGTCCGCGTGGTCAACACGCATGGCGTGACGTTAACGCTTCCGTCATTCGTCAAGGTCGGCGGCCGGTACGACATTACCTGGGGCCCAAATGAGCGAGAATCTATTCGCGTTGGCGAGACGTTGCCGGGCGGGTGGGTGCGCGCCGACACGGACGGGCGCACACGGTGGCTGAACCTAACGCTCGCCCGAGGTGTCGAAGAGGTCAGGTAACCGTTGGCACGAGGGGACTGCGATGAAGATCCTCGGTTTGCGGCGCGACGTGACGTGTGGACTCGCGATGGTGCTTGCCTTGTGTGCGCCACGCCTGGTGGCCCAAACGCGCGATGCCAAGCCGGTTCCACTGCAGCCACGCGTTCCTCTCACACCCCCGGTCCTCATACCGCCTCGCGATCGCCCGCCTGAAGCTCGCATGGGCACGGGATCAATCGCCGGCCGCGTGATCGACGGCACGACCGGGCGGCCACTCGCGCGTGCCCGTGTGCGCCTGACGAGCGGCGGGCAGCCGGCTCGAGGACCGGTGTTGACCGACGCGGATGGCGCGTTTGTTTTCAGCGCCCTCCCCGCCGGGTCGCACAACCTTGTGGCGGATCGGAACGGCTATCTCACCGCGTCCTTTCCCGAGAATCGTTCAATGCGCACCCGAAACCGGCCGCTGCTCGTCGGAGCGAGCGAAACGCGCGACGTCGTGATCTTGATGTTTCGCGGCGCATCGATTTCGGGACGAGTGATGGATGCGTACGGTGAACCAGTTGACGGTGCCATGGTGATGGCGCATTCCACCGCACGTAGCGGGCGCGGCGGGTTTCGCGGACAAGCGCAGACGAACGATCTTGGCGAGTTTCGTATCCCGCGGCTGATGCCAGGCAGGTACGTGGTGAACGTCCGAGTGCAGAGCGGTTATCAAAACGATCCGGGCGACCAGCCGCTCCCGCAGTCGCTGCCGACTTACTATCCAGGCACGCTGCTCCGCGACAAGGCTCAGGTGATCAACGTCAGTCGTGCCCAGGCGATCGGCGGGCTCGAGCTGACGCTGGTTGAAGGCTTGCCATCGATCGTCAACGGCATGGTTGTCGCGCTCGGCGGGGAACAATTCAGTGGTGGCAGCGTGACGGCACGCGCCGTTCGCGACTACGCGGGGCTCGACGGCGGAGGGCAGATTCGCCCGGACGGCTCGTTCCGCTTTCAGCTGCCCCCAGGCGAGTACTACCTCGAGGCCCGGCTGCGGCCTGGAGTCCCAAATCAGCCGCCACCGCCGGGGACGCGTCCGGAGAACGATCTCTTCGGGACGGCGCGCTTGAACGTCGGCGGCGGCGGTTACGAATCGGTCGCCATCGTCGTGGGCAAAGGCGCGACCGCGTCAGGACGCATCACATTCGAGGGCACGACGCCGGCACCAAGCAGCCCCGGCACGGCACGCACGCCGATCTACCCTATGGAGGCGCAGTTCTGCCAGGGTGGACAGGCGATGATTGCTGCCGACTGGACATTCAAGGTTGAGGGCCTGTTCGGCACGTGCTCGGGCGCGATGCGACCGAATTATGGCGCCTGGATGGTGAAGTCGGTGACGTTCCGCGGCCGGAACGTGATGGACGAGTCGTTCACGTTCGAGCCGGGGCAGCACTACGGCGACGTTCAGATCGTGCTGACCGACCGCCGCAGCGAAGTTCTGTTGCGTGTGAGCGACGAGGCTGGACAGATTACGCGTGAGTTCGTGGCGATTGCATTTCCAACCGACAGGTCGCGATGGGCGAATTATCCACGCTACGTTCAAGCGTTCTCGCCAACCCCGCAGGTGCCTCCCGCAGCCTATAGGCCTAATTCTCCGCCCACCGGCCTGGCCGGCCTGCCGCTGATTGCTCCATCCGGCCGGATCACGGGCCTTCCGCCTGGCGAGTACTACATCATCGCTGTCGACGATATCGAGTTCGAAGACACGATGGATCCAGAGGTGCTCGGGAAACTTGCTACGAGCGCCAGCCGGATCGTCGTGAACGACGAGGCGCCGGTGGAGGCAAACCTGCAGCGCCAGGCACTGGCGGATGTCGTGCGGTAACTCGCGGCGAGCCGCGAACCGCGAACCGCGAGCCGCGAACCGCGACAGAATTCAGCAAAATGCCCGACCCACGCAATCCCCGCTTGTACAGCGATCTCGCTTCGTGGTGGCCGCTGTTGTCACCACCCGTGCACTACATCGAGGAGGCTGAAGACTTACTGCCTCTCCTTCGCGAAGGAGTGGACGAGTCGGAGATGCCCACGCTGCTGGAACTGGGCGCGGGCGGCGGCAGCCTGGCGTCGCACTTGAAGCCCTACTTCAAGTTGACGCTCACGGACCGCTCGCCCGACATGCTCGCAAACAGCCGCCTCGTCAACCCCGAAGCCGAGCACAGCGTCGGCGACATGCGATCGCTCGATCTCGGCCGCGAGTTCGATCGCGTGCTGATTCACGATGCGATCATGTATCTGACCGAACCGGCCGATGTCCAAGCGGCGCTGCGCACCGCGGCGAGGCATTGCCGGCAAGGTGGACGCCTCGTCGTGCTGCCGGATTGCGTGAGCGAAACATTCAAGCCTGACACTGAATGCGGCGGTGAAGACGGACCGGACGGCCGAGGGTTGCGCTACTTACAGTGGTCTTGGGATCCGGATCCCACAGATCACACGTTCGAAACGGCCTACGCGTATCTGCTTCGCGAAGCGGACGGATCCGTCAGAGCCGAACTCGATCGTCATCTCATCGGCTGCTTTCCAAGAGCCGACTGGCTCGCCTGGCTCGCCGCCGCCGGTTTTCGCACGTGGATCCACACCGACCCCTGGCGCGCTGATGTCTTTGTGGGAGACAAATAGGTAGTCTTGTGGTTCCCGGGTTCCGAGGTTCCAGGTTCCCGGGTTCTCGGTTCTTGGTTCTTGGTTCTCACAATCGGCACCCAGAACCAGAACCAGAACCAAAGAACCAAGAACCCGGGAACCTGGAACCAGGGAACCCGGGAACCTGTATGATCTCGATCCGTTGTGCAGATTAATACGGTCAAGCAGGCTCTGAGAGCGGGCAAGTCACAATTCGGTTGCAGCGTGCTGCAGCTTCGGTCGCCTGATGTTCTTCGCGCGCTGCGTGCGGCGGGGCTCGATTGGGTGTTCCTTGATTCCGAACATGGCCCGTTCGATCTCGAAACGCTGCACGACTTGATGCGCGTGGCGGTCCGCGAGGGATTGTGCCCGATCGTTCGAGTGGGGGAGTTGCAGTATTCGCTGATCGCGCGCGCGCTCGATTGCGGCGCACAGGGCGTGCTGCTGCCGCGCGTCGAATCACCAGAACTGCTCGCGCAAGCGGTTAGCTGGACGCGTTATCCACCGGTCGGCGTCAGAGGTTATGGTCTGGGCGGGCCACATCTTGGCTACGAACGGGTGACGATCGCCGACGCGGTCGCGCACTTCAACGAGCATGTGATGGTCGTGCTGCAGATCGAGACTCGCACGGCGCTCGAGCGCATCGACGAGCTGCTCGCGGTTCCGCACATCGATGCCGTGCTCATCGGACCGGCCGATTTATCCGTATCGCTGGGGATCCCCGGCAACTTCGATCATCCGGATTTCGTTGCCGCGGTCGAGAAAGTCCGCGAACGCTGCGAGTCGCGCGGGATCGCGCCCGGCATGCACACGCGATCGATCGACATGGTCAAGCAGTGGCGAGGGCGAGGGCTGAGGCTTCTGAGCTGCAACAACGATATCGGCATGCTCTACGAGAAAGCCGTCGAAACTGTTGCTGCGCTCCGCGGCTAGCGCAACTCTTCGATCGTGATGTCCTTGTAGGACACCTGCGCCTTGCCGCCGCCATGGATCTGCAGACCGATCAGCCCGGTCTGCGGAATCGACTCATCCGCCTCGGTGTAGTCGACGGTCTGCTTCCCGTTGATCGACAGGCGAATGCGACGTCCCTCCGCGCGAATCTCGTAATCGTTCCAATCGTTCACTTTCAGAATCTGCGCGATTAGCGCGGGATCGGCTTGCACAAGCACTCTGTTCCGGCGCGACTCATCGTAGAGGCTGCCCCAGTACTTGTCGCCAAGATCCGCCTGGTAGCCAACCATCTCGTGCGCTGGATTGACAGCACGCTGACTGCGGAACTGGACGCCACCATTGATGAATCCCTCGGTGCCTTCCAGCTTGAACGTGAGTCGCAGTACGAAATTGCCGTAACTCCTCGTCGTCACCAGGAAATCGTTTCGTGGCACTTGCTCGGTCAGCGAACCTCCAACGAGCGCGCCGTTCTGAATCCGCCACGTCTGCTTCGTGTCGCCCTCCCAGCCCTGGAAGGTGCGGCCGTCGAAGAGGGGGACTGGCTTCTGAAATGTGCCGGAAGTCCGGGAGTTCGGAAGTCCGGAAGTTCGGGCGCTTGGCGCCAGCGTCATGAGGATAACGCCAGCAGTCAGGTAACGGGCGCGCGTGTGCATGCCGGGATTCTATGCCGAACGACCAGTAGCCCGACCCTCCCGGTGTATGCTCTCCGGATGAAATCTACGTGGATGCTCGTGGCTGCGGCAGCTGCCCTCGTGGGTGCGGGCGGCGCAACGGCGACCCTTCAGGAGGGCGGTTCGAAGATGTCCGAGGTGCGTTTGATGACAGTGGATCCGGGGCACTTCCATGCGGCACTGGTGCAAAAAGAAATGTATCCCGGCGTGTCGAAACGCGTGGACGTCTACGGTCCGCTCGGCTGGGATCTGTTCGAGCACCTCAACCGCATCACGTCGTTCAACCGGAGAGCCGACCGTCCGACCGCGTGGGAGCTCGAAGTCCACACCAGCCCTGACTACTTCGAGCGCATGCTGCGCGAGCATCCCGGGAACGTCGTGATTCTCTCGGGCCGCAACCGCGGAAAGATCGATCGGATCGCAGCGTCGGTGAAGGGCGGGCTCCACGTGCTCGCCGACAAGCCGTGGATTCTCGAGTTCACGGACTTTCAAAAACTGGAGGCGGTCCTGGCCGATGCCGACGCAAAGCAGTTGATCGCCTACGACATCATGACCGAACGCTTCGAGATCACGTCGATGATCCAGCGCGACCTCGTCAACGATCGCGCGACGTTCGGGACGATCGTCCCGGGCACGCAAGCCGAGCCCGCCGTCTACATGGAAAGCGTCCACCACCTGATGAAAACGGTGGCGGGTGCGCCCAACATCAGGCCGACGTGGTTCTTTGATACGACGGAACAGGGAGAAGGGGCCAACGACATCGGCACGCATCTCGTGGATCTGGTCCAGTGGACGGTGTTTCCGGATCAAGCCATCAACTACAAGTCCGACGTCCGCGTGCTCGCGGCACAGCGATGGCCGACGTGGATTCCGGAAGCGGATTTCAAGCGGGTCACGAACACGCCGAAGTTCCCGGACAGTCTTGCCAAGTCCGTCAAGGACGGACGCCTGGAGTACTACTCCAACACGCTCGTGTCGTACGAGGTGAAAGGCATTCACACGAAGCTGAACGTCATCTGGGACTGGGAGGCGCCGGCCGGTTCCGGAGATACGCACTTCGCGTTCTATCGCGGGACCACGTCGCGTGTCGAAGTGCGCCAGACCAAGGCGGACAAGTACATTCCCGAGCTCTACGTCATCCCCGCGACGGCCGATGTGAAAGGCGAGGTTCTCGCCGCGACGCAGAAGAAGATCGCCGCGCTGCAGCAGCATTATCCCGGCGTCACCGTCGAGGATCGCGGCGCAGAGATCAAGATCAACATTCCCGCCACGTTCCGCGTCGGACATGAAGCGCACTTCGCGCAGGTCACCGAGAACTTCCTGCGTTACCTGCGCGATCCCAAGACGCTTCCGGCCTGGGAGCGGCCCAACATGCTCGCGAAGTATTTCGTGACGACCAAGGGCGCGGAGTTGAGCCGGCAGGGCCCGCCGCAGCCGGCACCGCGTATCGCGCCGAAGTAAACCATGAGCGCCGCGGCTGTCATTGCGTTTGTCGGACTCCTTCAGGTCGCCGGCGCGAGCGGCTCCAAGCCCGCCACGCTAGCCGACGATGCGCGACGCCTGAGCGAGGTAGCCACCAACGAGGCGCGATTCGAAGCCTTGACGACGTTGCTGCGGAGTCGAGGCTTGACGTTCGCAGTCGAGACATTTTCAATCGACAAACCGATCGGCCGCGAACCTCGCACCGAAGGACGGAATGTCGTCGTCACGCTCGGCCAGGGCGCTCAGGACGTCGTCATCGGCGCACACTACGACGCGGCCCGGCTCGCGGATGGCTCGCTGAGCAAAGGCGCGGTCGACAACGCAGCGTCCAGCGTGATGCTCGTCCGTGTGGCTGAAGCGCTGCGGAGCGAGTCGCTGCCAGTCCGCGTCCGTATCGTCTGGTTCGACATGGAGGAGCTCGGCCTGATCGGATCCGCGAATTACGTCAAGCAGCATGGTGCCGATCGAATCAAGGCGATGCTCAACTTCGACATCAACGCGTACGGCAACACGATCGTGTTCGGACAAACCGAGCGTCCCGAGAACGCGGCGTTACGTCGCACGTTCGCGCAGACCTGCGTGTCGGAGGACATCGCCTGCATCGGTTTTCCGCAAATGCCTCCAGGCGACGACCGGTCGTTCGTGAAGGCCGGCGTGCCGACGATCTCCGTCGGGATTATTCCTGCCATCGACGTTCATCAGCTCTGGCTGATGATGAACGCCGGAGCGAATTCCGGACTCGCGCAAGGCGTGGTTCCTCCGATCGTTCGCACGATCCACACGCCCGAGGACACGCCAGACAAGCTGAGCGAGGAGACGATGGGCCGCATGCAGCGCTTCGCGCTTGCGTTGGTGCGGAACGTCGCAAAGCAGTGATGACGCGAATCATTATCACGCTCGTGGCGGCGGCCGCGCTGGGAGCGCAATCCGGGTCGCCGATGGCTCTTCTCAAAGAGGAAGTGCCTCAGGCCGACGTTCGGCTGCAGTACGGTCCCGGCCCACTCCAGGTTGGCGAGTTGCGGCTCCCGAAGGGCGGCAAACCTCCTTATCCCGTCGTCATGCTCGTGCACGGCGGCTGCTGGTCGAACGAACTGCCGAAGCTCGATCCACGAGCGGTGTCGTTCGAGCTGTTGCGCCCGATGGCCGCGGCCCTTGCCGATGCCGGCATTGCCACGTGGAACGTCGAGTAC
>Ga0075428_100005954_pt1 | contig 13549 bp, 22 predicted proteins | sample RhiMetdeltSRZDD2_FD_75291 | JGI IMG/M metagenome (GOLD analysis project Ga0075428, IMG submission 75291) | Populus rhizosphere microbial communities from Tennessee, USA - Rhizosphere MetaG P. deltoides SRZDD2 | ecosystem: Host-associated > Plants > Roots > Rhizosphere > Soil | place: USA...
CTCGGGCATCCTTTCGGATGTATTGAACGATGTCATTCATGTAGAACTCCAGAGGCGAACTACCGTATACTTCACATGGCTATTCGCATTGTTCTTCTCAAGAATTTGCAGCTCTGCAGTGACAGCAGCATTAGAACTGCCGAATCCTAGAACTACACTATGAAGTGAAACCGCCGCTCCGCCGTTAATCAGCGATGTGCGGGCGGTCACCAAAAGTTGAAATGGTACGTTCATGATCAGCCCCACCCGTTATCGTCTAGGGGACTGTACCTGAGCCCCAGATGGCTCAGCCGGTACTCGATGGACAGTACTGAACGACCCATCACCACAGCTATCTGCGAAATAGTGCCTCCAGCATGGTAGAGTTTTCTGAGTTTCCTATCTTGGAAGTCATCCCAGGATTTGAAGGCATTCACCGGTTCGCCACCGGTTTGTGACGCCGCATAGAAAAAGGGATCAGACACACCCGGACGTCGCAGGCGGTCGTCATCCAACTGTTTCCCTTCCTTTGGCTCCGGGCCCGTGTATGGAATGCGCTCCGGCTTTCCCATCTGGTGAAGAGCGACGCTTTCCATCACGTAGAACTGCGTCCCGTATTTCTTCACCATGATGTCCGCCACTTCCTCGGCCTTCGCCAAGGTGAATCTCTTACGGGGCGGTTTATCACTCTGGGGACTCCAGAGGATGTAGAACTTCGGCTGGGCGAGCGGGGCTTTTCTCTCGTACTTCCGCTTCTTCGTCTTTACTTTCTTGACCATTGCAAGGTCTCCTTCGATTTGAGTTGATTTACGCTAACTCTCGACGCATCTGCTGGAACTTTCGCCACTCGGTTAAGAATGCCGAGTAGGCTTCAATGAACTCCGGTGCGTTGTGGTCCGGAATTCGCATGAATTTGAGTCGCAGCTCCTCCGATTTCTCCCATTGTGTCCTCAGCGCCTGAACCCGTGGGTCCGCCATCACGCGAACCTCAGTTTCCCGCATGTTTCCAAGGCACATCACTTTGCCCTCCGCACTCTCTGCTTAAACACTCGACGGCACTTCTTGCATTCCCAGACGTGCCATCCATAAACACGGTCAAACCCCATTTTCTGGAGCCTCTGACCGCAGTGGTTTCGCATCACAACTCAGACCTCCGTTGCGAAATGGCCGTGACGCTCCTTGAAGCGCAGAGCTCTTGCGCACGCACGCGCCTGAACATGGTAGCGCGGCGAATTCGTGCCGTGGCTGCCCGTGTGATTCTTCTTGTACTGACGGCGAGCCTTCGGCGACAAACGCTGAAGGGGAATGCCGCCGAACACCCTGCGCGTCGAGGCGAAAGCCGCGGCGGAAAAGAGGGACAAAAGTCCGAAGGGTTTGCGATCCATTGTAAGGACTCCCAGTTTGTTAAATGATGGTGTTGAGGCGGGACCTATATCGAGGGATGCCTAGACTACTTCCGGGCCAACAAGGGACCCAATCGGTTCGCCATTAGAGTCAGCGAAATCAGCATCACGCACTAGTATCCCGCCTCACCGGCTGCCCGGACACCCGGACCGGCCACCCAAGACCAAGTATGCGCCTCAAAAACACCGATAACAAGGGCATATTGCTCACGACCCTCCGCGGGCGCATACTGTACGGCCTACCCGGTTTGCGACTTCATGGTTCAAACAACGAGAAAAGAATGGCCACAATCATTCCGCTTCCATCCCCGCGGAAGTATCGCCTCACAAATGTAGTAGAAAGCCAATTTGTTCAATCCAACTCAACCACAAATCGCGAATATGCCATAGAAGATCTGGCGCGCTCAGGGTTGACATTGGATGATATCCAGGCAGGTGTCCATCCCTGCATGCGATTAGGCGATAAAGCGCTCGCTGGATACGTAATTCCCTACCATAATCTGGACGGCCAGCCGATTTGCGACAAAGATGGGGGACTGGTCATGTACCGGGTCCGCCTCAAATACCCGGAGTTTGCCCGTGAATCACGATATACCCAACCCTCAGCAGAATCACTTGCCAAGCATGGTCTCCCAGCCATTCTCCCTTACTTCCATCCACTATCGTTTACGAATGTGGGCGAGGAAGCAGTGGTATGTGAGGGTGAAAAGAAAACTGCCGCTGTGCTGCATCGACTGGGACTTCCAGCATTCGGCATTGGAGGGTGTCAGATGTGGAGGGCGCCGGGAGGGACGGGAGCTGTTCATCCCTGGATCCTGGGATACCTTAAGAAACGTGAAATTAAACGGGTTAGAATTGTACCTGATGGAGACGTCTTTAGGTACGACATCTGCAACGCCTACGGAACCTTCGCCCGAGCACTTGAATCCGAGGGGATTACCGTTGCAATCGTTAACCCTACGGCCAAGATTGATGACCTACTACTTGAATGGAAAGATGAAGCGCTCGTACGTTTCAGTGGGCTGGCTGAAGTCCCAGTTAACGATCTCGTTCAATCCCCCGCTTCGCTTATCACCAAGTTCGGACTTGCGTTTAAGGTTGATGCCAAAGATCGGCCTGTTGTATATCAGCACAGTTCCAACATCACAAAGGTTCTGGAGCAACACCGCTCAGCATTCCCCGAAATTTGGAGGAATACAGATACGAATATCTTGATGTTCGGGGACGAGGAGGCCCGCCCCGAGCTAACTGAAATGGAAGTTACCAATTACTTCCAGCACAACCTCGGCTTTCATTCTGTCAAGACCCACGAAATCCTCAAATGCATGATTGCACAGGGGAAAAAGAATGAAAAGTCGCCATTCCTCAACTACATCAAAGCGCAAATCTGGGACGGCAAGCCGAGGCTTGAAACTTGGTTTCAGGACTACTGGGGAGTTCCGGATTCGGAATACGTCCGAGAGGTTGCCCGAAAGTGGCTCGTATCTGCTTGTGCGCGGATGGACAAGCCTGGGACAAAGATAGATTGGATGCTGATAGTCATAGGCGGTCAGGGAATTGGTAAGACCAGCATGCCTCAGATTTTATTCCAGGGGAACTATCAACCGATTTACGGTGAGCACAATGATAAAGATCTACACCAACTCATGCACTCCAAACTCTGTACCGGCTTCGATGAACTCGACAGCTTTGGAAAGCGTGAATCATCTATGCTCAGAGCTCTTATCACGCAGCCAACGGATTCCTTCAGACCACCCTACGGCGCCTCTGTTGAGGTCTTTCCTCGCCGATTCATCCTTTATGGTTGTGGAAACAAAGTCGTTTTCCTGCATGATACAGATGGACAAAGGCGGTACTCTATCATTAACGCCGGTAAGACTAAACTTGACTTCGCAGGACTCGAGGCTGTCCGAGATCAGCTTTGGGCAGAAGCATGGTCACTGTACACGGCTGGAGGATTGAATTACTGGGAGGTTGAGGGTAATGTAGAGAACGCCGAGCAATATCAAATCCCCTCGGCCATGCAGGAATCTATAGATACATTTCTAGCTCAGCAAACAGTCGCCAAATATGTAGATCTTAAAAAGCCTGGATACGAGGGCAGGGCGATTTATTTCCTCATGTCCCAGGTACTTAATCACTTAGAAATTGGAAAGGTCGGGCCGAACAGCGTACAGATGCGGGAAATTGCCGAGGCCCTAATCAAGGCGGGCTGTGAGCGCCCTGACCGCAATGGATCCAGGCATCCAGAGACTAATGTTCAGGGCAAGTGGTGGATCTACAAAGTTCCATCAGAATAGCTCTTACGTGCGCGGGCGCGCACATTCATATGTGTGACTAAACGCGAGTAAAAGATACTTGCTCCGGACTGTGCAGAGGCGCATCATAACCACTGGCCACAAGCACATCATGGGAGTAAAGTCAGTGAACAAATACACGCCAATCAGCCAGAAGTACACCCGCTTCCGGACCAGCATGCACAATGACGAGATCATGGAGCTGCTGGGCATCAAGAACAAGCGGCTGCCCAAAGAGGGCATACAGGAATCCATTTACGTGCAGGGAGTGGAAGTTTGGGTTGATCCTTTCATCCCGCGCACTGCGAAGTTCACGGATGGTGTGGTGCGTGAGGTAAAGACCAGCCGACATCGCATCATGTGCCGCTGTCCCGGCTGCGGCTGGGTCGGCAGCTTCGGCCGCTTGTTCCAGCACAAGTGCAGACCGGCCAAGCCCGAATGTCGCGAAGAACCCCTTCTTGAACATTCGTTTGGAGCTTAACGCCATGAGCGAACCCGGCTACCCGACGGTGTGGATCACCGTGCATGCTGATACTCAGCCCGAGGCATCGGCAATTATCCAACGCATGGTCAAAGCCTCCAAGCTGTTCGTGATGGACGAAGGCTTGGCAGACGCTCAGCCCGAGCAGGGCGTCTTAGTCCAGGCATGCTGCATGGAGGAGATCAGCCATGATCATTCTTAACTACCCGACCAAGAAAGCTCTTAAAGAGTCCATTGGTCAGCCGCTCAAGTACACCGAGACCAGCGTGTTCGGTCCGGAATACGTTCCCAATGGGGAGCTCTATGGGTCCAATCGCCCGCGTATCACGGGCAATGGGAAGGTTGAGTTCTACGCCAAGGTCGTCATGAAGGATGGCAAGATAAGGAGTGTGTCATGACAGTTGAAAACACGGCGGGCGGCACGTTGATCACAGGCCCCCACATTGAGATTGCCCGGCTGATTGCGATTAAAGGCGCAGTCAAGCTGGAGTGCTTGGGCATCCGTCGGCGGGGGAAATCGGCCAAGCGCATTGCCATCGATCTCTTGGGACTCGATAAGCGCGCGGGCTACGACACGATTGTGGGTGCGCTGAACAAGCGCATCGAAGAGCTCAGCAAGGAGGCGTCATGACCATCTCTGACGAAGTGGCTTACGTTCTAAAGATTCGTAAGCAAGTCATAGCGCAGCTCGGGGCAAATCCTGAGGAGATGGACTGGCGCACGCGGGCTGACTATGAGCAGGCGGTCGCCACGTACACGCTCTGCGTGATTCAAGAACGTTCTAACGACTTAGCGAGGAGTGGGTTATGAGCGACTATCAGCAGAAATATCCACATCTTTGTGCGTTCTTTGGCGGGGCGTTCAGCGCCAACTCTGGCGGACACACCGACGTCAGGAATTTCAAGGGATTTACTGAGGCCCAACTGGGGAACGCAGAGTACGAACTTGCAGAGTTCTGTTCTACAGCACCCGTTGATAGTGACATCGTGGTTGGTCCAGTTCGCTTTGCCCGCTGGCTCGGCATGATGGCCGACGATGGGTACACGATTTGGGGGCAGACCAAGAGGGATGACCCCGATGCAGGGGACGATGAGCAACACAAACTTCAAGCATTCACTTTGCTCGACAGCTTCTACTAGGAGTACAGAAAATGAACGGTGAAGGTTTTGCCTATTTCCGCTGGGACTGTCTGAGGAATCTTGAGCTGGGCCTCCAACTGCCTTGTGAGGGAAGCCTCCGCCAATGGCCCTCATCCCTCATGTATTGGAATACTCTGCAGGGGAGGTCAAATGCGTAAGGCGCTTTGGACATTGGTGATAATGGCTGCGATCACAGCTATTGTGATTCGCATCGTGGGTGGCTGGATTCAGGAGGCAAGGGCAGAGTACGTGCAGCCCGAATGGGGGCGATGCGATACAGACACAGATTGCATGGAGAAGTTCGGTGGTGATGGTTCCCCAAGACCGCTGTAGAATTTGCAAGCGGTTTCTAGACAGTCCTGGCGATGAGACGACACAGGACTGTGGAGGGGATTGTCTTAGGTGCATGGCCGACTATGGCCTTGATCCAGATTGTATTGATGCGATGTGGAAAATTACAGGGGATGCGAAATACGCACCTGAGGAGTGAATATGGTCGCGGGGATTAAGGTGGCGCCAGCTACGGATGGGATGGAGCGAATTGCGGCCTATATTGACAACTCCTGCTCTGGAATAGGGGAGCAATATGCGATTGAAGCTATTGCGGTCTATCTTGGAGTCAGGGAGAAGGCTGTTCGTAGTCAGCTTTCTTACGCTCGCAAGCGTCTGGCTGGCCGCGTCGGCCGAACCTCAACGCTCTTGGACACTGACTTTTAGCCCTGACCTCGTTGGGGAGCAGCAGTGGATAGTCGGCTGGTACGTTCTCTATAAAGACGGAAGGTATTGGGGAACGATACGGGCGGAGCCTAAAAGAACGGAATATGTAGTCAAAGTCCCAAGGGGGTGCTGGGAGGTCAGTACCCTTGCGAGGTTGAGGGATAGTACTCACCCGAAAAGGGGCGAATGGGTGGAGAGTAATCGCAGCGGTGTTGTTTGCGCACAACAGAATGTATGAATATCTGATGCAACCAATGAGAAACCAATATTGGTTGCGGAATAACCCTTATAAAACAAGGGGTTGAGTGCTTGAAACCAATGCAACCTAATATACTCTTAGGGTAGTATAAAAATGTATAGTCATAATTGTGGCAACCCAGTAAACATTGGTTTCTTGGTTGCATATTGGTTGCAAACACGATGCCGTGTGCCGACCCACGGCCGAAAGCCGATCCAGAAGTCGGTGTTCGGCATGGAATTCAAACCCTATTGCATTCCCCCTTAAGGAGTGGTATAGGGAACCAATCGGGGATTTGCGCCGATATTCACGAGTCTTGAAGTCGTGAGTCTTCCGACTCTACGAGTCTTCGAACTGGAAATCCGGAGTCAAAAAGAAGACCCCCGAGCCGAAGCTCGGGGGCCTGACGGCCATGCAGCGATTACTCGCCGATGGTGATGATGCCCGCGCGCTTGAACCAGGACAACCGGCTTTCCGGAGTCTTGGGCTGGCCGCACTTCGTGGAGCGCGCCGTGTAGTGCGATGCGGGATTGGCCTTGCCGTGCGCGATGAACTCGCTGACCGGCTTGCCGTCGAACTCGCACAAGAGCTTGTACCACTCGCCCCGACCGCCGCGGAGCGGGAGACCCTTGCGGACTACGGTAATCTTGGGAACCTTGGCCGAGGCCGCGGGAGCGGCGGGCGCCTGTTCCGGGGAAACCGTGGTCTGTTCGGTCGCAACTTTCTGCTTACCCATGATGAAACTCCTACAATGGTAAAGAACAACCCCTTTAGGGGGTGCGGACCGGTGGCCCGCATATAAGAATATGCAGGTGGCGTGCCAATCCATGCCAAATCCTTAAAAAGTATTTCCCTTTAAGAAACAAGGGGTTACGCGGACTGGTCTACGCTGCGCTGCATCATGTTGCAGTGCGCTGACAAAGATTGTCAACAAATATTGTCGGTTACCGACACAGAGTGTCACCGCAGCGCAGCATAATCTTTCATCCCCCGTAGACGACTTTAAAACGAGGTGACATCGTGATCGCTTCGACCCACAGACATATTTTTGATGGTTTCATGCTTGAATGTGCTTCGCAAAGCTATTTTTGATGGTTTCAGAATCTGACAATAGGCATCAAACCAATGCGCTCTGGCTTACCTTTTGGACACACAGAAGAACGAGCATGACATCTATGTCTACCACTTCGTTCTACACATCTGAGTAGATTGCAATTATCGCACCAATCTACGTGATTTCGTGGACCTTTCTTTTTACGTTTCACTCTTTTGCTCCGCAGGGGGCGAAATACACTCTACATCGGCCCCGGAATCTACGAGGGCCCATACCTCAAAGTCTGGGATGTCTATCCAAAGTAAGTACGTCCAGCCCGCCCATAGACCATTGCGAATATGTCGGCAAGGTATGGTCCTGTTCGTTCTATTTTCAATTTGAGCTACGAACATAGGGTCTACACTCTAACGTGGAGCACTTCTATCCGCTCAGCCGTGGCCATGGACAACACCATCTCGTCGCTCCCCGGGAGCGCCTCCAATTTGAGTTTGAACGGCCTCAAACCCCTGAGCTGGCAGGCTTGTCCAATGAAATCAAATGAAGGATATCCCCGCGAGAGGGCGTAAATTCGGGCCTGCTGATATGAGCGTCCAGTGATCATGGGCTTTTTCATTTAGTATTTCCTGAACACGTCAATGCCGAACATAACGATTACGAATGCCAGAAGAAGTAGAAAGAGGATTGCCATATTCACTCCTAAGAGGAAGTGCCTGCAGAACAAGAGACCCTCGCCAGAGAAGGCCTCCCACCTAGCAGATTCTGCAAGCACTTCCCCAGTGTTTCATTATAGCACTCCCCCTAGTCAAGAGCCACGGGCGCGCGTATACTACAATCCCATGGATAACCTCCCGACAGATTCGTTTGACGACGGGATACGCTTCCCATCGTTACAGCTCTCCCCTGAGGGTGAGGCAGCACGAAAGGCGAATCGCGAGCGGAGGCGCGACCTCAAGCCGTTGAAGTTTCGCAAGGAGAAGTTTCTTGAGGGAGTGGCGGAAGCCTTTGAGGAACTCGGCGGCGTCGCTCGGCTCGTGCAGTGGGGTGACAAGAACTATGGGGACTTCGTCACAAAGGTCGTGGGGAAGACGCTCCCCCAAGCCATCAACCATCTGGCTGTTCACGCGAGCGGACCTGTTCAAATCGTTTGTCCAATTGGGCAATCTGCCCTTGACCAGCAGGATGAGACGACTCCTGATGGCAAGGTTATCAACGTCAGTCCAGGAGCTCCTGGACAGGAGCCAAAATGACCCCTGATACGAATCTTTCGCATGTACCCTCCACAAGCGACCAGCGGGTCGCAAACAATGTGATGCGGCACGAGTACCGCGTCCTCGGTCCTGAGGAGAAGGCCCAGATGCAAGGCATCAAAGACCTTGGCCTTCAGTTCCACAATCTGCTGGAGCACATCGGTACCAGTCGTGAACTCAGCCTCGCCAAGACAAAGATCGAAGAGGCTGTCATGTGGGCCGTCAAGCACATCACCAAATGAGGAGAGCGGAAATGACAATCGTTAAGAAGGTGGACGATGTCGGTAACGTCGCAGGGTACTGGGACGAGGAAGGTCATTGTTGGACGATGGCAGAGGCGTTTGAGGCTCAAGGGTTGAGCCACGGCCCCGGCGAGGAAGAGGGCGATGACAAAGACTACGAGGAAATGACCAACGCTCAGTTGCGCGACCTTCTGGAAGCGCGCGGCGTTCAAGTCACCTCGGGTCTGGTGAAGGCTCAGCTTGTCGAGCTGGCGAGGAATTCGGACGAAGTAACAGAGTAACGTGTGCTCGCTAATGATACAGACATTAGCGAGCAAGACTCTGGGATCATACGCATACCGTATGTCCCCCGGAAGGAATTCCTCCACTTTCATCAGCGGAATCAGAGATTTGCCTGCATGGTGGCTCATCGCCGTGCAGGCAAGACCGTTGCGTGTGTCAACGAGCTAGTCGCTCGAGCAGTATATTCTAAGAAAAAGCGGCCGAGATACGGGTATATCGGTCCGCAGCTCAAGCAAGCGAAGAAGATCGCTTGGGAGTATCTCAAAGAGTACACTCAGGGCCTCTGCTCAAAGGTTTCAGAGAGTGAACTCTATGTCGTCCTCAAGCACAACGGCGCGGAAATATGCGTCTATGGAGCTGATAATCCCGACTCGTTTCGTGGACAGTATTTTGATGGAGTCATCCTCGACGAATATGGTGACATGGCGCCTTCCCTCTGGGGCCGTGTTATTCTGCCCACACTCGCAGATCGTCGTGGATGGGCAGTCTTTATCGGTACGTTCAAAGGAAAAAACCATTTCTATAAAATCTATAGAAGGTCCCAAGGACTTGATCTCAATCCTGGCGAGGATCCGGAGTACTTCAAACGAACGTGGTTTAACTTCCTCTTAGACATCGACCATTCGACTTGCCTCTCCGAGGAGGAGAAGGTAATTCAAAGGGCCGAGGTTGATGATGAAGATTGGGAGCAAGAGTTCAAGTGCAATCCCAATGCGGCCATCAAAGGCACGTACTATGCGAAGATCATTTCCCAACTGGAAAGCAAGGGTCAGGTCAATACCGACCGCGCCTCGTTTGATCCGGAATTCCCCGTGGACGTCTTTGCGGACCTCGGCAAGACCGATTCCACTCCGTTCTGGTTCACTCAGAGCAAGCCAGACGGATACGCAATGGTCGACTACGAGGAACACCACGGCAAAGACCTTGACTTCTACTTCGACTTGCTCCGTGAGAAGCCGTACAAGTACGGTCTTATCCATCTTCCTCACGACGCTAAGGCCAAGACACTATCCGCCAAGCGAACAACCATCCAACAGTTTCTGGACGCGGACACCGACGACGATACGAAGTTTACCCGTTTTGACGCTTCCGTTCAGGGTACTATTATCCGTATTTTACCTAAGCTCGGAGTTCAGGACGGAATTAACGCGAGCCGCAAAATTCTACCGAAGTGTTGGTTTTCGCCCAAGTGCGCGGACGGAATTGAGGCGCTTCGGGCTTATGCCCGGGAGTGGGATGAGGATAACAAGGTATTCCGTGATAAGCCCAATCATAATTGGGCGTCTAATGGAGCTGATGCTTACCGGTATTTTGCGACGACAGCCCAAGGAATTGGTGAAGTTCAGACGTATGCGGAACAACAGGCTGAGGAATCGAAGATTATCATTCCTCAGATCAAGCTCGAAGAACTATTTGAGTTCCGTGAGCGTCAGATGAGATTTCAAAGGGGACGAGTATGACCGCCAAGACTTATTCTTCGGGCAAAGGCAAGAAGAAAAAGGGTGAATTCCCGAAAACCCCCGCTGGACAACAGAAAAGATGGACCGCAGAGTTTGCGGCCGCCCGACAACCAATCAAAAAATGGCACAAAGAGGGTGATAAAGTCGTGCGGGAGTATCTTGGCCGTCCCCGAGGCCCGGACGATGGTGGAATTGAGAGTGAACTTTCGTACAAACTGAATCTTTTCCACTCCAATGTTTCCACGTTGATGGCGATGCTCTACGGGAACACGCCGAAAGTGGAGGTCAACCGGACGTTTGCCGACCCAAAGGACGACATTGGTCGGGTCGCAGCGCTGATGGCATCCCGTTGCCTCAACCAAGACATCCAGGCTCCGGGTGCCACGGTCGTAAGCATCCTGAAGCAGGTCTTAGAGGATCGATTGCTCCCCGGTATGGGCTCCGCCAGATGTCGATATGACTGCACTTTGGAAACCACCGAGGTCCCCGCTATCATAAAAAATGGCGTTGAGGAGGCAGAGGCGTACGAGGAGGAGAAAGTAACGAAGGAATGGGTGGACATCATATACACTCACTGGAAGGACCTGCTATGGTCGCCCGCGCGCACGTACGAAGAGCTTCGTTGGAAGGCTTTTCGCTCGTACATGTACTATCCAGAACTCTGCAAGCGCTTCGGCGATGAGCTTGCAGACGAAATTCCGATGAATTCGAAGGGTCCATTCAATCCTTCTGATTCAGATTCCAAGGATGTGGACGCTGATCCGAGGCCGCAGGCTGAGGTTTGGGAAATTTGGAGCAAAGAGGACAGGAAGGTCTTCTGGTTTGTAGAAGGGATGGCCAAAATCTTGGAGGAAGAGGACGATCCACTGGAGCTGAAGCAGTTCTGGCCGGACCCTCCCCCGATGATCGCCAATGCCACGACCTCCAGGTGGATGCCGCGCAGTGACTACGCCATTGCTCAAGATCTGTACGTGCAGATCAACGAGTTGGAGTCCAGAATTGCCATCCTTACGCGCGCGGCCAAATGTATCGGTGTCTATGACAAGACCCAGGAGGGAATCAAGCGCATTTTCCAGGAAGGTTTGGAGAATGACCTTATCCCCGTGGACAACTGGGCGGCGTTCGCTGAGAAGGGCGGCATTGAAGGGACAGTGAGCTGGCTGCCCATCGAGGCTGTGGTCAACACCATCAACGAATTGACTCAACGGCAGGCCTCCAAGATTCAGCAACTGTTTGAAGTCACGGGAATGTCGGATATCCTCCGCGGCGTTGCTCAGAAATACGAAGCGGCTGAGACAAGCAAGACGAAAGCTCAATTCGCCAGCATTCGCGTCCAGGCACTTCAGGAGGAGTTTGCCCGCTTCGCCGGGGATCTTCAGCAAATCAAGCTGGAAATCATGCAGAGACACTTTGACCCGTATTGCTTCATAGAACAGAGCAATATAGAGAACACTGCGGACGCGCAGTATGCTGAACAGGCCATCAACCTCCTGATGGACCCCGACGCGGCTCAGTGGCGAATCAAAGTGCGCCCGGAGACGCTCGCCCAAGCCGACTATGCTGAGTTGAAGCAGACTCGTGGTGAATTCATTACGGCCATTTCTACGTTCATGCAATCGGCGGCTCCGCTGGCCGAGATGGATAAGACAATCATCCCGACCCTTCTGGAACTCCTGCAGTGGGGTCTTGCAGGATTCAAGGGCAGCAGCGAAATTGAAGGTGCTATGGACCGTGCGGTCCAAGTATTCACGGAGAAGGCGAAGCAGCCCGAGCAGCCGAAGCCTGATCCGGCCCTTGAGAAGGTCAAGTTGGAGATGCAGCAATCCAGAGAAGAGCATCAGGCCAATATGGCTCAGGACCAGCAGAAAGCTGCCATGGAAATGGAGCAAATGCGTCAAGAAATGCAGCTCAAGAGGGAGGAGATGCAGCAGGAGATCCAACAGGACAGGGAGAAGTTCGCGCTGGAAATGAAGCAGATGATTATGGAGTTCCAACTGGAGATGGCGGAGTTGAAGGCCACTTTGACCGCCAAGCGCGAAGAGCAGCGCGCGCAGTTCGAGTTCAACTCCCTGGAGCGCGAGCACGATCTGGACGCGCAGGCTGAATCTTCGGAAATCGCCCTCTCTGCTGAAAAAGAGAAGGCCAAACTCGCCAAGAAGAATGGAGGGGAGAAAAATGCGGACTAGGTATCGGTGGAATCCGGAAACTCAGCGGCAAGAGCCGATTGCTCAATCGGAGGGCATGAACAGTGGACTTATCATTATGCCCGATATCCCCGATTTTGTTTCGCCTGTTGACGGAAGTATTGTCCACGGCAGACGATCACTACGCGAGCACAACAAGCGGAATAATGTTACGAATGCGGCTGACTACACCAACGAGTGGAAGGAAAAGGCGAAGGAACGCGCGAAGGCTTTCACTCCTGGCGCTGGCTACGACTCCAAGCGTCGGATCATGCATCTAAGGGAAGCATACGATAAACTTCAGCAACAGCGGAGGCGGAAATGAGTGACTCACGGCGGGCAGCTCTAGAAGCTGCATTCGACAAGGCGGAAAATGAAGAAGTTGAAACTGAGGAGGTAGAAACTCCGGAGGTTCCAGATGAACAAGTTGAATCCCCCGAGGTTCAGAGTGATGATACCGTTTCGGAGACAGGGGAAAACGATGCTGCAGAAGATGTTGCTGGAAAACCAGGAAAGAAGCCAGCAAAAGACTCCCAGCAAGTCGAGCAAGAAGCAGCAGCTAGAAAGCCTGCCGCGAAACCCGGAGCAAAGCCGGCAGTCGCTCAAAAGCCTGCTGAAGGATCAGCACCGGGCGCTGATGTTGCCCAAGTCAAGCCCCCGCAGTCTTGGACGCCAGCCGAGCGAGAGCATTGGGCCAAAATCCCTGCAGAGGCTCAGAAGGCGATACAACGTAGGGAACTAGAGACGTCCAGAGTGCTGAATGAGTCGGCCCAGAGCCGACGGTTTCAGAATGAATTTGTGAATGTAGTCAAGCCATTCGCACACTT
>Ga0075428_100005955_pt1 | contig 13547 bp, 14 predicted proteins | sample RhiMetdeltSRZDD2_FD_75291 | JGI IMG/M metagenome (GOLD analysis project Ga0075428, IMG submission 75291) | Populus rhizosphere microbial communities from Tennessee, USA - Rhizosphere MetaG P. deltoides SRZDD2 | ecosystem: Host-associated > Plants > Roots > Rhizosphere > Soil | place: USA...
TTGTGGTTGTGCGCGGTCAGCGTGTCGGCGAAATAGTGCCGGCCATCACCGAGCCCGGTCGCGACAAAATACATCGCGCGCGTGGCGGCAGGCAGCACGGCGGCATCGAGCGCCGCGCGGCCCGGGAGCGCGATCGGAGTCGGCGGCAGGCCGGCGCGCGTATAGGTGTTGTAAGGCGTATCGGCGCGGAGGTCGCGCCGCCGCAGGTTGCCGTCGAACTTCTCGCCGAGTCCATAGATCACCGACGGGTCGGTCTGCAGCCGAATCCCCTTGCGCAGGCGGTTGATGAAGACGCCGGCGATCAGCGGCCGCTCATCTGCGGCGCCCGTCTCTTTCTCCACCAGCGAGGCGAGGATCAGCGCCTGATACGGAGAATCGAGCGGAAGATTTTCTCGTCGCCTCGCCCAGGCAGACTGCAGCTCGCTCTCGAGCCTGCGGTGAGCCTGCAGCAGGATTTCGCGGTCGGATGTCCCGCGCGGAAAGCGATAGGTGTCGGGGAAGAAGAGCCCTTCGGCGCTACGGCCCTCGAGGCCGAGCTGCGCCAGCAACTCGGCATCCGTGAGGCCCAGGAGCTCGGGGCGGATGTCCGGATTTTTCTGGATCGTCGCGAGTCCCTGGCGAAACGTCCAGCCCTCCGGGAGCGTCACGACGTGCAGAAGGACGTCACCTGCGACGAACTGCCCGAGCAGCGTCACCGGTGTCGTTCCGGGCATGAGGCGGTATTCGCCCGCCTGGATGCGCGTGGCAACCCCCGCGGACTTGGCATGACGCAGCCAGGTGCGCGGCCGATCCATGAGGCCACGATCCTCGAGCGCATAGGCGACCGTCGTCAGCGAAGCGCCCTGGGCGATCTCGAATGTCACGGGCGCAACGAGCGCGCCGATCGGCGCGTTCAGCCATTGGCGCTCGTAATACCTCCAGCCGAGCCACGCTGCAATCGCGACAACGACGAGTAGCGCGACCCATTGAAGCGGACGCCTCATGCCTCACCCAGCCAGGCGTTGAAGGCAGGCACATCCGGATCGACTTCCAAATGACGTCCTGCGAGCTCACGCACGGGCCACGCTCCGATAAGCGCGTTCGTGAGCATGAGCGCCGAAGCGCGCTCCACGTCCGCCATCCCGAGATCGCGCTCATCCACTGCCGCGCCTCTGCCAGCCTGCCAATGCCGAAATGCGCGACGCATCACGCCCGCAACGCCGCATTGGTCGAGCCGCGGCGTGACCCAGCGGCCATCCAGGCGCGCAAACAGATTTGATTGCGTTGCCGAAATCACGAGGCCGTGTTCGTCCTGCATGAGGCCCTCGTCCATGGCGCCATCATCCCATTCGGAGCGCGCGAGGACCTGCTCGAGCCGGTTGAGATGCTTGAGCCCCGCGAGCACCGGATTCCTGCCGAGACGCGTGCGGCACCATCCGACGCGCACGCCTGTGACAGCCGCCTCGGCGGCAATCAACGGACCGTTGAATCCGAAGACGATACGCCGCGGCGCGGGATTGCTCGGCGCGCGGTAACCGCGCTCGCCGCTGCCGCGCGTCAGGACAACCTTGACGACGCACTGCGACCCCAGCGAGGCCTCCGCGATTTCCGCGCGCAGGATGGCCGCCGCCGGCGCGGCCATCCCGAGGCGCCGCGCCCCTTCACTCAAGCGTTCGAGATGCCAGTCGAGGAAGCGCGGGCGACCGCCGGCGATGGCGATGGTCTCGAAGAGCCCGTCGCCGTAATGGAGCCCGCGATCGAGCGGATCGATGTGGCCCCCCGCAAAGCCGTCGACCAGCACCCGCATCAGGCTGCGCTCCCGAGCGCGCGCAGGAGGCCGCGGGCCTTGGCGCGCGTCTCCTCGAGCTCGCGCGCCGGATCGGAGTCCGCGACGATGCCCGCACCCGCTCGCAGCTCGATCTCATCGTCATGAATCGTCATCGTGCGGATCAGGATATTGAGGTCGAGGCTGCCGTCGAGCGCCAGGTAGCCGATGGAACCGGTATAGGCCCCGCGCCCGCGACCCTCGAGCTCGCCGATCAGCTGCATGCAGCGTACCTTGGGGCAGCCCGTGATCGTGCCGCCGGGGAAAAGCGCGCGGATGACGTCGCCAGGCTCGACGTCGGCGCGGAGCCGGCCGCTCACGTTCGACACGATATGGTGCACGTGGGCGTAGCTCTCGACGACCATGAATTCATCCACACGCACGGTGCCCGCCTCGCAGAGCCGGCCGAGATCGTTGCGCTCGAGGTCGATCAGCATGACGTGCTCGGCCTGCTCCTTGGGGCTGCCGGTCAGCTCTGCGATCATCGCCGCATCGCCCGCGCCGCCCCGCGGGCGCGTACCTGCGATCGGTCGCGTGTCGACCTGCCTGCCGCGCACACGCACCAGGCGCTCCGGCGAACTGGAAAGAATGGCCAGAGCCGGAAGCGCGGCGGCGCCCGCGAATGCGCCGGGGTTGGCGGCGCGCAGGCGCCGATACAGCCCGGCTGTCGAGGCGCCGGCGGCCGTCGGCATCCGCCAGCTCCGCGCGAGGTTTGCCTGGTAAACGTCCCCTGCGGCGATGTGCTCCAGCGCACTCCGGCAGGCGTCGAGATAATCATCCGGCGAGTCCTCCGCAATGGCGCCCGATGCGAATACCTCGTCTCTGCCTGCCGACGGTTTCGCCCCGAGCCAGTCTTCCACGAGTCGATGGAGTTCGCCCTCTGCTTCGGGTTCAGCGATCGCGACGCTTCTCCCGGTCACGTGGTCGTGCAGCATTGCCGCCCGCACGCGCCATGCGACTGCGACGAGCTCGAATGGCGACGCGGGCAGGCGCAGCGTGGGCTCGACTTCGGCTGCCAGCTCGTAGCCGAGATAGAGGAACCAGCCGCCGGCAAACGGCCAGGGCTCCGGCGGCGCCGGGCCCTGCTCGGCCCGCCACCAGGCATTGAGTCGCTCACAGAACCGTGAGCCCTCGCCGGGGCCGGTCAGCGAGCCATCACTATGCAGGGCAAGGCTCGTGTCCGGCGCCGCGAGCAACAGGCTGAAGCGTCCGAGCGGGCCACCGGTGGCGGCGCTGTCGAGGAACGCGGGGTAGTAATCCGGGTGCTGCGCGTGGAGCGCGAGGAGCCGCTCGCTTGCGTCAGCCAGCGCGGGCAGTTCGCGCACAACGGTGTCCCGACGCGTCATGCCGGGTCGCGCGCCCGTCAGCGCAGCGCGCGGAAGATCAGCGTCCCGTTGGTGCCGCCGAATCCGAAGGAATTGCTGACGGCCGTATCGATCTTCATCTGTCGAGCCGTGTTGGGGACGTAATCGAGGTCGCAACCCTCGCCCGGGTGGTCGAGGTTGATGGTTGGCGGAGCCACCTGGTCGCGGATCGCGAGCACGCTGAAAATGGCTTCGACGACGCCGGCCGCCCCGAGCAAATGACCCGTCATCGACTTCGTCGAGCTCACCGCGAGCTTTGCGGCGTGCGCGCCGAAGGCATTCTTGATCGCGATGGTCTCCGCGACGTCGCCGAGCGGCGTCGACGTGGCATGCGCATTGACGTATTGCACTGCGTCGCCGGGTATGCCGGCGTCACGCAGGCTGTTCTCCATTGAAAGGCGCGCACCGGCGCCGTCGTCCGGCGGGGCGGTGATGTGGAACGCGTCGCCGCTCATGCCGAATCCGATCAGCTCGGCATAGATGCGCGCCCCGCGCTTTTTCGCGGACTCGTACTCCTCGAGCACGACGGCACCCGAGCCGTCGCCCATTACGAATCCGTCGCGGTCGCGGTCCCATGGCCGGCTGGCCTTGGCGGGCTCCTCGTTTCGCGTGGACAGCGCCCGGGCCTGGCAGAAGCCGCCGACCGCAGTCGGGGTCTGGGCCATCTCGGCGCCGCCCGCGACGACGATGTCGGCGTCGCCGTACTGGATGGTCCGGTAGCCGATACCGAGCGCATGCGTCGACGTCGTGCACGCGGTGATGACCGCAAGGTTCGGGCCCGTAATCCCGTACATGATCGAGAGGTGCCCGGAGATCATGTTCACGATCGAGGCCGGGATGTAGAACGGCGAGATCTTCTTCGGGGTCTTGGTCTCGAGATACTTGGCGTAGTTGTCCTCAATCGTCGCGAGCCCGCCGATGCCGGCGCCAAAGACGAGCCCCGTACGCGCGCGGTTTTCATCCGTAATTTCGAGACCCGAATCGGCAATCGCCTGGGCGCCGGCTGCGACGCCATACTGCATGAAAAGATCCATGCGCCGCGCATCCTTGGCGGGCATGTACTGGCCGACGTCGAAATCCTTGATGCTGCCCGCGATCGTGCAGGGAAAGCCGGTGGCGTCGAAGCGAGTGATCGGGCCGATGCCGCTCTTGCCCGCGAGCGCAGCCGCCCAGGTGTCCGCCACCGTGTTGCCGAGTGGCGTGAGCGTGCCGAGACCGGTGACGACGACGCGTCGCTTGCTCAAGGCAGGTTCCTCAGGCCGGGGGGACGCAATGACGCAGCGAGCCCCGGCAGGCCTGCCGGGGCTCGCGCGCGAACGACTTCAGGACTTGGACTGGTGCTGGCCGATGTAGTCGATCGCCTGCTGCACCGTGGTGATCTTCTCGGCATCCTCGTCAGGAATCTCGGTTTCGAATTCTTCCTCGAGCGCCATCACGAGCTCGACCGTATCCAGTGAGTCGGCACCCAGATCGTCCACGAAGGACGCGTCGCTGGTGACTTCCTCGTCCTTCACACCGAGCTGTTCGGCGACGATCTTCTTGACCCGTTCTTCGACTGTGCTCATCGGTTTGATGTCCCTCACCTTGTGATGCCCATGGGCGCTCGCGGGCCCGCGGGGGTCGCCATTCTATGCCACGGACCCCTTACTGGCTACCAGAAGCCTTTGTTACACGCTGTTTCGCATGACTTTTTCAAGCCATGTGCATGCCGCCATTGACGTTCAGCGTCTCGCCGGTGATCCAGGCGGCGCCCGGGCCTGCAAGGAAGCAGACTGCTTCGGCGATGTCCGCCGGCGTACCGAGCCGGCCGAGCGGAATCTGGGCGGCCAAAGCTTCACGTTGAGCCTCCGGCAGGGACTTCGTCATGTCGGTGGCGATGAAGCCCGGAGCCACTACATTGACGGTGATTCCGCGCGAGGCGACTTCCTTCGCGAGCGAGCGCGTGAAACCGCCGATGCCCGCCTTGGCCGCGCAGTAATTGGCCTGGCCGGGGTTGCCGATCAGCCCGACGACCGAGGAGATGTTGATGATGCGGCCCTTGCGCGCCTTCATCATGCCGCGCAGCACCGCCTTGCTGAGGCGGAACACCGAGCCCAGGTTGGTCGCGATGACGGCATCCCAGTCCTCGGGCTTCATGCGAAGCAGCAGCGTATCCCGCGTGATGCCGGCATTGTTGACGAGGATGGTCACCGCGCCTTCGCGGGCCTCGATGTCGGCGACCGCCGCGTTGCAGGCCGTGCCGTCCGCCACGTCGAGCGCGATCCCGCGCCCTGCCGCGCCGGCCGCCCTGATCGCGGTCTCGATGGCCGCGACGCCAGAGCTACCCGTCGCGGTGCCGATGACCGTGGCACCGCGCGAGGCGAGCGCGAGTGCGATGCCATGGCCGATGCCGCGCGACGCGCCAGTCACCAGCGCGACCTCCCCCGCCAATGACTGGCTCATGTTGCCGATCTCCCTGCCGCGGCCGCGACGGCGGCTTCGAGCGTCTCCGGCGATTCGACGGCTTGCAGCGCGAGATCGCGCCCGCCTGGAACTCGACGGGCGAGGCCCGCGAGTACCTTGCCTGGCCCGCATTCCACAAGCTGCGTAGCGCCCTCCCCGATCATCGCGGCCACGATAGCGGACCAGCGCACGGGATTGAACAACTGGCGATACAGGCCGTCGCGGATCGAATCCGCGTCGGTGTACGTGCCCGCATCGAAAGAGTGAACGCGGATGTCCGGCGCGCGGATGTCGAGCGCGCGCAGCCGCTCCTTGAGCGCCTCGGCCGCCGGCTTCATCAGGGCGCTGTGCGAGGGCACCGAAACCGGCAACAGCACGGCGCGCTTGGCACCCTTTGCCTTGCAGGCATCGATCGCGCGCGCGACCGCCGGAGCTGATCCCGCGATCACAAGCTGGCCCGGCGCGTTGTAGTTGACGGGCTGGACGACCTCCCCCTGCGCCGCCTCCTGGCAGGCCGCCTCGATGACGGCGTCGTCGAGCCCGAGGATCGCGGCCATGGCGCCGGTGCCGGCCGGTACGGCCCGCTGCATGGCTTCTCCGCGAAAACGCACAAGTGCCACCGCTGCCCGGAATTCAACGGCGCCGGCCGCAACCAGGGCGCTGTACTCCCCGAGGCTGTGGCCGGCCAACATCGACGGCGGGAGACCGCCACGACGGTTCCAGGCTCGCCAGACGGCCACGCCAGCCGCCAGCATGGCAGGCTGCGTTCGCTCGGTCTCCGACAGCCGTTCCTCGGGCCCCTCCTGGCAGAGTGCCCACAGGTCATAGCCGAGTGCAGACGAGGCTTCGGTGAACGTATCCCGGACGACCGGTTCTGCGGCACCGAGCGCGGCCAACATGCCCACGGACTGCGAGCCCTGGCCGGGGAACATCATCGCAAGCTTCAACGGAGCCTCCCTCGCTGCGGCAGGCCGGATTATAGGGTGAGCGCGGCGTCACACCGCCCGGTCCCGCCGGCCGGGATCGGGGAACCCCTCTGTTATGATCCGGTCAAGGTCAACGAGGCACAGCATGTTGATTTCCCGACGCGAAACCGGCTTCACGCTGATCGAGATCATGGTGGTGCTCGTGATCATCGCCATCATGACGGCGCTGATCGCGCCGCAGATCATGGGCCGCGTGGACGACGCGCGAATGACGGCCGCCAGGCAGGACATCCGCACGCTTGAGACGGCACTCGACTTCTACCAGATGGACAACTTCCGCTACCCAACGACTGACCAGGGTCTCGAGGCGCTGGTCAAGAAGCCGGATGACGTGAAGAACTGGCGGGCCGGCGGGTACCTGCGCGCGGCCAGCGTGCCAAAGGACCCTTGGGGCAACGAATATAAGTACCTCTTCCCCGGCAGCAAGGGCGGGGCCTACGACCTCTACACGCTCGGCGCGGACGGCGAGACCGGCGGGGAAGGCGCCGACGCCGATATCGGCAGCTGGAATCTCGAAGTGACGGACTGAAGGATCGCGGCGATGCCCGTCGCCCGTTCGCGCCGCGCCGTGCGCGGCCTGACGCTCATCGAGATCCTCGTTGTCCTCCTCATCATCGGCATCCTTGCAACCATCGCGACCCTCTCCATCGGCCTGCTCGGCGAGGACCGCGAGATCGAGCGCGAGATCACGCGGCTCTCGGACGCCATCGCCCTGCTCCAGGAGCAGGCGCAGCTCGAGGGCCGCGACTACGGCATCCTGCTCGAGTCGACCCGCTACGAGTTCCAGCGCTTCGATGCCTTCGAGCAACGCTGGGTCGCGGTCGAGGGCGACCCGACGCTCGGACCGCGCGAGTTGCCGGCGGATCTCGGCATTGAGCTCGTCCTCGAGGGGCGCCCGATCCTCCTGCGCCACGAGCCGAACCCGGACGCCCGGCTGCCTCAGCTCGTCGCCTGGGGCAGCGGCGAGATGACGCCCTATCGCCTGTCGCTCGTCCGCCGCGGTGGCGCGCGCATCACGCTCGTCGGCAACGTCGACGGCAGCATCGAAATCCAGCGTGGCGACAATGAGAAACTCTGAGCAGCGCGGGTTCACGCTGATCGAGGTCGTGGTCGCGCTCGCGATCGTCGCGATCGGCATGCTCGCCGTGTTCAAGACCATCGGTGACTCGGTCAACAACGTCGAGGCGCTGCGCGACCGGAGCTTCGCAGGCTGGATCGCCGACAACCGCATTACCGAAATCCGCCTCTCCGGCCAGTTGCCTTCGGTCGAGGAGACGGCGGGCGAAATCGAGTTCGCCGGCCGGCAGTGGCATTGGGTGACCAAGGTCTCGCAGACGCAGGTCCAGGGCATGCGCCGAATCGACGTCAGCGTGCGGCGCGACGGCGACCCGGAGGATTCCTCGCTCGTGACCCTCGCCGGATTCGTCGGGGCGACGGCGACCGCGTCCCCGCCAACGATCCCCGACTGGTACAACCAGAACGGCCCGGGCGGGACTGGTGGCGAGGACGCGACCGGCGACCAGGACAATGCTGACGAAACGGAAGAGCCGGAGCCCGTCGAATGAGGACGCAGGCGCCGCAGCGCGGTTTCACCCTCCTCGAGATCCTCGTCGCGACGGTCATCCTCGCCATCATGGGTCTCATGGCCTACCGCGCCGTCAGCGAAGCGCGTGTCGCCGTCACAAACGCAGAAAGCCACCTCGAGCGCCTGCGGGCGGTTCAGCGCACCATGCAGCTCGTCGCCACCGATTTCCGCACGCTCACGCGCCGCCCCGTGCGCGAGAGCATCGGCGACGGCTACCGGGCGGCCCTCCTGCGCGACCCGAATGCGAGCTCGCTGGTCGAGCTGTCCCACGCGGGGTGGCCGAACGGCGCCGGCACGCCACGCGGGACGGTGCAGCGCGTCGTCTACCGGCTCGAGGACGGCAAGCTTTATCGCGAGCACTGGACCGTGCTCGACGCGACGCTCGCGACCCAGCCGGTCAGGCGCGAGCTCATCGACGGCGTCGAGCGCGTCGACATCCGTTACATGACGCCAGGCCGCGAGTGGATCACCGAGTGGCCGCAATTCGGGAACTCGACGGACCGCGATTTCTTCGCGCGACCATTGGCAGTCGAAGTCACGATCGTGCTCACGGATTACGGCGAGATCCGCCGCCTTGTCGAGGTCTCCGGATGAGGCAGCGCGGAGTCGCCCTGATCACGGCGATCGTGCTGGTCGCAATCGCGACCGTGCTCGCCGTGCACATCGGCACGCGCGCGGCGCTGGACCTGCGCCGCACGACCGGGCTCGCCGCGCTCGACCAGGGCTGGCAGGTCGCGCTCGGCGCCGAGGCCTGGGCCGCCGAAGTGCTGAAGGACGATGATCAGGACTCCGACAACCTCGCGGAGAACTGGGCGCAGCCGCTGCCGGCGCTGCCGATCGACGGCGGCGAGGTGCGCGGCGCGCTCGAGGACATGCAGGGCCGCTTCAATCTCAACAACCTCGTCAACGCCGACCGCAACATCAACGAGGCGCAGGTCAACATCTTCAAGGCACTGCTCATGCAGGTCGGTGCACAGGAACGCTGGGCCGGCATGATGGCCGACTGGCTCGACGCCGACACCGTGCCGCACGGCGTCGATGGGGCCGAGGACGGGACCTACCTTTCGCAGAGCCCGCCGTATCGCGCCGCGAACGTCCTGGTGACGACGACGACCGAGATGATGGCGCTGCCCGGCATGACGCGCGACGAGTTCGAGCGGATCCGGCCCTACGTCGCTGCGCTTCCTGTCGGCACGACGATCAACCTGTGCACGGCCAAAGCGCCGGTGCTTGCCGCGCTCTTTCAGGGGGGCACCGATTTTGGCGACGCGGAGCTCCTCGCCTCGAACCGCAAGGAGGGCTGCTACCCGATAAAGCAGGATCTTGAGAGGGAGCCGAGATGGAACGAAATCAAGACCCTCGTCGACCAAAAGAGTGACTGGTTTCGCGCTGTGACCGCGGTCCGTATTGGCACCTCGGAATTCACGCTGTACAGTCTGATGAATCGCAATGGACCCGCGATCCGGACGGTAATTCGCTCGACCGGCACCGAATAATCCCCATGAACCAGTTCCTCGTCGTCCGGCTCGCGAACCCGATCAGCTGGGTGATTGTCGGCGCCGACGGCGGGCGACTCGGCCCCATTTCCACCGGTGATTTCGCGGACGCCGCACCCGTCGCCGCCGAGCGGCAGGTCGTCGCGATCGTGCCGGGCTCCAGCGTCACGCTCGCGCGCCCGGAGTTGCCCGTGAAGGCGGGCGCGAAGCTCGCGCAGGTCGTCCCGTACGCAATGGAAGAGTCGCTCGCCGGCGAAGTCGAGCAGTTTCATTTCGCGATCGGCGCGACCGACGAGACCGGTGCGACGCAGGTCGCGGCGCTCCGGCGCGAGGAGCTCCGCGGCTGGCTCGAGGCGCTCGCCTCGGCCGGCATCGAGCCCGTCGCCGTGGTGCCGGACACGCTTTGCCTTCCGGACAATCCTGGAAAGACCGTCGCGGTCATCGACGCCGGCCAGCTCCTGGTGCGCGCGCCCGGCGGCCTGCCGGTCACGCTCGATGCCGAGCCGCTCACGGAGTCATTCACGCTGGCGGGACTCGAAGGCGAGGATCAGCACGTCCAGCTCTTCGTCTCGCAACAGGACTGGCACGAGTCGCGCGAGATGATCGAGGCGCTGCGCGAAGTCACGGGCAGCCTCGATCTGCAGATACTTCCGGACGGAGCCCTGCCGCTCCTCGCGACGACGGCCGTCAAGGCCGGGACGCTCTCGCTGCTGCAAGGCGAGTTCGCTCGCCGCACTGGCTGGCGCGCGGAATGGCAGCGCTGGCGCATCGCGGCGTTCCTCGCGGTCGCCGCGCTCGCACTGCACGTCGGCGTGCGCGGCTACGACCTCGTCCGCCTGCATTCCGAGCAGCGCCGGCTCGACGCCGCGATCGAGCGCGCCGCCCACGTTGCCTTGCCGGATGTCCAGCGCATCGAGGATGCGCGCGCCCAGGTGGAACAGCGGCTCGCCGGTGCCGGCAGCGGCGACCCCGCGGGCTTGCTCGCCCAGCTCGCCGCGGTCGGCGGCGCGCTCGCAGGCGCCCCCGGCCCGAAGCTCGAGTCCCTCGGGTTCCGGGATCGCGCGCTCGAGCTCGAGCTCGTGGCGGCGAACACGGACGCGATTGCGCGCTTCACGCAGGGCATCAGCGAGCGCGGACTGACCGCGGACGTTTCCTCGACGTCGAACAGCGAAAAAGGGATCGTGGCGAAGGTTCACGTCGCCGCGGGAGCGCCGCGATGAAGCTGCGCACCTGGTACCAAAGTCTCGCCGAGCGCGAACAGCGCATGGTGCTCTGGGGCGGATGTGCCGCGGCCGTCCTGCTGCTCGCCGGGCTCATCTGGGAGCTCGGCACGTCCGTGAAGGTCGCAGAGGACCGCGTCGCCCGGCGGCGCGAGGATCTCGCCTTCATCGAGGCAGCCACGCCGCGCATCCAGACGATGCCGGCCGCACGGCCCGGCGAGTCGCTGACCATCGCCGTGGACCGCATGGCGCGTGAGGGCGGCCTCGCGGATAAGCTCGCAGGCATTGAGCCGGCCTCGAACGGCGCGCTGCGCGCCCGCTTCACGGGCGCCTCGTTCGACGCGATCACGCTCCTCCTCGCCCGGCTGCAAAAGGAGCGCGGCGCGCAGGCCGAGACCGCAAGCGTTTCCGCGACCAGCGAGGCGGGCCTCGTCGACGCGACCTTCGTGATCCGCGGCCGCTGATCCGATGGCGAGGCGCGGCGCCTTCATTACGGCGGGTATCGCCGCATTCCTCGTATTCCTCGTTGCGATGGTGCCGGCGAGCCAGCTCGCAAAGCGGTTGCCGCCCGGCGTCGTGCTCGAAAGTGCCGGCGGCACGATCTGGTCGGGACATGCGCGCTCACTTTCCGTGCAGGGGCGCCCGCTCGGCGCGATCGAATGGTCCTGCCGTCCCTGGCGGCTGCTGCTGCTCGAATGGTCCTGTCGCCTGCGCCTTCGCCCCGCGGGCGGCGAGGTCTCAGGCGATCTGTCCGGCAAGTTCGACGACAAGATCCTCGCGCGCGATGTCCAGGGATCGCTGCCGATCTCGGCCTTCCAGGGAATCGCGACACCGCGCGGCTGGTCCGGCACGCTCGAGCTCGACCTCGGCGAGGTCCGGCTCGTCGGCCAGCGGCCGGTCGCTGCGACAGGGACCATGCACGTACGCGCCCTGCATCCGCCGGGCGACAGGTCCCAACCGCTCGGCGACTTCGAGCTGGTCGTTGGCGAAGGATCCGTCGGCGGCGAGTCCCTGAACGGGCGGCTGCGCGATCTCGGCGGCCCGCTGCACGTCCGCGGTGCCATCGAGCTCGATCGCAATGGCCGCTTCCTCTTGAGCGGTGATGCGGCTCCCGGACCCGGCGCCGGTCCCGCCATTTTCGACACCCTCGGATTCCTCGGTCCGCCCGACAGCCAGGGGCGTCGCCCCTTCACGATCGAAGGCACGCTCTGAATCGGGGTCGGGCCCCGAATCAGAGTTCACGCCAGGCGTCGAGCAGCGGGAAATAGAGTCCCGCCCTCACCGGCCTGTCCGGCTCCCGCGCCCTGAGCGCGTGCACGTAGCGCTCGAGCTGTCCGCGGTAGCGCTCGAGCTCGTTGTCGAGGAAGGCCTCACCATCGCCACCTTCGTGCACGCTCGTCTTCCAGTCGACGATCCAGCGCACGCCTTCGCCGTCGACGAAGCTCCGGTCGATCCGGAGGCTTTGCACGGCGCCGCCGATGCGCGCGGTGAGCGCTAGCTCGCTCGATGCCTCGCCCGCCGAAGGATCGAGTAGCCGTCCAGCCAGCGTGCTTCGGGCACAGGCCTCGATGGCAGATCGGGTCCGCGCGAGGGCATCCGGCATGTGCGCCTCGTCGACGCCCGCCTCGCGCAACAATCGACGCCACGCCGACGGACGTGCCACCAGCGCCGTATTCGGCAGCCCCGCGCGCGTGAGCCGGTGAAGCTCGAAATGCACAACATCGCCAACGGCCTTGGCGACTGTTCCCGCCCAGTCGAAATCCGGGCGGATCGACCCTTCCGCTTCGCCCAGGATGCGAAGCATCGGCGCGCGCGGCGGCGGATCGGGCAGAGACGCCGACCAGGCGAGCGGCAGGCGCGTGAGCGGCGGCGCCGCCAATCGTGGTCGCCCCTTGTCGGGCCGCGCCTCCGGCGCACTCGCAGATCGCGCCGCGAGCGCCCGCTCGAAGTCGGCGGCGAGCACCGGCCAGAAGAAGCGCAAGAGGCTCCCGGACCGCGGGCGGTCGAGCACATTGCCGTCCGCGGTGGTCCGGACGTGCGCGCTGCCGACGAGATGCAGTGCCCGGCGCGCGCGCGTCACTGCGACGTAGGCGACGCGCCCGAGCTCGAGTTCCGCGCGCTCGGACTCGAGCTTGCGCATCCAGGATTCCAGCGCATCGGCCTCGCCTGCCGCCTCACCGGTCTCGCTGCGGCTGCCGAGCACGACGCCGCGAAGGCCAGGCCCTGTCGCAATGGTGGACCAGTAGAGAAGCCGGCGATCGCCGACCGGCGCAGAGCGCTGCAGGTCCGGCACGATCACGACGTCGAACTCGAGCCCCTTGGCCTTGTGGATCGTCATGACCTGCACCGGCGCGTCGTCGCGGCCGACCGGCGACGCCTTGATGCCTTCGACCGAGGCATCGATGTCGGACGCTTCCGGCCAGGCGCCCGACTCCGCTTCGAGCCGGTCGAGCGCAGCGAAGAGAAGCTCGGCATTTGCAAGATCCGACGCATCCTCGATCGTCGCGGCGCCCCCAAGCGCGAGCCACGCGCAGCGGAGCCAGCCGCCCAGCGAGCGGCGGCCGCGGCCCGCGATCGCCGGCAGGACAGCGGCTTGCAGCCGTGCAAGCCGCGAAGTGCCGTCAGACGACAGGCGCGCGAGCCGCGCCGC
>Ga0075428_100005956_pt1 | contig 13547 bp, 15 predicted proteins | sample RhiMetdeltSRZDD2_FD_75291 | JGI IMG/M metagenome (GOLD analysis project Ga0075428, IMG submission 75291) | Populus rhizosphere microbial communities from Tennessee, USA - Rhizosphere MetaG P. deltoides SRZDD2 | ecosystem: Host-associated > Plants > Roots > Rhizosphere > Soil | place: USA...
TACAATATGATTTGATACCTGCCTTATCCAAAATCATTTTTGTTGCAAGCGCTGTATCTACCACTTCTGTAAAAGTATTTTTATCGGATGGATCGATATCGATCACCATCCATGAAGGATTATCCGGTTTTTTTGTTGTACTATTCCATGGGTTGAGCTCAATGCAACCAAGATTGGCTACATACAACAAGGTTGCTTTATTATTGCAAACTATATAATCTATGATCTTATTGTTGCTCTCTGCTTTTACTTTAAATACATCGACAAAAGATGGAGCGTTCTCTCCTGCATCTTTATGGTAAAAACCTTTGTCTGTTATTCCATTGGGGTTTCGTTTTAATGATAACGGCCTTCCCTTCAAGTGAGGAAGAACAAGATCAGCGATCTTATCATAATAATCGATCATATCGCCCTTGGTAAATCCTTCATCAGGCCAATAGATCTTCTTTCGGTTACTTATTGTAACAGAAAATTTGCCGACCTTGATATCTGACTTTTCTTTTACTGGCATTTAGAATAGGCTAAGATGCTTTCCTTTTATCTGAAAGACTGGCCCGCAATTGTTCTGCCAGGTCTTTTGTTTTTGAATGTACCACCTTCATTGGTGTGAAAGGAACAGTTTTTCCTTTTGATTTGGCCTTGATGATCTTCATGAGTCTCTCTGTGTAATCATCACGATATTTCTTAATATCAAAAGGTCCTGAGAGTTGGTTGATCAAGGCAACAGCCATCTTCACTTCATCAGGTTTGCTTTTTACAGAAGGCAGGTCAAGATCTTTAGTGGAACGAATTTCTTCATCAAAGCGAATGCGATTTAAAACAAGCACATCATCCTTTGCTTTAATAATGCAAAGGTGTTCCCTGTCACGCATTACAAATAATGCTACGCCGGCTTTTCCCGTTTTTCTAAACGCATCTCTTAGCAATGCGTAGGCCCTTGCGCCCGTTTTTTCTGGTTGCAGGTAATAGGGTTGTTCAAAATACATGCTATCGATCTCACTCTCATCAACAAAATGCTTGATCTCTATATGCTTCGTTTTTTCGGGACCGGCTTTTTCAAAATCTGCTTTCTCAAGAACCACATATTTGTTGTCCATATAATATCCTTTCACAATATTTTCCCACGGCACTTCTTTCCCGGTTTTTTCATTTACACGCTTGAACTTGATGTTTGCATGATCCTTACTGTCAAGCATGTCAAGGTCAAGTGCGCTGTCCTGGACAGCGCTAAATATTTTTATCGGGATATTTACCAGGCCGAAGCCTAATGAACCGGTCCATATTGCTCTCATAATATTTTTTTCTTTTTTGTCGAGAAAAATATGCCAATTGATGTTCCGTCGGCAAGTTTACGGTTGCTATCACCGGCAAGCTTGCAGTTCTTTGAATATAACCGGCAGATTGCCAATTGTTGAACTGTTGACAGATCTAACCATTAATTATCTCCCCTCCGTTTGGATGAATAAACTGCCCGGTAATGTAGCTTGCATCTTCACTCGCCAAAAACAAATAGGATGGTGCAACTTCAGCAGGCTCTCCCGCACGTCCTAACGGAACATCACTCCCGAATTGGGCAACTTTCTTTCCTTTAAAACTTGATGCAATTAAGGGAGTCCAAATAGGGCCAGGCGCTACGCCATTCACTCTTATTCCTTTTTTTACAAGGTTAGCAGATAAGCTCCGTGTAAAAGAAACGATCGCCCCTTTGGTAGATGCATAATCGATTAAACCACCGCTTCCACGATAAGCTGTTACGGAAGCAGTATTGATGATGCACGAACCTTTTTTCATATAAGGCAATGTCTCACGGGTAAGCCAGAAAAAAGAAAAAATATTGGTGCCGAAAGTTTTCAACAATTCTTTTGTTGTCAGGTCCCCGAGACTTTTATTTTCATAATGAAGCGCTGCATTATTCACAAGAATATCTATACGATCATATTCTTTTGTAACTTTCTTTATAACGGTATTGCAGTGTTTCTCTTTACTCAGATCTCCGGGAATCAATAAACATTTCCTGTTGTAACGGTTCTCAATTATTTCCCTGGTATCTTTTGCATCGCTATGCTCGTTCAAATATGCGATCGCGATATCGGCGCCTTCCTTGGCAAATAAAATTGCCACGGCTTTTCCAATGCCACTATCTGCGCCGGTTATTAGCGCGATCTTTCCCTTCAGTTTACCTGTCCCTTTTCTGGTTGGATAATCGAAGACCGGTCGTGGTTTTAATCTTCCTTCAATCCCCGGCCGCGGCTGATGCTGGGGTTCTCTCAATTGTTTTTTCCGGGCTCCTTTTTGCATGACTTTTGGGGGAACGCTGAAAATTCTATACCATAACTGTTGAGACATGGGGCAACAGTTTTGAAAATAAGTGGTGAAAAAAATCCGCACTTAAAACCTGCCCGCCGGGATTTTAAACGTATTCCTAACCGGCACGGTTTTTTGGAAGTCAATATTTCATTCGCAACTAAAATAAATTCTCAGATTATGGTCCGTAGCACAATTATGTTCTTTGTTATAGCACTTATAACAGGCGTTGTAGGTTTTGGAATAATTGACGGCGGCGCTGCTATTGTAGCTCGCACTTTATTTTATATCGCAATGGTTTTACTGCTTGTCTCTTTGCTCTCCATAAGGGCGTCGAGAAGCATGGACGTATAAAAATTTTATTTTGAATTCGAAGGGCGGTTCTAAACCGGTTGTGTTGATCGCAACCGGTTTTTTTGTTTTGTGTCGGGACGGTTTCACCGGCCTGACACATAAACCAAAAGATAAACTCATTGCTCTATATGCCAGACGGCTATAGCGTCCCGACGCAAAAAGATAAGGTCATTGCTATTAACAATGACCTTTCCTGAAAACTACAAATAAAAGAAGCCAACAAAATGTTCGATATGCTTGCAAATTTTATCTTTCGATCGTTGCGGTATCACGCATCATTTTAACCTGGTCGTGTGCGTCACGCAATATTGCTTTCTGGCCTTCAATAACTGCACGAACATCGGGACTCAGGTCTTCCTCTTCCAAAGCTGTTTTATATGCCTTTTGCGCAGCATCTTCACCAAATTCACATGAAGCTAGTACGCTTTTGCGATTACTACCAGTGAATGTTGCTTTCACATCCATCCATGTCCTGTATATTTTACCGGAAGCTGTGGTCGCATCGGTTACTTTGTCCTTCCTGTCCTCACTGTTACCGATATCGTTGATAAGTCCACGAAGCTCATTTGCAAATTGGCGACTTTGCTGTGCAAACTGGCTGAACAATGACTGCAGATCCTGATCCTTTGCCTGTGCAGCAGCTTTTGAATAGCCTTCTATACGATCATTGTTGATCCTTATAAGATCATTTAAAATTTCTGGGTTGTTTGCCATTGTGTTTTAATTTTTGATGATTAATTTATTTCTAAGCGATGAACGAGGAAATATTTCCTCATTCATCGCCCGGGTACTTTTACTTTTTATCATTTATTTTCATAGGTGATGACCTTTTTCGCCGGGAATAACTCGTTTCATTTTCTAAACTTAAAATGAACGTGAAACTCCAATGATAATGAAGAAAAAAACATACCATGTTTCCCAGGATGTTGAAAATAATTAATGCACCTCCAAAGCCATTGGTATCACATTTGATTTTATAAGGTATAAAATAATTCACATGGAAAATGATTATAAACTTCTCTTTATAAAAAACAAGCTGCAACAAATAAAGAGTGCCGTGATGTACACTACGAATACTAATCTCGTAAACCTACCCAATGATATTGTTGAATTTGAAAGTGTGGATGATGACGGCTTATTGTGGTTCAGCGCCAATATTCCAAAGCACTGGGAAAAAGCTTATGAGCTTCATTTCCCTGTTAAGCTTATCTTTTACCGGAAAGGAGTTGATTTCTACGTTGAAATAAATGGTACCGCTGTCGTGGTAAATAAACAGGATATGATACATGCAAACAACAATTTGTATGGCGGTAAAATGCTTTTAAAAATGGTCCCTTACTATATGGAATATACGGAAACCCGCAAACGCGATGCAGGATTAAAGAAGATAAAAGGACAAGTATATGAAATGTTTATGAGTACGTTGGGATTAAGCAGGGCTGCCGCTCAACCACGGCTGGCCGATTAAACTATATACGAACGAAACACCAGAAAAACCGCAACAGAAAGCGAACGGTCAATTCGCCATATCTATTTGCAATCTATCTCAATTATAAAACCTGGTAATTAAGATATGAATTTTGAATTCCACCCGGAATTAGCCTATCTTAAAATTTGAATACTAATACGCTTTCAAGAAATCTACCGTCATAATTAATTTTGAGCAATTACCCGTCTGACCAGGCGGGGCAGATGTATAAACGCTGAAGATGCCACTTAGGAGAAAAATACGATCAGGATATATTCTTGCATTCGCACTGTTGCTTATTTGCTATTATTTCATTTTCCAATCTTTTTGGAATGGGCAAAAGGAATATGATTGGGTGACTGACAGCTATAAAGCGGAGACGAAGATCGGCGAACTAAAGAATTCCATTATCGAAGCAGAAACTGGTGTGCGGGGATACTATATCACTAAAGATAAATCATTCCTGAAAGGCTATAATGAAAGCCTCGCCCGCGTACCTGTTATTTACTCGGAACTTAGAGAATTAGAAAAAGAAAATCCCGAGCAACTTGCCAAACTTGATACGATAAAACAATTGATCGATCTACGTCTGCAACTGATGACAAAAAACATCGGTTTATTTCAGTCGGCAGGAGAACAATCCACACCGGAAATTGAAACTACCCGCCAAAGAGGTCAGCGAATATTGGACAGTGTTCGGGTGTATTCACAACATTTCACTAGTGCGGAAGAAAAATTGATGACACAAAGAAAGAGTAAGCTGACTACATTTTTCATGGCCACATTGATTATTACAATCGTTTCATGTATAACTGCAGTTCTTGCGATCGCCTACTCTCTTTACACATACAATAAAGAAAGCAGCGCAAGAGATGAAAGCACGAAAAAGAATATTCAATATCAAAAAGAATTGGAAAACAGTATTGCTGAACTAAAAAAGATGGATGCCGAGGTAAGGGAATTAAGGAGTCTGGAAAAATTTACAGCCACCGGGCGGGTAGCAAGAACAATTGCCCATGAAGTAAGGAATCCACTCACAAACATTTCGCTCGCAGCAGAGCAGCTGCATGACATAAACAGGGGCAACCCGGAATCATCAATGTTGCTCGACATGATCAACAGGAATACAGTTCGTATAAACCAACTTATTTCCGATCTTTTGAATGCTACCAAAACGATTCAGCTGGATATTCGAAAGGTTAGCATTAATGAGGTGCTTAATGAAACGCTTAACATGGCGCTTGATCGCATTGATCTTGCCCGCATAAAAGTAGTTAAGGATTTTTGCAGCGATGCATGTGATGTGGCAGTTGATAAAGAAAAGATCAAAATTGCCTTTCTAAATATTATCATCAATGCGATCGAAGCAATGGAGAAAGGTAAGGGTCTGCTTATCTTAAGAACAAGAATGGATGAGAGCCGGTGTATAGTTGAAATAATCGATAATGGTACGGGAATGGATGAGGATACAGCACAAAAGATGTTTGAACCTTATTTTTCAAACAAACCAACAGGAAATGGGTTGGGTCTTACTAATACCCAGAACATTATTTTGACCCATAAGGGGAAAATCCATATTAGTAGCAGACCGGGAGAAGGGACGCATTTTGTCGTAACGCTTGATTCGGAAGAACAATTGAATTGAAAAAGGGGATTTTATTCCACACTTTTAGGCTTCCCCAATCGCTTTTAGTATTATTTCCCTGGAAAATGGCTTACCAATAAAGGAATCGGCACCACCCTTCCTTGCCTTTATTTTTTCCTCTCCAGAGTCATGAGCTGTGATCATTATGAAGCGAACAAAAGGGAATCTCTCTTTCCAACCCTTGATCTGGTCTACGCCAAACCCATCCGGAAGATGATTATCAAGAAATACGAAATAAAAGGGAGATGAAGATTGCAACATTTCTTCTGCTTCCGCCAAACTGCCAGCAAAAGCTGTTTGAATATTTTTCTGCCTTAAAATACGGCTAAGGAGATAGCAAATATCCGCTTCATCGTCAACAATCAAAGCTTTCTTTCGTCCTTTCGATAGGGGTGCAAAGTTTTCCAGGACCGGATCTACTGTATTATTACTCGTTTCCACTATTTCATTTATGTCTCCCTGCGTCAGAAAAGGGCAATTTTATTGCCAAAGGTGGAGACATAAAAATCATTTAGTAATTTAGTTTAAATAGTTCTGGCATGATTTCAGTTAGAACTACGAGTTGACTGATTATGTAAGTTAAACCCCCTTCACATGACAAAAAGAGCTCTAATTATCGATGACGATATCGATTTGTGTTTACTGCTTAGTCGCTTCTTAAACAAAAATGGTTTTGAAACCACCTCTGCTCACTCAGGAGCTAAAGGTATTGCAGCCTATGATCCTGCTAATTTCGATGTAGTGATCTGTGATTATCGTCTGGATGATATGGACGGGATTAAATTAATGAAAGGACTCAAAGCAAAGAATCCGCAAGTTTCTATTTTGGTGATAACGGGCTATTCAGATATTAAAACAGCTGTTGAAGTAATTAAGCTGGGTGCATTTGATTATATCACCAAGCCGCTGATACCGGACGAAGTGTTATCCATATTAAATAATCGCCTCAGCAGGATCGAAGAAAAAGACGCTGGGACATCGCAACCAGCTGAATCATCAAATGGCGTAAAGAAAAAATCAAGCTTTGATTTTTATAAAGGGAAATCGCCCGCGTCGGTTTTCCTGCACGAGCAGGCTAATATAATTGCAGGTACAAATTACAGTGTGTTACTATATGGCGAAAGCGGAACCGGCAAAGAAGTAATAGCAAGGTTAATACATGATTTAAGTGACAGGGCTGATAAACCATTTGTAGCCCTTGATTGCGGTACACTTTCCAGGGAACTGGCAGGCAGTGAATTGTTCGGACACGTGAAAGGATCGTTCACCGGTGCTATCCAGGATAAAGAAGGTCATTTTGAATTGGCGGAAGGCGGCACGTTATTTTTAGATGAAGTGGGAAACCTTTCGGCCGGTGTGCAAGCTGCATTGCTTCGTGTTATCCAGGAAAGAAAATTCAAGCGGGTTGGTGGCAATAAAGAGGTCCCAACCGATGTTCGTATCATCGTGGCTTCAAACGAGAATCTGAGTGAAGCACACAGAAAAGGAAAATTCAGGGAAGATCTATATCATCGTTTAAATGAATTTTCTATACATCTTCCGCCGCTTCGTGATAGACGTGAAGACATATTTCCTTTAGCAGAATTCTTCCTTGATCAGTCAAATAAGGAAACAAAGAAAAATATCAGCGGATTCAATGAAGATGTGCTCAATATCTTTCTTGAATACAACTGGCCGGGCAACCTCAGAGAATTTCGTAATGTAGTTCGCAGGGCAGTATTGCTCACACCAAGTGATTCAAAGATCGCGGTCAACTCGTTACCGCAGGAAATAGTTTCCTATCATGCTGCTGCATCACACCATCATCATCCAAATGCATTTGAACAAGCTGTTCCTCATTTTGATGGCTTACCGCATCCTGAGAATTTTCCGGGTAAGGATCCGTTGAAAGGTGCAGCGAGCCGCGCAGAATTTTATACCATTATGTCGGTAATGCAGCAAGTAAACTTCAATAAAAAGAAAGCTGCAGAATTATTAAAGATCGACCGCAAAACTCTTTATAATAAACTTAAAAGTTTCCAGGCTTCTCAACAACAGTAAGGAAATCATTTACACATTTTGTTAGGGAAATATTTGCGCAGCAAGTATTTCCTTTTTTATTTATGCTAACAACGAAACGGCAAATGTTTTTTCAAGGGCAGGGGCATAATGTTTGTGAAAATTTTTTTGTTATCTCAATCATTAATCAAAAAAATAAAGGTTATGACAACAAGAAGAAATTCAAGTCATGGATACGGAACTATCGATTCCGATCAGCGCCGACGCAACAGCAGAAGGGAAAGCCGTGAGTCTCGGCGGGACGACTATGAAAACGATTATGACGATTATGATGACGTTGATGATGATGAAGATCAGGGAAACCGTTATATGAGTAATTCCAGTCGTAACCAAAGTGACTGGGATGAAGATGATGATGATGATTATGGACAGCGGAGAAGAGGACGTGGAATGAGCGGTCGGTCAGAAAGAGGTTATGACAGAAGTTATGAAGAGTTTGATGACTCCAGCAACTGGCAGGGAACTGGAAGAAATCAAAGAAGAAGTTATGATTATGATGATGAGACTGGTCGCTATTCCAGAAGAGGATTTGGAAGTATGAGGGGAAGCAGGGTGGACAGAAGTTCAGAACGATATGGCTCAGGCTCCGGATATGGAAGCAGCCGGTCACGGGGACAAAACGGCGGGAGCCGTGGCAGCATGAGAACGGACTATGGCGAATCAAGAGGATATGGTGGTGGATATGGAAATGATTGGAACAAATCATCAGGAGGTTATGGTGGCTCAGGAACCAATTGGGGAAGTGGCAGTGCTGAGGGTCGCAGTCGCGGCCGCGGTTCTTCTTCATATGATAAATATCTCGGAAGAGGTCGGGGACAATCACGTCGCTTCGATGACGATTATAGTTCAGGGAGAGGTGGTAGAAGCGGAAGCAGCCGAATGGGAAGATCATCATCAGGTGGATCTTCAGGAAGCAGCAGGCGCAACAGACGTAACAGCAAGAATTGGTAATAGATATCGATAGACAAATAATTGAAAGCTCTTTACTATGCTGCTGAGTTACTTGATATACGTTACAAGAAAAAATCAATACAAACCTTAGACATATAGTGAAATTTTAATTAATTACAACAAGAAGAATCAGCGATTGACACCCGAAAATATTTTTTGTAACGCAACGGAATATTTGCAGCACTAAAAAACCCGGATTTACCGGGTTTTTTATTTGAAAGAATTATTCGTTATGGCGCTGCATTTCCCGCTTCTTTGAAAATATTGCGAACACTTTTCCTTACATCAAGATCACTAATTCCCGCGTTTCCTAATCTTTCTGTTGTCCAGCCCTGCCATATTTTTTTATCATTATCGGCATCCATCATTGACACTGTAATTGTCGCTTCCCTCACCGGTACCTGGTAGTCCTGGTATCCTAAAAATTGTGATGGATAATAGATCCTTGACCATCTTCTTGTGTACGGATTGTAATATAGGCGACTAATAGGTTGAGAGTATACCGGGTCACTTTGTCTTTCAACATTTCTTTCAACAAGCACATCATAGCTAATTAATACATCCGGGTTGTCACTAACTTCAGTCCAACCCCAATCCTGCAATTCTGCATTTACAGCATTATGAACAGGTATATCTACAAATGATGTGGCCCTTGCGGATGCATCATTTTCATTCGTCTTTGTGTCAACCCACATGTATGTTTTATAGTTTGATAACTGTACGTCCGTAGCTTTCTCTACGTATGCAGGAGTGGAGCAACTATTAAATATTACTCCAGCAGGCACCAGCATCGCAATAAATAATATCTTTTTCATAAAAAATATTTTAGATTATCAGAGACTCGCTTTTGGTGACTTTTCCTCCACCGGCTCGCCATCATGATACTCTTCCGGATTCCCATTTCCAGGAACATCTTCCGGGTTTATAATTTCCTGCCCCTGTGGTCTCTGGTTTCTTTTATTCTTTACTTTTTCATCCTGTATATCCGGCTGGTGCTGACCTGTGGAGGGATAGGTATTAGGTTCCTGCTTAGGTTCCCTTTCTTCATAAATAGAATTATCCGGTTGTGGTTTCTTTTTTTGTTGTTCTGCTGCCATAATTATTTTTTTAATTTTTAAAGTATAGGATACGAACTAAAAGATGATTTACCAATGTCTCTTTCTGATAGCTTTTGCAGAGTCAAGATGCATTTTTAATGTAGGCAAGGTTTTATCCGCAAAATTCTTTACGTCAACATCAGTTGCATTTGTCCTGGTGCTTTCAAAAAGATCAATACCATCATTATGGGATTTTATCATGTGGTCCAGATATTCCTTATCAAAGTCTTTTCCGGTCCGTTTTTCAACATCCTTGATCATTTGTTGTTTATCATTTGAAATGGAATCAGGCAACGCTACATTTCTTTGACTCGCAAAACTTTTTACCTGGCTATTTGCTGCACTATGATCTTTTTCCAGCATTGCTGCAAAACTTTTTACGTCACTTAGCGTAGCTTTTTGCTGGGCTATTTTTGCTAGCTGCACCTCGGCCATTCCGGAATTTGCTGCTCTGACGAGAAATTCTGAACTTTTTTCATCTGTTGCAACACTATTTGGTTTGTTCGTCCCTGAGTCTGCATTTGCTTTATTGGTTGAATCTGCTTTTTCCACAGTGTCATCTGCCGCATTATTACAAGCAAGTAATATGGCAGCAGATAGCAGACAAAGAATACTTTTTTTCATACGATATTATTTTGATTAAAAAATATGTCCTGTTAAACATCATCGGAAATCGTGCCACCAAGTTTTATAACAGGCAAATCATTTTTACACATTCGTGGTTGCTGGCATGGTTTTTTCGATATTATTAATCTAAGTTTCTTGGGGGTGTTTGATTAAAATTAAAATCGGAAACGATTTTTTATTCTGAGATAAGACCCATTGAACCTGAACCAGGTAATGCTGGCGCAGGGAATAAGAAACATAAAGAGAGTTTCGGTTTTACCGAAGCTCTTTTTTTTGAACTTTTTTTATTATGACTGGTATTGATTGGCGAATCGGTTGCTCAGGCTTTCATTATAAAGAATGGAAGGGGATTTTTTACCCGGAATTACTTCCACAAAAAGATTGGTTTAAGTTCTATGCTCAGGAATTTCATACGATCGAACTAAATGTTACATTCTATAGATTCCCTGTTTTAGAATCATTGGAAAACTGGTACAATATCAGTCCCCCACAATTTAATTTTGCAGTAAAAGTTCCGCGGCTTATCACTCACTATAAAAAGTTTACCGATTGCACCCGCCTGGTTGATGATTTTTACAATCTTGTCAGAACCGGGCTTAAAGAAAAACTCGGGCCTGTATTATTTCAACTGCCTCCGCGTTATTCTTATTCAAAAGAACGACTTGAGTTGATTGTAAATAGTATGTATAAAGAATTCACCAACGTCATCGAGTTTCGTGACGCAAGCTGGTGGAAACCTGTTGTGTTCAATAGACTAAAAAAAGAAAAACTGGTCTTTTGTGGCATAGATTATCCCGGGTTGCCAAATGAAGCGATCATAACAAATGAAACGGCCTATTACAGATTTCATGGAAATCCGCGTTTGTATTATTCTGCCTATAAAAGAAATGCATTAAAAACAGTTGCAGATAGAATTGCCAATAATAAAAAAGTCACCAGGGCTTTTATATTCTTCAATAACACGGCAACAGTGGCCGCTATCAAAAATGCAACATGGATAAGAAAATATATTAAGGTCTAACGGGGATATTTTATTTGGCAGCCAATACAAAAAAAGGTTCTTCTTTTCGTCCTGCCGCAATATTTCTTAATGATAGGCAGGTCGCATCTGAGACATGTTCTTTTTGTATGCGCCAGCCAGTGCTTTTTCAAACTATATTCCTTTTTCCATTTCAAAAAATCAAAACTATAATTGCGGGCTTCCTTTATGACAGAGGAAAGCTTTAATGACGGAATGCTCTTAATTAAGTTTTCCGGATGCAATTTTATTCTATATAACACTTCATTCTTAATAATATTTCCAACACCTGAAAATATTTGCTGATCAAGCAATGCATCGCAAACCATTGTTTTGGGCATCGCTTTCAATTTTTTTCTTGCTTTTAACGGGTTCCACTCATTGCTTAACACATCAGCTTCCCAGTCATATGATAACACTGCATCTTTTGTGAGTAATCTTACCGAACATGTATAAAAATAAACGATGTGTTTGGGTACTTCAATGGCAAGTCGTAAACTGCTTGCAGGCCGTGTGTTCTTATCAACACTATAAGATCCAAACATCAATAGATGAATTCGTATTACAGGATCTTCAGTAAATAGTAATAACTGTTTGCCCCAACAGCGGATGGCCGTGATTTTTTTACCGATCAATTGGGTGAAATCGATCTTCGCGTTACCAAATGCTTTTTTGATCTTTTTACTGATAAGTAATGGAGCAAGAAGTTCTTTTAAGATAAAAATAGAAGGACCTTCCGGCATAGGATGCGGAATTAAAAATTTAGCGGCACATTAGTTCGTTTTAGCTTCTTTTTTTGGGACCTGGTTTTCTTTTACGGCTACCACTTGATCCTTTTTTCTTTGGGACTTTAGCGCCTGCTTTCCGTGCTTCTGAAAGACCTATTGCAATCGCTTGTTTGCGGCTTGTCACTTTTTTACCACTGCGGCCGCTTTTCAAGGTACCGCGCTTTTTCTCGCGCATGACTTTTTCCACTTTCTCGCTTGCTTTCTTTGAGTACTTTGCCATAAAACCGATTTTAATTTAAATAAATGGTGGCTTGTAACAATTGATAAAGATTAAAATAAAAGTCTATTCTAGTTATACGATGCACTCACTGCAGATGCGGGGGTGCGTTTCTCACTCTTTTCGTCTTCTTCCTCAGCCTGGAAATTGATTGATGATTCTGCAATGTCGGTAAGAAGCTGGTCGGTCTCTTCCTCTTCCTGCAAACTTTTATCTAACAAGCTGGCTGCCCTGTGCTTGTTAAGAGTGAGCGCCAATGCTACCAACCCACCGTAGGTAGCGATCTCATAATGTTCAACCTTTTGCGCTGCAATGATCAAAGCTGCATCACGGGTCATAGTTCCTTCTTTCGTTTCATTGATAATTGTCTTTGCTTCTTTGATCAGGCCGTCCATTGCCTCACATTTTTTTCCTTCAGGTTTTTCGTTTAAAAGTTGAAACACTTTATCAAGTCTTTTTACCTGTTTTTCTGTTTGTTTACGATGATCCTCAAATGCATCTTCCAATTCTTCGGTAGTGCATGCAGCCTTCATATCATTCAATGCTTTCAACATTTGTTGTTCGGCATAGTAAATGTCTTTAAGCTGATCAAGGAAAAATTTCTCCAACAAATTATCTTTTTTGCCATTGCTCTGTTCAGAGGTGCTTGTTGCCGGTGTTTTTGTTGCCATACAAAATGTTTTAAAATGTAATGGAATAAGAGAAACAAAGCCGTGGCTCTATTTCTCTTTAAATGAAATCGGGTGAGTTCACCTATCTTGAAGAAGAACTGCTTTTTTTACGGCCTCTTCTTGCATTGCCGGATGAACGACCAGTACTTGATGAAGAGCTGCTTCTGCGTCCCTTATTTCCTGAGCTACGTGATGATGATCTTGAAGATCCTGAAGAACTTCTTGACGAGCTATTCCTTCCTCTTCCGTTTGAAGAAGTTCGGCTGTTACTCCTGCTTCGGCCATTTGAACTGCGTGAAGATGAGCGACCATTTGACCTTCTTCCGTTTGAATCATTATCCCTGCTTCT
>Ga0075428_100005958_pt1 | contig 13545 bp, 10 predicted proteins | sample RhiMetdeltSRZDD2_FD_75291 | JGI IMG/M metagenome (GOLD analysis project Ga0075428, IMG submission 75291) | Populus rhizosphere microbial communities from Tennessee, USA - Rhizosphere MetaG P. deltoides SRZDD2 | ecosystem: Host-associated > Plants > Roots > Rhizosphere > Soil | place: USA...
TCATCACGTCAGCCTCGACACCGCGATCAAGACGATGCGCGACACCGGTGCCGACATGAAGGACAAGTACAAGGAAACGTCGAAGGGCGGGCTGGCCCTCAACGTGGTGGAGTGCTAGTTAGCGAATGCCGACGGCGCGTTGCGGTCCATCACGTCACGTCGCCTCGTGTGCGCATCGCGCAGGAGTGAGTATCCGCGGGCCGGTTTCGGTGATGGCGATGGTGTGCTCGGAGTGCGCGGTGTTCGACCCGTCTGCCGAGCGCAGCGTCCAGCCGTCCGCATCGATAACCAGACGATCACTGCCTCGTGCCCACCACGGTTCAAGCGCGAAGGTCATGCCCGGCCGCAGCAGTAATCCGCGTCCCTTCCGTCCACGATTGGGGATGTGGGGATCCTCGTGCATGGTGCGCCCTAATCCATGCCCGCCGAATTCGGCGTTGACGCGATACCCGGCGTCGGTAGCGACTTCGCCGATTGCGGCGGAGATGTCACCGAGACGACCGCCGGGGACCGCTGCGGCGATACCGGCGTCAAGGGCTCTTTGCGTCGACTCGACCAGGGCTCTGTCAGCGGCGTCGGCCCTGTCACCGACGATGACCGTGACCGCGGAATCGGCTACCCAACCGTCGATCGACACCGCAAAGTCCAGAGTCAGAACGTCGCCATCACGTAGCACGTAGTCGCGTGGAAGGCCATGCAGCACAGCGTCGTTGACCGACAGACAGATGACATTCCGGAATGGACCGCGACCGAACGACGGCGCGTAATCCCAGTAGCATGATTTTGCACCACGGTCAGTAATCAGCGTGCGGGCATGGTGCTCGAGCTGCATCAGGTTCACGCCGGGCTGCGCCTCGATCGACAGCGTCGCCAGCGTTTCCGCGACGAACTCACCAGTCACCGCCATCTTGTCGATCTCTCGAGCGGTCTTGAGTTCGATCATGCTGGGCCTCCCGATCGGTATTTTTATACCGTAGCGACGGTACCAGTACCGGTACTTAAATACCGGCTATGCTGACCGGCATGGTGCGTGTACCTCTGAGCCCAGAGAAGGTGCGGGCCGGTCAACGTCTCGGCGCGCTGATGAGGACAGCCCGAGCCGGTCGCGACCCCGAGATGATCGCGCGCAACGCCGGCATCTCGCCGGAGACACTGCGCAAGATTGAGGTCGGCAGAATGCCCAGCCCGAGCTTCGGCACAGTGATTGGACTCTGCAACGCGCTCGGCTTGCCCCTGCAGAATGCCGTCGATGCCTGGCATGGGACAGACCACATCGCCAATGGGCAGCCCGCCTGAGCACAATGCGCAAAAGCTGATAATCGTCTGTTGTGCGGGTTGTGCGCACAACAGAGCCAACGGCTACCTCGGGCACATAGCTTCGGCCGCAAGCAAGTTCACCCCGAACTGCTCGCACAAGAAAGGTCGAACTAATGAAAATCCGGACATTCGTTGCCCCGCTGCTACTGGCAGCAGGTGGCGCTGCCGCAATCGCGATCGCGCCGCTGGCGCAGGCGGACGCCACTCCACCGCCGTGCAGCTTCACTGGTAACGCGAGCGTCTGCCAGACGGAGGGGAACGCACAGGTGAGTGCCTTGCCGCCCACGATCGATTACCAGGCGCAGTACCCATTCGGCGAGTACGGCGGACTGCTGTTCCATCACCGAGGCCGGCATGGCTGAAATCGTGCGGGGGAGTGGAGCCTAGGAGAATCGAACTCCTGACATCTACCTTGCAAAGGTAGCGCTCTACCAACTGAGCTAAGGCCCCTGATTGATCAGGATGGAGCGTCGGCCGCTGCATGCCACACCTCGACGCCGTGTCGCGATCGCCAGACGATCACGGCGATCGCGACTGCTGCGAACAGCACCACGAGCCTCATGGTGTGGACCTTTCCGTGGGGCTAGGAGGACTCGAACCTCCGACCTCTTCGTTATCAGCGAAGCGCTCTAACCGCCTGAGCTATAGCCCCGTAATCGCGCACGGACCGAGCGACGAGACTACCGCAATCGTAAGCTGCGGCCCAAACTCAATCCCGATCCGCCAGTGTGACCTCGACCCCGCCGACCAGGTCGGTGGTGAGGTTGTAGATGAAGGCCGCACACGTGGCCATCGCGGTCAGCAGCACGATGTTGACCAACCCGATCAATGCCGCGCCGCCGAAGATCGTCCCGCTGGACACCAGCTCGCCGCCGGTCTGCCCGCTGGCGCTGGTGAGCAGGTCGCCGACATTGCTGTTGAGCTTGCTCCACACGCCCATGCCGCCGAGCACCAAGTACAGAAAGGCGACGGCGATCATCCACACGAAGAACAACGCAACCGAGAGCACCAGCGACACCTTGAGCGTGCTCCACGGGTCGATCCGCCGGATCTGCATGCTGGCCCGCACCGGGCCTTTGTGTTGCCGGGTGCCGACCTGGATGCGGCCGGGGCTCTGACTCGCCGGCCGAGCCGGTTCAGGCGCGGGCCGGTCGGCCGCCGGCTTGCGCTCTCGAGGCATCGGTCCGGACAGGTCAGGCAGCTCGCTGGCATACGCCTCGGGCCGCACGGTCTCCGTGCGCTCCCCGCGTGGCGGGGCGCTCTGCTCGTGCGTCGGCGCCGGCGCCGGCGATCCCGCTCCGCCGCCGATGAAGCGGTTCAGCCGGGCATCCACGCCCGGGGGGTGACCGGCGTCCGGCGACTGGCGCTGTGGCTGCCGAGCCGCCCGCGCCGCCGGACCCCGCTGCCAAGGGGGGACGTCGCCGCCGGTGCGCGACGCCGCGTTGCCGAGCGAACCACCATCGTGCGGCGGGGAGCCGTTGGCGCTACCGGGGGCTTCACCCGCGCGCGGGTATCCCGGCTCGTTCGGTGAACTCACCTACGGCTCCTTACCGTCGTTACGTTGCGTCGGCCTCGGCGGCGTCGGCTTCGTTCTCCTCGGCGTTGCGCGCAACAGCAACCAGTGTGTCGCCCTCGCCCAGGTTCATCAACCGAACGCCCTTGGTCTGCCGCCCCGCCTTGCGGACCTGGCGAGCCGCCGTCCGGATGACGCCCCCACCGGAGGTGATGGCGTACAACTCGGTGTCGTCATCGACGATCAACGCTCCGACCAGAGTGCCACGACGCTTGTCGTACTGGATCGTCAGCACCCCTTTGCCGCCGCGGCCCTGGACCGGGTACTCGTCAATCGCGGTCCGCTTGGAGTAGCCGCCGGCCGTCGCGACCAGCAGATACGTGTCGGGTTGCACGACATTCAGCGAGAGCAGCTTGTCCTCCTCGTTGAACCGCATGCCCTGCACACCGGAGGTGGCCCGACCCATCGGACGTAGGGCCTCGTCGGTAGCTGAGAACCGGATCGACTGGCCCTTGGCAGACACCAACAGTAGGTCGTCCTCGGCCGAACACAGCACCGCGCCGACCAATTCGTCGCCGTCGCGCAGGTTCACCGCGACGATGCCGCCCGAGCGGTTGGAGTCGAAGTCGGTGAGCTTGGACTTCTTCACCAGCCCGTTGCGGGTGGCCAGCACGAGGTATGGCGCGTCCTCGTAGCTCTTGATCTGGATGACCTGCGCGATGCGCTCCTCAGGCTGGAAGGCCAGCAGGTTCGCGACGTGCTGACCGCGCGCCGTGCGCGAGGCCTCGGGCAGGTCGTACGCCTTGGCGCGGTACACCCGGCCCTGCGTGGTGAAGAACAGGATCCAGTCGTGCGTCGAGCACACGAAGAAGTGGTTGACGATGTCGTCCTGCTTGAGACCGGCGCCCTGCACGCCCTTACCGCCACGCTTCTGGCTGCGGTAGAGGTCAGTCTTGGTGCGCTTGGCGTACCCCGTCTCGGTGATGGTGACGACGACGTCCTCGCGCGCGATCAGGTCCTCGTCGGAAACTTCGCCATCGGCCGGGACGATGCGGGTGCGACGTTCGTCACCGTGCTTGTCGACGATCTCCTTGAGCTCGTCGCGCACGATGCCGCGCTGACGCTCCGGCTTGGCCAGGATGTCTTCCAGGTCGGCGATCTCGGCCTCGATCTTGGCCAGATCGTCGACGATCTTCTGCCGTTCCAGGGCGGCCAGGCGACGCAACTGCATGTCGAGGATCGCCTGGGCCTGAATCTCGTCGATGTCGAGCAGCTCGATCAGGCCTTGCTTGGCGACGTCGACCGTCTCGGATGCCCGGATCAACGCGATGACTTCGTCGAGCGCGTCGAGCGCCTTGACCAGACCGCGCAGGATGTGGGCCCGCTCGTTGGCTTTGCGCAGCCGGTAGGTGGTGCGCCGGACGATGACGTCGAGCTGATGGTCGACGTAGTGCCGGATCAGCTGGTCGAGCCGCAGCGTGCGCGGCACGCCGTCGACGATCGACAGCATGTTGGCGCCGAAGCTCGTCTGCAGCTGGGTGTGCTTGTAGAGGTTGTTCAGGACCACCTTCGCGACCGCATCGCGTTTGATCTCGACCACAATTCGCAGGCCGACGCGGTCGCTCGACTGATCCTCGATGTTCGAGATACCGGTCAGCTTTCCGTCGCGGACCTGTTCTGCGATCGAGGTGATGAAGTTGTCGTGGTTGACCTGATACGGCAGCTCGGTGATGACGATCCCGGTGCGGCCGCGCGAGTCCTCCTCGATCTCCACCACACCGCGCATACGAATGGATCCGCGCCCGGTGGTGTAGGTGTCGTTGATCCCCTGCGACCCGACGATCAGGCCCGAAGTGGGGAAGTCGGGGCCCTTGACCCGTTCGGTGACCGCGGCCAGGGTGGCCTCTTCCTCGGCCTCGTGGTTCTCCAGGCACCAGTACACCGCTTCGGCGAGCTCGCCGAGATTGTGCGGCGGAATGTTGGTGGCCATGCCGACCGCGATACCGCCCGAACCGTTGGCCAACAGATTCGGGAACCGGCTCGGCAGAACCGTCGGCTCCTGCACGCGCCCGTCGTAGTTCGGGATGAAATCGACTGTCTCCTCGTCGATTTCACGCAGCATCTCCATCGCAAGCGGAGTGAGCCGCGCTTCCGTGTTGTGGCTGACGAAGCCGTTGGTGATGAAGGCGTGGTCTTCCGTGTCGACACGGAGGCTGTAGACCGGTTGCACGCCAGCGTCGGTCACTGAGGCCACGCGCGCGTAGTAGAACCGCCCGTCGGTCAGGTCCGAAGCGATCGCGCGGACGTCGGAGTCGCTGATGTGGCTGAGGATCTCAGCGCTGTCGCGCTGCCACCGGGACAGCCGGTCGATGTTGTGCTTGCGCAACCACTCTTTGTCGACCCAGCGTCCGCCGCCGTGCGCACGAACGAAGGCGGCGAGGCCCGGAACATGGTCGGTGTCCAAGCCTGCAGCCTTTGGAGGCAAGGCTTGTAGCAGCGCCTTGAGCTTCGTCTGCTTAGCCCCGCCGAAGCCGATCTGGGCCGAGAACGCCTCGGCATGAGCACGGTTAGTGATGACGACCTTGTGCTCGCCCGTCGCGTGCAGGTAACGGCGCGAGATCACGCCGAATTCCAGCAGCATCTGCTGGACATCCTTCGCGAGACGCCCGCTGCGCGTGGAGTACGAGATCTGAATCGTATTGCGCGACAGCGCAGAACAGGATCCGTCGCCTTCGAACAAGGACTGCAGGAATGCGCGCTTGACTGCGGCCGGGGATTGCCAGAGCCATTGCGGCACGACCTTGTCCGCCGACCGCTGGCCGATGAGGTCGGCGAGCCGACTCGTCCGCACGGCGTCCAGATTGTGAATATCGAGCTCAAGGAGGTTCGATCCCGAAGCGATCGTTCGCTCCGAGACATAGCGCTGACCACCAACTACGGCGTCGTACGCGGCAACGACGATGTTGAAGTATTCGCGGTCGAGGTTGTTGAAGCCAGCGCGCCGCTCCGAGACAAATCCCTCGCTGATGAAGGCGCCCAAGAGGAGCGCCTCCAGCGTGTCGTGCCAGTCTCCAGGGCCGAACTCGGTCGGCGGTGTCCTCTGGATCACCACGCGGTCGTCCGGCCGTACCTCTTCGATGAACTTCCACAACAAGGTCGGCACGCCGGCCACGTCGACCAGGCACAGCAGGGGATGGTTGGCGGTACCCGTGACCGTATATCCCTCGGCCGTCGTCACCGTGTAGGTCTGATGATCGCCGGAGTGGAACAGGCGATCGGCCACCACTGGGTTGCCGTGCCGGTCCAACACCTTCGCGTCAACGACGTTGTCGGAGTTCGGTCGTGCTCCAGGAACGATGTCGGCGATCCGGACGGACTGCCCAAACGGCAAACGCACCAATGCATCACCCGTGACGCAGTACCTCATCGCCGCCGGTGGATCGTTTCCGGGCGAGCCGAAGTTGCCTTGACCGTCGACCAACGGATAGCGCAGCGACCACGGCTGCGCCATCCGGACTAGGGTGTCGTAGATCGACGCATCGCCGTGCGGATGGTAGTTACCCATCGTTTCGGCAACGGAGCGCGCCGATTTCGCGTGGCTGCGGTCCGGCCGGAAGCCCGAGTCGTACATCGCGTAGAGCACCCGGCGGTGCACCGGCTTGAGGCCGTCGCGGACCTCCGGCAGCGCACGGCCGACGATGACGCTCATCGCATAGTCGATGTAGCTGCGCTGCATCTCCTGCTGAATGTCGACCGGCTCGATGCGGTCTCCGGCTTCGTCGCCGGGCGGCAACGTGGTATCAGTCATTGAATTTGTCCTAAACGTCTAGGAAGCGAACGTCTTTGGCGTTCCGGGTGATAAAGCTGCGGCGTGCCTCGACGTCCTCGCCCATCAGGATCGAGAACAGCTCGTCGGCCGCCGCCGCGTCGTCCAAAGTCACCTGTCGCAACACGCGCACCGACGGATCCATCGTCGTTTCCCACAGCTCCTTGGCGTCCATCTCGCCAAGACCCTTGTACCGCTGGATGCCGTCGTCGACGTTGATCTTCTTGCCGGCCTTCTTGCCGGCCTCGAGCAGTCCGTCGCGCTCACGGTCGGAATACGCGAACTCCGGCTCGCTGCGCTGCCATTTCAACTTGTACAGCGGCGGCTGCGCCAGGAACACGTGGCCGTTTTCGATAAGCGGCTTCATGAATCGGAACAGCAGCGTCAACAACAGGGTCGAGATGTGCTGGCCGTCCACGTCGGCGTCGGCCATCAGCACGATCTTGTGGTAGCGCAGCTTGGTGATGTCGAACTCGTCGTGAATGCCCGTACCCAGCGCGGTGATGATCGCCTGGACCTCGGTGTTCTTCAGCACCCGGTCGATGCGGGCCTTCTCGACGTTGATGATCTTGCCGCGCAACGGCAGGATCGCCTGGAACATCGAGTCGCGGCCGCTCTTGGCCGAGCCGCCGGCCGAGTCGCCCTCCACCACATACAGTTCCGACTTGCGCGGATCAGTGGAGCGGCAGTCCGCCAGCTTGCCGGGCAGCCCGCCGATGTCGGTGGCGCTCTTGCGGCGCACCAGCTCGCGGGCCTTGCGCGCCGCGATGCGCGCCTGTGCCGACGAAACCGCCTTGTTCACAACCGTTTTCGCCTCGGCCGGATTGGCCTCGAACCAGTGGCCCAGCTGCTCGTTGCAAATGCGCTGCACGAACGACTTCACCTCGGTGTTGCCGAGCTTGGTTTTCGTCTGACCCTCGAACTGCGGCTCGGCCACCTTCACCGAGATGACTGCCGCCAGCCCTTCACGGATGTCGTCGCCGGTAAGGTTCGCGTCCTTCTCCTTGAGCAGCTTCTTGTCCTTGGCGTATTTGTTCACCACGCTCGTCAGCGCCGCTCGGAACCCCTCTTCATGGGTGCCGCCCTCGTGGGTGTTGATCGTGTTGGCGAAGGTGTGCACCGACTCCGAGTAGCCGGCGTTCCACTGCATCGCGATCTCGACCTCGTGGCCCTCTCCCTTGCCGGAGAAGTCGACGATGCTCTGGTGGATCGCGGTCTTGGTGCGGTTGATGTGCTTGACGTAGTCGACCAGCCCGCCCGGGTAGTGGAACGTGCGGTTCTTCACCTTGTGCGGGCCGGCCGCCTCGGCAGCCTTCTCCTCGGCAGACTTCGGCGCCTCGGCGGTATCACTGACGACCTCGTCGACCACTTCTGCTGCGGTCACCCGCTCATCGACCAGCGTGATGGTCAGCCCCTTGTTCAGGAACGCCATCTCCTGCAGCCGTCGTGCCACGGTCTCGAAGTCGTAGTTCGTGGTCTCGAAAATGTTCGGATCTGCCCAGAACCGCACCGTCGAACCGGTCTTCTTGGTGGCCTCGCCCTGCTTCAGCGTGCCGGGCACCGACTGGTCGTAGTACTGGAACCACTCATGGCCGTCGCGCTTGATCTCCACCTCGAGGCGGGAGGACAGCGCGTTGACCACGGAGACGCCCACGCCGTGCAGGCCGCCCGACACTGCATAGGAGTCGGAGTCGAACTTGCCGCCGGCGTGCAACTGCGTCATGACGACGTCGACGGTCGGTACACCGGAGGCGTGCATGGCGACCGGGATGCCGCGGCCGTCGTCGGTGACCTCGACGCCACCGTCCTCGAGCAGCCGCACGTCCACGCGGCTGGCGTAGCCGGCCATCGCCTCGTCGACGGAGTTGTCGACCACCTCCCAGATGAGGTGGTGCAGACCGCGCTCGCCCGTGGAGCCGATATACATGCCCGGACGTTTGCGGACAGCCTCTAGCCCCTCGAGAATCGTGATGGACTGAGCGCCGTATTCCTGTTGTGCTTTCTTCTTCGCAGCAGCCACGGGCGGAAGGGTCTCCTTGGGGGTCGCAGCGGCGGTAGTCGTTACCGCCGGCAAGTCATGAGGACAGTCTACCGGGAAGTAGCGCCAGGACCGATTCTGAGGCGGCGTTTCTACACACCTATTTGCGTCGCCTGTGGAATTTCTCGATCCGAGGTGCGTCAAGACGCTTGCGAGCTAAGATCGCGGCTTTCTGGCGGCTCTCAGGGAATGAGCCGGTAGGCCGCTATCCGTACGTGTCGCGGGGCCCGCGGCCAGCGATGTGATAGCGCCCCTTGCGCCACGACGGAGCCACCGGACCGACGATTTTCAGCGATGTCACTACCCCGTCGCCGACCGCCGTCGCGATCTTGGCTAACAGTTGCGCCTGCACCATCCGCAGCTGCGTCGCCCATGCGGTCGATTCGGCGGACACCGTGAGCACTCCGTCGTTCAGCGCGGTCGGTGTGGCGTGGGCGGCGATCTGCTCCCCAACCACCGCTGTCCAGCGGCCGAAAACCGAGCCCTCGGCAACCCGCCCGGACCAACCGCGGGCGCGCGCCAGGTCGCGCGTCGCTGACCCGAGCGGCTGCGGATCGCGCGAATCCGGGCCCGGGCCCGACCACCGTCGTCGGCTGGTCCCAGCCACCCGGCGGTGGACCGGCACGCTGCGGCCACGCCCCACGTCCTTACCCTGCACCCGCGCCGCTCCGCGCGCCTCCTCGAGCGTGCGCCGTACCAGGTCCATCCCGGCAAGGCCGGCTAAGTGGGCGGGCGGTCCTGTTTCGATGTCGTCGTCCTCGTCGTCGTTAGTCATTGGCTCGACTCCCCGCTCGCTCCGGTCCTCGCTCGTCCCTCGCTGCGATCCTCACTCGCCTTCGTCTTCAGAAGTCATGGCTGCACCATCGAAATCCGGCCGGTGTCGTCGTCGCGCATGGTGATCTCGATCCGGCGCGCATCCCAGCCGGCGGGAATGTCGTCGTGCACCGCGGCGGTGACCAGCACCTGTTCCGCGGACGCGGCCACATTAGCCAGCGCCTGCCGACGCGCGTTGTCGAGTTCGGCGAACACGTCGTCCAGCAGCAACACCGGGTCGCCGCCGTCCGCCCGCAGCAGCTCGTACGCGGCGAGCCGCAGCGCCAACGCCATCGACCACGATTCTCCGTGGCTTGCAAAGCCTTTCGCGACCTGATCGCCCAGCCGCAGCTCGAGGTCGTCGCGGTGCGGGCCGACCAGGCATACCCCGCGCTCGAGTTCCGCGTCGCGGCGCCGGGCCAGCGCGTCGAGCAGCGCAGCCTCGAACACCTCCGCGCTGTCGTTGCCCGCGGCCGCCTCGTTCTCGACCACCTCGACGGCGCTGCGGTACTGGATGGCGGCCGGTCGTGACGACTGCGCCAGCAGTTGGTAGGCCTTTTCCACCTCGGGGGCCAGTTGAGTGACCAGCTCGACGCGCGCCGCGATCAGTTGGGCGCCATGCGCGGCGAGGTGCCCGTCCCAGACATCGAGGGTGTCGAGCACACTGCGGTCCCCGCGGTGGCGGGCAGCGCCGGCGGTCTTGAGCAGCGCCGCGCGCTGTCGCAGCACTCTGTCGTAGTCGGCGCGCACCGCGCCGACGGTGGGCCGTCTTGTGGTGGCCAGTTCGTCAAGGTAGCGGCGGCGCTCGCCGGGATCGCCACGTACCAGCGCCAGGTCCTCGGGCGCGAACAGCACGGCCCGCAAGACACCGAGGATTTCACGGGCCGAGCGGACGGGGGAGCGGTTCAACCGCGCCTTGTTGGCCCGTCCTGCGGTGATTTCGAGGTCGACGGCCAATTCGCGGCCGTCGTTCACCACGATCGTCGACACCACCGCACGCTCGGCACCCGCCCGGATCAGCGGTGCGTCCGACGCTACGCGATACGAGCCTAGCGTCGACGAATACCACAGCGCCTCAACGAGATTCGTCTTACCAAAGCCGTTCGGGGCCACGAAGACCGTCCGGCCGGGCTCCAGTTCGAGTTCGATCCGCGGCCACGAGCGGAAGTCAGTCAGCGCGAGGCGTCGGACGTGCACTTATCCGGACTCGCTGATCCTCTTGACGGCGTGGCCGCCGAACTGGTTCCGCAGCGCAGACACGGCCTTCATCGACGGTGAGTCATTCTGGCGGGACGCGAACCGCGCGAACAACGAGGCGGCGATGACGGGCATCGGCACGCGATGGTTGATGGCCTCCTCGACCGTCCACCGGCCTTCGCCAGAATCCTCGGTGTAGCCGCTGATCTCGACGAATTTCGGGTCTTCCTTCAGCGCCTTGGCCAGTAGCTGCTGCAGCCAGGACCGAACCACCGTGCCGTTGGTCCAAGCCTGGATGACGGCCTGGGTGTCAGTGATCAGGTCCTCGGCCGCCAACAACTCATAGCCCTCGGCGTAGGCCATCATGAGGCCGTACTCGATGCCGTTGTGCACCATCTTGGCGTAGTGCCCGGCGCCGACCGGTCCAGCATGAACAAACCCGTCTTCGCGCGGCCCTGGCGGACGCAGGGTGTCGAAGATCGGCATTGCCCGTTCGATGTCGGCATTGCTGCCCCCCACCATCAGGCCATAGCCTTCCTTCAATCCCCAGACGCCGCCCGACACACCGGCATCGATGAACGATATTCCCTTGTCGCCCAACAGTTTTGCGTGTGGGCCGTCCTCGGTGTAGCGGGAGTTGCCGCCATCGATCACCATGTCACCAGGACTGAGTACATCGGCGAGCGACGCGATGGTTTCGTGGGTAATCGGACCGGACGGGACCATCACCCACACGACCCGCGGCGCGTTCAGCGCTTCGGCAAGCGCCGCGAGCGTCGGCACATCGGTGACCTCCGGACGCGGGTCGTAGCCGATCACCTCATGCGCGCCCTCACGCAGGCGTTCCCGCATGTTGAAACCCATTTTGCCCAGGCCGACGAGACCTAACTGCATGTGCGCGCCTCTTTCGTGGCGGTAGGGCCGGTCAGCCCGGAAGCCGCACCGGCATCAACAGGTAGACATAGTCGGTTTGAGCGGCCGGGAACGGGCCGGTTGCGCCGACACTCCCATCATCCTCACCGGCCGGACGCAACACCGCGGGACGGCTGGGTGTCGTGAAACCGAACGTCACGCGGTCCGAGTGCAACGAGCCCAGCCCGTCCGTCAGGTACGTCGGGTTGAATGCGATGGTCAACGGGTCACCCGAGAAGACGACGGGAAGATCCTCTTCAGCGCGGCCGACATCGTCGGCGCCTGCCGACAACCGCAACACGTCGTCGGCGAATTCCATTCGCACCTGCGCGCCGCGGTCCGCCACCAGCGCGACACGCTTGATCGCCTCGGTGAGCTCGGCAACACCGATGGTCGCGATCGCCGTGTGCTCGGTGGGCAACAGCTGGCGGAACTTCGGGAACTCGGCGTCCAGCAGGCGAGTGGTGCTCCGCTTGCCGTCGCTGCGGATGCCGAGCAGGCCCTCCTTGCCGACCGCCGCCCCGGCGCCCAACGACAAATGCACGTCCGCGCCGTCGGCCCCGGCTTTCGCGGCTTCGGCCAAAGTCTTGGCGGGCACCAGCACCGCGGCCTCGATGTCCGCGGATTCGGTCGACCACGTCAGCTCGCGTACCGCCAGGCGGAAACGGTCGGTGGCCGCCAAAACCACCTTCTCGCCGGAAATCTCGACACGGATGCCGGTCAGCATCGGGAGCGTGTCATCACGCCCGGCGGCAACGGCGACCTGACCGATGGCCTCGGCGAACAGCTCAGACGAGATGACACCCGTGTCCTCGGGCAAGGCCGGCAGCGCCGGGTAATCCTCGACCGCCATGGTGGGCAGCGAGAACCGCGCGCTGCCGCAGGTCAATGACACCCGGGTGCCTTCGACGCTGACATCGACGGGTTTGGCAGGCAGTGCCCGGGTGATGTCGGACAACAACCGACCGGACACCAAAACGCTTCCAGGAGAAGCGATTTCGGCTGCAACCTGAACTTCGGCCGACACTTCGTAGTCGAATCCGGAGATCGTCAACCCGTCGTCAGTGCCGGTAAGTAACACGCCGGCAAGGACGGGCACTGTAGGTCTGGTGGGCAGGTTCCTGGCTACCCAGGCCACGGCGTCGGCGAAGTCTTCGCGAACTAATCGGAATTTCAAATCGGTGAGACCAACGGTTGTCGTCGCCACGTCCATAGCGTCCCTTCGATACACACCACAATAAGGTCTAACCAGCGGTTTCTCGGTGTCAGACCACGCGTCTCCCCGATGCGTGTCGACGACCGTAACGGCTGTCGCTGAACCACCGTAGATCTTTCGCGCTCAACTTGAAAGCTAATCGATGGGGGTGACATTGGGCGTCGCAAAGCCGTTTTGCGCGCAGTGAATCGATGTGTCCCCAGCTGGCTTCTTCAAAGAAGAACCTACGGAGATATAGAAGCAACAGTATTAGGGCTTGTGGACATTGGGGATAACCCACTGTCGGCCCAGCGTGGCACGCGTGCCGGGGTGTGAGTGAACTGTGGATAGCCTGCTGTTGCAGTCGGGTGGAGTGTGGACGCCGGTCGTGCTGTGAACGAAGGGCTGGGTAATGCGACGGTTGGCCGCAACTTGTCCACACCGCGATCCACACCGCGGTTGTGTGACAAGTGATACCGACGGTGCCAAAGTTTTTAGAAGAATTTTTCGGCGGAACGCGCCGAGTCGGGTCGACGAAGAGCGGTCAGCGCTTGGAGCGCTGGCGGATTCGTGTAGTGAGTTCCTTGACGTGATCGAACACCTCACGGCGTTCGGCCATCTCGCCGCGGATCTTCTTCTCGGCGTACATCACCGTGGTGTGGTCGCGGCCGAAGGCCTGGCCGATCTTCGGCAACGACAAATCGGTGAGTTCGCGGCACAGATACATGGCGATC
>Ga0075428_100005961_pt1 | contig 13541 bp, 16 predicted proteins | sample RhiMetdeltSRZDD2_FD_75291 | JGI IMG/M metagenome (GOLD analysis project Ga0075428, IMG submission 75291) | Populus rhizosphere microbial communities from Tennessee, USA - Rhizosphere MetaG P. deltoides SRZDD2 | ecosystem: Host-associated > Plants > Roots > Rhizosphere > Soil | place: USA...
GCGCAGGCATTCTCGCGGCGTTCATCAATGCGGGTCTTCTCGTTGCGTTCACGCTTTTCATCTTTCGCGAAGCGTGGGAGCGGCTGCAGCAGCCGCACCAGATCGACGCCACGGCGATGCTGATCACCGCTGCGATCGCGATGCTCGTGAATGCCGCGACCGCGATCTCGATCCGTCACGAGAGCCGCGAAGACGTGAACATCCGCGGCGCGTTCGTGCACATGATCGGCGATGCCGTGTCGTCGGCCGGCATCATCGTTGCGGCGATCCTCATTCGCGCGACCGGCTCGACGATGTGGGACGCGATCGTGTCGATGTTCATCGGCGCGCTCATTCTCTGGAGCAGCTACGGCGTCCTTCGCGAGTCGATGAACCTCCTGCTCGAAGGCACGCCCACCGGCATCGATCCGGACGAAGTGACCCGATCCCTCGGCCAGCTCGACGGGATCCTCGGCGTTCACCACCTCCACATCTGGGCGTTAGGTCCGTCGAGCCCCGCGCTGTCGTGTCACCTCATGGTCGGCGACGTTCCGGTGAAGACGACCGCGAAGCTGCTCGAGGACGTGAACGCGATGCTCGCCGCCGAGTACCACATCGCGCACACGACGATTCAGTTCGAGTTCGCCCTCTGCGACGCGGACGATCCGTTCTGCATCCCTTTCCCTCGCGCGTAACCAAATCGCGCGTTTCGTCGTCCGATCAGCATGCGCCGCGCATGCTACGTCTTTCTCGCCCTCGCTCTCACTGCATCCGCCCTCGCCCAGCCGCGTCCACGGAATCGTCCGATGGCCGGAAACGCGTATGGCGCGGAGATGGCCGCGAAGAATGCGGTGGAGCAGCTCGCAGCCTTACGCAAGGGCTACGAGAACGATCTCGAAGTGCTTCGCCATCTGCGCCTCGCCGACGATGCGCTCGCCGACGCGATGCAGCCCTCGGCCGCGATCCAGAAGGCATTCGAGGAAGTGGGCGCGGCCGACGGGAAAAGCTCCGATTTCGCGGTTCGCGACGGTGTGATTCGCACGCGTCAGGCGCTCGAAGACGCGCGGCGGAGTCCCGCCAGCGCCGACTTCGGTCATCTGCGCTCGATCCTCCGCGCCTCCGCAATGGCTCCTGCGTCGCGCGTCGCCATTCGCAACGCGACGCTGCTCGAAGAGGAAATCCTCGCCTGGCTCAAAGTGCAGGGGATCATCTCCGATCACCTCAGCGCGCTGACCGAGCTGTCGAGCGAAAGCCTCAAAGCGGCGCAACGCGAATGACGAGCTCCACGACATTGGCCACGAAGAGCGTGATCCCCATCCCGAAAAACAAAGGAAACCCGAACGATCGCTCGTCTTCCGTTTTGCCGAGAATGGAGCTGAGCATCAGCGTGAACGCGAGGGAGAATCCCGTTTTCGCACCGTCGAACCACGCCGGCGGAAGAACGGCCAATCGCAGACAGAGAATGGTCACGGCGCCGGCGATGAAGACGATGACGGTTTTCGCTTTCCCACGCGGCAGCCATCCGAACTGCGCCAGCAACGCAATCCCGAGCACGATCACGAGCGACGCCGCGAGGAATACGACCTGCGCCCCGGTCATCTCCGGCCATTGTACGGGTCAGTGACCGTAGCAGCCCTCCGACAAAGCGGCGGCATGGCCGCCGCACTCCATAACCTCCGCGACTTCGCCGTCGCCGCGGCGATCGCTCATTGCTTCAGCAGCGCGAGCCAGCGCTTCCACGCTTCGTCATGCGCTTTGCGATTCGCTTCGCTCGCGTCGGCCGCTTCGCCGAGGCGCATGAAGGCGTGGCCGGCGCCCTCGTATGTGACCGGTTCGTAGCGCTTGCCCGCGGCCTGCATGAGTTCCTGCGATTTCGGGATCGTCGCGTTCACGCGCGCATCGTCGCCGCCGTAGAAGCCGTACACGGGCGCCTCGATGTTCGCGACACCCGCCGCGTCCTGCGGTCCGGTTCCATAAAACGGAAATGCCGCGTACAGGCCGCGCACGTTGCTCGCCACATCCCACGTGCGCCCGCCGCCCCAGCAAAATCCTCCGACCGCCACGCGTCCGTTCGCCGACGGAATCTTGCGCGCCTCGTCGATCACCGCGCGCAGATCGTCGATGGTCTGCTGCCGCGGCAATTTGCCGATCGCCTCCCGCGCCGCATCTTCGGACGGAAAATCTTTGGTGTTGCCGCCGCCCGGCGCGGCACCGGACAGCAGATCGGGCGCGACCGCGATGTAGCCCTCTTCCGCGAGACGGTCCGCCACTGTGCGCACCCAGTCGGTGAGCCCGCGATTCTCGTGAATCACGATCACCACCGGCGCCCGGTCGGATCGCTGCGGATAGACGACGTACGTGTGCACGCTGCGCGTGCCGTACTTCACGTCCATCCACTCATCGTGGCGCGGCGTGGTCTCGAGTCTGGCGTTGGGAGTTGCGGCCGAACAGGCGACGAGAAGAGCGGTGAGAAAAACGATCGCGCTTCGCATGACGCGCGTAATTTATCGCGCGGCGTACGAATCCGGATACGTAAACGTCACCACCGCTTTCGCGACGCCGTTCTGCAGCGGGATCGCCAGATTCGGCGAGAGGACGTAGAACGGACGCAGGTCGATCGGATTCGACAGCAGCATGCCGCCCGCGGTTCCGCAAAGATCACCGACGCGCGCAACGTTCTCCACCGGCCGCTTCGCGCGCATTCCACCGAAGAGACGATTGATGTCGTCGCGCAATGCGCCCTGCGGCTTCTGCGCGTAGGTCTTGCTCATCGACGTCACGGCGAGCTCCTCTTTTGCTACACGCGCCTTGTCGTCGTACGCATACGACACCGTCGCGGTCCAGTCCGTCTTCGGCGATCCTTCCGCCGGGAATCCCTCGTAGCCGCCTTTGAGACTCACTGACATCAGATCGTCGCCGTTGTATGTGTAATCTGCGGTCACGCCGATGATGTGATTGCACGCGGCAGTGTTCTGATATTCGACCTGTTGATGCGCGATGCGCCCCGCCGCGTCGTACGTGTAGCGATTCGTGTAGCGCTGCGTCTCGACGATCAGATCCTCGCGATCGAGGAGCCACACGCCGGGACCGCCATTGTGCGCGACGTACGTGAGAATCTCGCCGCCGGAAGTCGACGTGACCTTCTCGAGGTAATCGGCGCCCTGCCCGTAACGAATCTGATTGCCCTGTTTGTCGCTCCAGCTCTGCAGGACGTCGCCCGCATACGTCCAACCCTCGGCTTTGCGCGCGTCCTGGATCGCGCGCTGCCGCGACGGCGAATAGCGCAGCGACTCGAGCATCGTGCCGTTCTTGAAGAGACACGGGAGAATGTCGTTCTTGTTGAAGCGCTCATCCGAGAAATACGTAGCCCGCGTCGCCGACGCGCCTTCGACGCACGGGCGCGAATTCCACACCGCGGACTTCACGAGATACGGACCATGCCAGCAGCGCTCGCACCACGTCGCGCCGGCCGGCAATTTGCGGCCGCAGAACGAACAGACGATTTTCGTCCGCATGTCGTCGAGCTCGTGCTGCAGCGTGAAGATGCGCTCGTCGATCGGGCCTCGCCGCTCGGCGTCGTTTTCGAGCTCCGCATAGCGACGGAATCGCTCGATCGCTTTCGCATAATCGCCGCGCTTTTCGTGCACGACGGCTTCATTGAACACCGCTGCGGGGTCGTTAGGCCGGAGCTGCTGCGCCTGAAGGAAATGCCGTAATGCCTCGTCCAGTTCGCCGCGGCCATAAAGGAACTTCGCGCGATTGAAGAGATCCGCGTATTCCTGATCCGCCTGACGCTTTTTCTGCAGCTCGCGCTGAAACTCGAGCTCGAGCTGCAATTTCGAAATCTGCGCGCGCTCCGGTCCCGACGGAAACAGTTGAATGTAGCGATCGACCTTGACCTGCGATTCGGAGTAACGGCCCGCGCGCGCCAGCACGACGGCCATGTTGTAGAGCACCGCCGATTGATCGGGCTTGAGTGCGTCGGCCTTCGCGAATTGTTCGTATGCGGATGCGTGCTCGCCGAGGTCGGCGAATTTCTTTCCGAAGAACACGGCGCGGGTGAATTCATCTTCGGTAGCGGTGGTTGGAGGAGCCGCGTCCTGCGCGGAAAGAGAGAACCCGAAACCAGAAACCAGAAACCAGAAAAAGACAAAGCAGAGCGCCTCGCGGCGGAGCTCTTCTGGTTTCTGGTTTCTGGTTTCTGGTTTCATCGCAGGAATCCCTCAATGACCGTCGAAAGGTACAACCGCTGATCCTCGGTCGGCTGCGTCTGTGCGAGCACGAGATAGAGCGCGCGTTTTTTCTGCTGCGCGCTGAATTGTCCGGTCGTATCGCGCAGCGCGCGCTCGGGTGCGCTCGCGACCTCGGGCTCGATCTCGTAGACGACGTCCGCCGCATCGCGCGGCGCCCAATGCGGTTTCACGTCGTCGCCGAAGAGGCGGGCGATGAGTGCGAGACGCTCCGTCTCGCTCTCGGCCGCGCGCGCCGACGCCGCAAGGCGGCTGCGCATGCCGGAGCCTTCGATCAGCAAACGCAGATTCGACAGAAGCTGGATGCGCTGCATGCACGACTCGAAAATCTTCGACTTCACCGCTTCATCGGCGATGGTCGCCGATGCGCGAAGGACGCTCTGGATGCGCTGCGTCTCGTAGGTCACGAACCGCTCCGCCGTCTCCTGCGCCGACTGCACGTCCGCCTCGGTCGGCGCGTCTTCCGCCGTCACGACCTTCTCCGGCTGCGTCTCCTGCGGCGCAGCTGCCTCGGGTGCATCGACTTTCACGGTTTCGACGGGTGGCTCGCCCTCGGCGTCTTGTGGAGCGGCGGCCTTTAGGCCGCCGTCAGTCTCCGGCGGGCTGACGCCCGCCGCTCCACTCTCAGTGCCGACATCCACGAGCGGCAGATCGAGCGCCGCGATCGCGGGCTTGGTCGTGTCGAGCGATTTCGTCGCATGCAAATCATCGGGCGTCGTCGTCACTGGAGCGGGACCGCTCGGCGGGAGCGGTACCAGCTTTGCGCCGCTCAGCAGCGGAGTGATCGGAAGATCCGCCCACAGATCGCGCACGAGCTCCGAGTCGCTCGTCAATTTGTTGTCGAGCAAACGCTCGCGAACGCGCAGCCGGATCTCTTCGGCCGCGCGTAACTGCATCGTGCGCTGCGCATCGCCGAGAAAGTTCGAGCTCATGCGATCGATGGTCATGTCGCAGTGACACGATCCGAATCGATCGGGCTCGTACTGCTGCTCGCGCACGTTCTTGAACCAGCTCGCGAGCTTCGCGTTCGCCGCCATCTGCTGTTCGCGCGCGCGCTCGCACGAGGCCTGCGTCGCAAATTGATTCACGCCGAACACTTCGACGAACTGGCGCGTGTCCGGGCGGTACATCTGCACGTGATAGTGGAACGTCTCGCACGGACGTCCCGCCGCCGACGGGGCGGCCGGACAGACGAGCGCCTGCTGCGCCGCAGCCGCGGACGCGATCACACAACCCGCGAGAATGAGAGGAAACCGTAGAGATCGCATGAACGAAGGTGAACGCGATTATACGCAGCCCTTCAACGCTGCCCCTTCCCGGTCGTACCTCATGCAAAGGAGACCCAACATGAAGAAAGCATTTCTCATCGCAGCAATCGTCGCCCTCGTGGCGCTCGCGGCCGTGCCGCTCGTCGCCGGGCCTGGTGGTCGACATTTCCGCGGTCACGGCGAACAGATGGGCGGCCATGGATTCGGATTCGGGTTCATGGGCCACATCGGCCGCCTCAAGGAAGATCTCAATCTCACCGACGCGCAGGTCGATCAGATCCGGACGATCTTCCGCGAAGCGCACGAGCAGAACGCAGATGTTCGCTCGCAGATGCATGACGGATTCAAGGGCGTGGTGGAAAAGCTCATCGCGAATCCGAATGACATCGCCGGCGCGCAGGCGATCATCGATCAGCAGGCCGCCGCCGAGCGCACGCTGAAGACGAACATGCTCGCCGCGGCGTCGAAGGCGCTGAACGTGCTGACGCCGGAACAGCGCGCGACGCTCGGACAGAAGCTCGCCGAGCACGGCGAGCGCTGGGGCCGTCGCAAACAGTAGAGTTGTGAGGTGGAGGAAAGCAATGTCATCGCCCGTGTGCAGCAAGGTGACGCCGAGGCGTACGACGTGCTCGTGTCACAATACCTGCGACGGGTCGTCTCGATCGCCTGGGGCATCGTGCGCAACGCGCACGATGCCGAGGATCTCGCGCAGGAGGCGTTCGTGAAGGCGTACCAGAACATCGGCCGGTTTCGCACATCCGAGCCGTTCGGTCCGTGGATCTATCGCATCGTCACGAACCTCGCGCTCGATGTGATGAAGCATCGGACGAAGTTCCGTCACGAAGAGATCGGACACGAGCAACCGGCGGCGCGGCGCGATGACACCGAGCTGCCGGCGATGAGCAGCGAGATCGGCAGACGCATCGACGAGGCCATCGAGTCGCTGCCGGACATGCAACGCGTCGTGGCGCGATTGCATCTGGTCGAGCAGTTCGAGCATCAGGAGATCGCGGCAATGACGGGCCTCAGCGACGGCACGGTGCGCTCGCATTTGTCGCTGGCGCGGAAGAAGTTGAAGGAGAAACTGGCGGATCTATACGGGGACGGAGATGACTGACGACAAGTTCTTCGAGCGTTTGCAAGCCGATGCGAGTGCGCTGCGGCACCGGCCGGACGAGGTCACGCTCGCGCGCATCCGCGCGCGCATCCGCGAGCACGTCGAGCGTCCGACGGTGATGCAGATTCTCGCGACGTGGTTCCGTCCGCTCGCGGCAACGCTGACCGCGGTCGCGATCGCCGCGGCGATCGCCGCCGCGACGATCGACACGTCTTCGGAAACGTCGCTCGCGGACAACACCGTCGAGATCTCGATGGCAGGAGACACCTATCGTGTCGGCGACTAAGAACACGCTCCTCGCGATCTTCGTCCTCGGCGTGACGTTCGCCGCCGGGATCGCGGTGGGTGTCTTTGGCGTGTTCGTGATGCATAAGCGACGCGGCGGTCCGCAGATCCCGCCGTTCGCAACCGAGGCGATGGTGCAGCGTCTCGACCGTCACCTCGACCTGACGGACGAGCAGCGCGCGAAGATCATGGTGATCGTGGAGAAGCGCCATCAGCGCATCAACTCGATGTGGCAGGAGATCCGTCCGCGCGTCGATGCGGAGATCACGGAGACGAATGCCGAGATCGAGAAGATCCTCACGCCGGAGCAGCGGGAGAAGTTTCAGAAGATGAAGATGCATCTCTTGCGAAGGCCGCATCACGGAGATAGACGGCGAACGGAATCCACCAGATGAAGTCGTTCGTGATACAGAGCACGATGCTCTTCACCGGCCACGTTCCGCTCCAGAGAAGCTGAGCGAGTCCGATCGGACCTAACACCTTTCCGAGCAATCCCACCGCCGCGATCGCGAATCCCTGCTCCGGCTTGCGCGCGACTTCCCAGTAGAGAAATCCGTAGATCCCGACGACCATCCCGAGGCAGGCGAAGATCTCCGGATGGTTGGAGAGCGGCATCTCCGCGAAGCGGAACAGCCACTGCGGATCGATCGCCGCGTACGCGCCCCACGCGAGGTTGTACGCGCCGGCGACGGCGAAGACGATCTGGTGGAAGCGGCGGCGTTTCATGTCGGAGATTATGGAGTGCGGCGGCCATGCACGTTCATCGCACCGAGAAAGCGGCGGCATGGCCGCCGCACTCCAAAATATCCAACACCGTCGGCGGGTGCACGCCGGGCTGGATCGCGTCGACGTGATCGAGAACATACACGAGCGGCAGCACGGCCATGCTCTGTCCTCCGTCGAATCGCGCGACGCGATCGCCGGCGCGGACTTCGACGTACCCTCCGCTCGTTCCGAAGCGTGGCACACGCGATCCGAAGAGCTTTGCCAGACGGACGCGCACGCGCATCGGCAGCACGCTCAACACGCGCATCATCGTCTTCGCGCCTAACATCTCGAATCGCGTCGTCACCTCGGCCTCGATGCCTTCGCGGCGAAGCAGCTCTACATCGGGCGTGCGCAAGGTCGATCCGCTCGCGATCGCCGCCGCGCCTTTCGGATTGTCGTTGCCGATGAAGAGCGTGATCTTCACATGTTGCGCGGGAAGCACGCGGCGCACGAGCGCGTACGAGATCGCGGGCAACGTCGAGAGGCCGGGCATCACGACGACGCCGCGCCTGACCGCGAGCGCATCGAGCTCGCGATCGTCGATCAGATCGAAGAACCAGCGCTCGTCATCGGCGATGTCGAGCCAGTGCGCGCCGGCATCGACGACCGCGCGCACGATGCTGCGATTCAATTGCTGGAACGGACCGGCCGCGCACGCGAATGCGAACGCGCCTCGAGCGGCACGCCCGACAGAGTCGACATCATCGAGATCCAGCGTGTCCCGCGTCGTCGCGACCACCTCGTAGCGATCGCCCAGCTCGCGAATGAGATGCGTGCCGAAGACGCCACGCGATCCGGCGACGATTACTCGTTTTTTCTCAGCCACAGCGCGACCAGTACGATCCAGAGCGTGAAGAGCGAGAACAGAATCGCCGAGGTGATCGTCTCGAGCCGCGCGTCGTGCCACATCGACGCGATCGAAAGCGCGAAGCCGCTCACGACGACCGGCACTCCGAGAGCGAGCACGCTCTTCGGCAGCGCGCGCCAACCCGCGATGAGGAGCAGCGCCAGCGCCACGGAATAGAGACCGTTTGCCGCGTAGCCGATCAGCACCTCGAGCTCGCGATCGAGCGCCGCGAACGCGTCGCCGGTGAGATTCGGCAGGACGCCCATGTACTTCGCTTCGCACGAGACGTCGATCGAGAGTCCCGCGACCGCGACGCCGACCGCGACGATCGACAGCACACCGCGAAATCGCAGCGCGAGCACGGCGTAGAGCGCGATGAGCAGGATCGCCGTGACTTGCCAGACGAGCCAGCCGCCTAACCACGCGATGCGATGCGTGGCCATGTACGCCAGGCGCTCGTCCTCCGCCACGCCCGGAAGGCCGGGCCGCAAAAGAAAAAGCATGGCCGCCGAGGCGACGAGATGCGCCGCCGCGGCGAGCCATGCGATGAGACTGTCGCGTTGCACGCGTGCGTGATTCTACGGCGTCGGCGGCACCGGCAGTGCCGCCTGCGACTGCGCCTGCAGCGCCGCGAGCATCTGCGGCGTCGTCGCCGGTTGATTCACGATGTCCGTGTACTCGAACAGCGCCGTCGTCAAATAGCGCTCGCCGGTATCCGGCAGCACCGCAACCACGCGCTTGCCCGGACCGAGCTCTTTCGCGATCTCGAACGCCGACCACGCCACCGCACCCGCGGAAATGCCGACGAACAGACCTTCTTCCTTCGACAATCTGCGCGCGACCTGCACGGCGTCGTCGAACGCGACGTCGATGATGCGATCGACGACCGATGCGTTGTAGATCGCGGGGATGAGGCCGGCGCCGATGCCCTGAATCTTGTGCGGGCTGTGCGTTCCGCCCTTGAGCACCGTCGACTCGACCGGCTCGACCGCGACGATCAGCACGTGCGGCGCTTCTTTCTTGAGCACCTCGCCGACGCCGCTCACCGTGCCGCCCGTTCCGACGCCGGCCACCACCGCATCGAGGCGACCGCCCGTGTCGCGCAGAATCTCGCGCGCGGTGGTCTCGCGATGGATCTTCACGTTCGCCGGATTGTCGAACTGGCGCGAGAGCCATCCACCGGGCGTCTTCTCCGCGTACTCGCCCGCGACGCGCTGAGCCTCCTTGATGCCGAGCGGTCCCGGCGTGAGGATCAATTCCGCGCCTAACGCTTGCAGCAGCTTGCGCCGCTCGACCGAGAACGTGTCCGGCATCACCAGCACGCAGCGATACCCCTTCGCCGCCGCGACGAACGCCAGTCCGATTCCGGTGTTGCCGCTCGTCGCCTCGACGATCACCGAGCCGGGTCCGATCTCGCCCGCCTTCTCCGCTTCTTCGACCATCGAGATGGCGATGCGGTCTTTCACCGACGAGAGTGGATTGAACGACTCGAGCTTCGCGACCACCTCCGCCGCGCCCTCGGGCGCGACTCGGTTGATCCGAACGAGGGGAGTGTTGCCGATGAGCTGGGTGATGCTGTCATAGATCCTGCCGTGCATTGATTTCTCCTTTCCCACAAAACAAAAAGGACCCGGCCGTGAGGCTCGGGTCCGATTTCGAGTACGAGTGATGATCGCTTCAGAGACACGTCTCGAAAGGGCCCGCGGCGGGCCGCCGACATGCGCACATCATTGCCGGTCGAGACATAGGACGCGGATTGTACTGCAAACGTCTCAGTATGGAGTGCGGCGGCCATGCCGCCGCACTCCAAAAGATCAATGCGCGATCGCCGGGCCGCTGGCCGACCCGAGATAGCGATAGCCGATCTTCGCCACGGCCACGATCACCGCCGCGTCCGTTCCGACCGCCTTCTGCAACTTCCGGCGGAGGCGCGTGACGTGCGTGTCGACCGTGCGGCTGTTCAGATTGAGATCGACGCGATAGTTCCAGACGCGCGAGAGCAGCTCGTCGCGAGGAACGACGCGCTCCTTGTTCTTGAAGAGATACATCAGGAGATCGAACTCCTTGGGCGAGAGCTTGAGCTTCTGATTGTTCGCCGTCGCCTCGCGCGTCGCGGGATCGAGGCGGATGAGCGAGTCCTCGCAGACCGTCTTCGCCGTCGTCGTCGCGACTTCGCTGCGGCGCATGACCGCGTCGATGCGCGCGAAGAGCTCCTGCACGCCGAAGGGCTTGGTCACGTAGTCATCGGCGCCGCCGCGCAGGCCGCGAACCTTGTCCGTCTCCTGCCCGCGCGCGGTGAGCAAGATCACCGGCACCTTCGACACCTTGCGGATGTGGTCGAGCACTTCGAAGCCGCTCTTCTTCGGCAGCATCAGATCGAGCAGCACCAGGTCCGGCGACTCGCTGTGAAACAGACGAATGGCCTCTTCGCCGTCGCCCGCCGTCACGGTCTCGTAATTCTCGTGGCGAAGGTTGATCTCCAGTCCCTGTCGGAGGCCCGCTTCGTCTTCAACGATCAGAATTCTCGTCATTCATTCACTCCTATAGGACCTATAGGACTCATAGGACCTATAGGGCGTATGTTACCTTCCGGCGCGCCGGTCAGCCCACGCGGGAACATGAGGCGGAACGTCGATCCGCTTCCGAGCGCCGACTCCACTTCGACGCGCCCGCCATGCGAATTCACGATCTGCTGGACCAGAGTCAGGCCGAGGCCTGCGCCGCGGCGCGTGATCGTGTCGGAGAACTTCGCGCGGAAGTAGGGGTCGAAGATCTTCGTCACGTCCTTCGCGTCGATGCCGATGCCGTGGTCTTTCACTTCGATGATCACGTCTTCCGGCGTCTGGCGCAGGACGATGTCGATCGCCTTCTCGCCGTCTTCGCCCGAGTACTTGATGGCGTTGTCGACGAGATTCAGCAGCGCACGCGACACGGAGTCGCGATCCCACATCTGCTCTTCGATCTCCTCGTCGAGATAGAGCGCAACGGTGAAGCCCTTGCTGCGGATCCACGACTCGTACGTCGAAACGAGATTGCGAATCAGATCGTGCGGCGAGATCGGGAAGAACGCGAGCGCCTTGGTCGACTGATTCTGGATGCGCGCGACATCGAGCACGTTCTCGACGAGGTGCGAGAGCAACAGCACCTCGCGCAGAATCTGATCTTCGATCTCGGCGCGCTCTTTGTCTTTCACCTTGCCGCGCTTGAGCGTCTCCGCGCCGAGGCGGATCATCGAGAGCGGCGTGCGGAGCTCGTGCGAGACGTTGGCGATCAGCGCGCCGCGCAGCTTCATCGTCTCCGATTCCCTGTTCATGCCGTGCAGCGCGAGCATCGCGCCGATGCCCATCAGCACGAGCGCGAGCAGGCTGACCCAGATGCTCATCACGCGCGGGTTCTGCCATCCCGAGCCGCCCACGTACGCGGTGCGCACGACGGCGCGCACGCCGAACGAGGAGAGCGGATCGGCGAGCGGCGCGACGAACGCGAATCCGTCGGCGATTTTGTGCTGGCCTTCGGTCTGCTCGAACACGACGCTGACGTCGGCCTGCTGCTTGATCGTCAGCGCGGCTTTGTTCTTCTCGAGCGGCGGCTGACGCACCGCCTGATGCACCGTCGCCAGCAGCGCGCGCGGATCGTACGTGTAGCGCACCATTCCGCTGGAGGTGAAGAACTCGCGTGTTAGGCGGAGCTTCGACGCATCCTTGCCCGTCGACACCTCGGCGTACACCGAGCTCGCCGGATCTTCATCGGGAACGTAGATCGCGGAGTAGATCCAGGTGTGGCGCGTGATCCAGTCGCTGAGCGCGGCGAAGTTCGGCTCGCCGAAGCGGCGCTCGGTCTGCTGCCATTCGTCGGAGACATCGCTCATCTCCGCGCGCACGGCAGCGTCGACGCGGCGCGCGGTGATCTCCGCGGCGTAGCCGGCGTACTGTCCCGCGAGCGCGGTCGCGCCGTTCTCCATCTTCTCGGAGAGTGTGTACGAGCGCCACGCGAGAACGCCGAGTCCGAGGGAGATGATGATGAAGGGAAGGAGGATCGACACACGATCACCGCGCCCGCCTCGGCGGCGGATGAAATTCAACCTCGCGAGAATCGCCTCGAACATTTGGCCCTTCGGATCACCCCGATCACCGCTGCTGCTGACCTCCCTGCGCTCCGGAATGGCTCTGCGCAAGGTGAGCGGCGACGATCCTGTTGACCTGCTCCCTACTGTACGGCTCCAGGCGTGCCTGAAGCCGCAGGTACCGTCCTCCGCGTCCGACGATGATCCACAGAACGCCCGTCTCGCGGGCGTCGGCGAGGATCTGCTTGAACTCGCGCGTCGTCGCCCGGGTCAGGGGCCTTCCGTTCACAGCGATCAATCGGTCCTCGGGTTTGAGCCCGGCCCGCGCTGCGGGTCCCTCGGCTTTGATCGATTTGATCACCAGTCCCGGATTGCGCTCCTCGATGGTCGCGCCGAGATAGCGGCGACCGCTGAGAAAGCGTCGGATCTGCTCATCGCACTCCTTCGCGGAGGCACTGCACTTCGGTTCCTGCGCACCGATCATTGCAGCAGCGGCGGCGACGAGCGCCATCATGAAAATTCTGGAGATCCTGTGCGCCATCAGACGAAAGGGGGTCCCTCTTGGCCGCCGCCAACTGTAAAGCCGATCGTGCGGAATGCCGTTTACAAATCAGAAAAACTCGGATGAATTCCCTGTGCCACAAGGTGTTAGCAGGTTCGTGGCCGGCACGGCCGGCAGCGCTGATTGCCATAGGCCGAGGCATGATCGCCGCTCGAATGGATGCGCTTGCCGAGCGTGATCTAACGCGCGAAGCGGAGTGCGCCGAACGCGGCAACGACATGGAAATCCGCGGGGATCCGGTACGTGGGCTGCCACGCCGTGAGCTCGTCTCCTCGCTGCGGATGGCGATCGATGCGGAAGAAGTTGCCGCGCCACGTTTCGCCGTCGGCCGGCGTCGCGCGATCGAGCGAGGCGAAAGGAATGCGGATGACGGTATCGATCGAGATCGCGCCGCTCGATTCG
>Ga0075428_100005963_pt1 | contig 13539 bp, 11 predicted proteins | sample RhiMetdeltSRZDD2_FD_75291 | JGI IMG/M metagenome (GOLD analysis project Ga0075428, IMG submission 75291) | Populus rhizosphere microbial communities from Tennessee, USA - Rhizosphere MetaG P. deltoides SRZDD2 | ecosystem: Host-associated > Plants > Roots > Rhizosphere > Soil | place: USA...
CGTGCCCGAGTCGGTCGAGGTCTACTACACGCCGCCCGCGAGCAAGATCGAGGACTTCTTCAGCCAGACCGGCCTGCCGAACGTGCTGCGGCCCGCGTGGAGCCCCGACCCGATCGCCGTGCCCGAGGGCACGGACCGCGCCGAGATCGACAAGCTCGCGGCGATGCTCGAAGCGCACCTGCCCGAGGTTCGCGCGCGCGCGCGCGCGAACCTCGCGAAGACGTTCCCCGCGTCGGCGGACGCGCTCGTCCTGGCGCTCGCGCGCTGGAGCAACGAGACGTTCAACGAGGCGATGAAGGTGTTCCTCGCGATCGGCGCGCCCGCGGTGCCCGTGCTCGTGAAGGCGCTCGACCACGAGCACCTCTACGTGCGTTGCCACGCGCGCTCGCTGCTCGCGCAGCTCGAACTCGGCGACGCGGCGGCCGGGGTGCGCGCGGCGCTCCTGCAGGCGCTCGCGGCGAAGAACCCGCTCGACCGCCGCAGCGCCGCGGAGGCGCTCGCGCACGTAGGCGACGACGCGTGCCTGCCCGCGCTGCGCGGCTGCCTCGCGGACTTCGACTGGGACGTCGTGCACGCCGCCGCGGCCGCGCTCGCGCTGCACCGCGACCGCACCGCGGTGCCCGCGATCGCCGCGGCGCTCCGGCGCACGCCGTGGCGCGAGACGCGGCGCGCTCTCGCGGCTTCGCTCGCGGCGCTCGGCAGCGCCGCGGGCGTGCAGCCGCTGCTCGAAGACCTGCGCGCCGAAGACGTGCTGGCGCGCGAGCTCACGTTCGAGGTCCTGTTCGCGATCGTCGACCAGCACTGCGGCTACGAACCGGGAGCGCCGCCCGCCGAACGGCTCACGGCGCTCGCGCGGCTCCAGGCGTGGTGGAGCAAGCATGGCAGCGACGCGGCCGTGCGCGCACCCGCGCGCGTCGACGCGCCGACGCGCGCGCGCACGTGGGAGCTCGTCGAGAAGCTCGGCGGCGGCAGCGACGTCGATCCGGGTGGCGACGACGCGGAGATCGCGCGCGAGCTGCTCGCGTACGGCGAGGACGCGCTGCCCGCGATCCTCGAAGGGCTCACGTTCCCGACCGGCTTCGCGCACAAGCGCGCGCTGTTGTGCCAGCTGCTCGGCCGCATCGGCAGCAAGACGGCGGCGCCGTTCCTCGCCGCGGCGCTGCGCGACCCCGTGCCCGCGGTCGCCGACTGGGCGTGCTGGGCGCTCGAACGCTGCGGCGACGACGACACGCCCGCGCAGCTGCGCAACTACGCGAACCGCCTGCCCGCGATGCTCGGCGTCGAGCGGGGCGGCGGCGGCGGCGCGCCCGCGGACGTTCCACTCGCGCGCGCCGCGCGCGTGCGTGCGATTCTCGGCGACGAGACCGCGCGGCCCGAGCTGATCGCGTTCCTGCTGTCGCCGAACCCCGACGCGCGGCGGCTCGCGATCGGGGCGCTGCGCGACCGCTACGGCGGGGACCGCGGCTACGACGCCGAGGCGGCGCCCGCCGAGCGCGCGGCCGCGGCGTTGCGCTGGCAGCAGCCGTAGTCGGCTCTCGGCCGACAACCGGCAGTTCCCGCCGTCACCGCACGGCCGACGCGGCCGCCTGCCACCGGCCCTCCGGCCCTTGCTGCTCGACGAACAGCCGCAGCGCCAGCGCCTTCTTCGTCTCCCCGCGCCACACGATCGGCACCCGCACGAGCTGCGGCACCGCACGGCGCACGTGGCCGCGCATGCACTCGATCTGCATCGCGGTCTCCAGCCCGTCGTCGGCGCCGCCGAACGCCGTCAGCAGGTGCTCGCGCAACCGCTCGTTCAGTGCCGCCGGCACGTCCTCGCCTTTCTGCTGCAGCCGCAGCGCGCGGACCCGATGACCTCGATCTCGGACGGCTCCTGCGCAGCGAGAGCCGCCGACAGCACCAGCGAGAACGACGCGCATCGGGACATCACGGCATCAGCGTATGGCGGGCTCCGACGGTTCGGCCAGTGCCCTGCGGCGGATAGGCGCGTTCCTTCGGCGTCACGTGCATCTCCATGACGTAGCCCTGCGCGAGCTCGCTCGGCGAATCGTCGGCCAGAACGCCAGGAGACATGCGAGCCTCACGGATGCGACTTGACGAGGTCCCGCACCTCTAGGATCGTGTCGACATGGGACCTCGATGGTCCGGGACGGAGCTCCATTTCCCCACACCCTGACCACGCCGCGAACCCGATGCAGGACGCGTTGCTGCAGAAGGTGCCTGCGATCGAAGGTTACAAGGTGCTCGGCAAGACCGTCCTTCTCGCGCGCGTCGGCACCGGCGGCATGGGCATCGTCTACCGCGGCTGGCACCTGGCGTTCCGCATCCAGGTCGCCGTGAAGGTGCTCAAAGCGTCGCTCGCCGAAGACCGCGACTACGTGCAGCGCTTCCGCCACGAAGCCGAGGCCTCGCTGCGCATCACGCATCAGCACGTCGTGCGCGCCTACGACGTCGAGGAGCGCCACGGGCTGCACTTCCTCGTCATGGAGTTCGTCGACGGCGAGTCGGCGACGCGGCGGGTACGCCGGCTCGGTCGCATGAACACGCGCGAAGCGATCACCGCGATCACGGCGACGGCCGCGGGCCTCGCCGAGGCGCACGGTCACGGGCTCGTGCACCGCGACGTGAAGCCGAGCAACGTGCTGATCGCGCGGTCGGGCCGCGTGAAGGTCGCCGACCTCGGCCTCATTCGCCCCGCACTCGAGGCCAGGGAGGAGGCGGCGCCCGGCGACAAGCCCGTCACGCTCGGCACGAAGCAGTACATGGCGCCCGAGCAGTGGGGTTCGCGCGACGTGCATCCTGCAGCCGACGTCTGGGCGGTCGGCGCGACGATGTACTACCTGCTTACCGGCGAACATGGCGCACCAAAGCTCCCGACGGCACACATGCGGCAATGGGTGCAACAGAACGCGTTCCCGACGCTGCGCGATCGCTGCCCCGATCTGCCCGCCGAGCTGCACCGCATCTACGAACGCTGCGTGCAGCGCGACCCGGACCAGCGCTTCCAGAACGCGGGCGAACTGCACATCGCACTGCAGGCGCTCGGCCTGCACGACGAGGCGTTGCTGCGCGACCGGGACTACGACGCTGCGAGCGTCGCATCGGACCTGCCGCCCGAGGAAGTGCTGAGCCGCATCGACGCGCGCCTCAAGGGCGCCGCGGTGGCGCAGCCGCGGCCGCAGCCGCAGCAGCAATCGCACTCGCAGTCGCCAGCCCGTCGGCGTGCCGCGCCCAAGAGTTCCGGTGTTCCGCTGGCCGTGCTCGTGGTCGCGGCCATCGGCATCGGCATCTTCGTGCTCACGCGCGTCGGGAGCCGCGACGACAAGGCCACGTCCCTTACCGCGACCTCGCCGCCGCCCAACGCCGACCCGACTCCGGCGACGAAGCCGAAACCGGCGCCCACGGTCCCCGACGCGCCCGAGACGCGCGCGCCATTGCCGTCGTCACCGCCAGCATCCGCGCCATCGCCACCACCGGCGAACAAGGTGCCTGAGCCGAAACCCGCTGAACCGAAGACCCCCGAGCCGAAGGCCGTCGAAGTCGCCCCGCCGACGATCGAGTGGCGGCAGCCGGAGATCGGCGTGCCATTGTCGGGCAAGGTGACCGTCGAGGTCGCGGTCGCGAGCACCGTTCCGCTCGAGGCAGTGCGCATCGCCAACGAGAACGCGACCTGTGCCACACCAGTGAAGAGCGGCACATCGAACTGGTCCGCCGATGTCGAGCTCGCAGCGGACCGCAGGCCGATCGTCGTGCAGGTCGTCTACGCCGCAGGCAAGACCACCTCGATCGAGTCGGCGCGCGTCGGCGTCGACCTCGCCGGCAGCCCGATCGCGACGACGCTCGGCATCGTCGTGCAGCCGATCCAGCCAGCCGAGTTCCGGATCGGCGCTTCGCTCGTGCAGATCTCGCGCCCGTTCTGGATCGCCGAGAACGAAGTGTCGCGCGGCCAGTGGCGGGCGCTCATGCCGGCAGCGGATGGCGACGCCGACGACGCGATGCCGGTCGCGAACATCCCGTGGTCCGCCGCCGTCGATTTCTGCCGGCGACTGACGCTGCGCGAGCGCGCGTCGGGGCGCCTGCCGAAGGGCTACCAGTACGGGCTGCCGCCCGAGGCATGGTGGGAGTGCGCATGCCGCGCCAACGACGACGGCGCTTCCCCCGCAGCGCACATCGACAAGCTTGTGCCCGTGCACGAGGGCAATCCCGGCAAAGCACGCCTGCGCAACATGCACGGCAACGTCGCTGAATGGTGCGCGGACAACATCGGATCGGCTACCTGGCCGCCGAAGGTCCTCGATCCGATCGCCACAGGCGCCAGGGAACAGGTCGCGCGCGGCGTCGCCTACACCGACCTCGAGCAACCGTCGGCACAAGTGCGGCAGGGCTGGCCAGAAGCGACCGCAAAGAAGAAGATCGGCTTCCGCGTCGCGCTGCTGCCGCAGCCCACAGGAAAGTAGGATGCCCAATCACCTCCTCCCGACACTCGTCCTGATCGGTGCAGCTTGCGCGCCGGCGTTCGCCCAGACGGGCCTGCGCGCGCCGCTGCAGGCCTGGCTCGCGAAAAAGGAGAGCCCGTCGCAGTACGAGGACTGGTTCGTGCCGTTCCGCAAGGCGCTGCTGCTCGCGAAGAGCACCAAGTGCGCGCTCGTGCCGAACGGCGGCTCCGACGCGCTGCTCTACGACCTGCTGCCCGGGATCGAGCCGCTCGACGACGGCATGGAGGCCTTCGCCGCAGAGCACGCTGGCGCGTTGCCCGAGAACGGCATCGCCAATCTGCTGATCCTCGCTGCCGCGTTTCGCGCGAACGGCGACTCGCTCGAACCGCTGCTGCCCTGGCTGCTGCTGCTGCAGAAGCGCGGCCGGGCCGACGCGCGCGTCGAGTTGTGTCTGTTCGAGGCGTGGGGCACTGACGCGCTCGACTGCAGCGCGAGCAAGGCCGCGGCGGAGCGGCTCAAGAAGCTCGACGAGAAGAAGCTCGACGAGGCGCTGCGCGCGTTCTTGCACGAAGCGAAGGCGTTTCCCGCCGGCAAGCCCGGCACCGTGCAGCGGCTCGTGAACCAGCTCTGCGCCGACAAGCTCGACAAGGGAGCGCGGCTCGGGGCCCGCCCGCTGACCCGCGCTTTCGTCGTCGAGATCGAGAAGGACTACGAGCTCGCGATGCAGTTCGGCGACTTCGGCCGTGCGGCGTCGTGCCTCGAAACGATGCTGCTCGCGAATCCGAAGGACTGGAGTGCGCAGCTGATGCTCGAGGCGAGCGGTGCCAAGGTCAAGGGAGCGCGGTTCGCTGACCGCTACAAGGATGCGAGCCCGGACGAGCGCGCCGCGATCGACGCGCGGCTGCAACGCCTCGGCCTCGCCCACGTCGCCCCCGGCCAGAGCGTCGCTGCGGCCGCGCAAGCAGTGCGCGACGGCGCTCTCGACTTCTTCCGCGACGACCTCGGCGACCGCGTCAAGAAGCTCGACGCGACGATCAAGACCAGCGAGAAGGAGTACGCCACCAAGGTCGACAAGGCGAAGGACCTGCGCGAAGACGTCGCGGAGCTGCAACGCAAGATCAAGAAGTTCGAGCACATCGTCGGCATGCGGCGCGAGTGCCGCGACTGGCGGCTCAAGGTCGACGAAAAGAACGCCGAGGCGCAGAAGCTCGACGCCGAAGCGGCGAAGGAGCTCCAAACGAAGTTCGGCATGGAGGTGGAGAGGAGGGGTCTGCAGGGTGAGATCGACGACGTGAAGAAGCGGCGCAGCGAGTTCAGGTTGCAACGGGCGCCCGGCGAACCCGAGCCCGAGGAGCCGCGCGAGGCGGCCGCGCTCCAACGATCCGGGCCACCTGCCGGACAACCCGCACCCGCAGCGCCCCCGTTGGTCGACTTCGATGCGGCGCTGCCGCAGGTGGAGGAAGTGCGCAAGGCCACGACCGACCTCGAGCGAGGCCAGCTCGAGGTTGCGCGCAAAGCCCTCGCGGCAGCGAAGGACGCGCTCGCGAAAGGGTCGGCCGATGCGACGACCCAGCGCATGATCGCGGTGACGAGATATCGCCTGGCCGAGTGCCTGCAGCGGCTCGCCATGCAGAGGGCCCGCGAGACGCGCAACGAGGCCGAAGCCGAGGTAACGCTCCGCGACGCCGACCGTGAGTTCGCCCGCGTGACGGGCGACGACTGTGGGACCGCGAGGGAAGGCAGCTCGCTGAACGCCGCGGCGCTGCGCTCGCGCCTTCTGATCAACACGACCCTCTATTGCTTGTACCGCGATCTGGAAAAGGCGAATCCGAGGGACGGGGCCGTTCGCAAGAAGCGCGACGACTATGCCAAGACGGCGAACCGGCTGCTCGCCGAGCTGAAGGACTCGTTCGCCTGGGCGACTTTTCCCGACGGCCGGCGAATCTACGAAGTGGCGAAGGCAGAAACGGAAGCAGCGCTCGGGCGCTGACCGATGCCGGTCGACGCGACGCTGCTCCGCGTGCGCGCATTCATGCCATGGCTCGCCGCCTCGTCCCGATGCGCTGCCAGCAGGCACTCGCGGACCGGATCAGCGCTTTCGCGCCCAAGCGCGACCACTGCGCAGGTCGAGCGTCCTTGCCGGCACTCAGCTGGCCGCGAGCAGCGAATCTCGGATCCTGCCGAGCGCGCGCACGAAGACCTCGGGTTGATCGAGCCCGGCCGCGAGCACGAGGGAGCCCTGGATGCGCACGACTGCCTCTTCGGCGCGGGTCTTCGCAACGGTGCGATGCTGCCCGGCCTCCAGACACAGGTGCTCGAACGCTTCGAGCAGCGCTTCGAACATTCTTCGCAATGGCTTCGCGAACTTCTTGCGGTCCGCGCTGGCACACAGTCGCTCGAGCAGGCACGCGAGACGTCCCGAGTCGTACACCTCTTCGACGACGCTGAGGAAGGCGTTGAGCCTCGCGCGAGGTGTTCCTGCTCCGCGAACGCGCACGATCGCAGGCTCGAGCCGGCTCGCCAGGTGCGCCATGACCTCGCTCGCCATCTCGGCCTTGCCACCCGGAAAGTGGTGATAGAGGCTCGACTTGCCGAGCCCGGTGACCTCCGCGATGTCCGTCAGCGATGCGCCGTCGTAGCCGCGTTGCCGGAAGAGGAGCATCAAGCGGTCGAGGATCTCTGGCTTCGTCAACAACGCGGCCGGCATGCGTCGCACCATTCTCTCATGTCTGCAGCGGCGGGTTGAAGGGAGAACGCTCGACGAGCTCCCAGCGGATCGACTGCGGCAGCGGCAGCTGGATCCAGCGCGAGACCATGAAGTCCCAATAGCGCCCGGTTGCCGCGCCTGCGCCGGGAGCAGGCGCCGGGTCGAGCGCGACGGTCACGGAACCGCTGAGCTGCAGCACGCATCCGCCATCGAAGTCGACGACGGCGAGGCCGGCGCGGTTGGAGACGACGAGGTTGCCGAGGGTGTTGTAGAGACCGTTGCCCGCGTACTCGGGCACGCGAATCGTACGTTCGTCCCTGATCTCGAGGAAGCCGGGCTCGCCTCCCCGATGGGACGCGTCGGCGCCGCGCGTCGGATGACAGCTCGCGACGAACATGGTGTCCGCGCGGCGAACGAGCGCCTGGCGCTCGGGATCGAGGGAATCACCGCGCGCGCTCGCGGCGCTCGCCCGCGGGGCCCCGTCGGTGTCGCACAGGACGCGCCGTTGGATGTACTTCGGGCAGTTCACGTATGCCTCACGAACCCCGAGCTCGACGCGTTCCTCGGTCGCCGACGAGACGAAGCCATTGATGCGATAGCGCCAGCGCGAGCCGAGGTCGATCGCGAGGATGCCGAGCATGCCGCCGGCCCCGAGATTCTCGAGCAGCGCGTCGCCGGGCGATACGCACGCGCGCGAACGATCGATCGTGACGACGCCCCCGCTGGTGCGCGCGAAGCCCTTTGCTCCGAAGACCAGCGATGCCCACGGTGACCCCGCTTCGTCCACGGTCGCGAGCACCAGCATGCGCTGTTGCGCGAGGAATGCAGCCGGGGCGGGCGGCACGGCGCCGCAGACCAATCGCGCGTGGCGCTCCGCGACCGGTCGTTGCCCGGTCGCCTCTTGCACGCGCAACTCCCCCTCGTGAAAGACACCGTCGTCTCCAGGCTGCGCGGGCACGAACGTCGGCTTCGCCATCGCGCGCTCAGAACGTCAGGAGCTGGTAGCCGTTCGCCGCGTACTTCGCGAGGCTCGTCAGCCCGGGCGTGCCCGGAACCGGATTGTCAGAAAGCAGGTCGAAGCCGTGCTCCTGCGCTGCCTCGAGCGCGCCGAACACCGTCGCACAGCCTAGCGACGCGCCCGCGACCCTGTCGGCAACGGCATTGTAGAGAGCGTGCGCGGGGTGATCCGCTCGGGTCAGCACTCCCGTCCAGCGTGTTCCAGCTCCCAGGAAGACCAGCACGACGTCCTGGTTCGTCGCCTTGAACTCGTACGTGGCGGCCAGCGCATTGAAGACGCGGCCGAGGGCTTCTTCGCCGCCCTTGGGATCCGACAAGACGATCACGGCAGTTTTCATGCTGTTTCCTCGGGTCATGTTCGGCGCACGAATCCGGGGGTTGATCCAGACCGAACGATCGGTACAATACGACAGGACGCGAGGTGCTGTCAAGGCCGAGCACCTCGACCTTCGGAACGCAGGCCACGGGCATCGAGCAGCGAGGACGTGATGGAACCGATCGGTCGTGACGAGCTACGGCTCTCGAGGCGAGACGTGCTGGTTGGGATCTCGTGTGTCGTGGCAGCTCAGTCGTGCCGGGCGCCGACGAAAACCGCCTCCACGGGACCTCCGCCACAGCTCGACCCGGTGATGGCGGACTTCGTCGCGCAGTGTGTCGCGGCCAACCGCGGCGATCGGGCACAGGACGCCGTGAGCGAGATCCTTGCCCGCCGCGTGGGCGACCCGCGCGCGACGCTGAAGGCGATCGGTGAACCGACCAAGGCCGGGATCACGGTGTTCCATCGCTCGCAGACGCTGACCATCTTCGCGGCGACCTGGACGCCGCAGATGAACCTGATGCCGCACAACCACCGGATGTGGGCGCTGATCGGCATCTACACCGGGCGGGAGGACAACATCCTGTGGCGACCCTCCGGGCAGAGGCTGTCGGCGTATGACGCGAAGGCGCTGTTCGAAGGCGACGTGGCCGCACTGCCGGATACCGCGATCCACTCGGTCACCAACCCACTCGAACGATTCACCGGCGGCATCCACATCTACGGCGGCGACTTCTTCGCGACGAAGCGGAGCCAGTGGAACCCCGAGACCCTGGTCGAGGAGCCTTCCGACGGCGAGGCGATCCGGCGCATCTTCGAGCGAGCCAACGAACGCTCGCGTACTGACGAAGGAGGGGAGCGTCGCCCGGTGTGACCCATCGAGGCGCATCGCGAGGGACGACACCTCGCACGGTCGGCGCAGGTCAACGCACCAGATGGCGCAACGGCGCCGGCACCTGCCCCCAGATCCCGCGCGCCAGCGCTTCCGCGTCGTGCGTCAGTCCGGCCAGCTCGACCTGCAACGGCATCAGAGCCCGGTCGGCGGTGCCGGCGAGCGGCAATCGCCAGGTGTCTGCACGGCTCGGCTCGGCGCGCGGTCCAGCGGCGTCGCCGTGGGGCCAGGTGGCGAACCCGGCGATCGTGCACGCCGCGGCGAGCGACAGCAGCAAGCGTGGTGCGCGGCGTCGCCGCGGCGGCAGCGAGGCGAGACTCGCGAGCAGGGCCGCGCGTGCACCTGCGGACGGCATCCCACAGAAAGCCTCGGCGTCGCGCGTGAGTCGGGCGCCGACTTCGTCCTCACGATCGGCCTGGTTCATCGCACCTCCAGAAACGGGCGTTGGCCGCGCAGCAGCGTGGCGAGCTGCGCCCGCGAACGCGACAGCAGCGTCCGGATGGCACCTTCGGTCTTGCCGAGCACGTCGCCGATCGTGGCCGCAGGCAGACCCTCGACGTGACACAGCCACAGCGCGCTGCAGCTCGTCCGCGGCAGGGCTCGCTCGGCGAGCTGCCACAGGTTTCGACTCTCGTCGTGGGCCGCGGCGAGCGCCGCCGGATCGCGTTCGTCGGCGATTTCGCCGAGCGGCTCGGTCCGCGCGCGCGCGCGGGCGCGGCGCTCGCTGTGCGCGATGTTCGCCGCGAGACGCAGCAACCAGGGGCGGAATGGCAGCGCGCGGTCGAAGAGATGCAGCTTTGTCCAGCAGCGAACGAACGCGTCCTGCTGGACCTCTTCCGCGAGCCGTGCGTTCCCGGTGTGCACGCGCAGGAAGCGGTACAGCGCCAGCTCGTGGCGCTGCACGAGTCGGGTGAACGCCTCGGAGGAGCCGCCGCGCGCCCGAGCCACGAGGTCGGCATCGGTCTCCGCGGCGCGCGTTTCTGTGTCCCGGTCGCGGCCCACGGCGCTCACTTTCCCGTTTCGCGCGTGGCCGGGGGGCGCGCTCGATCGCGCGCCAGCTCGTGCAACGCGCGCCGCAGGACGTCGCTCGCGACGGCGACGTCCAACCTGACCGCCTTGCCGTCGGCACTCGCCGCGGCCCGGTGCCACGCCTCGACCAGGACCTCGGGTACTTCCGCATCCTCCGGCGCCAGCAACGTCGCCAGTGCCTTCAAACCGTTGACGACCGCCGCGATCTGGCGCGCATCCCGCACATCGCCGGTGTCGATCGAAGCCGTGAGGCGCAGCTCGCCGTCGTGCTCGGCGAACTGCAGCGAGACGTCGTTGGCCTTCTGCAGGACGCGGCTATGTGGGTCGTCGCCCAGCACGTTGGCGATCGGCCCGCGCACGGCGACGAACAGCAGGCACCCCGGGCGCATGCCGGGCGGCAGCGCCGCGGGCTCTCGCGGATCGCGCATGGCACCTGCCAACGCTGCGACGGCGGCGGCGTCCTGTCCGAGCAGCAGGACGCGGGTGTGATCGTCGATCGCGAGACGGTGCAGGAGCATCGCCGTGTCCGGTTGGTCCGGCGGCGGAAGTGCGCCGAGCGCTCGAGCCAGCTTGGCCGCCGGGAGGCGCAGCAGCTCGACTCCGCCCGACGCCGCCGGCTCGCATGCGCCGCTCGCGCGCAGGCGTTCGAGCAGGACGTCGATGCGCGCGTTGGTGCGGGCCGCGAGCACGCTCGGGCCGGGCGGCGAGCCGATCACCGCGACGCTGCCGACGTCCGCGATGGGATCGAATCCCCAGCGCCGGGAGAAGCGCTCGAGGGAGTCGTCACCGGCCGCCTCGGTACCGGCCGCTTCGGTACCGAAGTCGAGGTGGATGTGTCGCCGCGCCTCGCGCAGCAGTTCCGGGCCGATCAGGTCGCGCAACGCGTCGAGCTGCAGCCAGCAGACGAGCTCGCTCCGGGTGGGCAGGACGCGCAGCAAGGCGTCCTGCGCCGCCACGGGGGCCGCGATGGCGGCCGCAAGGAAGGACGAGATCAGTGACTTCATCGCGAACGACTACGCCTGGTCCGGCGCCGACGTTACTGCATCGCGCCATCTCCCTCTCTGCTGCCCGTGCGCGTGAAGACGATCGTGCTCGAACGCGAGCACTGACGGCTGCACGCGCTCCGAGCCGGTGACGAATCGACCCTAGGAGGAACACCCGAGTGCGTGCGGGCAGGGGGCAGAGCTATCTCACGCCCCAGCAGCTGCAGCTGCTTGGTAGATCCTCTCCCATGCACACCCCATTCGCGATGTGTCTTGCCGCAACGGCTCTCGTTGCACAAACCAGCACCGTCATCGATCCCCGGCTCGCGGGCGTCCTCGAGCCCGATGTTGCCGCGCAGTTCTTGCTGCCGCTCCATGGCTTCTCGGCGGCACAGCTCGCCTACTCCCCGGTGCCTCTTCCTGCGCTGCGGGTCGGTGCGACGACTGTCTACGCCCCGGATCCACTGTTGTGCTCGGCGAACTACGTCGGAGCCGAGGTGGCACAGCTCGTGTTCGCCATGCCGGGTGTCATCGTGCTGCTCGATGCGTCGCCGTCGCTCGGGCTGTACGTGCTTGCAGTTCCCTCTTCGACCTGGTCTCTGCCCGCGGGCATCTGCATCGACGGTGTGCACGGGCAGCTCGTGCTGCTCGACGCCGCCGTGCCGCGCTTGCTGCGCATCGACCTCGCGGACCTGCGCGCGGGAAATGCGCAGTTCCAGACGACGCCGTTGCCCGCTGCGTGGAGCACGGTCAGGGGAATCGCTCTCGACGTCGCGGGCGATCGCATCATCGGCTTCCAGCCGGCAACGGGCGAACTGCTGCAACGCTCTGCTGCCGACCCGAACCCGAGCGGTGGGATGTTGCGGCCCGTGCCCGCAGTGCTCGGGTTCGGCTTCGCGCCGACCGAGAGCCCCGACCACGACCTGTTCGTCGTCGATGGCGACCAGCGCCTGCTGACTTCGCAGTGGACGTGGACTGGCGTGGGAATCGACGACGATAATGCAACGCTGCTGGCAACCGTGGCGACGAGCTCGTGGTCGCCTCCGAGTCCAGACCCGTCGGGGATCACCTACGACAACCTGCGCAATCGGCTGATCCTCTCCGACGGCGAAGTCGAGGAGATGCCGCTCTACGCGGGGGCCAACGTGTTCGAGAGCAGTCTCATGGGCGTCCTGTCGCGCACGAGTACGACGGTCGGCTACTCGATCGAGCCTGTCGGGATCACATTCGACAGCGCGACGCGCACGTTCAGCATCTCCGACGACGACGCCGATCGCATCAACGTCGTGGACGCGGGTCCAGATGGGTTGCTGCACACCCCGGACGACACGAGGCGCTGGTTCAGTGTGGCCAACTGGCCCACGGACGCCGAAGACGTCGCCTTCGACAGCGCGAGAGGCGAACTGTGGATCGCCGGCGGCGAGACCAACAAGGTCCACCGGCTGCGACCCGGCAACAACGGCATCTTCGACGGCACCCCTCCGGTCGGCGACGATCAGATCCTCTCGATCGACCTGCCCCCCTTCGGAGTGACCGATCCAGAGGGTGTCGCGGTGCGTCCCAGCGATGGCGGCGTCTACGTGGTGGGCGTGCCGAAGACGCGGCTCCTGCACCTGGATAGCTCGGGGCAGTTCGTGCGGGCCATCACGCTGCCGAGCACCGGGCTCCGCAAACCGGCGGGGCTCGTGTTCGCGCCGCGGTCATCGGGGACCGGGGACAGCCTCTACCTGGTCGACCGCGGTGTCGACAACGATTTCGATCCGAGCGAGAACGACGGCAGGGTGTTCGAGTACGGGGTGCCCTTGGCAACAGCACCACCCGTGAACCAAGCCCCTGTCGTCAACGCGGGGCCCGATGTCGCGACCGCGGTCACGTCGTCGGCGCACCTTGCGGGCACGGTCAACGACGACGGCCTGCCGGGTGGTCCCTTGACGATCCAATGGAGCCAGCTCTCGGGCCCTGGCCAGGCGAACTTCACGGCGCCAACGCAACCCGTGACCGACGCCACGTTCTCGGCATCCGGCAGCTACACACTCCAGCTCAGTGCCTTCGATGGCCAGCTCACGGGTACGGATACGTGCGTGGTCACCGTGCAGTCAGGGAACCAACCGCCCGTCGTCAATGCCGGGCCCGATGTCACGACCGCGGTCACGCAGTCG
>Ga0075428_100005964_pt1 | contig 13536 bp, 10 predicted proteins | sample RhiMetdeltSRZDD2_FD_75291 | JGI IMG/M metagenome (GOLD analysis project Ga0075428, IMG submission 75291) | Populus rhizosphere microbial communities from Tennessee, USA - Rhizosphere MetaG P. deltoides SRZDD2 | ecosystem: Host-associated > Plants > Roots > Rhizosphere > Soil | place: USA...
CAACGCCAGCTCGCGAGACGGCGCCACTTCGCCGGGGTCGAGCTCCCGGAAGCCCACGAGGGCCACAAGTTCCGGCCGCACCGCAGGCGGCGGCCCGCCCGCTCCGGTCAGCTCGGGAAGCCCGCGCCCCAGGGCCAGAGCCAGAGCCATGCCGTCGAGCTGGCCGGAGGGCGTGGTCTCGGGCGTGTTGAGGTCGGCATTGGCGTCCAAATGGACGAGACCGACTGCGCGGCCGAGAGCTCGGCGCGCCCCTCCCAGCACGCCTGGCAGAAGCGAGCAGTCCCCGCCGATCGCGATCGTGAATCCCTCCCGAAGGGCGCGCGTGATCTCGTCGCCGGCGGCGCGTGCCGCGCAGGCCGCCACGGCGGCGTTGCGTCCCTGGGGGTGCTCGGCGTCCGCCCGCCAGGGGAACAGCGAGAGGTCGGACAGGTTGACGACGCGGGCATGGCGGGAAAGGGCCTTGAGCAGGCCGGCCTCGCGCAGCGCGAAGGCGGCGCGCTCCATGCCCGGTCCTCGCGCGCCGGCCGCCGAAGGCACGCCGAACACGGCGATCTTCGGAGGAGCCACGGGGGCTGAAGTATAATCGGCCTCTCCCATAAGGACCCGCGGAGTCTCTCCTATGAACGTCAAGCTGTCCTTCTCTCCCGTGTCACAGAGTCCGCTCGACTTGCTGGTGGTGATCCTGGATCCCGAGAAGTCGCTCCACGTCAGCGACGATGCAGCTATCAGGGGTCAGATCGAGCGAGCCGCGGCGGCGTTCAAGGCCAAGTCGCTGCGCCGCGAATACCTCGTGAACCTCGGCGAGCGGGAAGGCCCCCGCGCGCTGCTCTTGTTCTGGAGCCCGCTGCTCAAGGGCTTCAACCTCTGGGAGAACGTCAAGACCTGCACCGCCCGGGCGCTGCGCCTGGCGCGCGACTATCGGCTGCCGCGGGTTGGAGTGCTCGTCAACGCCATCGATGCGGCGCCGCTCGTCGGCAAGGTGGTTGAGGGGGCGCTCCTGGGGGCCTACACGTTCGACCGCTACAAGCAGGAGAAGGACGAGTTCCTGCAGAAGGACCTCCAGCTCACGGTGATCGCGCACCCCGACCACCGGGTCGACGCGGAGGCGCGCAAGGCGCGCTACGGCTGGGTCTCCGAGAACGTCAACCGCTGCCGCGACCTGATCAACGAGCCGGGCTGCGTCGTGACCCCCGAGTACATCGCCGACCGGGCCCAGGAGATCGCGAAGGAGGTCGAGCTCGAGGTCGAGGTCATGGACCCGGCCGGGCTCAAGGCGCGTGGCTTCAACGGCCTGCTGCGGGTCGGCCAGGGCAGCTCCCACCCGCCACGCCTCGTGGTGCTGCGCCACGTGCCGCGCAAGGCCTCGGCCGAGACGATCGCCCTCGTGGGAAAGGGCATCACGTTCGACTCGGGCGGCATCAGCCTCAAGCCGGGCGATCACATGTGGGAGATGAAGGGCGACATGGCGGGCGCCGGCGCGGTGCTCTACGCCATGCGCGCGTTGGGCCGCTTGCGTCCAGACGTCAAGGTCGTGGGCCTGCTGTGCTGCGCCGAGAACCTGCCCGACGCCAACGCCCAGCGCCCGGGCGACATCTTCACCGCCAAGAACGGCAAGTCGATCATGGTCGACAACACCGATGCCGAGGGCCGGCTGGTTCTCACCGACGGCCTGGCCCGTGCCGGCGAGGAGGGCTGCACCCACGTGGTGGACGTCGCCACCCTGACCGGGGCTGTGGTGCGCGCCCTGGGGCCGAGTGTCGCAGGCATGATGGGCAGCGACCGCGACCTGCTGCGGCGCATCGCCCGCGCCGGCGAGAACCACGGCGAAGCGTACTGGGAGCTGCCCCTCGTCGAGGAGTACCGCGAGTCCCTCAAGAGTCCATTCGCAGACATCAACAACATCTCGCAGGGCGGCCTCGCCGGGGCGATCACCGCCGGGCTGTTCCTGCGCGAGTTCGTGCCGGAGAAGGCGGCCTGGGCTCACCTCGACATCGCAGGGCCGATGTTCCGCGACCGCGAGTGGAAGTACTACGAAGCCGGCGCGATCGGCTTCGGCGTGAAGACGCTCGTCGACCTGTGCGAACGGTTCCATGATCCTCTCCCCTGACCGGGTCAGCTTCGATCGGATCACCGACAGCATCTGGCTCGGCTCCCGCATCGCCAGCCTCGACGACTACCATCGGCTGCGTGCCCAGGGCGTGCGCGCTTGCGTCGACCTGAAGCAGGAGGGGGCGGACCCCTGGACCTTCGAGGCCTTCCTGTGGCTGCCCACCGTGGACCACGAGCCGCCCAGCCGGATCCACCTGCACATGGGCATCGCGTTCCTGCGTCGGTGCGAGAAGGACAAGCTGCCCGTCTTCGTTCACTGCATGGCCGGCGTGGGCCGCTCCTCGACCCTGGTGCTCGCGCACCTGTGCGCCGGCCCCTTCCCGGCCCCGGAGGCGGCCTTGCGCTTCCTCCAGAGCCGCCGTCCCGCGGTCAACCCGACCCAGGCGCAGTACGACGCGGCGGTGGAAGCGGCGCGCACGTTCGAGGAGTGAGCTGGGCTTGGGCGGCCCTCAGCCGCGCTTCGAGACGGACGCGCTGCTGCGCGATCTCGAGGCGCTCGTCGTTCGCGAGAGCCCGTCGGACGATGCCGAGCGTGTAACGGCGCTGGCGCGCTTCGTCGCGGCGAGCCTGCAGACCCGCGGCGTCCCGGCCGAGACGCGGGCCTGCCCTCCGCGCGGCGAGGCTGTGCTGGCGGCGCTCGGTGCGGGTGGCGCGCTGCTGCTCGGCCATCTCGACACGGTGTGGCCGGTGGGCAGCCTGCAGGAGTTGCCCTTCGCGGTGAAAGACGGCCACGTTGCCGGCCCGGGCGTCTTCGACATGAAGGCCGGCATCGCGATGGCCATGGCGGTGATGCCGGCGTTGGCTCGCGGGCCCAGGCCGCCCGACGTCACGCTGCTGCTGATCCCCGACGAGGAGGTCGGCACGGCAGCGTCGCGGGCTCTGCTCCTCGACCAGGCGCGGCGTCACGATCGCGTGTTCGTCCTCGAGCCGCCCCAGGACGGCGCGGCGAAGGTGGCCCGCAAGGGCACCGGCCTCTTCGAGCTGCGCTTCAGGGGCCGGGCCGCCCACGCCGGGCTCGAACCCGAGAAGGGTCGATCCGCGCTGCTGGCCCTGGCGCGCGGCGTGCTCTTCTGTGCGAGACTCGGCGACGCGGCCCAAGGCACCAGCGTCACGCCTACGGTGGCGCGCTCCGGCACGAAGACCAACGTCGTGCCCGAGGACGCCACGCTCCAGGTGGACGTGCGCGTCTGGTCCCGGGCCGAGGCCGAGCGCGTCGAGGCCGCGCTCCTTGGATATCGCAGCGAGCTGGACGGCGTGGAGCTCGCAGTCGCCGGCGAGTTCGACCGGCCTCCGATGGAGGAGAGCGCGGCCGCGAAGCGGCTCTACGAGACGGCCCGCGGGATCGCCGAGGAGCTGGGCTTCGAACTGGGCGCGGCCCGCGTGGGTGGTGCTTCGGACGGAAACCTGACCGCGGCGGCCGGAATCCCCACGCTCGACGGCCTCGGCCCGAACGGGCGTGGCGCCCACGCCCGTGACGAGTGCGTGTTCGTCGATGACCTCGCGCGGCGCGCGGAGCTTCTGGCGCGTCTGGTCTCCGAAACCGCATGACGGGCCTCCCGGACGACATCAAGGGCGTTCCGCCGGGTGCGCGCCGCTTCAGCGTCGATGAGCTGCCCGGCCTGGGCTGGAACGCCCTCCGGGATCTGTCGCCGCCTTTCGCGCTTCTCAAGGCATCGGCCCTGGACGCGAACCGTGCCTTCATCCGGCGCCTCCTCGCGAGGACCGGTGCGCTCTACGCTCCCCACGGCAAGACCACGATGAGCCCGGAGCTGTTCCGCCTCCAGCTCGAGGACGGCGCCTGGGGCATCACGCTGGCGACGCCGGGCCAGGTGGCGACGGCGCGCCGCTTCGGCGTGATGCGCATCCTCCTGGCCAACGAGGTGACGGACAGCCACGGGCTCCGCTTCCTGGCCGAGGAAATGCGCCGCGACGACGCCTTCGAGCTCTGGAGCTACGTCGACTCGCCGGACGGGGTGCGCCTCTGGCAGGAGGCCCTGGCGAACGCACGGCGCCCCTTGCCGGTGCTGGTGGAGGTCGGCTTCGCCCGGGGCCGCGCCGGCTGCCGCAGCGTCGACGAGGCGCTCGCGGTGGCGAGGGCCGTCCAGGCTGCGCCATCGCTGCGGCTGCGCGGCGTCGCCGGCTTCGAGGGCATCCTTCACCGCGACGACACGACGGCCGAGGACGCTGCGGTCGCGGAGTTCGTCGCGCAGATCGCCGCCACCGCCGAGGCCATCGATGGCGCCGGGCTGTTCGCGCCGGAGGAGCGACTGCTCAGCGCGGGCGGCTCGGCCTTCTACGATCTGGTCGCGAGCGGCCTTCGGGACGCCCGCCTCTCGCGGGCCTACCGGATCCTGTTGCGCTCGGGCTGCGCCCTGGTCCACGACGACGGAACCTATGCCAGCGCCTTCACGCGCGTCGAGGGCCGCTGGCCGGAGGTCCGCTCGCTCGGCGCTCCTCCGCAGGCCGCCGTCGAGCTGTGGGCCGCAGTGCTGTCGAGGCCCGAGCCCGGACGCGTCGTGGCCGGCCTCGGCAAGCGCGACGTCTCCCACGACCGCGAGCTGCCACGCCCGCGGCTCTGGTTCCGTCCCGGCGAGCATACGGCACCGCAGCCGCTCGAGTGGCAGCTCGCCACCGCCGCCCTCAACGACCAGCACGCGCTCCTCGACGCCACTGCCGACACGCCGCTCAGGCCGGGTGACCTCGTGGGCTTCGGGATCTCGCATCCCTGCCTCACGTTCGACCGCTGGCGTCTCTTCTTCGTCGTCGACGATTCCTATCGTGTCGTGAGCGGGGCCCGCACCTTCTTCTGAGGCGCCCGCTCACTCGAAGCGGAGCGCCTCCATCGGCTCGAGCCGCGCGGCGGACCAGGCGGGGTAGAAGCCGAAGCCGATCCCCACGCCGAGCGCGACGAGGAGCGCCAGCAGCAGCAGCAGGGGCGAGAGCGCGGTGGGCCACGCCGCGAAGGCCTGGATCAGAAGCGCCCCCAGCATGCCGAGGAGCGCGCCGATCACGCCGCCGGCGGCGGTGAGCAGCGACGCTTCGACCAGGAACTGCGCGGCGATCTCACGTTGTGTCGCGCCCAGGGCGCGGCGGATGCCGACCTCGCGGGTCCGCTCCGCGACGCTCGCGAGCATGATGTTCATGATGCCGATGCCGCCCACCAGCAGGCTGATCGCCGCGATCGCCCCGGTCACGACGTTGAAGATGCGTTGCGTCGCCTCGCGCTGGCGCAGGATCTCGCGTGGCACCACGATTTCGAGCGGCGTGCCGGCCGTCGTGCGATGCAGCGTCGTCTTCACCACCTCGGCGGCGGCCACCACGTGGCGCCCTTCGTCCACGCGCAGCAGCGCCTCGTCGATGCCGTCCTTCCGCGGGTCGGCGCCGCGGTCGAGGGCGGGCAGCGGCACCATCACTGTACGGTTGATGTCGCGGGTCCGGATCGGTCCGGGGCGCCCCTTGGGCGCGGCGCGTCCCTCCAGAACCCCCACCACCTGGTAGAAGTCGCCGCCCAGTCGGAACCGCTCGCCGCGCGGGTCCTGCAGGGGGAACAGCTCCCGGGCAGCCGCGGAGCCGAGCACGGCGACGCGCTTGGCTTCCCGCACGTCGAGGTCCGAGAGGAAGCGGCCCCGCACGAGGCGCAGCCGCGCCGCGCCCGCATAGTCCGGAGTCGTGCCCACGGCCACCACGTCCGCGTGGCGACCCGTCACCTCGGCCGCCAGACGCGCCTCGCGGAGCGGCGCGATCGCGACCACGTGGGGCACCACGGCCCTCAGGCTGTCCACGTCCGCGAGACGCAGCCCCGCCGCTGCGGTCTCTCCCGTGGACGGCCGAAGACGCACCGTGATGCTGTCGATGCCGAGGGCGGCGACCTGGGCCAGGGCCTCGCGGCGCGCGCCCTCGCCGACCGAGGACATTGCCACGACGGCGGCGACGCCGAAGACCACGCCGAGGATCGAGAGCGTCGAGCGGAGCTTGTGGACGAGCAGGCTGCGCACGCCGAGGCGCACGAGCGCCTGGGGCGCGATCATGCCGGGGCCTCCTCGCGCCCGTCTCGCAGTCGCACCACGCGCGACGCGCGCCGGGCCAGCGCCTCGTTGTGGGTCACGATGACCACGGTCCGGCCGGCGTGGTGCAGCTCAGCCAGGAGACGTGCGATCTCCTCGCCCGTGGCGCTGTCGAGGTTGCCGGTGGGCTCGTCGGCCAGGATCACGCGCGGCTCGCCGACGAGCGCGCGGGCGATCGCGGCGCGCTGCGCCTCTCCCCCCGAGAGCTCGGCGGGACGATGCTCGGCGCGCGACAGCAACCCGACGCGCTCGAGTGCCGCGCGGGCCTGTCGCGAGCTCTCCGACTCCCCGCGGCCCCGGTAGAGCAGCGGCGTCGCGACGTTCTCGACGACCGTGAGCTGGGGGATCAGGTGGAAGGCCTGGAATACGAAGCCGATGCGCTCGTTCCGGACTCGTGACAGCGCCTCGTCGGTCAAGGCTTGCACGGGCGTCCCATCCAGCAGGTATTCGCCCGAGGTGGGACGGTCGAGGCAACCGAGGATCGACAGCAAGGTGGACTTGCCCGAGCCCGACGGCCCCATGATCGCCAACGATTCGCCCTCGGCGATGTCGAGGGAGAGCCCGTCCAACGCCGCGACCTGGCGCGCGCCACGGCTGAAAACCTTGTGGACTTCGCGCAGCCGGGCGAGCACGCGGCCTAGCGCCGGACGATGCGCCAGCCCTCCGTGCCGCGCTCGAACACGAGGCTCTCCTCGGTGGGGGGCCGGGGCGCGCCCTGCGCTCCCACGACCACGTCGGTGGCGAGCAGCTGGATCTCGGCGCGGTCGCCAGCGACGCTCGCCTCGATCACCCGGAGGTCGGTCGCGGCGTTCAGGGCGCCCCGGAACGGCGCCAGGCGCTTCTCCCGGGCATCGCGATCCATGTCGGGTCGCACGCTCGCCAGGAGCTCTGAGTCGGCGCTCTCGAGCGCGCGGGCGTACCGGGCAAGTGTGTCCTCGACGGCCGCCCGCAGCTCGGGAGGCAGCTTCTCGAGTGGCCCCGCTGGCGCGGCGCTCGCAGGCGCCGCTGAGGGACTGGTGGCGACGAGTCGGGGATCGAGAGGCGGGGCCTGGCTGACGCGGCTCGACAGCACTGAAAGCATGAGCGTGAGGAGGATCGCAGCTCCGCCGCCCAGGATCAAAGGCAGCGGCGTCGCCTTGCGCCTGGTCCGCGGCAGAAGGATCTCGACGGGCACCGCGGGCAGCGCGGGGTCGGCCACGCGATCGCGAGGCTGCCGCTGTGCGATCGCAGCCGCGCGCGGAATCGAGGGTGCAGGCGACGCGGGCGCGGCCGCCTGTGGAGCCGGTCGCGGTGGCGCGGGCGTCGGAGGCGCAGGAGCCTGAGCGGGTGGTGGCGCATGACGCGCGAGGACCGTGCGCCGCACCTCCTGGATTGCCGCCTGGGCGCGCGCGTTGTCGGGATCCTCGAGCAGAACGGCACGCAATACGCGCAGGCTGTCCGAGCTCCGGCCCTCGCTCAGGAGGTCGAGGCCCTCGCGCACCTGCGCCGCCAGCGCGCGCCGACGAGTGCGGTCGGCGTCGAGGCTATCGATCTGGGCCTGTGCCTCTTTGAGCAGCGCCAGGAGCTGCGGGTGGTCGGGCGCCTGGCGCAGGCCGCGGCGAACGACGGTGAGGGCGCGCAGCAGCTGGCCCGCTCGCAGCGCCGCTCGAGCGCTGTCGAGGGCCTTCTCGGCCTGGGCCCGCTCCAGACGCAAGAGCTCGCGCTCCGCCTCCGCCTCGGCCGGCGAGGCGCGCGGGCGGTCCTTGAGCCGCGCGAACAGCTCGAGCGCCGCCTCGTGGTCCGGGATCAGCTTCAGCGCCGAGGTGACGATCTTCTCCGCCGCCCCGTAGTCTCCGCGGCTCACGAGGCCCTGGGCCTCGACGATGCGCGCCTCGAGCTTCTCGCGGCGGCGGCCGCGCAGCAGCTCTCGTCGCGCGCGCTCGACGAGCGAACGTGCCGTGAAGTTGTCCGGACGCTCCTTCACGGCCCGCGAGCCGAGCACCATGGCGCGCTCCGCCTCGCCGCGAGCCAGCGCTTCCTCGGCATCGAAGAGCAGCAGGCCGAAGCTGCGTTCGCGATCGGCCTTCGCGGGGTCTGCGCGTGGGACTGGCGGCGGCGCGCTCACTGGCCGGTCTGCGTGCCGAAATCGGAGCCGGGCGCCTCCGGGTCGCGGAGCGCTACGCGCTCGCCCCGGCCCACGCCGCGCTCGATCACGACGAAGTCCTGGTTGGAGGGCCCGAGCGCCACCTCGCGCTCCTGCGTGCCGCGGCCGCGGCCGCGCAGCGCGTACACGACGTGGCGGCCGCTCCGCTCGAAGACCGCGTCCAGGGGCACGAAGAGGGCGCGCTGGCGCTCCTCCACCTGGATCTCCACGCGCGCGGTCATGCCGGGCCGCAGGCGCGGCTCGGACTCGCCCACCAGGATGGATACGCCGAAGTACTTGGTGCCGCGCCTCTCCTTCTCCTCCTGGGCCAGCGTCCCGACCAGGCTGACCGAGCCCGTGAGGCGCAGCTCGGGGTAGGCCTCGACGCGGATCGCGACGCTCTGGTTCCGCTCGATCTTGTGGATGTCGGTCTCGCGAACGCGTGTCTCCACGGTCATCTTCGAGATGTCGGGCAGGATCAGCAGCGGCTGGTTGGCCCACACCTGATCGCCGACCTGGGGCTTGCGCTGCTCGGAGCCAAAGAACACGTCCTTGTATACCACGATGCCCGGGACGTCGGCCCGGACCTCCGTGCGCGAGAGCTGCTGGCGAGCGAGGTTCAGCTTCGCCTCGAGCTCCTGGATGCGCGCCAGGGAAGCTTGGATGGCCGCCCGCTTCTGCCCCACCTTGGAGTCGGCCACCACGGACAGCTCCTTGAAGCTCTCGCGCGACAGCGTGGCCTCGGCGCGTGCTTGGGACAGCTCGAGGGGCCGCCCGTAGTCGAGCAGGGCCTTCTGCCGCCGCTGGGCCAGCGCCAGCTCCTCCTGCTGGTGGGCCACCTGCTGCTCGGCGCGCTCCAGCTCCTGCTTGGTGATGAAGCCTTCGCTCAGGAGGGGCTTCAGGTCCTCGTACGCGGTGGTGGCCTTCTGCAGCTCGCGCTCCGCGTTGGTGACCGCGGCCTGTGCCTCCTCCTCGCGCAGGCGGCCCTTGCCCTCGCTCACGTCCCGGAGTTCCAGCTCGCTCCGCTCGAGCTTCTGGCGCGCCGCGGCCAGCTCCTCGCGATTGGCGATGCCCTGCAGCTTCAGGTCCTGCTGCACCTTCTCCAGATCGGCCTGGGCCTGGCGCAGCAGCGCATCGCTCTTGCGGATCTCCTCTTCGAAAGGCGCGGAGTCGAAGAGCAGCAGCATGTCGCCCTTCTGGACCAGCTTGCCCTCGGGCGCCATGGCCACGATCTTGGCCTGGTTGCTCTGGATCTGGGAGGCATAGGTCACCGAGCGCAGCGCCTGGAGCGTGCCGCTCTCGACGATCGTCACGCGAAACGGGCCCTCGCTGACACTCGCGTTCGGCAGCCGATCTCGGACTCCGCCTCGGAGGAACCAGAACGCCGTGAGGAGCAGCAGGCCTGCGAGCGCGAGGGAGGGCCGTATCGCGCGTCGCGGATTCCGCCGTGCCCAGCGTACGCGCTCGGCCAGTCGCGCTGGGGTCCACGCCTCGCGTCGAAGCCAGGGCCGGGTCTCGTCGACCACGGATCGCGCGAGGTCCTGGGTCCGGCTGCGCAGCTCGGCGAACAGCCGCGACAGGCGCTGCACGGCGAGGGCCGGGCTGCTCACGCTGCGAACTCCGTGGTGACGTCGAGCGTGCCGAGCACGCGCAGCAGCTGCACGCGCGCCACCTGGAGATCGGTGAGCAGGCCGACGAGCGCCGAGCGCGCCGTCACCAGGTTCCCCTCCGCCTCGACGATGTCGAAGTTGCTGGCCAGGCCCCGCTGGTAGCGCAGGCTGGCCAGGCGCAGCTGTTGTTCCGCGAACTCCACGCTCTTCCTCTGCAGCTCGACGCTCTTTCGGATGCGCTCGATGTTGCGGACCGCGCTCCGCACCTCCGCCTCCACGTCCTGCTCGCGCTGGCGGAGAGCGCGGCGCTGAGCCTCCACCTCGAGCTCGCTGATCGCCTTGTTGGCGCGGTCCGCGGAGCGCTCCAGCGGGTAGGATGTGGACAGGAACAAGTTGACCTGCGTGTCGCCGGTGTCGAAGCTGTCGCCCAGGCTGGGCCCGAAGCCCAGCCGGGAGACCGCGACGGTCAGGTCGAGCTGCGGCAACAGGTTCTGGCGTGCCAGGGAAGCGGTGCGGCGGGCGTCGTCGATCTGGTCGCGGGCCTCCTGGAGCTCCGGCCGGTGGCTGAACGCCGTGGCCACCAGCTCCTCGATGGGCGCGAGCTCGATATCGGCCTCGCCCAGGGACGAAGCCGCGGGCTCGACCGCCGCTCCCGCGGGGAGGCCCAGCAGGATGCGGAAGTTCTCCTTGCTCTCGTCGAGGCTGGCCTGGGCTTGGACCAGGGCGTCCTCGGTCTGCGACGACTGCAGCTCGGCACGGAAGACGTCGAGCTTGCTGGCCAGGCCGACCTGCATGCGCGCGTCGGAGGCCTCGCGCAGTCCCTTGGTCCGCAGCAGGCTCTGGCGCGACACGCCCATGAGCGCGCGCTGCCGCACCACGGCATAGTAGGCCCGCGCGACCGTCACCGCGAGGACCTGGCGCTGCACCTCGAAGCCCCGCTCCTGGCGCTGTCGCTGGCGGCGCGCGTTGCGGAGGTCGTAGTACGTGGTGTTGGGCCCGAAGCCACGCAGCAACGGCTGGCTCAGGGCCAGGCGCAGGTCCGTGGACTTGCCGGCCGGGACCGGGCCGACCTGGTCGGAAGAGCGGTAGGCCGCCGTGCCGCTGAGGCTGCCCCCCAGCCAGGGCACGCGCTGGGAGGCGTCCATTCCGAAGAGCGACTGGTCATCACTCCGCTGGTAGCGCGGCGTCAAGCGCGGCAGGAACTGGGCGCGGGCGGTGGATTCGTTCCAGCGGGCCACCTGAACGCTGTCCGCCGCGTCCAGGAGCCCGAAGTTGCCCTCCAGGGCCAGCCGAACGGCCTCCGAGAGGCTCAGCGTCCGAGCCTCGGGCGCGGGACCCTCGGCCACCGGCTCCTCTTCCCGCGGAGGAGGCTCCGCGGGGAGCTCGGGCTCCTGCGCCCGGCTCGAAGACGCGACGAGAAGGCTCGTGAGACACATCAGCGCGCGGAGCGAAGCCACGTGGAAGCTCTAGATTATGCTACGCTCCGCGGTCCATTCGCGAATGGACACGCCCTTCCTGATCAGCCTCGTCCTCGGCCTCGGGGCCGCCGCCGCCAACGTCCTGGGCGGCCTGGTGATCGTGTCTCGGCGCCGCTGGAACGAGTTGCTGCTCAAGCACTTCGTGGCCCTCGGCGCCGGCTTCATGCTGGCGGCGACATTCCTGCGCATGCTGCCCGAGTCGCTGGAGCTGTCACGGAACGCGCCGATCCTCGTCCTCGCGGGGTACTTCCTCGTGCACTTTTTCGAGCACACGATCGCGCCGCACTTCCATTTCGGCGAGGAGGTGCACGCCGACGTAATGATGGACCCGGGCGTCAGCGCCTCGGCGGTGCTGGGCCTCGCGATCCACACGTTCTTCGACGGCGTCTCGATCGCCTCGGGCTTCCTGGTCTCGGTGCCGCTCGGCCTACTGATCTTCTTCGCCGTGTTCCTCCACAAGTTCCCGGAGGGCTTCACGGTGGCGTCGATCGCGCTCGCCTCGGGTCGCGGTCCGCGGGGAGCGCTCGTGGCGTCGCTGATCCTGGGGGCCGCGACGCTCCTGGGGGTCATCTGCATGCACCGATTCGCCTTTGCGGTCGCGTATGCACTGCCCATCTCCACGGGGGTGACGCTGTACGTGGCGGCCAGCGACCTCATCCCCGAGGTCAACGAGGAGCGCGGCCCGAGGATGGCGCTCGTGGTGTTCCTCGGCGTGTTCCTGTTCTGGGCGGCCGAGCGCGCCTTGCTTGCCGCTGGCCTGAAATGAAGCCGTGGCTCCTGGCATTGGCCGTGAGCTGGGCAGGTCCGGCGGAATCCGCACAGCCTCCGCGGATAGAAGTGGAGGAGATTCGTCTTGCGAACGGCATGAAATGGCTGCTCTTCGAGCGCCACGAGGCGCCCACGATCGCAGCCGGCTGGATGGCGCGTGTCGGATCGGTCAACGAACGCCCGGGCATCACCGGGATCAGCCACTTCTTCGAGCACATGATGTTCAAGGGGACCCGGACCATCGGCACACGGGACATCGAGAGAGACCTCGACTTGATCGAGAAGCAGGAGAGCGTCCGCGAGTCGATGCGGGCGGAGCTGGCGCTCATGCGCGAGCGGCTGCGCCGGGGCGAGATCGACGATCTCGTCAAGCCGGAGAACCAGACCGACCGCTATCGCGAGCTGGAGCGGGAGTTCGAAAGACTGGTCAAGGAACAGCGTGAGACGATCATCAAGGACCAGCTCAACCAGATCTACACGCGCAACGGCGGCGAGTTCCTGAACGCCGGCACCGACGAGGACAACACGGTCTATTTCATCCGGGTGCCTCGCAATCGTCTGGAGCTGTGGTGCTGGCTCGAATCCGACCGCCTGCTCAACCCCGTGTTCCGCGAGTTCTACAGCGAGCGCGACGTGGTGTTCGAGGAGCGCCGGCTGCGGACCGAATCCACGCCGCTTGGCAAATTCGAGGAGGAGTTCCAGGCGTTGTTCTGGGAGGCGCACCCCTATCAGTGGCCGGTCGTTGGATGGGCCTCCGACATTCCGGCCTACACGCTGGCCCAGGCCCGTGACTACTTCGCGACCTACTACGCGCCCAACAACCTCACGGGGGTGCTCGTCGGCGACTTCCGGTCGGCGGCGGTCAAACCGCTTCTCGAGCGGTACTTCGGCCGGATTCCGCGCGGCCGGGCCGAGCCGCCCGAGGTGGTGACCCTCGAGCCCGCTGCACTCGGCGAGAAGCGCTACAGCGCCCAGGCCGAGACCTCACCTACCTTGCGCGTGTGGTGGCAAGGCGTGCCGTTCGTGCACAAGGACCGCGCGGCCCTCGACCTGCTCTCCGACGTCCTCTCGGGCCGGACGGGCCGCCTCTACAAGGGCCTGGTCCTGGGCAGTCGCGTGGCGAACCAGGCTTTCGCGTTCGCGGACTTCAAGAAGTACGCGGGGATTTTCGGGGTCGAGGTGACGCTGAAGGACGGCCAGGACCCCGCCGGTGCCGAAACGGCCGTGTACGCCGAGCTCGAGCGCCTCACGACAGGGCCGCTGCCGGGGGAGGAGCTGCAGAAGGTGAAGAACCAGGCGAAGGCCGCGGCCTATCGGCGCCTGTACCAGCCCATGTCGATCCTCCGGCAGCTCCTCGTCTACGACGGCCTGGGAGACTGGCGCTA